>VOFH01001286.1_pt1 | contig 308006 bp, 345 predicted proteins | sample 5384091 | NCBI WGS metagenome assembly VOFH01 (sample SAMN12384727, study PRJNA508395) | human gut metagenome | isolation source: healthy gut G | host: Homo sapiens
CGCTGGCGGCCGGAGCGGTGCTGGCGGAGCTGGTGCGGCGGCTGGGCGGGTATGAGAGCCTGCGGGCCGCCCGCTGGAGCTTTCTCCCGCTGGCCTTCAGCTCCAGCGGGAGTCCACCTCTATTTGGATCGACCCGGCCCGGACGGCAGCCAGCGCCGCGGAAGAGATGTCCCCAGCCTATGCCGCGGCGGTGGAGGGGCTTGCCACGCCGGGGATGCTGGTCCTGATGCTGGCGGCCATCATCGTGGGCGCCGCCATCGGCGCATGGCTTGGGAGCCCGCTTTGGAAACGCGGTCAGGCCCGAATCCATATCAGAAAAGCATGAGCCGTATCGGAATACGGCGGAAAGGAAGTGCAGAATGAAAACAAAACGGGAAAATCCCCTGAAAGTCCTCTTTTCCTTCTCTGGAGAGGCCAGGGGAAAAATGACTGGCTCGGTGATCCTGGCCTTTATCGGAGAGATGTTCGGCATGGCCCCCTATTTTGTGGTGACCCTGCTGGCGAAGGAGCTGTATGAGGGCACTGCCACGGTGGAACGTGCGGCGGTCATGGCGGTGACGGCGGCGGTGTGCATGTGCCTGCGGGCGTGGCTTACCGGCCTGTCCTCCATGCGCAGCCATACAGTTTCCTTCACCATCCTGAAGAACATCCGGTGCGCTCTGGCGGATAAAATGGCGAAGGTCCCCATGGGCGTCATGCTGGAGACCCCCGGCACCTTCAAGACTTTGATGGTGGACAATGTGGGGCGGCTGGAGGACATCATCGCCCACATGGTGCCGGAGCTTCCCTCCAACCTGGCCGGACCGGTTTTCAGTATCATCCTGGTGTTCGTTCTGGACTGGCGGATGGGGCTGGCCGCCTTCATTACCGTCCCCTGAGCCTGGTGTTCGCCGTGTGCATGATGCGGGGGTACAAGGAGAAGATGGCCGTCTACCTGCGCTCGGGCAACGAGATGAACGCCGCCCTGGTGGAGTATGTGGGCGGCATCCAGGTCATCAAGGCGTTCGGGCAGGGGAGCAAGAGCTTCGGGGAGTTCTCCCGGTCGGTCAACTTTTTCCACGACAGCACCCTGGCCTGGTGGCGGCAGAGCTGGTTTTGGATGGCGGGCTTCAAGGCAGTGCTCCCCTCCACTTTACTGGGCACGCTGCCCGTGGGGGCGTGGCTCTATATGCAGGGCACGCTGGAGCTGCCCCTGTTCCTGGCCTGCATCATCATCCCCTTCGGTTTTATGGCCGGGCTCATCAAATTCGGTTTTGCCCTGGGCCAGCTCTCCTACATGGCTCCCAACCTGGACCCCATTCAGGACTTTCTCGCCACGCCGGAGCAGCGCCGGCCTGAAAGCCGGTGAAGCTGGGAGAGCGTTCCTTCCGTTTTGACCGGGTGTGCTTCTCCTATGATGGGAAGAAGGAGGTCCTCCACGATGTGAGCTTTACCGCCCGCACCGGGCAGATCACCGCCATTGTGGGGCCCTCCGGCTCCGGAAAATCCACCATTGCCAAGCTGATGGCCGGCTTCTGGGACGCCACAGGCGGGACGGTCTCCTTCGGCGGGCAGGACATCCAAAATATTCCCTTTGACCAGCTCATGGGGGAGATCAGCTATGTGGCCCAGGACAACTTCCTCTTTGACAGGTCCATCCGGGAGAATATCCGCATGGGTGATCCCAGTGCCACCGACGCGGAGGTGGAAGCTGCGGCCAGGGGCCGCCAACTGCCATGACTTTATCATGAATCTGGAGCAGGGGTACGATACCCTGGCCGGAGACGCCGGGGACCGGCTCTCCGGCGGAGAGCGCCAGCGCATCGCCATCGCCCGCGCCATGCTCAAAAAGGCGTCCGTCATCATCCTGGACGAGGCAACCGCCTTCGCTGACCCCGAGAGCGAGGCGCAGATCCAACAGGCCATCTCCGCCTGGTGCGGGGCAAGACCCTGATCGTGGTGGCCACCGGCTGAACACCATCCAGAACGCGGATCAAATTCTGGTGATCGACCAGGGGCGGCTTGCCGCCTGCGGCCGGCAGGAGGAGCTGCTTTAACACCTGCCCCCTGTACCGGACCATGTGGGAGCAGTATCAAAGCACGGCGGCTTTTGCCGGAAAGGAGGTCAACTGAATGTTCCATACCATCAAACGGATTCTGGATATTGCCGGAGACCAGAAAAAATACATCTATGCGGGCATTGTCTGCAACATCCTGAAAAACCCTTTTCCATGGCCATGATGCTCATGGCGGTCTATGGTGATCTCCCATCTGGACAGCCTCACCGCCGAGGTGATCGGACAGGGCCTCGGCATCCTGATCGCCAGCGTGTTCGGCCGTTTCCTGTTCCAGTGGCTGGAGGACATCTCCATGAGCGCCAAGGGCTTCGACATCTTCCGGGACTACCGGCTGGCTATCGGCGAGAAGATGAAAAGCGCCCCCCATGGGCTACTTCTCCGACCAGCGCCTGGGCACCATCCAGACCACCCTTACCTCCACGGTGGTGGAGCTGGAGCAGTATTCCATGCTGTTTATCACGGACATCACCGGCGGCGTGTCCATGTCGGTCATCATCATTGTAATGATGCTGTTTTTCAGCCCCTGGTTCTCCCTGCTGTCCCTGGCGGGCCTGCTGGTGGGCCTCTATGTGCTGGGAATGGTGCAGAAAGCCGCGGCGGAGCACACCCCAAAGGTGCAGGAGGCGCAGGAGGAGCTGGTCACCCAGTCGCTGGAGTACATCCGGGGCATCGCGGTGCTGCGCTCCTTCTCCCAGACGGTAGGGCAGGACGGCGCAGCGTATCAGTCCTTCCGCCGGCGGCAGAAGGCGGCGCTGGATCAGGAGAAGGCAGCCCTGCCCGCCCTGCGGCTCTATATTCTGGTGTTCAAGCTCACCGGCTGCGCCCTCATGTTCCTGTCCACCTTCCTCTACCTGCGGGGGGCCATCTCCCTGACCTATTGCTTTTTGTTCCTGGTGGCGTCCTTTATCCTCTACTCCGAGATGGAGGTCATGGGGGACGGCTCCTTCCTGGACAAGAAGATCGCCACCGAGCTGGACCGGCTGGAGGCGGTGACCAACATCCCTCCCTGGACCGGACGGACAAGGCCCTCGCTCCCGGCCGCTTCGACATCGAGCTGAAGGATGTATCCTTCTCCTATGGAGGAGGCCGGAAGGTCATCGACCATGTTTCTCTCAAAATCCCCCAGGGGACTACCTGCGCCGTGGTGGGACCGTCCGGCTCTGGAAAGACCACCTTATGCAGCCTGATCGCCCGTTTTTGGGATGTGCAGGAGGGAAGTGTCTGCGTGGGCGGCACGGATGTGAAGGACTGCACCGCCGACAGCCTGCTGAAAAACCTCTCCATGGTCTTCCAAAATGTATCTCTTCCACGACTCCATTGAGAACAACATCAAATTCGGCGAATATCAGCAAATCGATCCGTGCCTTGGAGCACGAATTGGGGCGGCCCCTCCTGATTCGAAACGCAAAGGGTGTACAGCCCACTGCCTATGGAAAGATCGTGCTGGAACATGCACAGATGATCCTGAAGACGGCCGCAACGATCTCATCCCTGGCCGTTCCGGACGAGCAGGACAATTTGAGCCTGTCCACCTACCCTAGTAATATGGTGGCCCGCTTGCTGGTGGACTTCTATCAGACATGGGGGGCTGCCATCCATATCGAACACCATGAGGGTACAGTGGAGGAGATCACCGACCATGTCCACCAGGGAATCGCTGAGATCGGTATCGTCTATGTGGCAAAAAAGCAGGCTGGAACATTTCAGCATATTCTCTCACATAAAAAATTGGAATTTGTTCCCCAGAGTGAAAAGAGCATCTGTGTCTATGTGGGGCCTAACCATCCGCTCTACCACGCGGACAGCGTGGATTTTTCCGATCTGCCTAGCCTGAAATTCATCCGGGGGGTGCGAGACTTCTTCTCCATGGAGCACCACCTGGAGACGGTGAGCATGGGCGTTATCGACCCCAGCGTCATGAAGCACGTGGTATACAGCAACAGTGACCACCTTGTCACCAATTTTCTGCTCCACACAGATGTGTGCAGTCTCGGCCTGAACTTCATGTATCAGCCCTATGAGCGGTATGACATCAAACCCTTGTCCATCAATGGCTGCGAGCCCTTTCTCCAGATTGGCTATGTCCGGACACCTGAGCGTCCCGCTCTCACCCCAGGCGTGCTGGCTGGTGGACCGGTTCGGTGAAATGCTGCATGGGTATAATCTTCAGTTATAGCTTTCCATAAAAATTTCGCCTCTGGTAAGTCATGGCTAACCACTGTATACTGATAAAGCACGGCGGAACCCCGTAACTTTAAAACTGGAGGTATTTATGAAAAAGAGATTGTTAACTGCGCTGCTCAGTGGCGCTTTGATCCTAACTGCCCTGGCCGGATGTGGCCAAGGGGCAGATGACCAGTCTGGCGCTAACGGCGCTTCCGCAGATGGTGAGAATATTGCCAGGGATGAGCTGATCTTTGTCAACTACCGGGATATCCGGGACCTGAATCCGCACCTGTATGCCGGAGAGATGTATGCCCAGAGCATTCTCTATGACACGCTGGTGAGTAACACCAGAGAGGGCTATGTGGGCTGCTTGGCTGAGGACTGGACTATCAGCGAGGACGGCCGGACCTACACCTTCAACATTCGAGATGGCGTGACCTTCTCCGATGGCACTCCCTGCGACGCCAACGCAATCCTGGCCAACTTCAACGCGATTCTGGAGAATCGTGAGCGCCACACTTGGCTGGAGATGATGAATCTGCTGGTGAGCGTGTCCGCCCCGGACGACGACACCTTCGTTATCGAGATGAGCGAGCCTTACTACCCTATGCTCACCGAGCTTGCCTGCATCCGGCCCTTCGCCATGATCTCCACCCAACTGCATGATCGATGGCAGCACCAAGGACGGAGTCAACGGCTACATCGGTACCGGCCCCTATGTACTCACCGACTTCGTCACTGACGAGTACGCCGTCTTTGAGCGCAACGAGCACTATTGGGGAGAGAAGCCCGCCATCCAGAAGATCACCGTCAAAGTTATCCCTGATAACCAGACCCGGATCATGGCACTGGAGAACGGTGAGATCGATCTAATTTTCGGGAAAAATATGCTGGACGCCGACGCAATCAGTCAATATGTGGACAGCGAAAAGTTCACCGTTGGCCTGTCCGACCCCACCTCCACCCGCCATATTGTCCTGAATACCACTCATGACATCCTTGGGGACAAGGCGGTGCGTCAGGCCCTCCAGCACGCCACCAACCGGCAGGCCATCTCTGAGGGCATCTTCTACGGTCTGGAGCCGGCGGCCGACACCCTCTATGCCACCACCGTACCCTATTGCGACGTAGGACTGGAACCCTATGCCTATGACATGGACGAGGCCGCCCGCCTGCTGGACGAGGCTGGCTGGACCGTGGGGAGTGACGGCATCCGGGTCAAGGACGGTCAGAAGCTGGCCCTGGACCTGCTCTATAACAGTGACAGTGTCACCGAAAAGACCATCTCCGAGTACCTCCAGAGCGAGTACCTGAAGCTGGGCATTTCTTTGAACATCCACGGCGAGGAGGAGCAGTCCTACCGGGACAATATGAAGGCGGGAAACTTCGACATGGTATTCAACATCTGCTGGGGGATGCCCTATGACCCCCAGTCCTCTCTGGCGGCCATGCGTGCCCCGGTGTACGGAGACTACGCAGCCCAGCAGGGCTTGGAGGACAAGGCAGAGATTGACCAAGCCATCACAGACATTCTCACCTCTACTAACGAGGCGGAACGCCAGGAACTGTATACCTTCGTGCTTACCAGGCTCCACGAGGATGCAGTCTACATCCCCCTGACCTTTGAGACCAACAAGGCCCTCTATACCTCCGACCTGAAAGGCGTCCACTTCGGCACCGACCAATATGATGTGGACTTCGCCAGTATGTACTTTGCGTGAACTGTCAGCAAGGGCCGCTTCCAAGGAAGCGGCCCTCATGCTGGCTCTGTAATATGAAGCGGAAAGGGGCATCTATGAAACGCTATGTCATCCGCCGGCTGCTAATGGCGATCCCGCTGCTGCTGGCCATTTCCTTTGTCTGTTTTGTATTTATCAATCTGATTCCCTCCAACCCGGCGGAGGTGGCCCTGCGGGTACAACAGATGCCTGTCATCACCGAGGAGGCCGTCGCCGAGATGGAGGAGATGCTTGGGCTGAACAAGCCCTTCCTGGTACGCTATTTCGACTGGGTGCTCGGTTGCCTGCAGCGGGGACTTGGCATCAGCTACGTCAACCCTGCCCGTACAGTGGCCGGAGAGCTGGCACGCTGCCTGCCCGCCACCCTTGCAGCTGGCGGCAGCCTCCTTCGTCATTGTGCTGGTGTTGAGTATCCCTATCGGGTTTCTATGTGCCGTGTATAAGGACCAGTGGTTCGACAAGCTCATGCGGGGGCTTGTCTTTGTCACCACCGCCATGCCTGCCTACTGGGTGGGGCTGCTTCTCATGTGGCTGATCAGCGTTAAGCTGGGCCTGCTGCCCACCAATGGCAGCGGTACCTTCCGTCACCTGATCCTCCCCGCCTTTACTGTGGCCTTGAGCTATATCTCCACTTACATCCGGCTCATCCGCAACAATATGCTGGAGAATATGAAGCAGGACTATGTGCTCTACGCCAATGTGCGGGGTCTGCCCCAGCAATCTATCTGGGTAAAGCATGTGCTCAAAAATTCCATGCATACCTGCATTGTGGCCATGGGGATGAGCATTCCCTCAGATGATCGCCGGCACCATTGTAGTGGAGAACGTATTCTCCTGGCCGGGGCTGGGGACGCTGTGTATCAGTTCTATCTTCAACCGGGACTTACCGGTGATCCAGGCCTATGTGCTGTTTATCGGCGTACTGTTTGTGGTGTTCAATCTGGTATTCGATATCCTGCAGACTGTGTCCGATCCCCGGCTGAGAAGGGAGAACTGAACCTTGGGTAAACGATTTTTACATAACCGCGCTGCGGTCATCACTGTGGCCGTAGTCCTGCTGATCGGGCTGATCGGCATACTCGCCCCCGTTCTGGCCCCCCACGACCCTTATGCTACTGATATCCTCAACAAATTCGCACCGTACAGCCTGGAGTACCCCCTGGGTACTGATCACCTGGGCCGGTGTGTCCTCTCCCGGCTGATTTATGGCATCCGGCCTACCCTGGGCCTGGCCTTGCTGACCATGCTGGGCACGATTGCACTGGGGGCGGCACTGGGCATCATGGCCGGCTATTTCCGGGGTGTGGTGGAGGAGGTTATCATGCGGGTGGTGGATGTGATGCTCTCCTTCCCCAGCCAGATCATGGTGTTTGCCGTGGTGGGCCTGCTGGGCATCAATGTGCAGAACGTCATCATCGCCAACGTGTTTATCAAGTGGGCCTGGTACGCCCGCATGATCCGCACCGGAGTCATGCAGTACCGGGAGCGCAACTTTATCCAGTTCTCCCGCTGCGTGGGGATGCCGGAGCGGTTCATCCTGTTCCGCCATCTGCTGCCCTCTATTACCTCCGACCTGGCGGTGCTTGCCTCCCTGGATGTGGGCTGGGCCATTATCAACATCTCCACCCTGTCCTTTCTGGGCCTGGGTGTCCAGGCGCCCACGCCGGAGTGGGGCGCCATGCTCAACGAGGCCAAAGAAGTTTTGACCAGCAATCCTACCCAGATGATCGCCCCAGGTATCGCCATCGTAGCCTTGGTGTGCTGCTTCAATCTGATGGGCGACGCCCTGCGGGATGTGCTGGACCCCAAGGAGGTGAACAAATGACTCCGGTTCTGGAATTGAAAGACCTGCATGTGACCCTCCGGCAGCACAGACGCGCCACGGAGCTGGTAAAGGGTGTCTCTTTTGCGGTAGGGCCGGGCGAGTGCCTGGGTATCCTGGGAGAGTCAGGCAGCGGGAAGTCCATGTCCATGAAGGCGGCCATGGGCCTGCTGGACAAGGGCTTTTCCGTGTCCGGCACGGCAACGTTTCAGGGCGAGCCCTGCTGGAGAAGAGCGGGGAGGAGCTGCGCCGCCTACGGGGCGGCAAGGTGGGCGTCGTGCTACAAAATCCCATGACCTGCTTCGATCCCCTCTACCGTATCGGAGCCCAGATCGCCGAGACCTTTGCCGCCCACAACAACTGGGACGGAGAGGAGATTCGCTGCCGCTCCTTGGAGCTGCTGGAAAAAATGCGCATCCGCAGCCCGGAGGAAGTGCTGGAGAAGTACCCCCACCAACTCTCCGGTGGGATGCTCCAGCGGATCATGATAGGAATTGCCACCGCCATGGAGCCCGCCACTGCTCATTGCGGACGAGCCCACCACCGCCATTGACGCCATCACTCAGTATGAGATCCTGAACGAGTTTTTGCGGGTCAAGCAGGAAAACCAGACCGCCATGGTGTTCATCTCCCACGATCTGAACGCCATCTCCCGGGTGGCAGACCGAATCGTGGTGCTCAACCAAGGCCGCGTGGTGGACGAGGGGGATTTTCAGCACATCCTCCACCACGCCCAGGACCTGTATACCAGGCTGCTGGTGGAAAAACGGGCGGACGTGATGCGCCGGTACCGGCAGGTGCTGGTGGGAAAGGAGCGGGATTATGCTTGAATTGAAGAATATCTGCGTCAGCTTCCGCAGTGAGCGGCAGGACAAGATCTTTGGCCACACCCGACAACAGGTGCTGTTCGACGTGTCCCTCTAAAAAAAAAAAAAAAAAAAAAAAAAAAAAAAAAAAAAAAAAAAAAAAAAAAAAAAAAAAAAAAAAAAAAAAAAAAAAAAAAAAAAAAAAAAAAAAAAAAAAAAAAAAAAAAAAAAAAAAAAAAAAAAAAAGGAACCTGCCTGGGTATTTTGGGAGAGTCGGGCAGTGGGAAATCCACTATGGGCCGGGTGCTGTGCGGCCTACTCAGACCGGACAGCGGCGAGGCCCTGTTGGACGGGGTCTCCGTCTACGGCTCCCGGGCCGGGCGGCGGAACCTGCAGAACAAGCTCAGCGTGGTCTTTCAGGACTACACCACCTCCGCCAATCCCCGTTTCCGGGTCAAGGAGATCATCGGCGAGGGTCTCACCGTCCGGGAGCGGCGGGGAAAGCGCCGGCTAGACCGGGCCCGGGAGACTGCCCGGCTGCTGGAGCTGGTGGGCCTGCCCGCTGACTTCGCCGGACGCTTTCCCCATGAGCTCTCCGGTGGCCAGCTCCAGCGGGTATGTATCGCCCGGGCGGTGGCCTGCAGTCCGGAGGTCATCCTTTTTGACGAGGCCATCTCGTCCCTGGACGCCCACACCCAGGTCCAGGTCATGGATCTGCTGCGGGAACTGAAAGAGAAACTGGGGCTGACCTATGTGTTCATCACCCACGACCTGACTTCCATCACCTATCTCTGTGACGATGTGCTTTTTCTTTACCAGGGGCGTGTGACGGAGTATCTTCCGGTGTGCCGCATCAGCGAGACAAAGGACGAGTACGCCCGGCGGCTGCTGGAGTCTATTGTGGTGTTCGATATGGAAGAAAGGAAGGATGCGGTATGATTTTCTGCGGAATAGAATTGATGCCGGGACAGAAGGAGAGGGTTCCCCTTCCAGTACCCGGTGCGCAGTCCTTAGATACTGTCTGCCTGTGCGGCGCCGCCCCAGGCAAGACATTAGTGGTCACAGCGGGGGTCCACGGCTGCGAGTATGTGGGAGTGCAAGCCCTGCGCCGCCTGGCGGCAGAGTTGGACCCGGCGGAGTTGTCCGGGAACGTGATCTTCCTGCCTCTGGCCAATCCTACCGGCTTTTATGCTGGAGCAAAGCGGGTAGTGCCGGAGGACGGGGTCAACCTGAACCGGGCCTTCCCCGGCGATCCGGCGGGCACCCTGTCGGCCCGGCTGGCCTATGCGCTGGAAACTGCCCTCTACCAGGCGGCCGACTTTTTGGCCGACCTGCACAGCGGGGACTGCAACGAGGCCCTCTATCCGCTGGTGTTCTTCCCCACAGCGGGGACGGAGGCGGTGAACCAGGCCGCCCTGACGGCCGCCCGGGCGCTGACGGTGCACTACCGGGTCCGCTCCACTGCGAAAAATGGCCTTTACAGTTGGGCCGTGCAAAATAATCTCCCCGCCATCCTCATCGAGCGGGGCGGGATGGGAACCTGGTCTGAACCGGAAGTGGATGCCTGCTGCGAGGATGTGCGTTCCCTGCTGCGTCACCTGGAGATCCTGCCTGGTGGAAACAACACGGGAGCAGGAGGAAATCGTGGAGGCCCGCTATGTGGAAGCCCCCTCCAACGGGCTATGGCTTTCAACGGTAGGCCTGAACGAACGCGTCAGGCAAGGCGCGCTCCTGGGGCGGTTGGAGGACTTGGCCGGCCAGTGTATCGGGAGGTGCGGGCGGAGTTTGACGGGATCGTTCTCTACCACACTGTTGGCCTGGGCGTCGAGGCCGGAGATCCGCTGATTGCCTATGGACATCCGTAAAGAATTTTGGCGGTTGGCATGGCCCGCCGCAGCGGAAGGGCTGTTGCTGATGATGCTCACTGCCGCTGATCTGCTGATGGTCTCATCGCTTGGGACCGCGGCAGTGGCGGCGGTGAGCATTTTCTCTCAGCCCCGTATGGTGATCCTATAGCGGATACATGCGGTCAGGAAATGGAGCATTTCCGCTGTCGCGCTGCCGGAGTCCAGCAGCTTCTCTTCGGAAACCGTCTGCTGGTTGACGATACGGATGCTGGCGTTGATCCCAACCTCCGGGTCCACAATGGGCGTCTTGTCCACAGAGATGCGCACATTCTTATCCAGGAACCCGATCACGCTGGGCATGGTATCATCTATGACCATGCCGCAGGCGTTGAGCATCCGGCGCACCACATCAATGGCGTGCTGCGGGGAGGAAAACTTGTCCGGGATTTTGACGCTGCGCCCTCCGGCTTCGATCACCTCAATGGCGTATTTCCGTTTGACGATGTACGGTATCATCAGTTCTTTCAGGAGGGAGGCGGCCCGTTCCGCGTTGCCGTCGCCGGCCTCCTCAATGGTGGACGCATGGTGTTCCGCGAAATACCGCCGCACATCCTCAAGGATCTGTTCATAGGTCAGTTCCTGGTTTGCCGTGGGCGCAAAGAAAATATCGTTGAGATTATTCATCGGCAGATTCCTCCTCTTCTTCGGATCCTTCGTTTTCTTCCGGCTGCTCCAGCGCCTTCAGCACCTTGCTCAGCGAAGTGGTATATCTGGAATTGCAGTATTTGATGGCCTGGAACATCCCGCCCTCGGTGGCGCACCGGTCGATTTCTTTCCCGTATGGGAGAAGCCCGTCCCAGCCGCCGATGATATATCCCATCTCATCCAGCGCATGGAAGGGGCGGGCCATGCCGGCCAGCGACAGGTGCTCGTTATAATGAAAACGCCCGTCAACCAGAAGCGGCTGATGGGCTTTCAGGTAATTCACGCCCTTCAGGTCGGGCGTCAGAATACGGATGACCAGATCCCCCGCCTCAATCGCCGCGGGAGTGAATACATTCGCCATATTGGAACTGCAGTCCAGGATGACGAAATCCACCAGCTTCGCGGCGGCGTTGACCAGCTGGAGCACCATGGCGTATTTGACTTCCGGGTAGCTTAACGGGTTTTCCCCGGCGGCATACCCCATCAGGCCAATAAAGGGGTAGCTCTTGAGCACCGCGACATGGCTTGCGACCAGGGAGGTATCAGCTATAAATCCCAAAAGTGCCTGCGGCAATCGCCGGAAAACTGGGTGGTGGTGAAGGGGACCCATGAACCGATCATTGATCCGGAGGCCTTCCAAAAGGTGCAGCTGCTGGTGAACAGCCGCAAGCACACCCGAAGCCGGACCTATGACTTCTTGCTGAAAGGATTGATCTTCTGCCACGAATGCGGCTGCCCCATGGCAGTACTCAACCGCAAGAATGCCGCTGGGGAGGATCGCCTGTTCTTTGGCTGCCGGGCCTATCTGCATCCCGATAAGCTGTGCCCGATTGCGAAAGAAGCCGTGGAGAACGCCAGCAAGGCGGCAAGCTGTGAAGCAGAGAGACAGGCACTGCAATCCAAAATCACCGCTCTGACCACCAACCTGGATCAGATGTATACGGACCGGCTGAGCGGTCTGCTCTCGGAAGAGGACTTCCAGCGCATCTATCAGAAGGTCAAAATGGATCGCACGGTTCTGGAAGATCGGCTGAAGAGCTTGCAAAGCAGCCGGTGAACACCGAAGAGAAAGCCAGGGCACTGGTGAAGCAGTTTCTGGACTCGGCACTCACCAGTCGGGAGCTGCTAGTCAGCCTCATCGAACGGGTGGAGCTGACCGAGGAAAAAGAGATCATCATCAAATTCCGCTTCCATGAATTGGAGGCGATTTCATAGGTTACGGCAATTCACTGAAAAATTGCCGTAACCTTTTGGGCCAATCATTTACAATAGGTGTGTCGCGATGTATTATAGGCTGCTATATTAATGACACAGGATGTTTGCCTTAAATACAATTTTACTGAAAGCGCGGATGTCAGTTTTAGCATAGTAAGCAAGTTTTGCATATACTAATATATATTCGATACAGTGGGCATCTGGAAAGATATATCAGGAATGAGCCATATTAACAGGTGTGAGATCATTGGACCAAAGCGTTTTAGAGATGAGATCCAGTGGGAAATAATGAAAGCATATAAAAAATATTGTACATAATACAGTTTTCTGAACATGAGAGGCTTCCGGCAGGCCAGGACCCTGACTTAGGATCCCCGGCCTGCTGACAGCCTCATTTCCTAATACTGATACTTTTTCCTGTATTTTATAAACATAACGGCGGACAGTAAGAACGCCGCAGCCTCAGCAGCCGGAGTCGCCAGCCATGCGCCTGTGACGCCGAGGATAGCCGGAAGGATCAGCATGGCGGCCACCATGAACACAAAGGAGCGGGAAAAGGCCAGGACTGCGGAAACCAGGCCGTTGGACAGGGCCGTGAACATGCCACTGGCAAATACGTTAAAGCCGATGAAGACCAGAGCGGAGGAGCAGATGCGGTTTCCTGTTACCGCCAGATCATAAACAGGATTGTCCGGCCGGGCGAAGATGGCCACCAGAGGCTCTGTGACCGCCAGGGAGACCATCAGAGCAGCCGCTCCAATGAAACCGATGATCTTCATGCTGAGACGGATCAGCTTCTTTAATTTATCCTGGTTCTGCTCGCCATAATAGAAGCTGATCATGGGTGCTACGCCATAGGAATAGCCGGTATACAGGGATGTGGCGAACATCAGGACATACATGATGATGGTTATGGCCGCCACACCGTTTCTCCCACATATTTCAGCATGGTCCAGTTGAACATCATGGTGACGATGCCAGTCACCAGAGCTGCTGCCATTTCCGAGCTTCCGTTGGAAGCAGCGCTTACCAGGGTCCGGATCCTGCACACGGGCTTTACAAAATGGAGCAGGCAGTCTTTTTTTGGAAAAGATCACAAGACCGGCCACTGCTGTCACGGAGTACCCCAGCCCTGTGGCAATGGCTGCCCCGGCGATCCCCATATCCAATATGGAGATGAAGACATAGTCCAGGACTATATTCAAAATTCCTCCCGTAATGGAACAGACCATGGAAAGAGCGGACTTTCCGGCGGCGATCATGTACAAGGTGAAATTGTTCATCAGAAGGATCGGAACCGTAAAGATCAGATAACGGCTCAGATAGATACGGCAGTAGCCGGCCACGGCAGGGGACAGGCTCATGCGTTCAAAAAGGCGGTCCATGATCAGATATCCCAGGCCGGACATGATGAGTCCCACCGCCACGTTTACAGCGATCAGAAAAGTGAAGTCTTCGTTGGCTTCCTGGGCTTTCTGCTGTCCGGCCTTCCGCATGATGACGGCGCTCCCTCCAGTGGCCAGCATGGTGGAGATGGCTGTGACCAGTGAGATCACAGGCGCTGTCAGATTGACGGCGGATAAGGCATCGGTTCCTATGAGGTTAGATACAAACAGGCCGTCCACCATGGTATAAAAGGACATGAACACGGTCATAACGATGGTAGGGACGGAAAACATCAGCACGTTTTTCAGGGTAACGGGCTGTCGATATGCATTTTCACCGGACATAAATAAAAATCCTCCTTGCATGTTACGGTATGTTTTTATCATAAACCGTACAGTAACAGTATAGTCAAGGGGGATTTTGAATATTTTTTGATTTAAGGAACCAGGATCAGCTCACAGGTGCATTCCTGGAATTTTTCCCGGGCCTTTTCATTTAAGGAATCCAGGGCGTCGGACAGGTCCTGGACCTTCAGGCTGCCGGTGTCGATCTTAAAATATACGGCGACCCACAGGTGCCGTCCGGTCCGTGTGATATCGAAGAAAACCGGGGAGAAGCGATACTGCTCCAGGACCGGTCCGCAGAGGGCCTTGACCTCATTTATAAATTCCTCATCCGGCGAGAACAGGAATATATCCCGGACGGCGCTCCAGAGAACCTTGATGCTTTCTGGAAGCATGAATACCATAACAAGGATGGCCACGATCTGGTCAAAATATGGGGTGATAAATCCCAGGGGAGTTTTTTCCAGATAACGGGACAGGAAAAAGGCCAGGGACATGCCCAGACTGTATACAATATCCAGTTTCCATCCCAGAAGCTCTGCGGTGATGGTGGGCGAGGACAGGTTCCGGTTCAGCCGCTTCATCAGAAGAAAAATGATGATGCTGGCTGCGCCGAGGCAGAACTGGAAAAGGGAGACCTGGGCATTGTTTATGGGATTACCGCCGGATAAAGCGGAATCCAGAACCTCGGCGGACACGCCCATGGTCACGGACAGCATCATAACGCCCTTGATTATGACAAATATGGATTCCAGCTGGAAATACCCATAGGGATGCTTTTCCGATACGGGCTTATGGAACAGGGGCGTCAGGAACAGGAGCAGGGCAATGAAGACCAGCTCCGACGCATCATATACAGCGTCCGTCAGCGCAGACTGGGAATGGCTGTATATGGAAAAAATAAATTCTGCAATGGCAAACAGGAGTCCCGAAAAAAAGGACATCATTAAAATCTGTTTTTCTTTCTTTTCTGTGATCATACGACACCTCTTTGAATGTAATTTTCTGTGTTCAGGCTTATACAGGCAAGGTATCATCTCATTTCTCAAAGGTTTAAAGAGCATTATACCAAATGCTGGAAGAAATGTACAGTTATTGAAGGACGCTTCTGTGATACGCTCCGGCGGGGACTGGAGGAAAGTTTGCTTTAAAACGGTGGAAAAACTGCCTGTTATGGATTAAAATAGTGGACAAGAGAAATCACAAGGAGGGATCTGCAATGCTGGAAACAGGAACAAAAGCGCCGGCGTTTGAGCTGCCGGACCAGAACGGAGTCATGCACAGACTGGAGGATTACAAAGGAAAAAAGGTGATCCTGTATTTTTATCCCAAGGATAATACTCCGGGATGTACGAAGCAGGCCTGCGGCTATTCGGAGCGCTATCCGCAATTTATGGAGAAGGGCGCGGTGATACTGGGAGTCAGCAAGGACTCTGTGGCCTCTCATAAAAAGGTTTGAGGAGAAATATGGCCTGGCGTTCACTCTGCTTTCCGATCCGGAGCGGACGGTCATCGAGGCCTACGATGTGTGGAAGGAAAAGAAGAATTACGGGAAGGTGTCCATGGGCGTGGTCCGCACCACCTATCTCATCGACGAGGACGGCATCATCATCCGCGCCAATGATAAGGTAAAGGCAGCAGATGATGCGGAGAAGATGCTGGGAGAGATGGAATAGGCTGGGTTTGTGCAGCATCATTCGCTAGGAAAGGAGTCCCCCAAATGAAAGAAATAAAGATCCAGGAGCTGGAAAACATAAAGATCGGAAGCGCAGAAAACAAAGACGCAGCCACCGGCTGCACGGTGATCCTCTGCGAGCAGGGCATGGCAGCGGGGCTGGATGTGCGGGGCGGCGGTCCGGCGTCCCGGGAGACAGAGCTTTTGAAGCCCACAGCGGCGGCTGAGGCGATCCATGCGGTGCTGCTGTCCGGAGGCAGCGCCTTTGGTCTGGATGCGGCCGGAGGCGTAATGGAGTATCTGGAGGAGCGGAATATCGGCTTCAATGTGGGGATCACAAAGGTTCCCCTGGTGTGCGAATCCTGCCTGTTCGATCTGATGGTGGGAGATCACCGGGTCCGGCCGGACAAGGCTATGGGCTATGCGGCCTGTGAGAATGCGGAAAAGGGCAATTACCGGGACGGGAATTTCGGTGCCGGGACCGGAGCCACTGTGGGAAAGCTTTACGGACCGGAGTTCTGTATGAAGTCGGGGATCGGAAGCTACGCGGTACAGATCGGAGAGCTGCAGGTGGGAGCCATTGTGGCGGTCAACGCTCTGGGAGATATTTATGACTGGAAGAATGGTAAGAAGGTTGCCGGACTTCTGGAAAAGGATAAAAAGTCCTTCCTTTGTACCGAGGACGAGGTCTATAAGAGCTATGAGGTGGTAAAAAATAAGTTTGTGGCCAACACCACCATCGGCGCGGTCATCACCAATGCGGCCTTCCACAAGACCCAGCTTTGTAAGATCGCGTCCATGACCCACAACGGCTATGCCCGTTCCATCCGTCCGGTCCATACGACGGCAGATGGTGACAGTATCTATGCCCTGTCCACAGGGACGCTGGAGGCGGATCTGGACATGGTGGGTACTCTGGCGGCTCAGGTCATGTCGGAAGCCATTCTCCGGGCTGTTATGAGTGCGGAGACGGCCTATGGTTTTCCGGCGGCCAGGGATCTATAAAAAAGAAGAACGCTCCGGGACAAAGGCGCCGCAAGGGCAGCCAGATCCCGGAGCGCTTTTTATGGAAATTTTACTGCTGTTTCTGGTAGACCACATTTCCTTCAATGAGGACTGTGGCAGCCGATGTATAGAAGTTAAAGGGATCGCCGTCCCAGATGACGATGTCGGCGTCCTTACCGGGCTCTAAGCTTCCCACCCGGTCCTCCAGGCCGCAGGCGCGGGCTGCGTTGATGGTCACGGCCTCCAGGGCTGTCATGGGATTTAATCCCTTTTTCACCATCAGCGTCATCTGGACCATGGAGAGCTCCACGTTCATTTCCGGATGGCCGGTGGTGGCGGCAAATTCGATGCCGTTTTCTTCCAGAACAGAGCCTGCAATGGGATCCCGGTAACGGTTTTCACTGTTCTTTTCTCCGTAGACCGGTCCCAGCACGCAGCGGACGTTGTGCTTCTTCAGATCCTTTGTGATCCTCCAGGCATCCACACAGTTCTCTACTGTATAGGTGAGGCCGAATTCCTCGGCGATGCGCACGGCAGTCATCATGTCATGGCCGCGCTTGGCGATGAATTTTACGGGCATTCCGTCGAATACGCGCATCAGGGAGTGGAGCTTCATATCGAATTTCGGCGGCTTATTTGCCGGATCCTTCTGGGAAGCGGTCCACTGGTCATGATAGCGTTTCGCCTTCATCAGAGCCTCGCGGATCAGGGCTGCCGTGCCAAGTCTTGTCATGGGCGATCTCTTTCCGCCGTATGTATTTTTCACTCCGTCAGTGAGGCACATTTTAATGGCGATCTCAGGCACCATGACCATTTCCTCCACCGTATTGCCAGTGGTTTTGATGGCTGCGCAGGTTCCGCCGATGGGGTTTGCGTTGCCCGGACAGGTAACGGCTGTGGTCACGCCTCCGGCCAGAGCCATTTTAAAGCCCTCGTCCCTGGGATTGATGGCGTCCATGGCCCGCACCTGGGGTACAATGGGATTGGTGGTCTCGTCGGCGTCGTTGCCCTCAAACCGGAAGACCTCTTCTTTGACGCCAAGGGAGCAGTGGGGCTCGACGATACCGGGAGTCACATAGTTTCCGCAGGCGTCGATGATCACGTTGCCCTGGCCGTATTTCTGGCAGGCGTCGTCACAGATATCAAGGACCTTTCCGTCCTTTACCACCAGATCCTTTTTCTCTTTGTAGATTCCGGCCATGTTGATCAGATTACAGTTTTTGATAATCAACATTGCGTTCACCTGCCTTTCTTTCATATGCGATCTTTCCGTCGATGAGGACGATACCGGCCTGGTACATGGTGTCTAACGGTTCCACATCCCAGATGACGATGTCAGCGTCCTTACCGGGCTCGATGCTTCCGACTCTGGAGTCGATATCTGTGATCTTTGCAGCGTTTAAGGTCACGCTGCGGATTCCCATTTCCCTGGACATTCCGTTTTTCACATAAAGGATGACCTGGAGCAGCTGGTCCTCAATGGGAACGAAGGGAGCGTCGGTGATCAGGGCGAAGGTGACTCCGGCCTCCTCCAGGATCCGTCCGGCTTCATAGGAGCGGTTCTGGCATTCGATCTTGCTCTTGCCGCCGACGGTGGGGCCCAGCAGGCACTCGGCGTTGTTTTTCTTTAAGAATTCCGGGATCATCCATCCTTCGGTACAATGCTCGATGGAGTAATGAAGGCCGAATTCATTGGCCACGCGGACAGCAGTCTGGATATCGTCCGCCTGATGGGCATGGATCTTGACCCGCATTCCTTCAAATACCCGCATTAAGGAGTGCAGGTGGAAGTCGAACGGGAAATCCGGCTCCTGGCCATGGAGCTTATAGTTTTCATAATATTCCTTTGCCTTAAAAAGCTCCTCCCGCATAAGGGCGGCGCTCATCATCCGTGTTCTGGGAGCCTTTCCACGGTTTCCGAAGGTCATCTTTGGGTTCTCTCCCAGAGCCATTTTCATGGCCAGCTCCGGGCAGATGACACGGGACTCCATATCTTCGCCGGCGGTCTTGATGGCTAAGAAGGTTCCACCGACGATGTTGGAGCTTCCGGGACCGGTCACAACGGTGGTGATCCCCTGGCGGAGAGCCGCGTCAAAGGTGGCATCCTCTGGGTTGATGGCATCTAAGCCCCGCAGTCCCGGAAGGACCGGCTCCGTATACTCATTTCCGTCCATTTCCTCGCGGCAGGCGGTTCCCCATAGACCTGCATGGCAGTGGGGGTCCACAAGACCGGGAGTGACGGTGCGTCCGGCGGCGTCGATAATCTGGCAGTCCTCCGGCACCTCTCCCACCTGGCCGACCTTTACGATCTTTCCGTCGTCGATCAGGATATCGCCGGTCTGCTCATACATACCGGCCATGGTGATTAAATTTCCATTTTTGATCAGCAGCAATTGAAAAGCACGCTCCTTTCTTAGATCATAGCTCTAAATCAGTACTATTGTACAAATTTTTTGTGAAAATGTCAAAGAAATTATGGAACATAGGGAGGAAAAACAAAAAAAATATATAGGACTGGGAGATCTGGTTGTTTTTCTGTATATGAGCGACTATAATGGAATTGAATGAAAAATACAGGGGGGGGGGTATAAGGTGGAAAAGCCCACAATGCTGATCGTATCTCAGAGCTCAACGACAAATGTAGGAATGCGGTCCTATTTAAATCATATATTTAGTAAATATATCCATCTGGAAACCTGCCTTGCGGCAGATGTGGATACGGAACGGATGAAAAAGGCGGATCTGGTACTGTTCAGCTCCAGATCCGCGGCCAGGATGGCAGAGCCTCTCATGACGCCGAAGATCCGGTATCTGATCTGTATCCGGACCTTTAACCATACGTATTTAAACAGGATCCTTTCGATCCCGTCCAATTCGGAGGTGTATCTGGTCAATGATTCGGAGCGCTCGGCAAAGGACAGCATACAGCTTCTATACACACTTGGGATCACCCAATACCGTTTCATTCCATACTATCCGGACTGTCCGGAGACGGATTCCAGGATCCAGTATGCGGTGACGGTGGGAGAAAATAAGCTGGCTCCCAGGAACGTCCAGACGCTGGTGGACATCGGGATCCGGATCGCCGATATTTCGACGATCTCGGAGATCGCCTCATTTTTCCATCTGCCTTTAAGCCTGGCGGATGTGGTGTCCTTAAATTATATCAACCAGTTTGTGCAGCTTTTGAAAATATCCAATCACCAGCTAAGCCAGGCCACTAACACGAAGTTCATTACCCAGAGCATCATCAGCAACATTGATACGGGCATCTGTATCATAGACGATGAGGGGAAGATCCAGATGATCAATAAGCAGTTTAAGGAGGCCCTGGATATTCCCAGATCCCACCTGGTGGGTACGCTCCTTAAGGAGGCGGTCCCGGAGCTGGACGGCATTGCGAAAAGGTCCCAGGACCAGCGTTCCCCATTTTTCCTGGTCTGCAGGGGTAAGGAGGAGCCTCTGAAGCTGACAGTCCAGGAGATCCGGGACATGAACCACCGGAGACTGACCATGATCCACTGCCATATGGACCAGCCGGCCCTGGAAAGACCGGCTCCAGAGGGGGATACGGAAGGAAACGTTATAAAGAGAGAAGGGGCCTACTTCCGCTTTGATGATTACCGGACGGCCAACAGCCGCTCTCTGCGCATGGTGGAGGCGGCCAGACGGATCTCCTTAACGGACTACCGGGTGCTGATCTCCGGGGAGCCGGGTACGGGAAGAGAGGTGCTGGCCCAGGCCATCCACAATAATTCCAGGAGAAGTGCAAAGCCCTTTATGAAGCTGAATCTGACGGTCTTGAGTGAAGGGCAGATCATGGAGGAGCTGTTTCCCGGAGACGGCCGGGAGGGGATCTTAAATCGGGCAGAGGGCGGGACCCTGTATCTGAATGGCATTCACTGTATGTCGATATCGATGCAGAAGGAATTTTTAAATATGATGGACCAGATGCCCGACGTGCGGTTTATCGCATCCACGGAAGAGGATCTTTATACCATGTGCCAGGAGGGGAGGTTTTTAAAGTCTCTTTTTTATATGATCGGCGAGGTATCCCTGGAGACATTTCCCATCCGCCGGAGACCCGAGGATATTCCGCTTTTATTTGAGTACTTTATACGGAATATCTACAACAATTCAGCTCTGCGCTGGACCGATATGTGCAGCGAGGAGCTGTGGAACAGCCTGACGGCGTATTCATGGCCGGGCAACGGAAAGGAGATCGAAAACCTCTGTAAGTATGTTTACTGTTTTCATTCGGAGGGAAAGCTGACCATCCGGGATCTTCCGGCTTACATAAGGCTTCAGATGGCGAAAAAAACGTCGCTGCTTTCTCCCCTGGAAAAACGGGTCTTACAGACGGTGGCCCAGAATCCGAAGACCGGGCGGGCCGGTCTCCAGGAAATTTTGGAGAATGAAGGGATCCAGGTGGCGGAGGGAAAGATCCGGAGCATCCTTCAGAGTCTTTCGGAGCAGGGACTCATAAAGGTGAACCGCACCAGAGGGGGCTGTGAGATCACAGAAACAGGAGAGCTCCAGTTAGAGTAAAATACAAAAGGGATTAGGTTGTTTAAACGAAGGAGAAAACTTCTTTAAAAACCTAATCCCTTTATTTTGTCTGACAATTTGTAATTTGGACGAAAAATGACAGCTTCTGCTTTGACACACAATATATGTATTTGTATAATAAACACAATGAATATCAAATAAATATCTCAAATATATACAGAATACACATAAATGAGTCATGCACATTTAGTAAAATGCAATGGTCAAAAACAGGGAGGCCAGGATAAAGATGCCTCCGGCCAGAAGCGGCTCCTTATAGGTGGCAGCCGGTTTCTTCTGGGTCAGATAGTCGGAATAGGACCCGAGCTGTTCGGGAGCAGGAGCGGCAGAACCATTGGAATCCTTTTCATCCTGTGCAAGATCAGAGTTTTTCCCCGAGCGCGCCAGCTTTTTATGGGAGTAGACCAGCAGATCAAAGGAGCCGGCATATTTGGCCAGGCGGAAACAGCCCAGGATCATTGGGAGCATGCCGCCGATGAAGAGGCCGTCGATGAGCCGGTAGAGGAAGATCTGGTCCTTCTGGAAAAAAATGTAGGCAGCAGCCACGGCGATCCCCAGGACCACGTAGTTTTTCAGATTTTTGACTGAAAGTGAAGACATAGATGCACCGTCCTTTGTTTCTAAAAATGATTATGAGTCCTATTATACCTGGATTGGAAAGAAAGTCAAGAAACGCCAGTCGTTATTTATGGGCAGAAGCCCTGCAATAAAAAAGGAGGAATGAGTGAATGAAGAAAAGAGTATTAGCAGCAATGATGGCATGTGCCATGGCAGCCGGCCTGCTTTCCGGGTGCAGCAGCGAACCGAAGAATCCCGGGGATTCCAATGAGCCGGTGACCACAGCCGCCGCAGGTCAGACCGAGGCGGGGGATGCCACGGCCGCAGCCCAGGAGGAGTCCGGGCCGAAGATCTTCCACGACTATATGACGACAGATGTGGATACCATCAATCCGCATATTTATACCATGAGCGTTTCCGGCGACGTGATCGCCAGGACTTCCCTCCAGCTTTACCGCCAGTATCCCAACGCGGAGGGGACCAGTTTCGAGTACCTCCCGGAGCTGGCAGAAAAAGAGCCGGAACAGACGGATGAGGAAGGAAAGGTATGGCATATCAAGATCCGTGAAAATGCCAAGTGGGAAAATGGAGACGCCATTGACGTAGACGATGTGATCTACTCCTTTAAGATGTGTCTGGATCCTATTATGGTCAACAGCCGTGCCTCCCAGCTTGCCAGCGACTATATCACTATTACCAAAGCATCGGATTATTCTCTCCAGGGGAACGCCGGAACTGTTGCCTGGGAGGACGTAGGAATTAAAAAAGCCGACGACTATACCCTGGAGCTCCAGCTGGACGCTCCCGTAACGGCTGAAGACATTAAGTCACATTTTAACTATGTATGGACCTGCCTGGTTCATGAGCCTACTTATGAGGCATGTATGAGCGAGGACCGGAGCACAAACACTTACGGATCCACCAGGGAAAAATACATGAGCTGCGGCGCATTTATCCTGGACCAGTGGATCGCAGGCTCCCAGTTCGATATGAAGAAGAACCCGGATTTCGTTCTGGGCGATAAGATCAAGCTGGATGGCTACAACTATAAGATCGTGGGCGACCGGAATACAGCCCTGGAGCTTTACTTAAACGGCGAACTGGACGCGGTTTCCTTAAGCCCGGAATCCATCGAGCAGTATATCGATGATCCTAGCATCAAGAAAGCCCCGGCCACTTCGATTCAGACCCTTACCATCAACCATGGAAATACCAACAACAACGGGATTCTTGGAAATTTAAATTTCCGTAAGGCATTATTCTATGCGGTTGACAGAGAAAGCATCGCCAAGATGACAAACGGGATCCCGGCCAATTACCTGGTAGCAAGCAAGTGTCTCGGCTTAGATGGAAAGACCTACCGTGACATGGAAGAATCTCAGGCTCTTTTAGAGCCCAATCTGGGCTACGATCCGGCAAAGGCGAAGGAATATTATGAAAAGGCCCTGGAAGAATGCGGTCTTACAAGTCTGACCCTGACCTTACAGTATAACGAGACCAGCGCCAATAATAAAGCAGCTTCTGAATTTCTGCACAAATCTCTTCCAGAGGTATTTGGCGACAGCTTTACTCTGGAATTGATGGCTGGCTCCACTTCCGTATTAAACAGCTATATCAAGGGCTGGAAGGAAGGCGATCCCAACAGCTTCGAGCTTCAGTGGAGAGGCTGGAACACCAGTACTCCGGCTCCGTGGAACGGACTTAAGGTTTACAGCAGCATGTATTCCAATAAGAACGAGCCATATTACAACGACGAATTTGACGCCCTTTGGGAAAAGGCCAACTACGATATCGAAGCGAAGCTGGATCCTGCATACCGCATGGACCTCACAAGACAGATGGAAAAGATCGTTCTGGATGAAGTGGCGGCCTGTCCGGTCTATGAAGCTCCGTCCTACAATCTGATCAGCTCTAAGATCCATCTTGTATGCGACGAATATATCCCCGGCTATGGCTTTGGATACATTCTCAGTACAAAGGACTGATCGTTTGCAGAATAACTGACAGGAACCAGGATGGGGTGCTGCGAAGATGCTGTTTTGCGGCATCCCCATTTTCTAATCTGATGTGGAAAGGAACATGTCTTATGGCGAAGTATACGATCCAGCGAATTTTAGCCATGCTGCTGACCATGTTTATCATACTGACCGTGGGATTCATGGTGATCCGCCTCATGCCTGGGGGATCTTTGACGATGCGGTGGATATGACCCATGAGCAGAGGGCGGCCCTGGAGGCAAAATATAACCTTGATAAGCCGATCATCGTCCAGTACGGCCTGTTTTTAAAGGGTCTGATCTTAGAGGGAGACTGGGGACATCCCTTAAGATGAACATTAACGTGCCGGTCTGGGATATCATTAAGACCAAGATCCCGGTGACGTTATATATTAATTTCTTCTCGCTGCTGATCTCCCTGCCGCTGGGAATCGGCCTGGGGATCGTGGCGGCCATACGGAAAAACTCCATCACCGACTACCTGATCTCGTTTCTGGTGGTCATCTTTATCTCCGTGCCGTCGTTTATCTTTGCGACGCTGCTCCAGTATTTCGTGGCGTTTAAGGGTGGGCTGTTCCCGATCATCTTCGACGCTACATCCACCGGCTGGGCCAGGTTCCATGGTCTGGCACTTCCCATCATCGCCCTGTCCTTAGGCCCCATTGCCCGTGTCACCAGGTATTTGAGGGCAGAGCTGGCCGAGACCATCAATTCGGACTTCATGCTCCTTGCCAAGACCAAGGGGCTTACGGAGCGGCAGGCCACCTTAAACCATGGGATCCGCAACTCCCTGCTTCCGTTAATGAACATCATCGTTCCCATGTTCACGAGCATCATGGGCGGAAGCCTGGTGATCGAGACGATCTTTTCGATTCCCGGCATGGGTGGTATCATGGTCAAATCCGTCAACGCGCCGGATTATACAGTGACCCTTGCAGTACTGATTTTTTACTCGCTGGTTTCTCTGATCACGGTTCTGATCGTGGATCTGTCTTACGGCATTGTTGCCCCGCGTGTGAGGATGGGAGGAAAGAAGTAATGGCAAAATTTTATTCTTCCGATTTGCCTGAATACCAGGTGGAGCCGGAAAGCTTTGAGTTTGTCCAGATGGAGGGCGAGATCGCTGATGAAAAGTTCCAGGATAAGCCCATCGGCTTCTTTAAGGACGCCATGCTGCGCTTCTGCCGCAGTAAGGTTTCTATCATCGCCTTCATAGGGATCGTGATCGTTCTTCTGTTCGCTGTGTTTGCCCCGGCCCTCAGCCGCTGGGACTACAACGACCAGGATCTGAACCGCATCAATCTTCCGCCCAAGGTGCCGGTGCTGGAAAATTATGGCATTCTGGACGGGACCCGGTGGCTCACCAACCGGCGGGTGGACTCTCTGGAGGATACATCCCGGTATCCGGAGGGCAGTATCTTAAAGGTCATCAACCACCGCATGGTCCAGGGCGTGGAAATGTGCGACATAAAGGTGGATTATTATAAGTATTCCGGCGTGGAGGACGGAACGTATTTCTGGATGGGGACCGACTATCTGGGCCGGGATCTCTGGGTGCGCATGTGGCGCGGCGCCAGGGTCTCCCTGCTGATCGCCTTTATTTCCGTGATCTGCAACGTGTGCATCGGTATTGTATACGGCTCCATTGCAGGCTATTACGGCGGAAAGGTGGATATGATCATGATGCGTATCACCGAGATCATCGGTGCATTCCCGGAGATCGTGGTGGTGACTCTGTTCATCCTGTTCTTTGGTACGGGGATCCTTTCCATCATCCTCTGCCTGGTGGTCCAGAACTGGATCGGAACGGCCAGGATGATCCGCTCTCAGTTTTACCGCTATAAGGGCAGCGAGTATGTGCTGGCGGCCAGGACCCTGGGGGTTAGGGACATGGCTCTGATCTTCCGCCATATCCTTCCCAACTCCATCGGCCCCATCATCACCAGGGCCATGATCGCCATTCCGGGCGCTATTTTCACCGAGTCCTTCTTAGCTTACATTGGACTGGGGATCCGTGCTCCGGAAAGCTCCATCGGCGTTCTCTTATCCCAGGGCCAGAAGGTGATGCAGCAGTATCCCAACCAGGTATTTTTCCCGGCGGTGGTAATTTCGCTGTTAATGATCGCCTTCAACATGCTGTCCAATGGCCTGCGCGACGCCTTTGATCCGACCCAGCGGGGCGCATAAGGAAAGGAGAGAAAAGTATGGAACCAATTTTAAGCGTAAAAGATCTTTCCGTATCCTTCAATGCCTTTGCAGGAAAGGTGCATGCGGTGCGGGATGTGAATTTTGACCTGTATAAGGGCGAGACCCTGGCCATCGTGGGGGAGTCCGGTTCGGGAAAAGCCGTGACTACCAAGGCGATCTTAGGGATCCTGGCCAAAAACGGCCATATCGACAGCGGCACTATTATGTACCAGGGCCAGGATATGGCGAAGTATAAGGAGGCCGATTTTTTATAAGATCCGCGGAAAACGGATCTCCCTGGTATTCCAGGACCCGCTTTCGGCCTTAAATCCCATTATGAAGATCGGAAAGCAGATCACCGAGGCTCTGATCTTAAGCAAGGCCATTGAAAAGTCCAAAGCCAAGGCCCGGGCCATTGAGCTTATGGAGGCTGTGGGGATCCCCAACGCCGCCGAGCGGTACGACGCTTATCCTTTCCAGTTTTCCGGCGGTATGCGCCAGAGGATCGTCATCGCCATCGCTCTGGCCAGCAACCCGGAGATCCTGATCTGTGATGAGCCGACAACAGCACTGGATGTGACCATCCAGGCCAGGATCCTGGAGCTGATCAACGATATGAAGCGGGAAAGGGATCTTTCGGTGATCTTCATCACCCACGATCTGGGCGTGGTGGCCAACATGGCGGACCGGGTCTGCGTGATGTATGCAGGACGCATTGTGGAAGTGGGGACCTGCGAGGATATTTTCTATCGGCCGGCCCATCCTTATACCTGGGCGCTCCTTTCGGCTATGCCGGACCTTCACACGGAGGAGACACTGTTTGCTATCCCCGGTGCGCCGCCCAACATGCTGCATCCGCCCAAGGGAGATGCCTTTGCGGCCAGAAATAAGTATGCCATGAAGATCGATTTTGAAAAGGAGCCGCCGTATTTTAAGATCTCTGATACCCATTATGCCGCCACCTGGCTGCTTCATCCCGACGCGCCCAAGGTGGAGATGCCGGATATCTTAAAGCACAGGATAGCCAGGATGAGGGAGGAGGCAGGATATGAAATCGGATAACAGAAAAGAGCGTGACCATATCCTGGATTTGGATCACTTAAGTATGCACTTTACCACGAAAAACGCGGGAAAACCTCGGTGGTGAAGGCGGTGGACGATGTTTCCTTTTATGTGGAGCGGGGAGAGACCTTCGGGCTGGTGGGGGAATCCGGCTGCGGAAAGACCACCACAGGCCGCACCATCATCCGTCTGTACGATCCCACCAGCGGGACCGTGTCCTTTGACGGAAAAGAGATCAGCGGGAAGATGGATAAGAGCCCGAGAAAGTATATCACCGACAACATTGCCATGATCTTCCAGGATCCCATTGCCTCTTTAAACCCCAGGATGACGGTCCAGGAGATCATTGCCGAGGGCTTAAAGATCCGCGGGGTAAAGGATCCGGAGGAGCTGCATCGGCAGGTGGTGGCCATGCTGGAGCATGTGGGACTCCAGGCGGAGCACGCCTCCCGGTACCCCACGAATTCTCCGGCGGCCAGAGGCAGAGGATCGGCATTGCCAGGGCGCTGATCGTGAAGCCTCAGATGGTGATCGCCGATGAGCCTGTGTCGGCCCTGGACGTTTCGGTCCAGGCCCAGGTCATCAATCTGTTAAACAAGCTGAAGGAGGAGATGGGGCTGACCATTCTTTTCATTGCCCATAACCTGTCGGTGGTCAAGTACTTTTCTGACCGGATCGGCGTGATGTATTATGGAAAGCTGGTGGAGATGGCGGATTCCGACGAATTATAGAATCCCATGCATCCGTACACCCGGGCCCTGCTTTCTGCCATCCCGGGCCGGATCCCATCAATGAAAAAAACGGAAGAAGATCCATTATGATCCGGAAATGCACCGGTATGGGGATGGGAACCAGCCTTCTTACCATGAGATCGCTCCCGGGCATACGGTGTACTGTTCAGATGAGGAATTTGAGGAGATGAAGCAGTGGAAGGCGTAGGGAAGTAGAAATAAGAAATGGAAGATGCTGCAAAGGGCAGGCTTTATATTCCCTTTGCAGCATTGCCATAGGAAAGTGCCGTCCTACGACATAAAAAACGCTCCGCGGGGATCGCCATGCGGTGGAAGGGAATTATAAAACAAAAATAAAGATTGTCATCCAGATATCGCTATTATATAATACCAATATGGGAAACCACAGAGCCAGGGCGGCTTACCCTCTGATGATTCGGAGGGCTTATAACCCCTCCAGACCAAAGAGGAAAGGAGGGCGTTGCTTATGTATATTACATATTCTGATATGGTTCAGACGGGAATATTCATATGCGCCCTTGTGGGACTGTGCTATGATTGTCATCAAAAATAAGGCGATTTCTGGGGAAAATTAAGAAATATAAAAAATAAGGCGATTTTTTATAGTATAATGTAATCACCACAAAAACATTTACGAAAGAAGGAATCGCCTTATGTATTATAGTATACAGGATTTCATTGAAAATGGAATAGCAAATTTAGAAGAATGTGAAAAAAGTTTAATGAAAAATCCCCTTAACTGGACGGATCAAATCCTGGGAATCCAGCAGATATTAAGAAAGTTTGGAGCCGCAGTTATTTCCGAATTATTAGAAGAATGTAATACAATACTGGAAAATAGTATAAAACGCCGTGCCTTCTGGCGGATAAAAGACCGGACAAAAAAGCATCTGCTGACTTCTGTAGGGATGATTGGATTTACCCATACCCGTTTTGAACACAAGGAAACGGGAAAAACGGCATACCTGCTGGACCAGATCCTGGGGATCCAGCCCCATGCAAGGATCAGCCGTGATCTAGAGTGCCGTCTTTTGGAAGAGGCAGCCCAGAGCAGTTACCGAAAAGCTGGTTATACGGCCAGTGAACAGGATCCGGTAAGCGGCCAGACCGTGATGCGCCATGTCCACCGTTTAAAATGTATCCGGCAGGAAAACGGTCAGGATCAGGAAAAACGCCGTGTAAAGCAGCTGTATGTAGAAGCAGATGAGGATCATATCGCACTGCAGTTCCATGAGAAAAAAGGAGACATAAAACGTTTTAAGGGGCATGGGGATAATGGCCGCATCATAAAACTGGTGTATGTACATGAAGGGATTGAAACGGAGGGAAAGCGTAGAAGTCTGAAACACCGGAAGTATTTTGGAGGGTATTACACAGGAGAGGAAAATAAACGTTTGTGGGAAGAAGTAAAAGAATATATTGAAGAAACGTATGATACGGATTCCCTTGAAACGATATACTTCCAGTCAGATGGAGGAGGCTGGATGAAGAAAGGAATGGAACTGTTAGGAGCAGATTTTGTGCTGGATGAATTCCATCTGAAAAAGTATGTGAAACGGATGGTGCGTAGTACGGGAGAGCCGGAGCGTGAAGCAGAAGTAAATGAGTGGATAAAAGAGGGGAAAAAGAAAGAACTGGAGGAGTGGGTAAAAGAGAAAGCCGCGGTACTGGAAGAGAAGGAAGGGAAAAAACTGGAAAATAGTTATGGATATATAAAAAGGAACTGGAAAGGAGTCCGAAACCGTGTAGGAAAGAAGGCGGGAGTGCTGGGAAGCAGTACGGAAAGCCATGTGAGCCATGTGATATCAGCGAGGATGAGTTCCCGCCCGATGGGTTGGAGTAAAGAAGGAGCAAAAAAGCTTTCATTTTTGAGAATATATTGGAAAAATGGAGGAAAGATGGAACAACTGCTGTCAGAAGAGAGGAGGTGTGAGGAAAAGAGAGGGGAAGAAAAGATCCTGAGTGCAGCAGAGCTGATACACTGGGAGAAGCAGACGAAAAAACATAATGGAAAATATGTGGATGCAGTACAGGCCAGGCTGAACAATTATAGATTAGCGAAGCTATATCTTTATCCTGCTGTGTAGAGCGAAGCAATATATCTTTATCCTGCAATCAATAAGATATGCGGGTAAGGTCTGTGTAGATGGATGATCTGCGCAGAGGGCCTTTGCTCCGCCGGGAAGCTTTTCCTCCGCTGCCTGGAAGATGAATTTTACAGTTCCTTTTACCAGATCCGGATGCTCAGATAAGATCCGGGCCAATACTAAGAGACAGGCGGCATGGGTGTCATGGCCGCAGGCGTGCATGATGCCGGGCGTTTTGGATTTATAGGGGAGATCGTTGTTTTCTTCCACAGGAAGAGCGTCGATATCTGCCCGGAAGGCGATGCAGGGACCAGCCTCCCGGCCCTTTAGGATTCCCACCGTGCTGGTGCCGGTGATCCCGTCCTGGAGGGCAATCCCCATGGAGCCAAGGGCCTTGCGGATGTACTCTGCGGTCCTGTATTCCTCAAAGGAAAGCTCCGGGTTCTCATGGAGATGGTGGCGGATCTCTTTTAACGGTTCTTCATAGGAGTGGACCAGGTCTTTGACAAATTGTTTCATTTGTGTGTTCCTTTCTTATATTTTATGTTTTCTGATAAAATAAAGTATATAAAGAATTCACAGATTTTACAATAGCGGGGAAGGAAAAAGGATGATATAATGAATTTAGACAGGAGGCGGGGAATATGATTGATCTGGATGGGATGATCTCCATCCCATATTTGAAAAAAACCACGTTTACGGGAAGCGAGAAAGAAATGAATTTCATGATACGGAAGGAAGCGGGAGAGAATGGCGACGTTCTTCAGGCCGCTGCCTGGCCAGGACCCTATATTTTTTCTGTGACAGAGGATGAAAAAAAGACGTTTCAGGAATTTTCCTTCGATAACGAGGGGATCCGGAATGCAGTGGACTGGCTGAACCGGTTTTACGGAGAGAACTACGGAACAGATGAGGAAAAGGCGGATACAGAAAAAAGGCAGCTCTGATGGCTTTTAGGCTGCCTTTGCTGTATCCGCTTTCTCTTTTATATGGTCACAGACCGGGCGGAAAGATCCAGGAGCACCTGGGAGAAATCCGGTTTTAAAAGCTCCAGGACCTCCAGGCGTTTTTCGGCCAGAAGGGAAAACTGGGATTCCGTAAGCTGGAGCTTGGCATTCCAGGAATCCTGGCCTGCAGGATCCTTCCAGACGCGGACGCGGAAATCAGAAAAGCCCAGCCTGGTGAGACCGGTCTCCGCCCGCTCGATCTTTTTTAGGATCTCCTGGTCGATGGAGCAGCCAGTGGGGACTCTGGTGGCAAGGCAGGCATAGGCCGGCTTGTTCCAGGTAAAGAGTCCCGCGTTCCGGGAATATTCCCGCAGGGCCTTTTTGGTGACGCTGCAGATCCGCAGGGGAGAAAGGACCCGGAGCTCCCGCAGGGCCCGCATCCCGGGCCGGTCCCCGGCATCGTCGGAGGCGTTGGTGCCGTCCATGATCTCCAGGAAGCCGTCCTTTTCTGCCGCCTCCAGGATCCTTGAAAAGATGGCGTTTTTACAGTGATAGCAGCGGTCGGAGGGGTTTTCCCGGACTGCGGACAGCTCCAGGACGTTTAAGGGGAGTATGGTCATCTCGGCTTTCAGGGAAACGGCCAGTTTTTTTGCGTCCTCCAGTTCAAAGGCCGGCTGGAAGGGGAAGCTGCATAATAAGCCCGGACATGACAGCCGCAGGCCCTGGCCGCGTATAGGAGATAGGCGGAGTCAGTCCCGCCGGAAAAAGCCAGAGCCATTTTCGGGTGGTCCTGGAAAAATTCCCGGAGAGCGTCGGGAATGGTCTGTCCGAAGGTCTCCATGTACAGGTCCACCGTTCCCAGAGCTTCGTGGACCAGGGCTCTGGCAGCAGGGTTCTTAAAATCCGTCCGTTCAAAGGGCTTTCTATAATACCCCTGCTCCTTTACAATCTGGATGCTTTCCCGGTAGTTTAAGTCGAATATAAAGCATAAAAAGCCGATCCACTGGTCCAGATGGGTCTTCCTGGCACGCCGGTCCACGGAAACATGGTCCCGGAGAGCTTCCATGACCGTTGGTGTAATGGTTTCCCGGGATATCTCTTCCTCGGAGGCCCCCACCACATCGGTCATGTCGTCGGTGGCGAAGACGCGGAAGATGTCACATTTATCGGCGTCCCGGATGAGGCGACACAGCTCCAGGACCTCTCCGGCGGAGCAGCAGGGCCCCGGCGCTCTTAAACTCTGGGCGTCATCGGGACAGGAAGAGGCTGCGGCCGTCACGGTGGGATCGATCCTCAGCTTGTTATGGTTTTCGATGGCAGTGAGAACGGCTTCCCTGTCTGTCTCAGGCAGCCGGTCCAGCACATGGTTTTCCCGCAGGACCCGGCAGCTTAAGGATGCGTGGTCCACGCTTTTATGGTCCAGGAAGGTGTCGTACTGTTTTAACTGCTCAAACCGGCCGATATCATGAAAAAGGGCGCATAAAAGGGCCAGTCCGGCGGTGTGGGGCGGCAGAAGGCGCTTCTGGCACAGATTTTCCATGACGGAGACAACGGCATAGGTATGGACGATCTTAAGGGCAACTCGGCCGTCTGTGTGATCATAGCGGGCCGCATAATCGTCAAAGTATTTTTTATATTCATTGAAATCGATCATTGGCAGAAAATTCCTTTCTTGGGGGATCCGTATCCCTCCGGGAGAATGAAGTGCCGGATTTTGGCGGCGATCGGATCTGTTTGTAACGCATTATATCATGACCGGTCTGGTTTCACAATATGGGGGCTGGCGGACTTCCTGGGGATTTTCACATTTGGATTTTCTGAGAGGAAACCCTTGGAAGAATCCGGTCCAGAGTGCTATAATGAAACGGTCAGGCTCCTGGCCAGGCTCTGGCATCAGCCAGAAAAAACAGATAGAAAGAGTGGAAAACCATGCCGGCAAATCAGACAGCAAAAAAGAAGAGATACGACATGCTGACAGATCATCCAGGGAAAGCGCTTTTATTTTTGCCCTCCCCATGATCTTCGGTAACCTGTTCCAACAGCTTTACAATATCACAGACTCGGTGATCGTGGGCCGCTTCGTTGGGGAAAATGCCCTGGCGGCCGTGGGCGCGTCCTACGCCATCACCAACGTGTTCATCGCCATTGCCATCGGCGGCGGAATCGGGAGCTCGGTGATCATCTCCCAGTTTCTGGGAGCGGGAAAGATAGGGAAAATGAAGACAGCCGTATTTACGACCATGATCAATTTCCTGGTGATCTCTGTGATCCTGGGGACCGTTGGTGCTGTTTTTAACCATCAGATCCTTTCGTGGGTCAATACGCCGGAGGACATTTTTTCCGATGCAGCCCTGTATCTGGCCATTTATTTTCTGGGTCTTCCGTTTTTGTTCATGTACAATGTCCAGGCATCCATTTTTAATTCCCTGGGAGATTCCAAAAGACCGCTGTATCTTCTGATCTTCTCCTCCCTGTTAAACATTGCGCTGGATATGGTGTTCGTGATCTGCTTCCATCAGGGAGTCCGTGGAGTGGCGGTGGCAACGCTGATCGCCCAGGGCGTCTCGGCGGTACTCTCCTTTTTCCTTCTGATGCGGAAGCTGAAGGGGTATGAGGAAGAGGAAAAATATGGCTGTTATGATTTCGGGATGATGCGGTCCATGGTGAAGATCGCCGTTCCCTCCACGCTCCAGCAGTCCATCGTCCACATGGGCATCCTTCTGGTCCAGTCCGTGGTCAACAGCTTCGGTTCTGCGGCCCTGGCAGGCTATTCGGCAGGAAGCCGGATCGAGTCCTTAAGCATCGTTCCCATGCTGGCCATGGGAAATGCCATGTCCACCTTTACGGCCCAGAATATTGGCGCTGGAAAGCTGGACCGGGTGAAGGAGGGCTATAAGATGTGCTATGTGACCGTGCTCACTGTGGGCGCGGGCCTGTGCATCATGTACCAGCTGTTCGGCGGCGCGTTTGTGTCCATGTTTTTGGAGAGCGGCGGCAGCACTGCCTATTCTGTGGGCGTTTCTTACGTGAAATTTCTTTCCTTTTTCTATGCCTTCATCGGCCTTAAGGCCACTACCGATGGTCTTCTCCGGGGAGCTGGGGATGTGGCGGCATTTACGGCGGCCAATCTGGTGAATTTGTCCATCCGGGTCATCGTCACCAACGTGTTTGCCCCTGTTTACGGGATCCAGGTGGCATGGATGGCCGTTCCCATGGGCTGGGCGGCCAACTATATCATTTCCTTTGGCTGGTATCTGACGGGAAAATGGAAGCGGGTGAAGGTAATATCTGCAGACCAGGGAGAAAAGCGTAAAAATTAAATATATAGGGAGGGATCCATATGGAGGAGAGACTTTTAAAGTATTTCAGGGATCACGAGGCGGAGATCTTTGGGGATCTGGAGCGGCTGGTGAAGGCAGAGGCCAGCACATCGGATCTGGAGGCTCTGGCCGAAACCAGGAAGGTCCTGGAGGCTTTGATCCGGGAGCGGACGGGAGAGGAGCCGCTGGTCTATGAGCGGGAGGGAGGACATGATCTGGTGCGGTTTGAGCTCGGACAGGGAGAGGAAAAACTCCTGATCATTGGCCATTATGATACCGTACATCTGATCGGCGCCATTCAGTACCGCACAGAGGGAGACCGGCTGTATGGCCCTGGTGTTTCGGATATGAAAAGTGGTCTTATCTCGGCCATATGGACGGCCAGAGCCTATAAGGAGCTGGGGATCGATCCGGGGAGAAAGCTGGTCTTTATTTTCAATGGAGACGAGGAGACGGGAAGCCATGAATCCTCGGACATTATCTGCGGACTGGCAGAAAACGCCCGGGCGGCCCTGGTCTGCGAGCCCTGTGTGGGAAACGGGGATCTTAAGACAGGAAGAAAGGGAAATATAAAATTCAATGTGACGATCCATGGGAAGGCCTCCCATGCGGGAAATGCCCATAAGGAAGGAATCAACGCCATCCAGGAGATGGCTGCGGAGATCCTGAAGATCCAGGCACTGACGGATTATGAGGCCGGCACTACGGTCAATGTGGGCATATGCCAGGGAGGAACGAAGGTCAATGTGGTACCGGCTGCGGCCAGCTTTTCCGTGGACTGCCGCTATAAATCTATGGAGGAGGGCCAGAGGATCCGACGGGAGATCCTGGAATTGCCGATATCTGTTCCTGGTGCGTCCAGGGAGGTGGAGATCGTGGAAGGGAAGCTTCCCATGGAGGAGACCCAGGGGAACATGGAGCTGTTTGCGGCTGCGAAGGAATGCGGCAGGAAGCTGGGACTTTCGTTTTCCCACCAGTTCGTAGGCGGGGGCAGCGACGGAAACGCTGTGTCAGCCATGGGGATCCCCACCCTGGACGGCCTGGGAGGCTGGGGGGACGGGGCTCATTCCGAAAGCGAATACCTGCGGATCAGCCAGTATATTCCGCGGATCGCGCTGCTGGCTTCGCTGATTCTGGATATCCGGTAGAACAATATAGAAGAAAGCTGCTGCGGCAGGGGGATTTTGAAGATCCTCTGCTGGCAGCAGCTCTTTTTTTGAAATACAGATACAGATCCGGCTAGTTTTTAATGGCAAATGTCAGCTCTGCCTTAAACAGATCCCCGTCAATGGTGATCTCGAACCGGCCGCCCTGGAGCTGGGTCAGGTCCTTGGCAATGGAAAGGCCCAGTCCGCTTCCCTCGGTGGTACGGGACGTATCGCCGCGGACGAAGCGCTCGGTCAGCTCGTCGGGGCTGATGTTTAACGGCGTGGCAGAAACGTTTTTAATGGAGAATACGACCTCGGAATCCCGGTCCTCGATGCCCACGTAGACGCGGGTGCCTTCCATGGCGTATTTAAAGGCGTTGTTGTACAGATTTTCCAGTACGCGCCACAGCCGTCTGCCGTCGGCCTCAATGAGGATCACCTCATTGGGGAGGGTCGTAACGATGTCCAGATGACGGATGGCGTATTTTTCCTCAAATTCACCATTGGTCTGCTGGACCAGCTCCACGATGTCGATATTGGCCATATCCAGCTTGATATTTCCGGAGCTGGCCCTGGAGGCCTCCACCAGATCCTCGGTCAGCGTCTTAAGACGCTGGGATTTCTGGTCCAGGACCTCAAGATATTTCTGGATCGTGGGATCCTGGGGCTTTTCGCGCTTGATGAGATCCACATAGTTGATGATGGAGGTCAGCGGCGTCTTAATATCGTGGGATACGTTGGTGATCAGGTCTGCCTTTAAGCGCTCGCTTTTTACCTGCTCGGCCAGAGCCGTTTCCAGACCGTCGCTGATGCGGTTTAAGCCCTCAGCCAGCTGCGCCTCCAGGCTGGAAAACTGGGAAACGTCCACCTTGTAGCTGGTCTCTCCGGAAGCCAGCTTGTCGATGGCCTGGTGGAGCTTATCGGTCTGGACTGCGTTGCGGTACAGGAAATAGAATACGACCAGATTGCCCACCACCCAGAAGGAGAGACCGGCCAGGAAGGGAACAGAGGTAAACCCGCTCCCATCGCTCTGGATGAGGTAAAATGCCCCCAGGGTGATCGTAAACACATTGGCCGCCAGATAAAGCGCAAAGCTTAAGGTCAGACGGTATTTGAAGGTGCTTTCGGAAAGGGTCTCCGTCAGATCATGGAGGAGGCTGTTGGTCCAGAGGCTTTCTGCCTTATAACGGCGGACCAGGCTGAAAAAGGTCAGGATCCCAACCATATACAGGCTTCCGAACATCATGAGACGGCTGGCGCGGTCCCAGTAGCCTTCCGTCACCAGAAGGTGAAGGAGCTTTGATGCCAGAGGGGCCAGAAAGGCGGCGCTTATGTAAGCGGCAAAGGCCATTAACAGAAGCATCAGATCCGTTTTGATCTTATCAAAGGGATAAAGGACCACGGACCGGTCCCCAAGAGCCGGATGGCCCGAGGCAAACATAAGGAAAACAAAGGTCAGAAGGCAGCCGGCCAGGCCGATGGAGGCCAGGTAGAGCCCGTTTACGAAGGTCTTCCTGGAGCTGTTGTACTGGGTATATGCATGGGCATAGTCGTCCAGGGCCTTGTAGGTGGTGTCCAGGCCGATGACCACATAGTTGTTGGAGCTGTTGTAGGGATTGGCCTTGGCCATGAGGGCCGGAACACTGGGGAAGGTGGAATTAAAGTTCGTCCTTACGGCCAGGTCATTGGAATCCCCGGAATAATAGATATATTTTCCCATGGCCATCATGTCGTCGATGGTCATTTCCGGCGCATTGGTGTGGATTTCATAGATGGCGTCATTTTTGGAATAAAAAGCCACACGGAAATAAAAGTTGGTGAAATCCGACATGAGCCGGGAATATATGGAGTAATAGGAAGAGAACCGCTTCAGGATCTCATAGGTCAGCTCCGGCAGGGTGGCAAAGGACTGGTCGGGTCCCGTCAGCTCCTCCTCGGACTGATAGCAGCGCCAGCGCACATAATACTGCTCCTCATCCTCTGCGCTGAGGTTTTCGGGCCCGCCCTTTAAGGCATAGTTGTCGGCCTCATCCATATAATAGCCCAGGGACTTTCCGTATAGGATGATGTCGTTGAGGGTATAGCTCTTGTCTCCGCCGGGGCCGGAAGAGACGTCCAGGACCATTTTATTGTAGTCCACCTCTCCATTGGTCTCAAAAGCTCCTGGTACTGGATATAGTCGAAAATACTGGCGATGTCGGCCTGCACCTTCTTATTAAAATCCGGAGACTGGTCGAAGGTCTCATCCTCGATCCAGTCCAGTCCGCGGCCGTAGTTGCTGTTCAGATACATGAACCCGACTCCGGTGAGCGCGATCAGGGCAAAGATAAAGTGCAGAAAACCGGAAAAACGCTTCAGAAAAAAACTCGGTGTATTCTGGTTCATCTGGATTCTCCTTACTGTTTCTCGATCTTATAGCCCACGCCCCAGACCACCTTTAAGTAGCGGGGTTCCTTGGGGTTGATCTCAATTTTTTCGCGGATATGGCTGATGTGGACGGCTACGGTATTGTCGGCGCCGATGGCATCCTCATTCCAGATCTTTTCGTAGATCTGGTCAATGGAGAATACCTTTCCGGCATTCTTTACAAGGAGCAGCAGGATGTTATACTCAATGGGCGTGAGCTTGATGGGCTCGCCGTCCACCGTCACCTCTTTATTTTCATCATTGATCATGAGACCGCCGCACTTATAGACCTGGGAGCTGTTCTGCTGGTTCAGGTTTCCAAGCTGGGTGTAGCGGCGGAGCTGGGATTTGACCCGGGCCACCAGCTCCAGGGGATTAAAGGGCTTTGTGATGTAGTCGTCCGCCCCGATATTGAGGCCCAGAATCTTGTCCGTGTCCTCGGATTTGGCCGACAGGATGATAATGGGGATGCTGCTGGTCTCGCGTACCTTTAAGGTGGTGCGGATCCCGTCCAATCCCGGCATCATCACATCCACGATCATCAGGTTCACCTCGTGGTCCTCCAGGTATTCCAGGGCCTCGTAGCCGTCATAGGCCTTGATGACCTCAAAGCCCTCTCCCGTAAGATAAATATTAATAGCTTCAACAATCTGTTTATCGTCATCGCATACAAGAATCGTCTGCATAAGTTCCCTCCTTTAAAGTTTTATCCAGGTAAAAATACGTTCACCACATCCAGTATAACATAAAAATGCGGTGAACGTATTAAAAATTCCTGTCAATTAATTAAAACGGAAAACAGCGGTTCCGTAAGCCGGAAGCGGGTAGGCAAAGGAATAGGGCTGGCCGTCGCATTCAGATTTTACGGAGCGTTTTGAGAAGGCATGCTCCCCGCGCTTATAGAGGCCGTGCTCATTGTCCAGGATCAGCGTATAGGTTCCTGATTTGGGAACGCCCACCCGGTAATCGTCCCGGGCCATGGGAGTGAAGTTGATGACGAACAGGAGGTTCTTTTTCCCTGTTTCATCCCGGCGGATGAAACTGAAGATGCTCCGGTCGCCGTCGTTGGCGTTGATCCACTGGAAGCCGTTCCAATCGCTGTCCAGCCGGTAAAGGGCCGGATATTTCTGGTAGATATGGAGCAGGTCGCTGTAATATTTTAGCAGGTCCCTGTGCTGGGGCTCCTCTGCCAGATACCAGTCCAGGGCTGTTTTTTCGTCCCACTCATGGTACTGGCCGAAATCCTGGCCCATGAATAAGAGCTTTTTGCCCGGATGGCCCATCATGAAGGTATAGCCGGCCTTCAGGTTCGCAAATTTATCGTCCGGGAAGCCGGGCATTTTATTGATCATGGAGCATTTTAAATGGACCACCTCGTCATGGGACAGGGTCAGGATGTAGTTTTCACTGGTGGCATAGGTGATCCCGAAGGTCATCTTGTTATGGTTGAATTTTCGGAAATATGGATCCAATTTCATATATTCCAGAAAGTCATGCATCCATCCCATATTCCACTTGAAGGTAAAGCCCAGGCCGCCCTCCTCCGGTGCCTTTGTGACGCCGGGCCATGCGGTGGATTCCTCGGCGATCATGATGGCTCCGGTCATATGGCCTGTAAGGACGCTGTTCAAATGGCGGAAGAATTCGATGGCCTCCAGATTTTTATTTTCTCCGTACTGGTTGGGGACCCAGTTCCCGTCGCTGCGCCCGTAGTCCAGATACAGCATGGAGGCCACGGCGTCCACCCGGAGCCCGTCCACATGGAAATTCTCTACCCAGTAAAGGGCGTTGGCGATCAGGAAGTTTTTCACCTCGTTTTTCCCGTAATCAAAGACCTTTGTTCCCCAGTCGGGATGCTCGCCTTTTCTGGGATCTGCGTACTCATAAAGCGGTTCCCCGTCAAAATCCGCCAGGCCATGGGCGTCTTTTGGAAAATGGGCCGGGACCCAGTCTAAGATCACGCCGATCCCCTTTTTGTGGAGATAATTGACGAAGTACATGAAATCCCTGGGACCTCCATAGCGGGAGGTGGGAGCGTAGTAGCCGGTCACCTGGTAGCCCCAGGAGCCGTCGTAGGGATGCTCCGCGATGCCCATGAGCTCCACATGGGTGTAGCCCATTTTACCACATAGTCGGCCAGCTCGTGGGCCGCCTCCTTATATGTATAATAGCCCTCCTTTTCCGGCCGGCTGGCCTTTCTCCAGGAGCCCAGATGGACCTCATAAATGGCCATGGGAGCTTTTTCCGGCTCTGTGTGCTTCCGCTTCTCCATCCATTTCTCATCGCTCCAGGAAAAGCCGGAGATATCGGTGGTGATGGAGGCGGTTCCTGGCCGGAACTCGGCGCTGAATGCATAGGGATCCGCTTTAAAAAGGATCTTGTCATCCTTTGTGGTGATGGCAAATTTATAAAGCTCGCCAGTTCCAAGGTCTGGTATGAAGGCTTCGTAGATGCCGGAATCCTCCAGGGGCTTCATGGGAGACGCCTCCGGATCCCATCCATTGAAGTCCCCAACGACGCCCACAGACTTCGCATGGGGCGCCCAGACGGCAAAGTACATACCCGGCTTTCCGCCATAGGTGCGGGGATGGGCCCCCAGCTTTTCAAAGATCTTATAGTGGGTACCCTGACCGAACAGGTAGCGGTCCAGTTCTGTAATGAAGCCGGTACCGGCCGGTCTTCCGGCCTTTTTTGCTGTGGTTTTACTGCTTTTTCCTGAATTTTTCATACTCTTATGCCTCCCGAAGTTTAAAGATCGCGCCGCCTGACGGCGGAAGGGTCACAGAAAGCCTTCCGTTTTCCACCGGTATAGAAGGAGCTTCCCCGTCCAGAAGGTTTATGGCCTGGGACGCCGGGAACGGGACCGGTATGGAAAGGGCTGCGGGCTGGCTGTCATTGTTGACTGCCGAAAGGATCATTGTATTTTCTCCCAGCCGGCCAAACGCATACTGGCGGTTGGTCAGAAGAAGTTCTTTATACGTTCCGTCATGGAGCTCCGGATTATCCCGGTGGATCCGGGCCAGGGCGGCGATATGGTCCGTGATGGGGCCGGTCTTCTGTTCCATATCCTTTAAGGAAAGGGCAGGGCGGAGCGCCTCGTCAGATTCCCGGGTGCGCGCTCCTGGATCCCCCATTCGCTTCCGTAGTACACGGACGGGATCCCGGGAAGGGTGAATAAAAGCTGGTATACGGGGAACAGGTGGTCTGGTTCCCGCAGCTTGCTGGCGATCCTGTCCTCGTCGTGGTTATCCGTAAAGGTATACAGAGCCCTTCCCACAGATTCCAGCCGCTTCACATTGTGGGCGATCTCAAAATAGTTATGGTCGTTGTGACCGGAGTAAAGAGCCTTATGGAGCTCATAATTGGTAACAGAGTGAAGCATTTCTCCATTGACCCATCTGCCGTATTCTCCGTGGATCACCTCGCCCATGAGCCAGAAATCTTCCTTCATGAAGGCGGTGCGGCTGCGCAGCTCCTTCATGAAGGCAAAATCTAAAACATTGGCGCAGTCCAGGCGGAGGCCATCAATGTGGAAGGTATCGATCCAGAATTTTACGGTATCCATCAGATACTCTCTGACCGCCGGGTTCTGCAGGTTCAGGCACGGGAGCTCATAGTGGCCCTGCCATGCCTCGTATCCGAAGGAATCGCCCATGGGGCTTCCCCAGCCGAAGTTTACTCCGCGGTACCAGTCCTTATAGGGAGAGGCTTCTTTCTTTTCCTGGATATCGCGGAAGGCGGGAAATTCCCGTCCAGTGTGATTGAACACGGCGTCAACTGCCACACGGATCCCATGCTGGTGGCACTGGTCCACGAAATTTTTAAAATCCTCATTTGTCCCCAGCCTCCGGTCCACCAGGTGCAGATCCCTGGTGTCATAGCCGTGGCCTGTGGATTCAAAGACCGGACCGATATAAAGGGCAGTGCAGCCCAGATCCCGTATGTGGGGGATCCATTGGAGCAGCTCATCAAAACGGCGGGCTGCAGAGGCTTCATGATTCGTCTTAGGAGCTCCCAGGAGCCCCAAAGGGTAGATGTGATAAAAAACTGCTTTCTGATACCAGGGCTTCATAGCCGGTCAGACCTCCTGTAATTCCCGCTTTTTAAGGCTCTGGAGAAGGAACTGGTAGCGGAGCTGAGCTGCGTTCAGTTCATAGATGTAGCAGTCGATCAGCGCAGGGTCCACCACCTGCTCAAACTGGTTCTGGGCGGAAAGGATCGCAGTCTGGCTGGCCATGATCTGCTTTTTTCAGCTCCAGAAGCTCCTTCGTCCGTTCCTTGTTTGGCGCGGATTTTTTATTTATGAATCGCATACTTCCATTTTCCTTTCTTCTGGCATTGGTCTTTTCCAGTATCCGGCCTCCCGGCAGCCTGCAGCTTCGTTTGCTGGAGGTCGTTTTTTGGTGTCCGGAGGCTTCGGAGCTCCCGGCTCCTGACTGGTCTGACTTCCTGTGCTACGCGGCGCGTTCCGGAGCAATACAAAGGTCAATGGTAGTATTGTCTTTTTATGGGGGAGATATTCATTTACTGGAATTCTGCTGCAGCGCCTCGTTTAATCTGAGAAGCCGGTCGATGGCGGACTGGCTGGTCAGATGGTAATAATTGCAGACGCCGCGTTTTTCCACAGCGATCAGCCCCGAATCCTTCAGGATCTTCAGATGATGGGAGACAGCCGGACGGGAAAGACTGGTTTTTTCTGTGATCTCTTTCACGTTGAGACCCGGAGCGCGGCGTTTTTCGGATACGCTGCGGCCGCCTTTCTGTTCCGTCTCCAGGGATCTGCGGTCCTCCTCCACCTCATAAAGCTGCTGGATGATGGCTAGGCGGGTACTGTCGCCCAGGGCGATGAAAAGGGGGATACACTCCCTGAATGAAGTTTTTAACCGGCTTTCATCCGGCGTATATTCTCTGTCGTCCGGTTCCTGCGGCATAGGATGGCCCTCCTGTCTGTGTGTTCTGATTCCATTGGTTTAAAAATATAAACTAAATATATTCTAGCATTTTTTGAAAGGTACGTCAATGTTTTGGATAAAACTTAGTAAAGTTATTATTTTGTATGAAATTTTTTTGTAGAATATTGCTGAAAATATAGAGGGCGATTTTACGGTTTTGAAATTGACTTTTTTTCCTGTTTGGCCGATAATAGGAGCACATTCAGAAATGAGCTTCTTCATTTCCAGATCATTTCCAACCGGGCGTCCGCCCGGGACAGGACCGGCAGTTTCGCCGGAAGCCCCAGGATCGGGGCAGGATTCCAGAAAACAACAAAAATAAAGATGGGAGGTGTCTGCCCTTGGCAGTTTTATTTGTCGTACTGCTTTCAGCCGCTGTGACGGACTGAAGGTATGGGAAGGTGTTCCACTGGCAGATCCTTCTGGGGCTGGCAGGCGGGATTGTGGGAGCCATATGGGGAGCCGGGACCGGCGGAGATGTGTTTATATTGCTGGCGGGACTGGCGGCCCGGGTCATTGGTACATGTGCTGTATTTTATACCCTGTTTTTATGCAGGATGCTGGGAGCCGGGGACATTAAGCTGATGGCTCTCTGTACAGGTCTTCTGGGTATGGGGCCGGGGCTCCTGGTGATCTTCACCGGGCTTTTTCTGGCCGCCCTCCGGGCGGCGGGGATGATCTGGCAGCAGGGCTCGCTGTGGATGCGGATGGAGCGGATCGGAACCTTTATCATCCGCTCCGGAAGGGGGGGAAGCTCCTGGAATATCCGGGAAGGGAGGATAAACGGAATATCCTGCGGCTGGGTCCCTGGCTGTTCCTGGGATATTGTATATGGCTGGCTGGAAGATATCTCTGAGGAGGTGAGGGAAGATGAAAAAGATCATGGCAGTTTACGACGAGGATCCGTTTTATGCGGAACGGCTTTCTGATTATATCAACCGGAGGGAGGACGGGATCTTTTCCGCCCGGGCCTTTACATCCAGGAAGCGGCTGGAGGAGTTTGCCAGGGACCATGGGATCGATGTGCTCCTTACGGGAACGCTGTCCGAAGGAGGCTTTCCAGGCCTCCCGTCGGTCCAGCGGATCCTTCTCACAGAGGAGGAAGTCCGGGCAGGGGAGGGAGGCGGGCATGGGATCTATAAATACCAGTCCGGCGACGATATCCTGCGGGAGGTGATGGCGGCCTACTGTGAAACGCCGGAAGGGAAAACGGATTTTCCGGGGCTTCCGGCTTCGGGGAAACGGATCATCGGCGTGTATTCCCCGGTGGGAAGATGCGGAAAAACGTCCCTGGCCCTGGCAATGGGCCAGCTTCTGGCCAGAGAGGAAAAGCTGCTGTTCATTACGCTAGATACGTTTACCGGTTTTTCCGGCCTTCTGGACGAGCAGTGGAAGCGGGATCTTTCGGATCTGATCTATTATTATAAGCAGGGCCGGTTCCACGGCCTTCAGCTTAATTCGGTCATTTACTATCTGGGAGATATGGCCTGGCTGCCTCCGATCCGTTTTCCGGATGATTATAACCAGATTACTTCAGAGGAAATGGCGGATTTTCTGTTAAAGATCCTGGAGGAGGGAGGATATGGGACCCTGGTCCTGGATATTGGGAACTATGGGAGACAGGTTCTGCCGCTTCTGGAGATCTGCCAGGCGGTCTATATGCCCATCCGGGAAGATGCCGTTTCAGGGCCAAGCTCCAGGAGTTTGAGCAGTATGTGGAAAAAAGCGGGAAAAAACGGTGGCAGGAAAATTCCACAAGATCCATGTTCCCATGGTCACAGGCATGAAGCGGATGGAGCATTTTCCGCAGGAGCTTTTGTGGGGGATCTGGGAGATTTCGTCCGGGGGATGTTAAAGGGGCAGAGGGGAATATGGGAGAGCTGATACGGGATCTGAAACGGGAGCTGCGGGAGGAGATCCTCCAGGGAATGTCCTATGAGCGCCAGATGACGGATGAGGAGCTGGCCCAGGTCATCGACGGGAAGATCCTGGAGCAGATGGAGCGGGAGCCCATGGCTCTCAGGGACAGGCTGAGGCTTCAGAAGGAGCTGTTCGATTCCTTCCGGAGGCTGGATATCCTGCAGGAGCTGGTGGACGACCCGGGAATCACGGAGATCATGGTCAACGGCCCGGAGGAGGTGTTTGTGGAGACAGAAGGGAGGATCCGGAGATGGGAAAAATCCTTTGAATCCCGGGAACAGCTTCTGGAACTGATCCGGCAGATCGTCAGCCGGGTCAACCGGACGGTCAATACGGCGTCCCCATTGTGGATGCCAGGCTGGAGGACGGTTCAAGGGTCCATGTGGTCCTGGAGCCGGTGGCGTTGAACGGACCGATCCTCACGATCCGGAAATTCCCGGATCCGATCACCATGGACCGGCTCCTGGAATACGGGAGCGTCACAAAGGAGGCGGCGGCCCTTTTAAAGACCCTGGCGGCGGCCCGCTACAATATTTTTGTAAGCGGAGGCACGGGAGCGGGAAAGACGACCTTTTTAAACGCTCTTTCGGAGTTTATCCCTCCAGAAGAGCGGGTGATCACCATTGAGGATTCAGCGGAATTGAAGCTGGCCCACATTGAGAACCTGGTACGGCTGGAAACAAGAAACGCCAACGGGGAGGGCCAGGGAGCCATTGGGATCGGAATGCTGATACGGGCGGCTTTGCGTATGAGACCGGACCGTATAGTGATCGGGGAGGTCCGGGGACAGGAGGCCGTGGACCTGCTCCAGGCCATGAACACCGGCCATGACGGGAGCTTTTGTACTGGCCATGCCAATAGCTGCCGGGATATGCTGGCCAGGCTGGAGACTATGGTCCTTATGGGGATGGAGCTTCCCCTGCCGGCCATAAGGAGCCAGATCGCGTCAGCCCTGGATGTGATGGTCCATGTGGCAAGAATGAGGAACAGGAGCCGGAAGGTGACGGCAATCGAGGAGGTGGTGGGAATTGAAAATGGTGAGATCGTCCTCAGACCTTTGTTTTCCCTGGACGGGGAGGGAGAGCTCCGAAAGGCCGGAGACCTCAGATGCCAGGAAAAGCTCAGAAGGGCAGGGTATGGATTATGAGGTATACCGGCTGAGCAAAAAGGAGTGGCTGCTGTATGGAAGCCAGGGGAATTGGGTATCTGGCGCTTCTTGACTTCGTATTTTACAGAAGCGCGGCGCTGTTTGCGGTGCTGGCGCCGATGGGGATCTGCTATCCGCTTATCTTGAGGAAGGATCTGAAGCGGCGGCGGAAAGAGGCCTTAAAGCTCCAGTTCAAGGATGCGATCCTTTCGGCTGCCTCCGGACTCAACGCAGGGTATTCGGTGGAAAATGCCTTTGCCGCTGCATTGGAGGAAATGGACCGGCTTTATGGGAAGGATTCTATGATATCCCAGGAGCTGCGCTTGATCCTCGCCAAGACCCGGATGAACCGGGCTTTCGGGGAGGCCCTGGGGGACTTTGCCAGGAGGAGCGGCCTGGAGGATATCCAGAACTTTTCCGAGGTGTTTCTGGCAGCCCGGAAAAGCGGAGGGGAGTTGGTAAGGATCATTGCCAGGACAGCGGAGATCATCGCGGAAAAGATACGGATCCAGGAGGACATTATGACGGCCACAGCAGCCAGGCGGATGGAGCAGAGGATCATGAGCGCCATTCCGCTGCTGATCGTTTTTATATCGAGCTTACGTCCCCGGGCTTTTTGACCTTCTTTATGGGACGGCAGCCGGACGGGTGGTGATGACAGTATGTCTTGGAATTTATTTAGGGGCCTGCAGCCTTTCAAAAAGGATCCTGGAGATCCGTATATGAGGGAACGGTATACAGATATCTCCGGTATGGGGGATGCGCTGCCCTGGGAATCGTTTTCTTTTTGGGAGCTGAAGCGGCGGATACAGACCGGCAGACTGTGGATAAAGGGATCTTAAAACGGAACCCATGGGGACAAAGGGATGCAGTATACGAATTTTATGCGGAAGGACTGGAGGAGGGAGCTGTTGAACTGGCAGTAACGGTTCCGCCCCGGAGACTTTCCCCAAAGGAATTTCACCAGCGTATGCCAGAGATCTCGGAGATCCTCCTGTCCGGTATCCTGGGAAGCAATGTGTCTTTGGACCAGATCCGCACAGATCTGGAGCTGCCGGAGGAGCTTCCGGGATATGGGATCCAGGTGGAATGGGAATCGGAGAGGCCGGAGCTTCTGAGCAGCATGGGGCTTTTAAACCAGGAAGGGCTCCGGGGGGTGGACCCGTCCAGGGGGAAACGTTCTCTTTGATGGCGGAGCTTTCATGCGGAGAGGAGAAGGAGCTGGTGACGGTCCCGGTCACCGTCCTTCCGGAGGAGATGACCCAGGGAGAGCGCCTGGCGGAAAGGATAGACAGTCTGGCGCTGGAGGATATGGAAAATGAGACGGTCCGGCTTATGGAAGAATTTGAAGGAGTCCCCATTACATACCGGAGAAAGGGGCGGTTTCAGAATGCGGTCCTTCTGGTTCTGGGAGGCGTTCTGGCGGCCTGTCTCTGGATGAAGGAAAAAAATGACGAACAGGTCCAGAAAAAGAGAAGGGAGGAGAGTCTGACGGCAGCCTATCCGGACCTGGTCTCAGGCTTTCTGGTACTGACAGGGGCCGGTTATTCCATCCGCCAGGCCTGGAAAAAGACAGTCCAGGACCGGAAACAGTCGGAGACGCTTCCGTTTTCAGAGGTTTACCAGGAAATGCAGGTCACGTTGAACCAGATGGAGACGGGGACGCCGGAGGCTTTTGCATACGTCCGGTTTGGAAAACGCTGCGGACTCCGGTGTTACACGAGATTTTCCGGTATTCTGGAGAGCTCTCTGCGCACAGGTGGAAGCAGCCTCAGAAGCCTTCTGGAGCCGGAAATGGAAGAAGCCTTTAAGATACAGGCGGACCTGGCCCGGAGAAAGGGGGAGGAGGCGTCCACAAAGCTGCTGCTTCCCATGTTTGGGATGCTCGGAATCGTTATGGTAATGGTAACTGCGCCGGCGTTTTTCTCGCTGGGCTGAAAGGAGGAACCGTATGAGGATCATGGAGTTTTTAAAGGAAGAAGACGGTGTTGGCGTGATCGAGGTGGTGTTGATCCTGGTAGTACTGATCGGATTGGTGATCATCTTTAAAAAACAGATCAATCAGCTTTTGAACAATATTTTTTCGGAGATCAGCAAGCAGTCAAAAGAGGTGTACTGATCATGAAAAAAAGGGGAGAGATTACTGTGTTTCTGAGCCTTACGCTGGTGTGTATCCTGTCGCTTTTTATGGGACTTCTGGAGTCGGCCCGGACGGCGGGAGCCAGACTGTACCTTACGATGGCTGCCAATTCAGCCATGGCCTCTGTTATGAGCCAGTATAACCGGAATCTGTGGGATATGTACCATCTTTTGTTCCTGGAGTATGAGTCTCCAGAGGCCATTGGGCGTTCCTTCGATACGTATCTGGATTTTTATCTGGAACAGGAGAACCTGTATCCGATGAAGCGGAAGAGCCGGGAGGTCACAGCCATTCTGAATATGCAGGACCATGCGGGAAAGCCTCTGGAGGACGGGATCCTCTCCTATGTCCGGTACCGCCTGCCGGATATTGCCGGAGATCTGTCCGGGGTCGCGGAGAGCGCAAGGGACGCTTCCCGGGCAGGAGACTTCAGGACTGTATTTAAGGTATGCCGCCAGGCCGGAAGGCATACAAGGCGGCTTGAAAAGGCCAGGAGGGAGGTGGAGGCTGCGCTGGAGGATATGGAGCGGTCAAGGATACGGGCAGCAGAGGCGGCTGCGGATGAAAGGGCCGGAAAAATGGAAACGGAAATAAAGAGACTTTTGAAAAGATCGGAAAGTTTCCTGCTCTGGCGGATCGGTATCAAAAGGAGGTGGAGGCTCTTTCTGAGGACAGCCGATCTGCCAGAGGGGAAGAAAGAAGGGAAGGGATGGAGCCGCAGGCGTCGGAAACCATGGATATGGAGCTGGCGGCGTATCAGAGTGTGGAAGAGGCCGCCAGGGAATTTCAGGGGCGCTGTCGGAGATGAAAGATCAGCTGGAGGCGGAGGCTGTCCGTCTGGAGGAAATTTCAGAGCTTCTAGAGGAAGGAGGAGATGGGGAGCATGAGGAAAATGGGGAAGAAGATGAGACGGGGCCGGACTGGGATCAGATCCAGGAGCTTATGGATATGGTCCAGATACCGGAAGCAGCAGTGCAGGAGCCTGTGGACCAGGAAAAATCCAGCGCTCTGGACCGGCTGGAGGAGATGCTGAGCGGAGACCTTCTGAAGCTGGTAATACCAAAGGGAGTAAAGCTTTCAGAAAAAAGAGTCAGAGCCGGACAGAATGGTCCTTCAAAAGAACAGTCTGAAGAAAAAACAGAGTCCAACGGGCTGGCAGCCCAGCTTCTGGTGAACGAATACATACTCCTGTATTTTGACTCCTTTCTGAAAAAAAGCGAAAGCCGTGAGGAGCTGGCGGATCAGGCCCTGGATTATGAACAGGAATATCTTCTCTGCGGAAAAGGCTCTGACCGGGATAACCTGGCCAAGACCGTGGAACAGCTCCTTATGATCCGGGCGGCCATGAACCTTTTGTATCTCCTTAATGCGGCAGATAAGAAAGCCCAGGCAGACGGCCTGGCAGCAGCGGTTTCTGGGGGAAATGCGGCGGCAGGACTGATCATCGGTTTTCTGATCTTAAGCCTCTGGGCTCTGGGAGAGGCTGTCTGGGATGTGCGTGGGCTTCTGGACGGCGGGAAGACCGGATTCTGGAAAACGGACAGCACATGGCATCTGAGTCTGGACGGGCTGCTGGCCATGGAGTTTCTGGAGGGGAGGCCGGATATGGAAGCTTCCGGCAGCGGATATGAGGATTATATCAGGATCCTGCTGTTCCTGGAGGATAAGGCTGTGAGGAATTACAGGATGATGGATGTGATCCAGTGGAATGTAAGAAAAAAACAGAAGGACTTTTCGACGGATGCCTGTGCCTGTGAGGTGGAGATCCGCACAGAGATATCCCAACAGCATTTGTTTCTTATGAAGGATGAGTACTGGCAGACTGTGGAAACAGCCTGGGCATATTAAGAACGGAGGTGAATGGCGGTGCCCTCTTTTTCAGATTGTTATTCTCATATGCTGAAAGGCACATTTCTAAAATCCAAATTGCATTACCAGTGTGCAATGTCTCTCCAAGTACCTTGCATTCTCCCCTTAATAAATATTGTTTTTATCCTGGGAAAGAGGGTACTGCCATTCATCTCCGGACATTCCCGGCGCGTCTCTGCCAGTATGACGGTGGAAGCCGCCCTTTGTCTTCCGCTCTGGCTGTTTTTTGCAGCTGCGCTCATGGAGCCTGTGCGGTGGCTGGACCGGCAGAGACAGGTCCAGACGGCGCTGGAATGCTTTAGCGAAGAATTAAGTCAGGCTGTGTATCTGAAGGAACTGGAACCTGGGAGCGGTGAGGGGACTGGAAATGGATCCGGCTCCGCATGTGGAGCTGTGGACGGGGAAGGCGGTCTATCCAGTGGATATGTGGAGCTTCTTTCTGGAGCAGCAGCCGGACTGTGGATCCAGGGAAAAGCAGAAAAGCTTGTGGACCATGTGACTGTGAAGGATGCAAAGGCTCCGGATCCATCGGGAAATATCTGCCTGGAAGTGGAATATACGGAAAGGATCCCATTCTTTCCTGTATACAGACAGGGAATTACCATGAAGGCAGCTTCCAGAAGGAGGGGATGGATCGGTCTGGAAGGAAAACTGATGGAGTCGGGAGAGCATACGACAGAAGCCGGTGAGGGAAACGGACATGCCGTGTATGTGGGAGCAGGTATGGGCAGGTACCACTTGTATAGGGACTGCCATTATATTTCCAATGCATATGAAGCTGTATCCTTAAATCAGGCAGAAAAAATGACAAACCAGTTCGGAGAGCGTTACCGCCCCTGCTCCCGGTGTGCGGACTCCGGGCATGGGGACCGGACGGTGTATGTGACCGCAGGAGGCGGGCATTATCATTTTAACCGGGCCTGCAGCTCCATGGTCTCCTACGTCCGGAAAGTGGATCTGGAGGATGTGGGACACCTGGGCGTATGCTCTTACTGTGCATCCAGAAAGAAAGCAGAGGGAGGCGGTTAACTGAATGGGAAAATGGATATTTCTGATATTTCTGGTGTGGGCGGTCTGGCAGGATCTCCGGAGCAGGACCGTGGGGCAGGGGTTCCTGGCGGCGGCAGGGAGCCTTGGCGCAGCCGTTTCATTGCTTTCCGGGCGCAGTGTACTTGGGCTGCTGTCATCAGTAGCGGTAGGGATCTTTCTTCTGATACTGGGACAGATCACGGATGGAGGGATCGGGGAGGGAGACGGATGGTTTTTTATTGTGACCGGTTTTTTTCTGGAGCCAACAGAAAATTTTATGCTTTTTTTATCGGGGCTCATTTTTTGCAGTGTGTACAGCCTTGCATATATGGCCGCATCCTTCATCGGAGGTGTCGGCGTCCGGCAGAAAAGGCTTCCGTTCCTCCCCTTTCTGCTTCCAGTGGGACTCTGGCTGGTGCTTTCCTGAAAAAAGAACGGCGGCTTGCGGCCAGCTTTACGGTGGAGGCGGCGCTGGTCCTTGGTCTGGTCTTTTTGGTTATGGGAATGACCATAAAAGAGGCCTATACGATCCATGATGAGATAACCGGTTCTATGATCCTGGAAGAGGCTCTGGAACGGGCCTCCTATAACAGGGATGAAAAGAAAGAGGATACTTATTTTACCGGGCAGGCAGAGGAACAGGGAAATCCCAGGCTCTGGCTGGGGAAATACAGCGCCAGGCTTAAAAGAAAAACAGGAAAGATTTCGGGATATGCGTCTGCTGGAGCGTGGGCGCTGGAAATAGAAAGGGGAGCGTTCCGTCCGGAGCTATTTTTACGGAGGACAGCGGCCCTGACAGAAATGGGGAATGGCCAGGATGATGGGGGAAGTGGAGTTCAGACGGGAAATGAACCGGAATTATATGGTCCTGAAGCCGGGACCGGGAAAAAATGAAGAATATACGGTGCGGATGCTGACAGAAAACAGGATCCCGGGCTTTCTTCCATTTCGAGAAAAGCAGGTGGATGGGGAGCGGTGGTTCTATTATGATGTTACGTCCAGACAGCCGCTGGGGAGGATCCTGGAACACAGAAATTTAAGGGGAAAAGAACTGGAACGGCTGGCGGCAGATCTTTTATTTTCTCTGAAGCAGACAGAGAGATACCTTTTAGACGAAAAATCCATGGATCTGACCCCGGAAATGATCTATGTGGATCTAGATTCCTTCCAATGCTCGTTCTGCCTGGTACCTGGGGGCATATGGGATTTTTCCCAGGGATTCCGTGAACTGTCTCAATATCTGCTGGATCACGTGGATCACAGGGACGGGGAAGCCGTGGTGCTGGCATTTGCCATTTTCCGTGAGTCCAGAAAAGAGAATTTCGGACTTGAGGAGATCGGAAAGTGTCTGGAAAAGGCCAGAGCAGAGTCAGAGGCTGGAAAAAACGGCGAGGAGGAAGAAAAAGAGGTCTCCAGGAACAGTACAGGCGGGCAGACCGGAACGGAGGAGGAAAAAAGGCAGGATCCGTGGAAAATGGATACAGAAAACGGAGAGCGGGAATCTGGGGAATGGATGAAGGAGAGAAGGACAGAAAAATCCTCTTCAAGGGTCTGCGGATCAGACCATGGAAGGGGAGGGGAGAGGGATAGGGTCTTAAAGACAGTGGCCATAGCCGTCGGAATACTTATGGCAGTTCTTCCGGCGGCTGCAGCTGCTCTTTTGGAATCCATGGCCTGTTTCAGTATAAATGGATTCTTGGGGCTGCAGAGATGGTCCTTTTGGCAGTGGAAGTGTTTCTGTTGTCGGGGGTGAAGGCCGGAACTGGGAAAGGAAAGGCGGATTCCAGGCGGCAGGAGGAGCGTGGTCCAGAGGGGGAGGACCGGGAAAAGACAGAACCATGGGAGGTATATTTTAGGGAAGAGGAGGCGGATGCGGGGAGAATTTCCAGCCGGCCTGCTGCAGAACAGAGGGAAGAAAAGGAAGAGGAGTTCCAGACGATCCTTCTGGCAGCCAGGCCTTTGGAAATAGAAAGCCGGAAGCTGACAGCATTTTCCGGAAACCTGGAGATCCCTCTGACATATTTTCCATTTCTGATCGGGAAAAGCCGGGAAATGGCAGATTTTTGTCTGAATGAGCCGGGCGTCAGCCGGCTTCATGTAAAAATAGAAGAGAAGGACGGAGCCTATACCATTACAGACCTGAATTCTACTAATGGAACAAAAGTAAATGGAAGACTTCTGGAGGCCAATGAGACGTGCAGCCTTGAGTCGGGCAGCGAAGTGGAGATCGCTGGAAGAAGGTTCCGGTTCCGGTAAGACCCGAGTGATCGTCCTTTCTCGGAACCAGATACGCAGAGCATGCGGGCGGCGGACTAAAAATTTTCATTTTATAATTCCAATGTGCACCAAAAGAATAGGGATTTATGATATAATGAAAAAATATATCCGCGTGAAGCGGGCGAGAGGAGGAATGACATGCCATTCAAATTACCAGAATACCATCACCCGGACTTTTCGCTCCCTCAGTTTGTGAGCGCGCCAGAGGTAAAATGGGAGCTTGTGGAAAAAGATGGAGTTGCACCGGAATATTTCCACAGTACATCCATGTATCCGGAATATTTTAAGATCGGCGGCCGATGGGTGCTGGCGGAAGAAAGCCGCATGGATTCCAGCGTGGTGATCTGTGAGGATGGACACCTGGAGGTGGTGGAAAACAGAAACCTGAAACAAGGGCAGAAGGTGATCCTGGGCCGCAGCGAACAGTGCCAGGAGGGAATTTATGTCCATAATACAGGCTTTGAGACCGAAGAAACGTCTGAAAAGGAAAAGTTCGTGTTCCGGCAGGGGCGCAGCAGAGAAACGTCCTATGCCAGAGATTACGATAATCTCCTGGAGCTCTTGAAATATGAGAAGGAGCATGGAAATATCTTATGGGTCATGGGACCGGCATTTTCCTTTGATCATAATGCCAGAAAAGCGATGCAGGCGCTTGTGGAGAATGGGTATGCCCATGGACTGATGGCCGGAAATGCGTTGGCGACCCATGATCTGGAGGGGGCTCTCCTCCATACGGCCCTGGGACAGGATATCTATACCCAGGTTTCCATGCCCAATGGCCATTATAACCATCTGGACGTGATCAACCGGGTCCGCAGGAGCGGATCGATCCCCCAGTTCATTGAAGATTACAAAATCGACAATGGGATCATATACAGCTGTGTAAAGAAGCAGGTTCCTTTTGTACTGACGGGATTGATCCGTGATGACGGTCCGATGCCGGAGGTGATCGGAGACGCTTATGCAGGCCAGAAGGCCATGAGACAGCTTGTAAAAAAATCCACCTGTGTTATCTGTCTGGCTACCATGCTCCATACCATTGCCACAGGCAATATGACGCCGTCGTTCAGGGTCCTGGAAGATGGCACCATACGGCCGCTGTATCTTTATACAGTAGATGCAGACGAATTTGTAGTCAATAAGCTTCTGGACAGAGGAAGCCTGTCAGCCACTACCATGGTGACCAATGTTCAGGATTTTATCACGATTGTGGCGAGGGGCCTGGGTATCATGGACTAGGCTTATCCAGTTACGTTCCATTGCGGGACTGTAAAAGGTATGATATTATGACGGCAGGAAAGGGCTGAGGGAATGGAAGGTACCGCCGGGAAAAAGTCATATATAAACTGGATACTGATGGCGGTGAACGCTCTGGTTTTTTTATACCTGGAAGCGGCCGGATCCTCTGAGGATGCATATTTTATGTATACGAAAGGGGCAATGCTGAAGGCGGCAGTCATGGAAGACGGGGAATATTACCGTCTTCTAACGGCCATGTTCATGCACTTTGGAATCGGCCACCTGGTGAATAACATGATCGTTCTGTTTGCTCTGGGAGATAACCTGGAAAGGGCCCTGGGACATGTAAAATATCTGATCCTGTACCTGTTCAGCGGGATCGGAGCCAACTGGATCTCCATGATGATGGGAAGTAATGACCTTATGGTGGTATCTGCTGGAGCATCAGGGGCGATCTTTGGAGTGATCGGCGGACTGTTTTATGCGGTGGCTGTCAATAAGGGACGTCTGGAGGATCTGCAGACGAAGCAGTTAGTTGTTATGATCGTTCTTTCCATGTATATGGGGCTCACCAGTTCGGGTGTAGATAATGCAGCCCATGTGGCCGGATTGATCCTGGGAATCCTTCTGGGGATCCTTTTATATCGAAAACCAAAGAAAAAAATGGATGATGGAGGAGTTTGGAATGAAAGATAAGGATTGTATTTTTTTGTAAAATTGCCAATGGTGAGATTCCATCGGCTACGATCTACGAGGATGAGGATTTTCGTGTGATCCTTGATCTGGGACCGGCATCCAGAGGGCATGCCCTAATCCTTCCAAAGGAACATTTTAAGGACGTCTGCGAACTGGACGAGAAGGTGGCGGCCAGGGTCCTTCCGCTGGCAGCTAAAATCGGGGCGGCGATGAAGGAGGCGCTTGGCTGTGCCGGATTTAATCTGGTCCAGAATAACGGAGCGGAAGCGGGACAGACGGTCTTTCATTTCCATGTACACGTGATCCCCCGTTACGCAGGAGGACCGGAAATGGTGACCTGGGAGCCGGGAAAAATGGCTTCAGAGGAACTGGCAGAGACGGCAGCAAGGATTGAAGCGGCCTTATAAGGGATGGTTTACTTAGGGAGAAGATATGCCGCAGAATAGCATTGAACTGCTGCAAAAGCTAATGGAAAAGTATTCAAGGGTGTTCATGAGCTTTGCCGGAAAACAGGGCGTTCCATATGATGATGTGGAAGATATCGTAATGGCATCATTCTGGTCCCGTTATAAGGGTGGTTACCTGGAAAAGATGACAGAGCCAGAAATAAAAAAGGTGCTGGTCAGGATTGTATACAATAAATGCATGGATTATCACAGAAAAGCGGCTCCGACGGATATCACCGCCATTGAGGATTGTGAGACAGAGCTGGATAAGATCAGCTATCGTGCTGGCAATGCAGTGGACAAAACGGTAGTCAGCAATGAAAACTGCCAATATATCCGCGACACGATCGACGGTCTGAAGGATATCTGGAGAGAGCCGGTGAGGATGTATTTTATTGAAGAACGTTCTATCCCAGAAATAAGCAGGGCTCTTGGAATCACGGAGGAGGTCTGTCGTTCCAGGATTTCAAGAGCCAGAAAGTGTTTAAAAGAAAAGCTGAAGGGGCTGTGGGAACAGTTCCAGTAGCGTCTGCAGCCTTACTGGACGGCCTGGATCAGTTCCATAATAGTATGAACGGCATTGTTCAGGTGGCTTTTTTTTTCCATGGCCTCTGCGAACTTACACCGGTTTTCATAGGTATCCGTGATGGCGTTTAACAGAGTATCATCGGTCATCTGTTCCTCTTCAAGGACCTCAGAGAATCCCTGGCCAGCAAAGGACCGGGCATTGAGGATCTGATCGCCCCGGCTGGCGGCAGCAGACAGAGGGATCAGGACATTGGGTTTCCTTAAAGCCAGGATCTCGCAGATGGAGTTGGCGCCTGCACGGGATACAATCAGATCGGCAGCCGCAAAAAGGTGCTTTAAAGGACTGTCAACGTATTCATACTGGACATAACCGGCTGTGCCGATGAGGGATTCGTCCAGGTTCCCCTTTCCGCATATGTGGATCACCTGGAATTTCTCCAGGAGCCGCGGGAGAATGCTGCGTACAGCCTGGTTTACCTTTACGGAGCCAAGGCTGCCGCCGATGACCAGGATGATCGGCCTGGCTGCTGAAAGATGGGTATACTGGAGACCGGCCAGACGGTCCCCTTTCAGCAGCTCGGCGCGGATCGGAGATCCGGTAAGCACCGCCTTATCCTCGGGAAGATACTTAAGGGTTTCCGGGAAGTTACAGCAGACCTTTTTTGCTGAGGGAATGCAAAGCTTATTGGCAAGACCCGGAGTCATATCGGATTCATGGATAATAGTGGGAATATGATAATGCTTTGCTGCCAGGACCACAGGAACCGCAACAAAGCCGCCTTTGGAAAAAAGTACGTCCGGTTTATATTTTTTAATGAGCTTCCGTGCCTCTCCGTATCCTTTCAGGACGCGGAAGGGATCGGAAAAATTTTTAAGATCGAAATAACGGCGCAGCTTTCCGGAAGAAATACCATCATAGGGAATCCCTGCGTTTTCGATCAGCTTTCGTTCGATCCCATTGTAGGAGCCAATATAACGGATCTCATATCCGGCCTCCTTCAGGGAAGGGATCAGAGCCAGATTTGGGGTAACATGACCGGCAGTGCCGCCGCCGGTGAGTATAATGGTTTTCATAAATCATTGCCTCCATGGATTTTTCATGCACATTGATTGTTTTATGGCTGCCGGATGTCTGGGATACAGCGTCAGACAGTCACAGCTATTTTAATAGTAACGATTGGGGAAGAATTGTCAACCCCAAAAAAGAAATCGCCAATGGAAAGCAAAGGGGTCAGAGTCATGACAGACAAAGAAAGACAGGAAGATGAAAAACTGAAAAAATGTCTTCAGACAGCATATGGGGCAACCGACGAGCAGCTTTTAAAGGAGTTGGAAGAAGCGGAGGCTTCTCTGGATGCTTCAGAGTTCCCCGGAGCCGAAGAGCGTATGTTCCGGCGGTTCATGGAAATGGAGAGGGAAGAGCGGGAAAAGGAAAATCTGTCTGAGGATGCGGTACAGGACAATATGACTGTGCCTGGTATGGATACCGCCGGAGGCGGAATGGGTGCAGATGGAACGGACAAAAATAAGAAAAAGATACGGCGCCTTGGGAAAAAGAAGGTATTTCTTGTGGCCGCGCTGGTGGCTGTGTTTGTCGGAGCGCTGGGCGTGACGGCAGTGGGGAGAAGAATTATTTTTTTAGGGAAAGAAGTAAAAATGCCAAGGATTTTATTTTTAATAATGACAGAAATAAAACAGAAATGAGTGATGTGGAAGAAGCTTATAAAGAGATAGAAAAGAATTTAGATATAAGAGTTTTAAAATTAGGATATATACCTGTGAATTTAAAAAAAAAGATGTTGATATCAGCCAGGAAAGGGCAATTCTTAGATTTGCATATCAAAAAAAAATAACTTATATTTTATACAAGGGGAGCGGAAAAATCCTTCGTCGATTAGTTCAACATCTGATAGAGGTCAAGTTGTAGAAGAAATATATAATGATTGGATAAATCAGACAATCGAGATTAAAGAAAATAAATTAAGTAATAATAGCTATGAATATGAGGTGAAATTTATAATGATAAAACCTATTATTATTTATATGGGATTATAGAACGGAGTGAGCTTATAAAGATTGTAGAAAATTTAAATTTTTTTAAAATATGGTCACAATCAATTAAGCTAATACGTTATTATTAATATATGAATCAAAAGAAAGGAGATATGATATGAAAAAATTATTGCATTATTGTGCATGCTATTCGTTATGGCGAATACGGTATATGCATCAGAATTTACATGGGAGACTGCGCCAGGACATCATGGGCAGAGTGTCCTATTAGAAGCGGAAGTCCAGTATTCGGAGGATATTGTGCACCGTTATGGAAAGGGGGAATATCTTTCTACTGGACGAATAGAAATAGTAAATCAAAGAAATGGAAGTATCTATATTTGCGTAGATACATTTGCACATGTAAATGTAGATAGGATTCGTCATACTGTTTTCTTGGATCAATGGGACGAAAGAAAACAAGACTGGGTTCAAGTTGACTCTTGGGAGTTTGAACGAACCAAAGAAGAAGTCGGTGGAGAACTGCCTTCAATGACAGATACTATCACTATTAAAAACGTTGCAACTAACCGTTATTACCGCGCCCGCGGCCTTCACATGGTAGAAATCGGAGATGAGATTGAGGGCTGTGCGACAGAAACAGATGGCGTTCTCATCACCAAAGACTAACCCTAACTAATCCTGTATATAATTTAGGCCTAATTATATAAATACATATTTTTGAAGGGAGATGATCTATGGGGATCATTACGATACGACAATACAAAAATATATTTCTCATCAACAGAACGGACAAGGGATTGGCGTTTTGGAAGGTCATGCCGGAATGACAATCCCTCTCTGAAAAATGAACTGGAAAAAGCCTGGAGAAATGGGACTCCAGGCTTTTGACATTTCTAAATCCTTATTGTCAGATGCCGCAAAGCTTTCCTGGTTTAGGAATTCTGCTGGGCTTTGTACTGCTTTAATGCCCTGGCGAGCTGATCGGGACAAGAGGTGGGGCGGGCGCCGCAAAGGATGCCGTCGGTTCTTTTAATCACTTCGTCGATATCCATGCCCTCTACCAGCTTGGAAACTCCCTGGGTATTGCCGGAGCAGCCGCCGAGAAAGCGGACATTGGTCAGCTTATTGTCTACAACATCAAAAGTAATCTGGCGGGAACATGTGCCCTGGGTCGTATAAACCATTGGAAATACCTCCTGAATATAAATAAGGGGAATGAAAAATTTCCCATGACTGTCTGCAAATCCGATTATACTCAGCCATGGGGCGTCCTGTCAAGCAAAGAAATATCTTCCTGCTGAACGGCTGCAATTTTCCTGGCAAACCTGCAAAAATGAACTCCACCTTGATTTTCCAGATCTGATTCCGTATAATAAGGACAATTAATAACCGTTCAGCCCGGCACTTCTTGGCCGCTTACAGCGGCCAAGAAGTGCCGGGCGTTCGTTCTATGGGATATTAACGGGAAAATGCTTATGAAAACAAGTTTTCAACGCATTTTCCCGTTAATATCTCCGCATGGCTGAACGGTTACGACAAGTATTACGTATAAAGTTTACAGGAGGACAAGGAAGATGCTGGGAATTATTGGAGCAATCGATGTGGAAGTGAAAAAACTCCGTGAGATGATGGAGGATCCGGAGATCCAGACCGTGGCAGGTATGACATTTTACCAGGGAACCATTAAAGGAAAGGCTGTGGTCGTGGTCCGTTCCGGGATCGGCAAGGTGAACGCCGGCCTCTGCAGCCAGATCTTAGTGGACCGGTATCATGTGAGCGGGATCATAAATACTGGAATTGCAGGTTCCCTTAGAAATGAGGTCAATGTGGGGGATATCGTCCTGGCCACGGATGCGGTCCAGCACGATATGGATGCCGCAGGCTTTGGGTATCAGCCGGGAGAGATCCCGCAGATGGGGATCAAGGAGTTTCCGGCAGATGCCCATTTAAGGGAGGTGGCCGTCAGGTGCTGCCAGAGGGCCAATCCCGATATCCAGACCTTCTGCGGCCGCGTGGCCAGCGGCGATCAGTTTATCAACAGCCGTGAAAAAAAGAACTGGATCCGGGATACCTTTGACGCCTACTGTACGGAGATGGAGGGAGCGGCGATCGCCCAGGCGGCATATCTGAATCAGATCCCTTATCTGATCGTCCGTGCCATTTCCGATAAGGCGGATGACAGCGCGAATGTGGATTACAGTGAGTTTGAGGCAAAGGCCGTGGAGCATTCGGTCCGCCTTATGGCAGCAATGCTGGAAGAACTTTAAAATACAGGGCTTAAGAGGCTTCTCAACCTCTTAAGCCCCGAATTTTCCCGGAATTTGACGAACGATTTTCGGCTTCTCAATCTTCTCAAAAAGTTTCTAAGTGGTTATAATGGGAACCATCATCTGGAAACATCTGGACGAAGAAAGGGGAGCTTTTTATGTTACAATTTTTACAGACTGGGAAAGTGCTTTATGTTCTGGCAGCCGTATGTGCGCTGGGAATCATAAGCAAGCTTGTGACAGGGAACCTCTACAAAAGATTAATAAAAGAAACCGGAAACATGGCGCTGACGAAGAACCGGAATCTGAGGGCGCTGAAGCAGAAGACGGAAAATATGTTCCTTCTGAGCCATGGACTCCGCAATCCGGCTGCGTACATAGAAAAACAGGTCTACGGATTCCGTTTTATGAAGATCTCTGGATGACTGGGACAATTTTTCCGTGCAGACCATGATCCTGTGCTTTCTGATCGGCGGCGTGGCTGCGTTCGGGTCCTACTGGTACAGGTGCGATTCCTATTATATCGTGCTTTATGGGACCATGGGGATCCTGTCGGGGCTGTTCATGGTGCTGGTGGACAACGGGGTCAACATTGGCGTACAACGCCAGCAGCTGATGGACTGTCTGGTGGATTATGTGGAAAACTCTCCGCATTTTTATAAAAATGTGGATAAGGCAGCAGAGGGAGAACGGGCAGACAGGAAAAACCGGATCGTCCCGGCAGCGGGGTCCCGGCTTCAGGGACCTGGGAAGAAGGGGATTAAAGGCTGTGGAGGAAACCGCAGCCAGCAATGAGACCGGCCCGAAGGAAGAAAAGGAAGAGCTGCGTGACAGGACCTGCCATTCCCGTACAGAAAAACCAGCGGGAGCGCCTGGGGGAAAAAATGGAGCCGCCCAGGGAGAGAGGACTGGAGCCCGGTTTTCTGTTTTATCCAGGAAAAAGGGGGAGGACCGGAAGGAAGAAGGATCCGGGGAGAGCAGCCCCAGGGAGGAACGGGACAAGGACCGGAATGGGGACGAGCTGGCGCGCAGCATTGAATATCTGAGGGAGAGCCTGGATCAGATCGCTGCTGGACGAGAAGGCGGAAAGCGGGAGGAGCCATCCTCCAGGCAGACAGAAAAGGAGGGGCTTCAGAGAGCCAAAAGGAGCTGAAGCCGGAGGATCTGAAGCTGCTGGGAGATATTTTGCAGGAGTATCTTACATAAGAGGCGTACATGGCGGAGAGATCCGGCGGGAAGTCCGTAGGAATCCTGCCGGGCCTTAGACCCTGCGGTGTGCCTTCAGGCGCTTAACAGCCCCAGGCTTTATGAGGCTCTATGACATCCTCCGGGCAGATTTTTCCTGGAGGAACATGGGAAAATCCGCCAGAAAATCCGGCGGCAGGATTGTCAAGGCTTTAACTCAATGGTATAATTAAAATATATGTATGAAATTTATCTCACGCAAGAAAAGGAGAATGAGGCTATGAGCAGAGAACTGGTATTTGATTATTCCAAAACAGCCGGTTTTATCCGTGAAGAAGAGATTGTAAATATGAAGAAAGCCGTTCTTGGGGCGAAAGAGGTTCTTACGGAAAAGACCGGAGCCGGAAATGATTTCCTTGGATGGATTGATCTGCCGGTGGATTATGATAAGGACGAATTTGACAGGATCAAAAAGGCGGCAGAAAAGATCAAGGGCGATTCCGATGTGCTGCTGGTGATCGGCATTGGAGGCTCTTACCTGGGCGCCCGGGCGGCGATTGAATTTTATCCCACAGCTTTTATAATGTGCTGCCCAAGGGAGAAAGAAAGACCCGGAGATCTATTTTGTGGGAAACAGCATCAGTAGCAAATATATCAAGGACCTTCGAGGATGTTTTGGAAGGAAAAGATTTCTCCATCAATATCATCTCCAAATCCGGTACGACAACGGAACCGGCCATTGCCTTCCGCGTGTTCAAGGATATGCTGATCAAAAAGTACGGCAGGGAAGAGGCCAATAAGAGGATCTATGCAACAACAGACAAGGCGAAGGGAGCCTTAAAGAACCTGGCCACTGAAGAGGGCTATGAATCCTTCGTAGTACCGGACGATGTGGGAGGCCGTTTCTCCGTTCTCACGGCAGTGGGACTCCTGCCCATCGCAGTCAGCGGCGCAGACATCGACCAGTTAATGGAAGGCGCGGCAGCGGCCAGAAAGACAGCTCTGGAAGCTGAATATGAAAAGAACCCGGCCCTTCTTTACGCCGCAGTCCGCAATATCCTCTTAAGAAAAGGGAAGCAGGTGGAGATCGTGGCCAACTATGAGCCCAGCCTGCATTACGTTTCTGAATGGTGGAAGCAGCTTTACGGCGAGAGCGAGGGCAAGGACCAGCGCGGTATCTTCCCGGCCGCCGTGGATCTGACCACAGACCTCCATTCCATGGGCCAGTTTATCCAGGACGGAGCCCGTATCATGTTTGAGACAGTATTAAGCGTAGAGGAATCTCCGGCGGAGATCGTGCTCCAGAAGGAGGACGTGGATACAGACGGAATGAATTATCTGGCGGGCCAGACTGTGGATTTCGTCAATAAGAGCGCCATGAATGGCACCATCCTGGCCCATACCGACGGAAACGTTCCAAACCTTATGGTAAAGATCCCGTCCCAGGATGCATACAGCCTTGGCCAGCTTTTCTACTTCTTTGAATTTGCCTGCGGCGTCAGCGGATATCTTCTGGGTGTGAACCCGTTCAACCAGCCGGGTGTGGAGAGCTACAAGAAAAATATGTTTGCTCTTCTTGGAAAGCCTGGCTATGAGGAAGCCAGGGAAGCTCTTTTAAAGAGACTGTAAGTAGGAGCATGAACGCATAAAAAAATACTGGCGTCAGCCTGGGGAAATCTCCTGCAGCTGCCGCCAGTATTTTTTCATTTGTCCCACCGCAGGTGAAGAAGCCCGCAAATGAGCCTCTTTTTCACCAGGTCCCGGGAAAACTGCCAGTCCCAGGCTTTCCGGGAAGCTGCTTCCCGGCTACTCTTCGATCACATGGATCTCCAGGTAATCAAAATCGATCTCCTCGATGAAGCTGTCCCTTGTGAACCTGGTCTTATCGTGGAGCTTAAAGTCTTTTATATTGGAATCCAGCCAGATGGGCTGGCCCAGGTCAAATTCGCGGCAGATCTCATCCAAAGCCTGAAAGACCATGGCAGTGCGGGACATGGAGTAGTCCCCGTTGGCGGCCACGGTATCCCGGAGCAGATGATTGTCCTTCCAGAGCTTTCCCCACATACGGAACATAAAAGGTCTCCTTTCTACGTCGGGCAGGAATAAGAGCCCATGTCAATGGTGATACAGGCAATTATAACAAGGGATCCGGTGATTTTAAAGTGTTTTTTGATGATATTACCTTGTACGAACCGAAAAGATGTAGTAATCTATATGTATGCAGGTTCCTGCGGTTCAATAAGGACGCACGGCAACAAAAACAAACGATCCAGGAGGACAAAAGATGGCATTGCCGATCACGGATTACACTGCCTTTTTGCCGGTGCAAAGCAGGCTGTACAGGAACTGGAACAATTAAGAGAAAGGGAACTCTGTCTGGAGGAAAGCGAGAAGACGCTGGAGGACCAGCTGAGGACCAGGGAAAAGGCTGTGGCGGATACCATTGCCAGAACAGTGAAGGCCCGCGGCGAGGAGATCGCCCGGAGCTATGACGCGGAGATTGGAAAAACGGAGGATCAGCTGAAAAAGGTTAAGGCAAAGCGGGAAAAGGCGAGGAACCAGGGCGTAAAGGGCCGGATCGCCGAAGATACCCAGAGCCTGTCAAAGGAAAACGAAGAGCTGAAGGGGCGGATCCGGACCTTGTTCCGGGCCAATCATGTACCGGGGTACTGTGCCGGAGGTTTATACTATTCCCTTTATTTTACCAGAGGCTGAAGGAAATGGGGATCCTGCTCCTGGTGCTGCTGATATTTTTCCTGGCGGTTCCCTGCGGCATTTATTTTGCGGTCCCGGAGCGGAAGACCTGGTATCTGATCCTGATCTATCTGGCAGATATCCTGATCTTCGGCGGGATTTATGTGAAGATCGGAAATTCCACCAAGATGAAGCATATGGATGCCCTCCGGGAGGGGCGCAGCATCAGGAACCGGATCCAGGCCAATAAAAAACAGATGAAGGCCATTGCAAGGACCATCCGCAGAGATAAAAACGACGCGGTCTACAACCTGGAAAAGTTCGACGACGAGATCGCCCAGCTGGACCAGGATCTGCTCCAGACCAATAAAAAGAAAAAGGAGGCCCTGGCAGCCTTTGACACAGTCACAAAGACGATCCTTTCGGATGAGATCATGGAAAGCAACAAACCGGAGATCGACCGCCTTCAGGGAGAGCTGGCAAAGGCCGTGGAGGAGCTTAAGGCCGTGAGAACGGAGCTGAAGGAAAAACATTGTATACAGCGGAGAATTTTGAAGCCTATACAGGAAAAGAATTTATGACCATGGAGCGGCTGGAGGCCCTGGAGGGCTTTATCCGCGCCGGAGAGGCGAGAAATATCAGCGAGGCAGTCACGATGTTCAAAAGCCGGGACCGCCAGGGGACACCGCAGTAAAAGCGGGAATGAAAATACAAAGGTAAAAGCTACGGAGGCAGAAGGATGAAAGTGGATGCGGTACGGATGATGACAATGACGGCTCTTATGGCGGCGGCCATGAGCACAACGGCGTTTGCCGGAAGCTGGAGGACCGACGGGGGCGGCAGATGGTATCAGAACGATGATGGAAGCTGTACGAAGAACGGATGGCAGTGGATCGACAGCGACAATGACGGATATTCGGAATGCTTCTATTTTGATTCCAACGGGTATGTGCTGACCAATACCAGAACGCCCGACGGGAGCCAGGTAAACGGCATTGGCGCATGGGTAAAGGACGGCCATGTCCAGAGCCAGGCCGGTGGAAGCGGATCCTCTGGCGGAAACAGCGGCTCCTCGTGGGACAGTTCCTTCTGGGGAGATTCTTCCGGAACAGGAGGAAGCTCCTATGACGACTGGGGCTGGCTTTTCGATTATGAATATGATCCTTACTGGTATGAGAACGATCCGGAGCTGTCAGAGGGAGAGAAAGCCGGATATCATTACTCAGATGTGCACCAGGATTACAGTCTCAGAACAGAGGAGCGCTGGAACCAGGTAAACGCACAGTATGACCGGATCGCGGCAAATCCCACGCCAGAGGCAGCCCAGGCAGAAATGGTATGGGTGGAGATCCCGGTATGGAGGCTGAAAAACGGCCAGAAGACGGCTGGCACAGATAAGGTTCAGGTCCTTAGCAGCATCGCGGACGAGGTGAAGGCCATTTTTACAGAGATCTACAATGGACCGGAGCAGTTCCCCATCCAGAGCATCGGCGCTTACAGCTGGCGCGGCAACGGGCTGGGCAGCTATCACAGCGCGGGAATGGCCATCGACATCAATCCGGACCAGAATCCCCAGGTGCGGATGGACGGCACGGTCCTGGTGGGAAATAAATGGGAGCCTGGCGTAAACCCGTATTCCATCGGCCGTGACATCGATGTGGTAAAGGCATTTGGAAAATATGGATGGACATGGGGAGCTATGTTTTCCACCAAGGATTATATGCACTTTGAGTGGTAAGAGCGAAAACTTCCGGCGGGAGGCAGATAAATTTCTGCCTCCGCTTTTTATTGTATATTCCTCCCCATGTCCGCCTATAATAGCGTATAAGACCAGGAAGGAAAAGGAAGAGGAGCATGAGATTTCGCAGGCAGGAGATTTATTATTATAACACGGAGGCCGGGTTTGAGACGGAAAAATTTGCGGGCCGCCTTCTGATGATGATCCTGGAGGAATGCAGGAAAAAAGGAAAACAGAGATCCTGTTTCTGTGCATCGGGACGGACCGGTCCACCGGAGACAGCCTGGGACCTCTGATCGGATATAAATTGAAGGAAAAGGGCATGAGAAACGCCAGGGTCCTGGGAACACTGGAGGAGCCGGTCCATGCCATGAACCTGGAGCCGTGTATGGAGCAGCTGCGTGAAAAATGCCCCGACGCCCTGGTGGTGGCCGTGGACGCGTCGGTGGGCAGCGCGGATCATGTGGGCTATGTGACCCTGGGACGGGGGCCCCTAAAGCCCGGGCTGGGCGTCAGTAAGGACCTGGATGCGGTAGGGGATCTTTTCATCACCGGTATCGTAGGCTCTGTGAGGAACGGGGACCCGCTGATGCTCCAGAGCGTCCGGCTGTCTGTGGTCATGCGTCTGGCAGACTGCATCAGCCGCAGCATCTGCCTGGGCATGAATCTTCTGGGAAAACGTGTCGAAAACTTTTTCGGACAGCCGGCCCCGTTTTGACAGGTTTTGCAAAAGGCCCATGGTATACTTCCACCGAATCATAAGGGGAAGACCGGAGGACAGGCCCGGCCTTCCCGTGGAAGAATATAGCGAGGTGAGACCATGGGAGACTTATACAATCCGTTTCCAAAACTGCCGAAAAATATCCGCCAGATCGGAGATCCGGACCAGGTGATCCGTTTTTATATGGAGGATTATGTCAATACATACTTAAAACGCCTGTACCCGTCTGGGAGCCAGACGCTGCGGGTGGGACTTTGCTGGGAAGCGTGGAACAGTACGACGGAACCCCGTATGTGTTTGTGGACGGGGCCATGGAGATGGAGGATGTGGAGACTGACGGGGAAAAGATCGTTTTTACAGAAAGCGGATGGAAAAAGGCGTACCAGGCCATGGAGGAGGCATTTCCCAAGCGCACGATCCAGGGGTGGTTTCTCTGCGGAGGGCCCGGAAGCCAGTTAAGCCCTCTGACTTATTGGAAACAGCACAGCCAGTATTTTACGGGAAAGAACCAGCTCATGTATCTGAACCATGGCCTGGAGGGCGAGGAGGTCATCTATGTGACCTCGGAGGACGGATTTTACCGTCTGAAGGGCCACTGTGTATATTATGAACGGAACCAGATGATGCAGGACTATATGATCACCAGAAAGGACGTCCGCCGGGTAGAGACAGGCTCCCATGAGAAGGTGATCCGGGATTTCCGCCAGCGGATGGTGGTAAAAAAGGAACAGGCGGATATGGAGAGCCATAAGACCAGCGCCCTGGGAATGCTGTGCGGTGCCCTTTCAGTGGCTGTCCTGGCCGGAGGCGTGGTCATGGTCAATAATTATTCAAAAATGCGGGAAATGGAAAGCGTCCTTACCTCGGTGCTTCCCGCCGGTATCACGGACTGGGACGAGTACCGGAAGGAAAAGGCCAAGGAGCCGGATTTTGTGATCGAGGAAATGACCGGGAGCGTGTATCCCACAGAGGCTTTGCCGGGAGAGACCGGGGAGACCTATGAGGGCGAGACCATGGCAGAAACGCCTCCTGCCAAAGAAGGCTCCTCCGTAGAGGAGAGCGGGGCTCTGGCAGATTCCGATCTTGTTGAAGAGGCTGTGCAGGAAACGGCTTCTTCGGACTCCTCTGCCCCGGAATCGGCTCTGTCTTCTCCGGAAGCGCCCCAGAGGCTGACTGGAATGGACAAGGAGGCACATCCGTCCGGCAGTCCGGAGACAGCCCCGGCTTCAGAGACAGCTCCGTCCGCAGAAGCCCCCACAGAATCCGGCCAGGGAGACGCTTCCTCTGGGGACTGTTCTGCCATCGACTTTGAAGCTGCCAGGGCCAACGGATATGAGATCTACCAGGTGGGGGAGGGAGAGACGCTTTATGGGATCTGCTTCAAAGAATATGGCACCCTGAGCCTTCTTTCGGAGCTCTGCCGCCTCAACGGCCTGGAGGATGAGAACCGGATCCTGGCGGGGCAGAAGCTGATCCTGCCGTCAAAGGAGTGACTGGAGAAGGAATAATTTAAGAAAGAATTTAATGCGAATCTCCCCGAAATGGTGTATACTAAAAATATATGGGCATTTCCGGGAGATTTAATATATGAATGATATGGGTTTTATGGACAGAGAATCAAAAAACGGCAGCTCCGCAGAAACATTGTCCAGCCGCCGCAGGAGGAACGCCCGTCCCGGTATGAAGAGGAGTACAGCGAAGAGGTGATCCGCCAGGTCCATCGGGAAAGGCGGAAAAAGCGGATCTTGACGACGGTCATGACAGTCCTGTTTCTTGCAGTGACCGGTTTTTGTTTCTATAAATATCAGAGCGAGTATGAGTATACCGGCTACGATGTGGCCTGGGAGAGACCGATGCGCTATACGGGCGCTGAAAACAGTGCAGAAAACGCCCCGGAGGCCGGAGAAAATGGAACACCGGAAAATGGGGATTCGGAGGCGGCCAACGCCCCGGAAGGGGCTGGGGAGGATGATGGCCAGCCGCCCCAGATCACACCCAGTAAGAGCGTCAGCGAAAGCGGATTTGTGAAATATGCGTATTTTGGCGAGAATATGATCCGCTATACCAAGGACGGAGCTTCTTATATTGACGGAGCGGGAAAGACCGTCTGGACCCAGAGCTTTGAGATGAAGACTCCGGTCATCAACGTCAACGGAGACTATGCGGTGATCGCAGACCAGCAGGGAAACCAGCTCTATATATGCAGCACGGCCGGCTGTACCGGCGTTGCCAAGACCCAGCTTCCCATTACAAAGGCGGCTGTGTCCTCCCGGGGGATCACGGCGGCTGTGGTGGAGGACAGCTCGGCGTGCTACATCTTCTATTTTAAAAAGGATGGGGAAGAGCTGGGCATCAATATCAAAATGCTTTTGTCGGGAGACGGATATCCAGTGGATATCGCCCTGTCGCCGGATGGAAAGCAGATCGTCATGTCGGTCATGTACATGAAAAACGGGACTTTAAAAATAAAGTCGTTTTTTATGATTTCTCAGAAATCGGAAAAACGTGAATAATCGTTTTATCGGAGGCTTTGAAGATGAATTTGATGATAAAATGGCGGCACGGGTCGTTTACCTGAACCAGGAAACGGTCTGCGCGTTTTCGGACAAGGGGCTGACCTTTATTTCAGTGAAAAACGTGATCCCGGACAGCACGGTGGTGACGGTCCCGGTGGAGGAGGAGATCAAAAGCATCTTTTACTCGGACAAGTACGCCGGGGTCGTGGTGGAGAACGGGTCCGGCAACCCCAGCCGCCTGGATGTGTATACGACTGATGGAAAGCTGGCCGGGACCGTGGACTTTGACTACGATTATGCCGGAGTTGAAATTGACGGCGACCGGGTTATCCTGTATAATGAGGAATCGTGCAGGGTATACAGCCTGGACGGCCATCTGAAATTCCAGGGCCAGTTCGATTTTTCCGTTTCCTGTGTGCGCTCGGGGAAAAACCATGGAAATTCCCTGATCGTGGCCGGGAGCGAGGTAATGAAAGAGATAAAATTAAAATGATATCAGGGTCAAAAGGTCAATAAATCCGACGCAAGCCTGCTTGCGGGAGGATGTTTGAACTTGAGACCCGCCCAAACACCGAAAGCAGCCATTTTTCATAGAAAAATGAGCGGATTTGAGGGTTTTGAGGATTGCGGGAGCACATAGTGCGGAGCAATCCGATATCAGAGGGGTCAAAAAGCTTTTGACCCTAACATCAATAAAACAAATGTAAAAACAAGCACAGTTCTTAGGAGGAAGAGACATGAAAGCAATCGATGCACTGTCCGTCAATTCTATCAGAGTTTTAGCCGCTGATGCGATCCAGAAGGCCAATTCCGGCCATCCGGGCCTGCCCCTGGGAAGCGCTCCCATGGCATATGAGCTCTGGGCCAATCACATGAATCACAATCCGGCCAACCCCAAATGGGAGAGCCGGGACCGCTTCATCCTTTCCGGCGGCCATGGCGCCATGCTGCTGTATTCCCTTTTACACCTGTTCGGCTGCGGGCTTACCAAGGAGGATATCATGAATTTCCGCCAGCTGGGCTCTCTGACGCCGGGACATCCCGAGTACGGCCACACCGTCGGCGTGGAAGCGACCACAGGCCCTCTGGGCGCGGGAATGGGCATGGCAGGGGGTATGGCCCTGGCTGAAAAGCATCTGGCTGCCGTATTTAATAAGGAAAATTATCCAGTGGTGGATCACTACACCTACGTGCTGGGCGGCGACGGCTGCATGATGGAGGGGATCTCCTCCGAGGCATTCTCCCTGGCCGGGACCATGGGCCTTTCCAAGCTCATCGTTCTTTATGACTCCAACCGGATCTCCATTGAGGGAAGCACAGACCTGGCCTTTAGGGAGAACGTGGAGGAGCGCATGAAGGCCTTCGGCTTCCAGACCATCACCGTAGAGGACGGCACCAACTTAGACGCCATCGGTCTGGCCATCGAGGCGGCAAAGGCAGATACGGAACGTCCGTCCTTCATCACCATTAAAACAGAGATCGGTTACGGCTGTCCGGCCAAGCAGGGCAAGGCCAGCGCCCACGGCGAGCCTCTGGGCGTGGACAATGTAAAGGCCATGCGGGAGACCCTGGGCTGGCCCTATGAGGAGCCGTTCTTCGTACCGGACGAGGTATATGCCCACTTTGCAAAGCTGGCAGAGGAAAAGGCAGAGACAGAGGCAGCCTGGAACGTGATGTTTGCAGCCTACTGCCAGGAATATCCGGAGATGGAAGCGCTCTGGGAGAAGTACCACAGCGGAGTGGATGCGGATTCTCTTATGAACAATGAAAAATTATGGCTGGAGCAGGAAAAGCCGGAGGCCACCAGATCCTTATCCGGAAAGATGATCAATCTCCGAAGGATGAGATTCCGGGCATGATCGGCGGATCCGCGGACCTGGGTCCCTCCAATAAAACGGAGATGAAGGGCGAGGGCGATTTCTCCGCAGAGAACCCGGCAGGAAGAAACATCCATTTTGGCGTGAGAGAGCTGGCCATGGCCGCCATCGGAAACGGTATCATGCTCCACGGCGGTTTACGGGCCTATGTCGCCACGTTCTTTGTATTCAGTGACTATGTGAAGCCCATGGCGAGACTTTCTGCTCTTATGGGCGTTCCGCTGACCTTTGTACTGACCCATGACAGCATCGGCGTCGGCGAGGACGGACCGACCCATGAGCCCATCGAGCAGCTGGCCATGCTGCGGGCCATGCCCAACCTGCGGGTATTCCGCCCCTGCGATGCAACGGAGACATCTGCCGCATGGCTGACCGCCGCATCCTCTGAGAAGACGCCCACAGCTCTGGTGCTCACAAGACAGAACCTGGCTCCCATCACGGGCAGCAGCAGGGAGGCCTTAAAGGGCGGCTATGTGATCGACGACTGCGAGGGCACGCCGGAGGTGATCCTCATTGCCAGCGGCTCCGAGGTGGAGCTGGCAGTGAAGGCCAAGGCAGAGCTGGAGGCAGAAGGAACGAAGGTACGCGTGGTATCCATGCCGTGTATGGAGCTTTTCGAGGAGCAGAGCGCAGAGTACAGGGAAGTCGTCCTTCCCAAGGCCGTAAGAAAGAGAGTCGCCATCGAAGCGCTTTCCGATTTCGGATGGGGAAAATATGTGGGCCTGGACGGAGCGTATGTATGCATGAAGAGCTTCGGAGCCAGCGCTCCGGCAGCAAAGCTGTTTGAAAAATTTGGTTTTACGGTAGAGAACGTGGTCAATACTGTAAAAGCGCTGTAATACAGAGTATGGGACCGGGGCCGGATGATGTGGAAATCCGGTCCCGGAATCTTTTTATGGAAGGAACAGAAAAAACATGGAAAAAGGCCGCAGGAGCGGGAGGAAGGAATGCGGGCGGCCAGGAGAAAGGGAGGATCAGTCATGAGCCGGAAATGCATTGGAATCGATATCGGAGGCACGACCGTAAAGCTCGGTATGTTTGAGCAGGACGGAACGCTCCTGGAGAAGTGGGAGATCCCCACGAGAAAGGAAAACGGAGGGGCACATATCCTGGAGGATATTGCGGCGGCCATAAAGAAAAAAGGCAGCGGAAAGGGGACTTTCGACGGCAGATTTTGAAGGAGCCGGCATGGGACTTCCGGGGCCGGTCCTGGAGGACGGCCACGTGGAATTCTGCGTGAACCTGGGCTGGAAGGCTATGAACCCCCAGAAGATCCTAAGCGGCCTTCTGGACGGGATGCCGGTAAAGAGCGCCAATGATGCCAATGTGGCTGCCCTGGGTGAGCTGTGGCAGGGAGGCGGCCGCGGCTATAAAAATATGGTCATGATCACCCTGGGAACGGGCGTCGGCGGCGGTATTACCCTCAATGAAAAGATCTGGTCCGGTATGGAGGGCGTCGGCGGCGAGATCGGCCATATCCATGTGATCGAGGGAGAGACAGAGCAGTGCAACTGCGGCGGATACGGATGTCTGGAGCAGGCAGCTTCGGCCACGGGAATCGCCCGTCTGGCCAGGAAACTCCTGGAGGCAGATCCGGCACGGCCCTCATCTCTGCGGGAAGTGAAAAATCTGTCGGCTAAGAGCGTGCTGGACGCAGCCAGGGCAGGGGATCCTCTGGCCCTGGAGTCAGTGGAGACCTCCTGCCGGTATCTGGGCTGGGCCATGGCCGGGATCACCATGGTGGTGGATCCGGAGGCCTACCTGATCGGAGGCGGCGTTTCCAGGGCCGGGACCTTTCTGACCGAAAAGATCCAGAGATACCACGACCAGTTATCGCCCATGGCCACAAAGAAGGCAAAGGTTCTCCTGGCTACACTGGGAAACGATGCGGGGATCTATGGGGCTGCGAAGCTGGTATTGGGATAAAATGAGGAGACCCCGGCTGCGACAGCCGGGGCAATTATGAAAAATCTATGTGCAATTTGTCATATTGGCGATGAGAAATAAATTTTTTCTATGCAATTAGTATAAAAAATATATGTGAACAAAATATGAATAAATTGTAAATAGATTATGAAACTATTGTAAGCGGCTTTTGTAAGTTTTGTTCACGGGGTGCTGCTGGGAAAAATGCATAGAAAGAATGTTACGAATATTACTTTTTTATTACATTTTTACATTTTTCATACGTTTTCTTACGTCTTTTCCAATCTGTTGAAATCATGGAAATTTTATACTATAATCCAGATATAAAGAAGAAAAAAATCGTGAAATCAGATAAAAGGAGGACATCATATGAGAAAGAGAAATGTAAAGGGATTATTATTCGCAGCAGCTTTTATGATCGCAGGTACCCAGCTGACGAGCATTGAGGCCCTGGCCAGAGACTGGGACGATAAGTGGGAAGATAAATGGGAAGACAAGTGGGAAGACCGCTGGGATGATGACGACGATGACGATGATGACCGTTGGGATGACGACGACCGCTGGGATGACGATGACCGTTGGGATGATGACGACTGGGACGATGATGATGACGACCGCTGGCCGGGCAATGGCCATCACCATGGCCATCAGAACGGAAACGGCCATCACAACGGGCACCATAATGGAAACAACAATGGAAACGGAAACAACAATAACCAGGAGAAAAAAGGCGGCTGGGTCAATGTAGTATATTTCTGCGAGGAAGACAATACCGTGTGGGCTCCCGGAGAGATCTGGGCCAAGGGTCTTGTGAACGGAAAAGGAAATGTGAACTCCAGTGAAATGACCACAGTGCCCGAGGGCTATAAGCTGAGGGTCGTGGGCGATTACTACTATAACGGCGGCGATGAGCTCCGGGTGGAGGTCATTAAGGAGAAGACCCAGGGCGGAAGAGTCAACGTGGTATATTACTGTGAGGAGGACAACACCGTGTGGGCCCCGGAGAGATCTGGGCCAAGGGCCTTGTGAATGGAAAAGGAAACGTAAACTCCAGTGAAATGACCACAGTACCCAAGGGCTATCACTTGAAGGTCGTTGGCGATTACTATTACGACGGCGGCAGCGAGCTGCGTGTCCGTATCGTAAAGGACGACACCAAGACCGGCGGCTGGGTCAATGTGGTATACTACTGTAAGGAAGACAATACGGTATGGGCACCCGGACAGATCTGGGCCGAAGGCCTGGTGGACGGCAAGGGTACTATCAACTGTACAGAGATGACGACGGTTCCGGCGGGCTACCGCTTAAAGGTTGTGGGAGATTATTACTACGATGGAACCGGCGATTTCGGGTACAGATCGTGAAAAAGTAACAGTTCAAAAAGCAGATAAATATCCGGGGGCATGTCTGATTATGCCCCCGGTTTGCTTTGCTTTTTGTACAAATTCCCGGGTTTACGGTTTTTACCCTGTGTGCTATACTTAAGAAAGAACTGGAATGTGACCATGAAATCATCGGAAAGGACGAAGACCATTTATGATAAATACAGAAAAGCAGAAGACGATGGTCATTGGAAACCGGAACCCGGATACGCATTCCATCTGTTCTGCCATCTGCTATGACGCCTTGAAGCGGACGCTGACGGGAAAGGAATATGAACCGTGCCGCGCTGGAAATGTGAATCCGGAGACGCAGTTTGTACTGGCTTTTTTCCAGGTGGAGGCGCCCGTCTGGTGGAAAGAGTGAAGACCCAGGTAAAGGATATTGAGATCCGCAAGACCAAAGGCGTGGACCGGGGCATCTCCCTGAAGACCGCATGGAGCCTCATGCAGGAAAACAATGTGGTGACGATCCCCTGTGTCACAGAGGAGGGCGTTTTAGAGGGCGTCATCACCATCGGAGATATTACCAAATCCTATATGAACCTGTATGACAGCAGTATCATTTCCAAGGCCAATACCAAGTATTCCAACATCCTGGATACCCTGGAGGGCAGCATTGTGGTGGGAGACGCGGAGGCATATTTTGATAAGGGAAAGGTCCTGATCGCCGCCGCAAATCCGGATCTGATGGAGAATTATATTGAAAAGCATGACCTGGTGATCCTGGGAAACCGGTACGAGTCCCAGCTCTGCGCCATTGAGATGGAGGCGGGCTGCATCATTGTCTGCGAGGGCGCTGGCGTTTCCCTGACCATCCGGAAGCTGGCCCAGGAACGGGGCTGCACGGTGATCACCACGCCCTATGATACATATACCACCGCAAGACTGATCAACCAGTCCATGCCCATCAGCTATTTTATGACCATGGAAAATATCATCGGCTTCTCCGATGAGGATCCCATTGACGATATCCGGGACATCATGGCCAACAAGCGCCACCGTGATTTCCCGATCCTGGATTCCGACGGAAAATATCTGGGCATGATCTCCCGCCGGAACCTGCTGGGAGCTAAGGGAAAACATATCATCCTGGTGGATCACAACGAGCGGACCCAGGCCGTCGAGGGCATTGAGACGGCGGATATCCGGGAGATCATTGACCATCACCGTCTTGGAACGGTGCAGACCATGTCTCCGGTATTTTTCAGAAACCAGCCTCTGGGCTGTACGGCTACCATCATTTACCAGATGTACCAGGAAAATAACGTGAAGATCGATAAGACCACAGCGGGACTTTTATGCAGCGCCATTATTTCAGACACGCTGCTGTTCCGTTCCCCCACCTGTACAGCGGTGGATAAGGAGGCGGCCCTGGCTCTGGCAGAGATCGCGGGGATCCATGCCGAGGAGTATGCAAAAAGATGTTTGCGGCTGGCAGCAATCTGAAGGGGAAATCGGACGAGGACATTTTCTACCAGGATTTCAAGCGGTTCACGGTGGGAAATTCTGTGTTCGGGATCGGCCAGATCACCTCTCTGGATTCAGAGGAGCTGGAGAATCTGAAGCCCCGGATGCTGGCTTATACGGAGAAGGCCAGAGAGCAGCATGACGCGGATATGATGTTCTTCATGCTGACCAATATCCTGACAGAGTCCACGGACTCGATCTGCGTGGGCCAGGGGGCCGAGCAGCTTGTTTCCACGGCCTTCCATATGGCAGATGAGGATGGCTCCGGAGACGAGGAGATGGAAGAGATGGACGGCATCGTCAGCCTTCCGGGCGTGGTTTCCAGAAAGAAGCAGCTGGCCCCCCAGATCATGATGGCGCTGCAGCAGTAAGCGGCGGGAGCTGGAGGAATTTTATGGGAAAAAGACAGTTTAAGCCAGGGAACATGCTGTACCCCGTTCCCGCGGTCATGGTCTCTGTGGCCGATAAAGAGGGAAACGCCAATATCATCACCGTGGCCTGGGCGGGAACGGTGTGCACCAATCCGCCGATGCTGACCATCAGCATCCGGCCGGAGCGGTATTCCTACCATATGATCCGGGAGACCGGGGAGTTTGTGGTAAACCTGACCACAGAGGAGCTGGCCCGGGCTACGGACTACTGCGGCGTCCGGTCGGGCCGGGATACAGATAAATGGGCAGATATGGGGCTCACGAAGGAAAAAGCCAGTGAGGTGTCAGTGCCGCTGATCCGGGAATGTCCGGTGAACCTGGAGTGCCGGGTGGTGCGGGTGGATGAGCTGGGAAGCCATCATATGTTTCTGGCCCAGGTGGTGGCGGTGGACGTGGACGAAAAATATATGGATGAAAAGGACACCTTCCACCTGTCGGCGGCCAGACCCATGGCCTACTCCCACGGGCGGTATTACGGCCTGGGGGAATGCCTGGGAACCTTTGGATACAGTGTGAAGAAGACGGCTGAAAAGCGCGGATCCGGGAAGGGGAAGGCTGCGCCGGAACCAGGGAATAGTTCCGGAAGGCAGAAGGCTGGGATTAAAGCCGGAAGGGGTGTTGGGAGACAGAGGCCCGGGACCCGGCAGGGAAAGGCCGTTGGCCGTTCTCAGTCCGGCCCTCCCGGTATAAGAAAGTAAGAGAAGGCTGGTGAAAAGAGGGACTGCTGTAAAAGGAAAGCGGGACGGCTTTCTCTTTGCAGCAGCCCTTTTTGGAAAAAACATATTGATAAAATTCTATATGTGACTTATAATACAAACATAGAAAAAAATCTATCTGTAAAAGGGGATATGTAAATTTGGACTATACAGAATATGCCAGGCTGTTTAAGGCTCTTTCGGATCCCAAGCGGCTGAAGATCGTCCACATGCTGGCAGGAGGCGAGCTCTGTGCCTGTAAGATCCTGGAGGAATTTCATATTACGCAGCCGACTCTGTCCCACGATATGAAGCTTTTGACCGACGCGGGGCTTGTGATCCCGCGGCGGGAGGGAAAATGGACCCATTATTCCCCGAATAAGACCAGAGTGGGAGAGATCTGCCGGGCGGCGGAGGGGCTGATGGTCCCGGAGGCAGGGACAAAGGTCTGCGGCTGCGGGAAGGAAGAGAGGAAGAAGGAGGACATGGAAAAAATGGAAACTGTGAATACAAAGCTGTACGTTCTGACCGGCTTTCTGGGCTCTGGAAAGACCACGGCGTTATTAAAGCTTCTGGAGAGACTGAAGGGCAGCCGGATCGGGGTCATCCAGAATGAATTGGGAAGCTGGGGATCGATGGAACGATCCTGCGGAATGACGATATCCAGATGGTGGAGATCAACCGGGGCTCCATCTTCTGCACCTGCCAGAAATTAAACTTTGTCAAGGCCCTGGCGGACATGGCCCAGCAGGATTTTGACTATCTTTTTGTGGAAAGCTCCGGCTGGGGAGGTCCCTCCAATGTCCAGGAGATCCTGGACGCGGCGCGGATCGCTTCGGAAAAGGAATACGACTTTAAGGGCGTGATCTGCTTTGTGGATGCGGTGAACTTCCTGGAGCAGGTCAAGGATGAGGAGACAGCCTTCCGCCAACTGAAGCACTGCAACCTGGCGGTCATTACAAAAACAGACCTGGCAGATACGGGGCTGATGGAGCAGGTGGCAGAAAAGATCCGGGAGATCAACCCGGTGTGTGAGATTCTTGAAAGTGTCAATGGGGAAATGGACCATTCCTTTTTACAGAAGGATCTGAGGATCTTCCAGTGGGCCGAAAGCGAGGAGACCACCAACTCAGTGGAAACAAAGCCCAAGTCCCTGTTCATGGAATACGAGGGCCAGGTGGAAAAAGAAAAGCTCCACAAATTTTTAGCGGCGGTGGCTCCGGATGTACACCGGATCAAGGGCTTCTGTGATCTTGAAGAAACGGGCTGGACCCAGGTGGACGTGGTTGGCTCCCTGATCGACTATAAGGAGTGCGGGGCCTTTGAACGGTCCCAGCTGGTGTTTATTTCAAAGATCGGTCCCATGGTCATAAAAAGATCTTCTCCGCCTGGGAGGAGCATGTGGGCAGCGAGATGAAGCTTAAGAATTAAAGGAGGATAACATGGTCATAAAGGTGATCGGTATGGGATGTGAAAACTGCGATAAGCTGTATGAAAATGTGATGGAGGCCGTAAAGGAGACTGGCAGCGATGCAGTGGTGGAAAAGGTCGGAGACCTAATGGAAATCGTGAAGCTGGGCGTCATGGCGGCACCGTCGCTGATGATCGACGGTAAGCTGGTGATCGCGGGACGGACGGCGAAGACATCGGAGATCGTCCGTCTGCTGAAGAAATGATGGAAGCAGGAAAGGGGCTGTGGAGCCTGATCCAGGACCAGATCCTCGGCATGAAATGGCTGAAGGATGCGGTGGGATCGGGCCTTACGGCCATGGGGACCGATATTTCCTCCAGACTTGGCGGCAGCGTACATTTTTTTTATCTATGATATCATTAAGATCACAATCTTATTATGCACGCTGATCTTTTTGATCTCTTATATCCAGAGCTATTTTCCGCCGGAGCGCAGCAAAGGATCCTGGGCCGGTTCCATGGGCTGGGAGCCAGGATCGCGGCGGCCCTTCTGGGAACGGTGACCCCGTTCTGCTCCTGCTCCTCCATTCCCCTGTTCATGGGATTTACGGGGCAGGCCTCCCTCTGGGCGTGACCTTTTCCTTTCTGATCTCCTCCCCCATGGTAGATCTGGGGAGCCTGGTGCTCCTGACGAGTATTTTCGGTGTGAAGATCGCGGTCGTATACGTTCTTCTGGGACTTTTTGTGGCGGTCCTTGGGGGAGCGCTGATCGAAAAGCTGCACATGGAGACGCAGGTGGAGGAATTTATCCGGATGGCAGGCCGGGTGGACCTTGAAGGCCCGGCGCTTACGGTCCGGGACCGGCTGGCCTATGCCAGGGACCAGGTGGAATCCACCTTCAGAAAGGTATTCCCGTATATCCTTGCAGGCGTGGGGATCGGAGCCGTGATCCACAACTGGATCCCCGAGGCATGGATCGAGACTGCCCTGGGAAGCGGAAATCCCTTTGGCGTAGTCCTGGCCGTACTGGTGGGCGTCCCCATGTACGCGGATATTTTCGGGACCATCCCGGTGGCAGAGGCGCTTTTGGCCAAGGGCGCCCAGCTGGGGACCCTCTTAAGCTTCATGATGGCGGTCACCACCCTGAGCCTTCCGTCCATGGTCATGCTGGGAAAGGCGGTGAAGCCGCGGCTCCTGGGAACATTTGCGGCGGTCTGTACCGTGGGGATCATTTTTGTGGGTTATAGCTTTAATCTGTTCCAATATCTGTTTATATAAAGACAGGCGGTATCTGTCTGAAGATACCGGAAGAGAAAAGAACAGGGGGCGGATGCAGCTCATATGGGCTGCACCTGCCCCCTGCTTGAATGGATTGGCTTTCCGGCGTTATCTCTGACAGAAATCCAGGGTAACGGTGCCGTCCTCGTTGTAGATGACAGCGTCCTTGTCCATGGTCAGATTGTCAATGGCAGCCAGATACTCCTCTTTGGACTTAAAGTAAGGCTTCGCCTCGGCGAGGACCTTCTTTGCCCTGGCGGCGTCGTTTTCCAGGAACATGGAGGCAGCTACGGTCAGGCACTGGGCCGGATACAGGCAGCCGGCTTTCTTGTCAGCCACATAGTAGTCCTTGCCGTGTCCGGTGCCGATGGAGCCGCTGGCATGGGGATGGATAGCCGGCATGATGGCGGAAACATCGCCCATATCGGTGCAGCCGGTCCCCCAGGAGCCGCGGGTCACAGTACCGGGCCCGGTCACTGCTTCCATGGCTTCTGTCAGGATCTCCGTCATGTTGGCGTCGTTATTTAAGGGGAAGTAGCCCGGATGGTCGTCCAGCTCCACATTGCAGCCCAGAGAGGCGGCCGCTCCGGCCAGAGCCAGGTTTACCTTTTTATTATAATCACGGATGCTGTCAAAGGAAGCGCCGCGTACATAGGATTCCACCTTGGCTGTCTCCGGGATGGCGTTGACGGCTGCTCCGCCCTCGGTGATGATGGGATGGAAGCGGATGTGCTCGCTGTCCACGAAGGTCTCGCGGATGGCGTTGACGGCATTCAGTCCGCAGGTGGCCGCATAGAGCGCATTCTTTCCGGCTTCCGGAGAACCGCCGGCATGGGAGGCCACGCCCTTGAAGGTGATATTCTTGGTGATACAGCCGTTGCAGCCCTGGCTGACGGACAGGGTCTTTCCCTCGGGAAGCTTTCCGGAATGGATCATCATGGCCATGTCAACGCCGTCAAAGTAGCCTCTGGAAATAAATTCCACCTTTCCGCCGAAATACCGGATCACGCCCTGCTTCCGTAATTCCTCCCGGAAGCCCAGCTCGATCAGCTCCTCGGCCGGTACAGCCATGAAACGGATGGAGCCGCAGAGACCATCCAGCGCGCCCGGCTCCTTCATGGCAGCGGCAACTCCCAGAAGGATGGCACACTGGGCGTTATGGCCGCAGGCATGGACCGCGTGAGTCTCGGGATCCGCGTCTGGGTGATTTCCAACGATCAGGGAATCCAGCTCTCCTAAGATGGCGATCTTCGGTCCGGGTCTTCCGGTGTCCAGATCGGCGTAGAAGCCGGGGATGTTTCCGGCTTTGGTGAGGGTGTAGCCCAGGGCCTCGAAATGCTCCTCCATATATGCGGAGGTCTTCCACTCCCGGTATCCGGTCTCTGGGGTTTTCCAGATATAGTCGGCGGTATCGTAGATCGGGATTCATACTTTGTGACCATTTCCATTAACTGCTTTGCTCGTTCCATAAGATTTTCTCCTTTCTGGGCTGGGGGATTTACAGCGTTTCCCGGCGGGGTTTTACGCGCTATTTTACATATACGACTTTTCCGGTGCGCTCCTTGGGCTCCACCGGTATGGAGGGATCCGCATAGCCCAGGGCGGCCACGCCGTAGATCACATGGTCTGCGGGAACACCGATCTCGTTTAACAGGGCGCGGACTGCCGGACGGTCGTTGATGTTCTGCATCTGGTTGATCCACACGGAGCCGACGCCGTAAGAGCGGGCCGCCAGGAAGATATTTTCCATGGCGCAGGCGTTGTCCTCCTTCCCCCAGGGGCTTTCCTTTTCATTGGGGGATGATCACAGCGGCAGGGCCGTACATGTCGTAGCCTTCCCGGCCCAGTTCAGTCCCGATGAGGCCGCAGAGACGATGGATGATCTCCTGGTTTGTGACCACGGTAAACTGCCAGGTCTGCTTTCCCATGCCGCTGGGAGCGTGGAGGGCGGCCTTTACAAGGTCCTCCAGGACCTCGGCGGGAATGGGGTCTGCGGTGAATTTCCGGATGCTTCTCCGGGTCAGGATGGCGTTCATTACTTCATTCATATTCATTTCTCCTTTACATGGAAACTGACAGGTCTGCGGGCTTCGCCCGTACATTTTCGCTTCTTCCATTATAGCGCAGAATTGCGGTATAAGAAATCAGAAAATGAAAAAATGATCCGCGGTTTAAAGCTCCCAGGAAAATTCCCGGTACCGCTCGGGGCCTTCCAGGCGGTTGTCCCAGGAGGTGACAAAACGGACAGTCACAGAGGTTATCCCACATTTTTTTAAATATTCCAGATTTTCATTATTTTCCGTAATTACATGGAAAAATTCCTGGCCGTGGGCTTCCAGGCTGTCGGCAAAGGCAGCCATGTCCTGGTCAAAGGGCGGAGCGTAGATGGGAAACTCCAGGTAAAGAACAGAAGAATCCCTGGGGGATCCGAACCGCTTTAAGGTCACATTCTGTCCGCGGTAGCGTTCATCGGAAAAGCACTCCTGGTTGAACGTTTCCACCTGTTCCAGAACCGCTTTCTGGATCGCCAGCTCTTCCGGCTCCTGGGGAAGGGAAAAGGCAGAGTCCGTCAGAAAGAAGCTGCCTTCCTGCTCCGAGGTCGATCCGGTCCGGGTCGCTGCTGGCGGTTATCTTTAAGGTATGGAGCTTATAGGCCCCGTAGGGAGTGCTCCGTAGCGCATCTGCCGCCTGGCGGTAGATGGCGGCCGCATCGGGGAGATCGTATTTGGACTTCTCATCTCCGGCCAGCTGGATATTTACAGATACGGTCCAGTTGTTATACAGCTTTTCCTTCCTCTGCTCATCCATCAGCAGAGGATCCTCGGAAAATTCTATGGAGGTATCGGTGATCTCATAATCGGTCTGTGTATCCGCCCAGGAAGCCAGGGAATCGGTAAGGATCTGGCAGAGCTCCTCATAAGAGGTATTGTCAATGACTGCCTGGATCTCCTTTAATTTTTTCTCATACTCTTCCTGGGAGTGGGATTGGGAATAGGCCAGGAGCTCCTCCATGTCCGGCATCGTATCGGCAGAAACCGGAGCGGACGATTTATGGGAGCAGGCAGAAAGAGGGAAAACAAAAAGTAAAATCAGAAAAAGAATGGATCTGCCCATAAAACACCTCCTTGAACAGAAATTATAAATTAGTGTCTGTAAATATTATACTATATAAAGTATAGACAGTAAATATAATTCTGACAGGCCCGCAGCCTGGTTTGTGTCAAGTAATCGTTGGCAACTTACCCACTTCATTTTTTCCTTATGATATTTTTTCTGTTTTTGGGTATGCCAAATAGACCCTATGAGTTTTCCTTTGTTTAACAACAGAACGCTCTCTTAAACGCCTTTCTGGATTCTGTCTGTATCGCTTCAAACAGCGGCATATGCACATTTACCACATCCACATACGGATTTCCTTTCCCGTCCTTCTTTGGAGCTTTTGCGGCACTTAATGTTTCCACGATCTCCTGCATCTGCATTGTGAACACTAAGCCATCCGTATATCGCTCTATCGTCTCAATCAATTCCTTGTTTTCTTTTTGGTAAAGGATCTTGGCAAGGTTATTGGCTCCGTTTACCGACCAGCGCATCCTTCGGTTCTTCATCCTCAGCGTGATCACCGTACAATTCTGATTTTCCTGCACACCCATCCTTTTATAAAGAATCCCTTCCGGCGGGGCTGCTATCTTTATCCCCCTTTTATCGTAGGGCAGCAGACCTTCCCTGTTATGTTCCAGATATTGATATAATTCCCAGGCCTTTTGGCTGCTTTTATCCTTTTCATCCGGGCTTTCTATGCTGGTCGCATATATCTGTATATATTCCAGCATTTCCTCCGGCTTGCCTGTATCAAACAGTTCCCGGATTTCTCTCTGCGCTTTCTTATCACGGATCTTCCCTGTGATCTCCTGATATACATGATATCTGTCTAACTGGAAGATTGCTTCCGGGTCATATGGCTCGTAGATCCAGCTGCCTCCATCTCCGTTTAAGATGCGCTGGCCGATCTCATCCGCATCATATTTCTTGCAAATACAGGCCTCCCGCTTTTCATGGAATTTCTTACTTTTCTCCATCCCCGCAAGCATGGTTTTTCCCACCAGGCTGCTGCGGCCCTGCTTTTTTTCTTTCTCCGCATCCCAGCCTTCATACATGGTAAAGACCTTCATTTCCTGTTTTTTCATCTTTTTATGCTGTTCATCCTGCATGGACAGCCATACGCCATCCATTTCTTCAAACAGTACCGGAATCTCCTTTTTTCCCTCTGACTGGTCCGCATGCATCTGTTTTACAGCATGTTCTTCCTCTTCGCTGATCCTTTCACCCAACCGCTGCATCACGTTCCACACACCGCCGGCACTGATGCTCTGGCCGCAGGTGCTGCTTATTGTCTCTGCTGTAACGCGGTACGGCGCTTCTGTTACCGTCATGGCCAGCTTCTCTGCCAGGTTTGTGGAGATCAGACCTATCTTTTCCATCTGCATGGCTTCATCCAGCAGATACACACAGGCTTTCTTTCCATCCTCAAGTTTTGTCTGATAGACGTGTCTGCCATAGCTGACTTCACCGTAGACTGTTTTTATCGTGGTGGTGCGGATCCCTTTATCCCGGTAATTCTTTTTATCCCTTCCCTCTGCCAGTTCCTTATCATAAGCCTCCAGCATGGCAGTTGTGATCTCTCTGCCCAGCTCACATACATAAGAAAATATTTTTTGCTCCAACTCCTTGAAAGATATCGGTTTTTCCTCTACAATAGTTTTCATCATACAGTTTCCTTTACATGTTTTTCTTAGCAGTTAACATCATAAAGAAAAACTGTGTGATTGGGAAGCAGGGATTTTCTCTGTTTCCCTTTTTTGTCTTAGGAATAGTTCCTATATTTGCCAATGATAATTATACACTAACCGCAGCCTGTCAGACCTGTTCCTCCAGCCAGGCCGTAAACCGGGGGCGGATCACAGAAAAGGGCACAGGCCCCAGATCCAGGAGGAGCTTATGGAAGTCCAGGGGAGAAAAACGGCTTCCCAGGGCGGCCTCCGCCTGCTCTCTCATGTCCATGTATTCAATATATCCTCCGCAGTACTCCAGATAATTGGCTGGGTTATCGATCATCACCTGCCACAGCTCCCGGACCGTCTGGTCGTCGGCCTGGAAGCAGGAGCGGATGAATTCCCCGGCTCTGGCCTCGTCCCAGCCGTCATAATTGATCCCAATATCCAGCAGGCCATGGACGCAGAGGGACAGGGAGCGCATATGGGCCCGGTACTTTCCGGCGGCCCTGGAAAGGCCGTTGTCAAAGGTACAGGCGATATTTTCCACATAGGTGGCCCAGCCCTCGTTGGCTCCGGAGCAGCTTAAAAGAGCGGACAGCGGCGTTTTCGCGTGGGTCCGGCTGTATACGGTCTGGTAGAGATGGCCGGGAAAGCCCTCGTGGGCCAGGGTGGTGTAGAGGTCCTTCCGGCTGTCGGTGGAGCCGCCGTTGATGTAGATGACATTCTGGTCCCTGTTGTCCACAGGAGCCGTCAGATAAAAGGCGGGGCTTAAGGAACCCTCCAGACAGGAGGGCACCTGGCGGACCTCATAGCCGCACTGGGAAAGCTCCGGGAAAAGCCCCTTCATCTGCTCCTGGAGGTCCAGAAGGATGGCCTGGGGATCGGTCAGGGAAAAGGAGGCGTTTTCCAGACCGGCAGCGGGAGTCTCCCGGAGGATCCGGCCCAGGGCCTCATAGTCCTTTTGGATCCTGGCCTTTAAGGCCTCCTTAAGCTCCGGGACCGTATAGGAGAGTCCGGGCCCGGTTTTTACCAGGTATTCATAATACTGCTTCCCGTCCCTGGCTCCGGCCAGGCCGCCGTCGTTGATCCCGCGCCCCTTAAGAGCGGTCATGCCCTGGATCATGGCCTCGTAGGCCGGAATAAAATGTCCTTGTATGGCGGACAGATGGCGGGAGTGGAGGTCCGCCTTCTGCTCTGGGGTCAGAGGGACCTCTTGTTCCAGGGACGCCAGCCTGGCGGCAAAGGTTTCAGTGAGAAAGTTCTGGTCCGGATCGATCCGGTAGCTCTCACAGGATTCCAGGATCCGGTCGATGGTGGCATCCGAGGGACCCAGGCCCGCATCGGCCTTCTGGTTTTCAAATTCCAGGATCTGGGCGTAATAAGCATCGGTCTGGGACAGAAGGGCCAGGTAGTCCTCCACGTCCTTTAAGGAGTGGAAGGAATATTCTGCCAGGAGAATGGGAAGCTGGGCCTGGACACCGATGGTGGGAGCCAGGGGCTGCTCATAAAGCTCCAGTCCCCGGCCCATGAGGGAGGCCTGGAGGGTCTCGGAAAGGGCGTCGTACACCAGGGCCTGGTCTTCGGTGAGCAGGGAGCGGTCGAAGGCTGCCAGCCGGTCTGCCAGCTCCTGGACCGCCGCCCCGGACTGGATCATGTCCTCCAAAGTGCAGGTACCCAGCCTCGGTTCTCCGGGAGAGATCCCGAAGGCTTTGGGCCGCAGCAGCGTATAGTGGAGGTCCAGGGTACCGGCCTGGGCCATCTCCTCCTGGAAGACCTGGGTGCAGAAGGAATCAAAGGCAGCCTGGGCAGCGGCAATGTCCTCCTGGGACGGACACCCCGGAGCCCCGCCGGACTCCGAAGCCGCGCTGTTTCCCGGAGCGGTGCTGTTTTCAAAGGCCGCGCTGCTTTCTCCGGGCTGCCGGATCCTCTGACGGCCGCAGGAGGTGAGAAGCAGGGACAGGGCCAGGAGCCCCCATAGAAGTATGTACGGATGTTTTCGGGAAAAGCCATGTTCAGGCCGCATGACGATACCTCCTTGAAAAGCCGGGCCAGAGCCGGGAAGAGCGCCCGGAAACCGGCTGTATACCGCCAGTATATGAAGGGGACGGAAGAGGTATGTTCCGGTTTTTTTTCAAAGTATTCGCAGATGCCCGCTGCTTTTGCCTGCAGGCGTTTTCCCAGTCTTGACAAAACCGTTGGAACAGGATAGACTAGGGATATAATAGGGAAAAGGCTGTGAAGGGAAGAGTATGCAAAAAGGGAAGCTTTCAGAGACCCCGGATGGTGCGAGCGGGGAGCGGAGCTTTTGCAGAAGATGGTCCCGGAGCTGCGCGGCTGAAGGAGCTGCCGGTAAAAGGGCAGAGAGTTGAGGCCGCGACGGAAGCGCCCGTTAGCGCGTCAGGCTGTTTATGGCAGCCGGTGAGGGGGATCCTGTGAGGGATCTCTGAATTAAAGTGGTAACACGAGGGAGAACTCGTCTTTAAGAGAAGACGGGTCTTTTTTTGTCTTAAAGGAGGATTTTTTATGTGCAAGAATTGTAAGAAGCCGTACTATATTTCCACGGCCATTGCCTACACATCCGGAAAACCGCATATCGGAAATACGTATGAGATCGTGCTGGCAGACGCCATTGCGCGGTACAAAAGAGAGCAGGGCTATGACGTATATTTCCAGACCGGAACCGACGAGCACGGCCAGAAGATCGAGTTAAAGGCCCAGGACGCCGGTGTGACGCCCAAGGAGTTTGTGGACAATGTGGCGGGAGAGATCAAAAATATCTGGGATCTGATGAACACATCCTATGATAAATTCATCCGCACCACTGACGAGTACCATGAAAAGCAGGTGCAGAAGATCTTTAAGAAGCTCTACGAAAAAGGCGATATCTATAAGGGCCATTATGAGGGCCTTTACTGTACGCCCTGCGAGTCCTTCTGGACCCCGTCCCAGGTGGTGGACGGAAAGTGCCCCGACTGCGGCCGTCCGGTACAGCCTGCAAAGGAGGAGGCATACTTCTTCCGTATGAGCAAATATGCCCAGAAGCTCATCGACCATATCAACAGCCATCCGGAATTTATCCAGCCGGTATCCAGGAAGAATGAGATGATGAACAACTTCCTGCTGCCGGGCTTACAGGATCTCTGCGTATCCAGGACCTCTTTTAAGTGGGGGATCCCGGTGGATTTCGATCCGAAGCATGTGACCTATGTATGGCTGGACGCCCTGACCAACTATATCACAGGGATCGGTTATGACTGCGACGGGAACCATGATGAAAAATTCAATAAGTTCTGGCCGGCAGATCTCCATCTGATCGGTAAGGATATCATCCGGTTCCATACCATTTACTGGCCCATCTTCTTAATGGCCCTGGACCTGCCCCTTCCCAAGCAGGTATTCGGCCATCCGTGGCTCCTCCAGGGCGACGGAAAGATGAGCAAGTCCAAAGGAAACGTGCTGTATGCCGATACGCTGGTGGACTTCTTCGGCGTGGATGCAGTCCGTTATTTTGTACTCCATGAGATGCCCTTTGAGAACGACGGCGTGATCTCCTGGGAATTAATGGTGGAGCGGATGAACTCCGATCTGGCCAATATCCTGGGCAACCTGGTGAACCGTACCGTTTCCATGACCAATAAATATTTCGGCGGCGTTGTGGAGAACAAAAACGTCTGCGAGGACGTGGATGATGACTTAAAGGCCGCTGTTTTAGAGGCTGTGAAGAAGGCAGACGAGAAGATGGAGAAGCTGCGCGTGGCCGACGCCATCACAGAGATCTTCAATATCTTCCGCCGCAGCAATAAATACATCGACGAGACCACTCCGTGGACTCTGGCAAAGGATGAGGAGAAGAAGGCCCGTCTGGCTACGGTGCTTTACAACCTGACCGAGGCCATCACCATCGGCGCGTCTCTCCTGTCCTCCTTTATGCCGGAGACGTCTGGAAAGATCCTGGCCCAGCTCAATACAGAAAAGAGGACTCTGGAGGCCATGGACCAGTTCGGACTGTATCCCAATGGAAATAAGGTAACGGAGAAGCCGGAGATCCTGTTCGCCCGTATGGACGTGAAGGAGGTCCTGGAGAAGGTGGAAGCCATGAAGGCAGAAGAAGCCAAGGCCGCCGGAGAAGAAGAGAACGCCCAGGAGGAAAGCGTTGTGGATGTGGAGAAAAAGCCGGAGATCACCTACGATGACTTTGCAAAGTTCCAGTTCCAGATCGGCCAGATCGTAAAATGCGAGGAAGTGCCCAAGTCCAAAAAGCTGCTCTGCTCCCAGGTGAAGATCGGCTCTGAGACAAAACAGATCGTCAGCGGCATCAAGGCCTGGTATAAGCCGGACCAGATGGTGGGGAAAAAGGTAATGGTCGTTACTAACTTAAAGCCTGCGAAGCTGGCGGGAATGCTTTCTGAGGGCATGATTCTGTGCGCCGAGGACGATGAGGGAAATCTGGCCCTGATGGTTCCGGAAAAGGACATTAAGCCCGGCTCTGAAGTATGCTAGGCAGGCAGAGGACGTATTCTGCATCCGACCTTAAGCGGATCGCCATGGGGACCATGGTCCTGGACCATCTGGCGTTCCATCTGATGGAACGCGGCGGCATGGACCTCCCCATGGCCTGGTATATACTGGGAACAGCCATGCGCCTTGCGGGGCGGGTGGCTTTTCCTCTTTATGGTTTTTTTCTGGTCCAGGGCTTTTTCCATACGGGAGACTGGGGAAAATATATGAAGCGCATGGTCCTTCTGGCCCTGGTTTCAGAGATCCCATTTAACCTCATATGCAGCGGAAGGACGATGTATCCGGTGCAGAATACGCTGGTGACTCTTTCCATCAGCCTTCTGGCGTTGAAGGGGATCCGGGCCGTCCAGACCTGGGGACCGGCGGCCGGGGCCTTTGGAGACCGCAGGGGTGCTGTATGGTTTAAAACGGCGGCCATTGTCCTCATTGCGGCCGCTTCCATGGCGGCGGCCGGGCTTTTAAACTCCGATTACGGCCCCCTGGGCGTGCTTTTTATCCAGACCCTGTATTTTTATAATGGAAATTTCCAGGCCCAGAGCCTGGCGGGAGGCGCGGTGCTGATCCTTCTGGAGGGAATCGTCTGGGGGGGCTTCGGATGCATTGCATTTTTCTTCATCAGCCGTTACAATGGAACCAGAGGAAGGCGGCTGGGATATCTGCCTTATGTGTTTTACCCGGCCCATCTGCTCATCATTTACTTCATAGGAGTGCTGATCTATGGAATACATTTTTGATACCCACGCCCATTACGACGATGAGGCGTTTGACGAGGACAGGGATAGCCTGATCGGGAGCCTTAGGGAGAACGGGATCGGGAACGTCTGCAACATCGGCGCCAGTATGGAGTCCTGCCGGACCACCCTGGTCCTGGCGGAAAAATATCCCTTTTTTTACGGGGCTCTTGGGGTCCATCCCAATGAAACAAAGGATCTGACCGAGGAAGACATGGACTGGCTCCGGAAGGCCTCCGGATCGGAAAAGATCGTGGCCATCGGAGAGATCGGCCTGGATTATTATTGGGACGAGCCGGACCGGGAGATCCAGAAAAAATGGTTTGTCCGCCAGCTCTCCATCGCAAAGGACACGGGGCTTCCTGTGGTGATCCACAGCCGGGACGCGGCAAAGGACACCATGGACATTATAAAAGCGGAGCACAAAGGGACCACCGGCGGCGTGATCCACTGCTTTTCCTACGGCGTGGACCAGGCCCGGGAATATCTGGACATGGGATATTTCTTAGGGATCGGCGGCGTCCTGACCTTTAAGAATGCCAAAAAACTGAAGGAGGTGGCGGAATACGCGCCCATGGACCGGCTGGTCCTGGAGACCGACTGCCCCTACCTGACGCCTGTGCCCTACCGGGGAAAGAGGAATTCCTCCCTGTATCTTTCCTATGTGGCAGAGGCCCTGGCAGAGCTTAAGGGCATGGAAAAGGACGAAGTGATCCGCGTCACAGCAGAGAATGCCAGACGGCTTTACAGGCTTTAAGAAAAGTGAGAATCGTATATGAAAGAATATCTGGGAAATCCCAAGAACACCATTGAGATCATACAGAAGTATGAATTTATGTTCCAGAAAAAATTCGGCCAGAACTTTCTGATCGATACCCATGTGCTGGAAAAGATCATAAACGCCGCCGGAGTCACAAAGGACGACTGCGTGTTGGAGATCGGCCCTGGCATCGGCACCATGACCCAGTATCTGGCGGAAAACGCCAGGCAGGTGGTGGCCGTGGAGATCGACCGGAACCTGATCCCCATTTTGGGGGAGACCCTGGCGGCCTGGGACAATGTGACCATCATCAACGAGGATATTTTAAAGGTAGATATCCGGGAGCTGGCGGACCGGTATAACGGCGGCCGTCCCATTAAGGTGGTGGCAAATCTTCCGTATTACATCACCACTCCCATCATCATGGGGCTGTTTGAAAGCGGCGTGCCCATTGATAACATTACGGTCATGGTCCAGAAGGAGGTGGCCGACCGGATGAAGGAGGGCCTGGCTCCAAGGATTACGGGGCCCTGTCTCTGGCGGTCCAGTATTATGCAAAGCCGGAGATCGTGGCCAACGTGCCGCCCAACTGCTTTATTCCCAGGCCCAATGTGGGCTCTGCGGTGATCCGGCTCACAAGGCACACGGATCCGCCGGTGACGGTCCGGGATGAGAAGCTGATGTTTAAGCTGATCCGGGCGTCCTTTAACCAGAGGAGAAAGACTTTGCAGAACGGATTAAATAATGCTCCGGAGCTGCCGTTTTCCAAGGAAAAGGTGGCTGCGGCCATTGCGCGCATGGGTCTTCCGGCGTCGGTCCGGGGCGAGGCGCTGACGCTTTCCCAGTTTGCAGAGCTTTCCGATATTTTAGGGGAACCGTAGACAAAGGTTCAGAAAGGGGAGTTTTTATGGGATTTAATGAGATGACACACGCGTTTCTGGCGGCCAGGTACTATATCCGTCTTACGGAGCAGTTCGGGGACCGGGGACGGGAGGCCTTTATCCATGGGATCCAGTATTATGGAAGCCAGAGGGGCCGCCGCATGGCCCAGAGAGCCATCCGGGACGGAAAGCCCCTGACCTATGAGAACTACTGCCGGTACGGCGAGTGGGTCAATACAGAGGAGATTAAGGCCATGGGAGCCGCAAACCGGGTGGAGATCGGCGGCTATGATCCCGATTATATCATGAATATTTATTCATGTCCGTGGTTTGCCCAGTTCCAGAAAATGGGAGCCGGTGAGGCGGGAAAAGCCTATTGCAGCGTCCTGGATGCGTCCATTTCCCGGGGCTTTAATCCGGACATCCGGTATGAGGTGCCCCAGACCCTCCACACCCACGACCACTGCGTCCAGATCGTCCGGAACGCCGGGCTCACTCCGGAAATGAAGATCGAAAAATATATGCCAGGAGTAAGATCCTTCGAGTACCACTGCGCCCATACCTTCTGGTCCCTGAGAGAGGTTTCCGAAGGGATCTTCGGGGACGAAGGCGTAAAGGCCAGCGACGCAGTCTTAGAGGACTTTGCAAAAGAATACGGCCGGGAGATGGCGGATACCATTGCCGGCTATCAGGATACAAATTTTAATATGGCATGAGGAGATTATGAAACAGAACCGTTTACTTGAAGATCCGGTCCGCAGTGTATTCCTAAGCTATCTTGTGCCGTCGGTCAGCGCTACCCTGGTAACGTCCATCTATATCCTGGCGGATACCATGATGATCGGCCGCGGCATCGGTTCTGTGGGAATTGCGGCCCTTAACATTCTGCTGCCCCTTTACAGCACCTTTTTTTCGGCTTTGGCATGATGTGCGGCATCGGCGGCAGCGTCCTGTTCGGCTTTTCCAGAGGAAAGGGAAATGAGCGGGAGGCCGGGGGTATTTTACCACCGGCCTCCCTGATGGCCCTGGTGTTTGCGGTCCCGACCCGACCCTCTGCAATGTGTTTTTTGACCCGCTTTTACGGCTTCTTGGGGTTACCCCGGCCATGAGGGAGCACGCTGTGGCCTACGGGCGGGTACTGGTGACCGCGTCGCCCATGTGCGTCATGTCGTCGTTTTTACAGGCCTTCGTAAGAAATGACGGAGCGCCGAAGTTGGCCATGGCCGGAGTCATCAGCGGCGGCGTCACCAACGTGATCCTGGATTACGTATTTATTTTCATCATGAAATGGGGCATGGGCGGAGCCATGCTGGCCACGGCAACGGGCACGACCCTGACCGTTCTGATCTTAAGCAGCCATTTCTTTTCAAAGGAGAACCATTTAAAGCCCCTCTGGAATGTGAGCCTTAAAAAGGTGCTGGAGATCCTTGGGAACGGACTGGCAAGCTTTATCCTGGAGGTTTCCAACGGCTTTGTAACGTTCCTGTTCAACCGCCAGCTTTTAGCCTATGTGGGCGACCTGGGCGTGGTGGTCTATGGGATCATCAGCAACACGGCCCTGGTGGTGACCTCCATCTCCAACGGCATGGCCCAGGCGGTGCAGCCCCTTCTTTCGGCCAACTACGGAGCCGGAAAGAGAGACCGGGTCCGTCAGGGACTGGGCCTGGGGATCCGGGTGGCCCTGGCTGCGGGCTTGATCTTTACGGCGTCGGGATTTTTCTTTCCCACCCAGCTGGCGTACCTGTTTTTGGAGCCCACAGAGGAGATCCTTTCCATGGCGGTCCCGGCCATCCGTCTGTATTTCCTGGCCTTCCTGGTGAGCGAGTGGAACATCATGTGCAGCACCTATTTCCAATCGGTGGTGCAGCCCAGGCGTTCCCTGACCATCACGCTTCTCAGGGGAGTGGTCTTAAATACAGCACTGGTGATGGTCCTTCCGGTCATTTTAGGTGTCAACGGCATCTGGCTGGTGGTAACGGTCTCTGAATTTATCACAGCGGCAGTGGCTTTCTTATTTATCCGCAGAGAAACGCATTGACACGGAAAAGCCATATTGCTAAAATGAAAAAAGACCGGGAGCTTTTTCTGGTCTGAGGAGACTGTGAACCAGAGCCGGACCTGCGGCGGAGCTGCCGCCGGAGGAGGCCGCAGAACGGAGGAATGAGATCTATGACAATTCGAGTAGGAATCATGGGATACGGAAATCTTGGGCGCGGTGTGGAATGCGCGCTGAAGCAGAATCCCGATATGGAATTAACAGCAGTATTCACAAGGAGAGATCCCGGAAGCGTGAAGATCCTGACAGAGGGAGTGAACGTATATCCGGCGAAGGATGCCAAAGACCTGGCGGATCAGGTGGACGTTCTGATCCTCTGCGGAGGAAGCGCTACGGATCTTCCGGAGCAGACCCCGGAATACGCGAAATATTTTAACGTGGTGGACAGCTTTGATACTCACGCAAAGATCCCGGAGCACTTTGCGGCTGTGGATAAGGCCGCAAGGGAGGCTGGAAACACAGCGGTGATCTCCGCCGGCTGGGATCCAGGGATGTTCTCCTTAAACCGTCTGTATGGAAACGCAGTGCTCCCGGACGGAAAGGATTACACGTTCTGGGGCAGAGGCGTGAGCCAGGGCCATTCCGACGCCATCCGCCGTATCGCGGGCGTGAAGGACGCGAGGCAGTATACGATCCCGGTGGAGAGCGCCCTGGAGGCCATCCGCAGCGGGGAAACGCCGGAGCTGATCACAAGACAGAAGCACACAAGAGAGTGCTTTGTGGTGGCCGGGGAAGGGGCAGACAAGGCAGCCATCGAAAAAGAGATCGTGACCATGCCCAACTACTTTGCCGATTATGATACCACCGTACACTTTATCTCCCAGGAGGAGATGGGCGGGACCACAGAAGCCTGCCCCACGGCGGCTTTGTGATCCGTAGCGGAAAAACGGGCTGGGATCTGGAGCATAATCATGTGATCGAGTACAGCCTGAAGCTGGATTCCAATCCGGAATTCACCTCTTCCGTGATCGTGGCCTGTGCCAGGGCTGCGTACCGCATGAAGCAGGAGGGCATGACCGGCTGCAAGACGATCCTGGATCTTCCGCCGGCATACTTATCCTCAAAGAGCGGAGAGGAACTGAGAAAGGAACTTTTGTAAAAAACATTTTTTCAAACAATAGGTGAAACTGATGCAGCGAAAGAAAAATGAGACCGTACAGTATAATGGGATCACGGAAGGCGTGATCTGGCAGCAGCTTTTGATCTTCTTCTTCCCCATCCTGTTTGGAACCTTTTTCCAGCAGCTTTACAACACGGCGGATGCCATGATCGTGGGAAAATTCGTTGGAAAGGAAGCTCTGTCTGCCGTAGGCGGAACCACAGGAAACCTGATCAACCTTCTGGTGGGCTTTTTCGTGGGCCTGTCCTCCGGTGCGGCCGTGATCGTTTCCCAGCATTACGGAGCGCGCCAGGATGACCAGGTACGGACCTCGGTCCATACCTCCTTCTGTCTGGCCCTGGCCGGCGGCGTGTTTCTGATGATCGTGGGCGAGGCCTGCGCCAGAGTGGCTGTAAAGGCCATGGGCGCTCCAGAAGAGATCATGGACTATTCTGTTACATATATGCGGATCTACTTCCTGGGAGTGATCCCCAACCTGGTCTACAATATGGGCGCGGCTATTTTAAGGGCCGTGGGAGACTCCAAGCGTCCGCTGTATTATCTGATCGTCTGTTGTTTTGTGAACATCGGACTGGACCTGCTGTTCGTTGTGGTACTGAAAATGGAGGTGGCGGGAGCCGCTCTGGCGACGATCCTGTCCCAGCTCCTTTCCGCCGCCCTGGTGATGTGGACGCTGATGCGCACAAAGGAATCCTTCCGGTTTGAACTGAAGCATCTGAAGGTGGATAAGCCCATGCTGAGAAAGATCATCCAGATCGGCTTTCCGGCAGGACTCCAGTCGGTGCTCTACTCCATTTCCAACGTGGTGATCCAGGCCAACATCAACAGCTTCGGCACCAACGTCATTGCGGCCTGGGCCGTTTACGGCAAGGTGGACGGACTGTTCTGGATGATCATGGACGCCATGGGCATCGCCATCACCACCTTTGCAGGCCAGAACTTTGGAGCGCGCAAATATGAGCGGATGCAGAAGGGCCATTGCGTGGGTCTGGGTATCACCACGATCCTGACGGCCATCCTGGCCGCAGGCGTCATGCTCTTTGGAAGCATCCTGGGCTCGCTCTTTACCAGCGATCCGGACGTGCTGGCGGAAAGTATGACCATCATCCGGTTCGTAACGCCGTTCTGGTTCAGCTATATCTGTGTAAACGTATTTTCCAGTACCCTCCGGGGCATCGGCGACACGTTTATCCCCATGCTGCTGATCTGCTTCGGCACCTGCGGCTTAAGAGTCCTCTGGATCTTTACCGCAGGAGTGATGTATCCGGGCCTTTATACCAGCCTGGCCAGCTATCCCTTAAGCTGGACTGTCACATCCGTTGCGTTTATCATTTATTACTATAAATTCAGTGATATGCGCCGGATCAACAAGCTCATAAAGAAAGAGAAGAAAGAACGGCAGTAATGGAGCATATGGAAGTACAATTTGATCTTGTGGAAAAAAACGGAGGCGCCTGTGTGACAAAGATTTTGTCGCCGGGCGCCGCCTGTGTTATACCGGAAACCCTTTCCGGGCTTCCGGTGACTGAGCTGGGAGATAAGGCACTCGCCCAGACCGGGGTGGAGGAGGTGTTCCTTCCAAGGACTTTGAGGCGGTTGGGGCGGTACTGCTTTTATGGCTGCGAGAGGCTTTCCCATATCCATTTTTATGGAGGTCCCCTGGAGACGGGAGGCGGCTTTTTAACGGCCTGCGGCTGTCTGCGGGAGCTGACGGTCCACATGGATCCGTCGGAGCGGTCGGCGCTCAGGGATTTTGTGACCGAGGCCAGCGGACGGCTTCTGGTCCATTACCTGCTGCCAGGACCGGACGGGGAGGAGCATGAGGCGGCCAGGCTGCTGTTCCCGGTCTATTACGACGAGGCAGTGGAGAACACGCCAGCCCGGATCACCGTGTCCAACATCCACGGCGCCGGGCAGAAATACAGATACTGCTTTGAGGATAAAAGGGTCCGGTTTGATAAGTATGACCGGCTGTTCGTTTATGAGACGGTGGAGGAATCCGTAACAGCAGCGGCCGAGATCGCCGTGTCCCGCCTCATGTATCCCCATGGCCTTTGGGCGGAGGCACGGAGCGCCTACGGGGACTTTCTAAAGGAGCACCGGATGGAGGTCTTTCTGGACAGCCTGGGGAAAATGGAAGTCTTTAAGTGGCTGATGGCCCATGGACCCGACGGAGAGGCGGGATCTCTGGCAGACGGACTGACCCGGGAGGAGACGGAGACCCTGCTCCTGGAGGCCTCCCGGAGGAAAATGGGAGAGATTTCCGGAATGCTTATGGAATTTAAATATCATAAATTTCCAGAAAAAAAGAAGAAATTTGAATTTTAATTCAGCAGAAAGGGGAGAATGCAGTGGAGCCATATGAACAGAAGACGCCGGGGAACGGGGAAACGGCATCATGCGGACGGAGGCCGGAGCGCCTTCGCCCATCTGGCTGGAGCAGGCGGCGGCAGAGGAGCTGGCCGGAGTCTGTATGGAGATCCTTGGAAACGCCAGGAACGAGCTGTATCTTTCCATGCACTTTCTGGATGTGGCCTTAAGCTCTCTGTACTTTGCCCCGGATCCATCGGTCCAGGGACTGGGGACTGACGGCACCACCCTGTTTTTCCAGATGGAGTCCCTGGCGGCCATGTATAAAAAGAACAGGATCCTGGTGAACCGGACCTACCTCCACGGAGTGCTCCACTGTCTGTTCTGCCATCTGTGGAACCGGAAAAAGCGGGACAGGGAGTACTGGGATCTGGCCTGTGACATTGCGGCAGAGTCGGTGATCGACAGCCTTCTGCGGCCCTGTATCCGTATTCCTCCTTCTGCTGCCAGACGGGAGTTTTATATGCGGCTGGAGAGCCGGTGCCGGGTTCTCAATGCGGAGAGCGTGTACCGGGCGCTCCGGGACATGGACCTTTCCGGGCGGGAGCTCCAGCGGCTGACGGCGGAATTTTATGCCGACGACCATCGGTTCTGGGAGCAGGAGCAGAAGCCTCCGCATCCCAATATGGCCAGAAACCGGAAAGAGGACTGGGATCAGAAGCGGGAAAAGATGCAGGTGGAGATGGAGGCGTTTTCTGAGGAAATGTCGGAGGATGAAAAGGACCTGCACAGCCAGCTGGCGGTGGAAAACCGGGAGCGGTACGATTACAGGAAATTCCTGCGGAAGTTTGCGGTCCTTAAGGAAACCGTCCAGGTGGATCCGGATTCCTTTGACTATGTATTTTATCATTACGGCATGGAGCTTTACGGCAATATGCCCCTGATCGAGCCTCTGGAGACGAAGGAGCTTAGGAGGGTGGAGGATTTCGTCATTGTCATCGACACCTCCATGTCCTGCTCCGGGGAACTGGTGCGGCAGTTTTTAGAGGAAACGTATTCAGTGCTGACCCAGTCGGAGACGTATTTTAAAAAAGTGAACATCCACATCATCCAGTGCGACGACCGGGTGCGGGAGGACGTGGCCATCACCAGCGCGGAAGCTCTGAAATCCTATATGGAACGGCTCACCATAAACGGCTGCGGCGGCACTGATTTCCGCCCGGCTTTCCAATACGTGGATGAGCTGGTGGGAAAGCAGCGGTTTTCCAGGCTTAAGGGACTTTTATATTTCACCGACGGACGGGGGATCTATCCGGTGAAGCGGCCGGTCTATGATACGGCTTTTGTGTTCATGGAACAGGATTTCCTGGATGTGGATGTGCCTCCCTGGGCCATGAAGATCATCCTGTCCCCGGAGGACCTGGATCGGGATGTGGAGGAGAAAGGATAAAGCATGAATATCAAACGGGCGAAGGAAGAATTAAAAAATACCATCCGGGCATATCTTGCAAAAAACAGCTACGGGGAGTATGAGATCCCGGTCATGGGTCAGAGACCGGTTCTTTTAATGGGACCGCCAGGGATCGGGAAGACCCAGATCATGGAGCAGGTGGCCAGGGAGTGCGGCATTGGCCTGGTGGCGTACACAATCACCCACCACACAAGGCAGAGCGCCATCGGCCTTCCCTTTATCTCAGAGCAGACCTATGGGGAAAAGGCGGTCTCAGTGACCCAGTACACCATGAGCGAGATCGTGGCGGCTGTTTATAATAAGATGGAGGAGACCGGACTTAAAGAGGGGATCCTGTTCATCGACGAGATCAACTGCGTGTCGGAGACACTGGCTCCGGCCATGCTGCAGTTTTTACAGTATAAGACCTTTGGGAACCATAAGATCCCCGACGGCTGGATCATCGCGGCGGCGGGAAATCCGCCGGAATTCAATAAATCTGTCCGGGAGTTTGATATCGCGACCCTGGACCGGGTGAAGCAGATCTTTGTGGAGCCGGATTTCGCCGTATGGAAGGAGTATGCGGTGCGGATGGAGGTCCATCCGGCGATCCTGTCCTACCTTACGGCCAGGCCCCAGAATTTCTGCCAGGTGGAGACTACGGTGGATGGTCCGGTCTTTGCGACCCCCAGAGGCTGGGAGGATCTGTCCAGATTTCTGACGGTTTATGAAAAGCTGGGAATCTCCTGTGACCGGGAGGTGGTTTCCCAGTATATCCCCCACGGGAGGATCGCCAGGGATTTTGCCAGTTATCTGGAGCTTTACTATAAATACCAGGCTCATTATCAGATCGATGAGGCCCTGTCCGGCCATAGGAGCGAAGCCCTTCTGGAGCAGGCGGCCAGAGCTCCCTTTGATGAGAAGCTTTCGGTCATCAGCCTGGTGCTGGCAAAGCTCAATGTGGAGTTCCGAAAGACTGGGAAAATGGAGGACAGCCTGGAGCTGCTGTTTGAGAAGCTGAAGGCGGTTAAGGAGCGGTTGGCAGAGGATGGAGACGGGACTCCTGTGCAAAGGCTTACAGCTTTTATCGGAGAGGTCCGGGAGGAATATGAAGGAAAGAAACAGGCAGGGCTTCTCACAAGGGCCCAGATCCACCAGTATGAGGACGTCTGCGGCACCATGGACCAGTATATTCTGGCGGCAGGAGAGGCGGAAGCCCAGGATGGAGAGGCGCTGTTTGGGATGCTGGCGTCCAGGTTCGGAGAGGAACGGGAGCAGTATGAGGATCAGTGCAGGGCCGCTCTTCAGATGGTGGAATATGCTTTCGATTTTATGGAGGGCGCCTTTGGGGACAGCCAGGAAATGGTCATTTTCATCACAGAGCTGAACACTAGCTATGATGCGGTCCGGTTCCTGGAGGAGAATCCGTGTGAACGGTATTACCAGTATAACAGGAAGCTGCTTTTCGAGGACCGGGAGGCGGATATTAAAAGAAAGCTGGAACGGCTTTTATAAAGAACTGAAAACCAAAAGAAAATGGAGGAGAGCAATATGCAGTATGAAGAAACCTTATACAGGCCCCCCAGCGAGGCCAGAAGCCTCATTATCCAGGTCACCATCGGGTGCGCCCATAACCGGTGTACCTTCTGCAACATGTACCGGGAGAAGAAGTTCCGGGTACGGGAAAAAAGAGGAGATCATGCGGGATCTGGATGAGTGCCGGGCGTACTACGGGCCCATGGTGCGGCGGGTGTTCTTCGCCGACGGCGACGCCCTGGTGGTGAAAACAGAGCTGCTTTTAGAGCTTCTGGACTACGTCCATAAAAATTTCCCGGCGGTGGAGCGGATCGCCGCCTACGGAACGGCCAAGGACGTGTTAAAAAATCGGAGGAAGATCTGAAGGCCCTGGCAGCAGCGGGACTGGAACTGATCTATCTGGGAGCTGAATCCGGCGACGACCGGGTTCTGGAGCATATCATAAGGATGTGACGGCGGCGGACATCATTGCAGCAGGACAGAAATTAAAGCGGTGCGGCTTACAGACATCGGTGACGCTGATCTCCGGCCTGGGCGGCCGGAAGGGATCCGGGACCATGCCATAAAGTCTGCGGAGCTGATCACAGGAATGAACCCGGAATACGCCTCCTTCTTAACGCTCCGTCTTTACGAGGGGACGGAGATGAACGAGGAGGTGAAGCGCGGCGACATGGAACTGATCACGCCAGATGAGATCGTGGAGGAAATGGAGCTGTTCTTAAAGAATGTGGATTCTCCAGGAACCGTATTCCGTACCAACCACGCCTCCAACTATGTGGTGCTGGCGGGAAATCTCAACGAGGATATCCCGCGGATGTTAGGAGAGCTGGAGGAGGCAAAGGAAGAGCAGAGATACCGTCTGGAGGAGTGGCGGAGACATATCTAAAAGACAGGGGAGCTGCTGGAAAAGGGGGCGGACGCCTGGAAACCCTTTGCAGCAGCCCCGGGCCGTTACAGACTTAAAACGGCGGTCTGGGCCGGCGTGTCTTTTTCAAGGACCATGGAAGCAGAGGCGTATGTGACCACGTCCCGGCACAGCTTTGTATAATCCTCCAGACGGCCGATGACATCATAGCCGAAGGTCTCGGAGCGGTAGTGCATGGGGATCACGATCCTGGGCTTTACCGCCTCCACCAGGGTTCTGGCCTGGGCCGCATCGATGGTATAATATCCGCCTACGGGGATCATAATGGCGTCCAGATCCTTTAAAAGCTCCACCTGGCCGGGCTCCAGAGTACACCCCAGGTCGCCCAGATGGGCGATCCGGAGACCGTCTGCCTCCAGGATATGGATCCGGTTTTCCCCGCGGAGTGAGCCGTTTTGATCGTCGTGGAAGGTCTGGATCACCGTGACTGTAAAGGGAGAGCCCTGTTTTCTGGCGGAAAGGTCCACCGCGTCCGTATAGCCGTGGTCACTGTGGCCATGGCTGCACAGCACCTGGCTAGCGGAAAGAGAAAGGGGAGGAAGTCCCGGGACGGAATCCGGGGCGTAGGGATCAAGGACAATGGAATAGCCGTCTGCTGAGACGGAAAAACAGGAATGTCCGTGCCATGTGATGGTAATGCTCATAAGATCGCTCCTTTCAGATTGGATATCTTGATTTTACCACACCATGTACAGAGAGGAAAGAAAAAGAGAAATGAAACGAAATCGTAAAGGCCTGCTGCTTGCCGCCGCCCTGTTTTTTGCCGCACTGGCCGCCGTTTCCGGGTATCAGCTTTATAAGATCTCAAAAGAGTATAAGGCCGGGGACGAGGATCTGCGGCAGATGTATGCGGCCATGGAAAGCGCTGGGGAGCGGGCAAAGAGAAGACGCCGGAAATGTCCGTGGGAGACGGACAGGACGAAAGCCGGGAAGAAGGAGAGACAGCAGAGACCGGGGAAGACAAAGAGGCGTCTGATGTCCGGAAGGAAGAAGAGGAAGCCAGGCTTTTGCAGTACCGGGAGCTTAAAAAGGCCAACAGCGATGTGATGGGCTGGATCCGCGTGGACGGGACCGTCATCGACTATCCGGTGATGCAGACCCCGGAGACCCCGGATTTTTACCTGAAACGGGGATTCGATAAAAAATATTCCGCTTATGGGATGATCTATATGGATGAGGACTGCGATCTGGATGCGGGATGTCCGAACTTTGTGCTCTACGGCCACCACATGAAAAACGGCTCCATGTTCGCGGCCCTGGAAAAATATACGTCAGAGGAATTTTACAGGGAGCACCCGGAGATCCTCTTTGATACCCTGGAAGAGACCGGCAGGTATCGGTGGCGGCGGTGTTTAAGATGCCAGGGGCCCAGATCACCGAAGCGTTTGCCGGAACGCTCCTGGCGGCCACGGAGGAGGACTACAACGCGTTCATCGCCTATGCAAAGGAGCACAGTCTGTATGATACGGGGGTCACGCCCCAGTGGCCGGAGCAGCTTCTCACCCTGGGGACCTGCGAATACACCTATGAGGACGGGAGGCTGTTTGTGGTGGGGAGGAAGGCAGGTCACGATGGCCCGTGAAGCTCCTCTCCGGCGTTTCTCTCATAATAAAAAATATACTGCTGCATGACTCCGGCAAAGCCGCGGTACCGGGAAAAATGTTTCTGTATCAGAGCCTCGCAGACCCTGGACTGGGGAAGATCTTTTGGAAGACGGCTTTTGGGGGCGTACCGGTTCATGAGGATTTTCCGGATCCATGTGTCCACAGGGAAGGCGTCGATGTGGTGGAGGCCGAAAAGGCAGATGCAGTTGGCTACCTTCTCGCCAATGCCGTAAAAGCCGGTGAGATAGTCCATGGCGTCTTCGTAGGACAGGGATCTAAGATAGGAAAGATCCAGCCGTCCGCTGCATGCGTCCTCGCAGACCCGTTTGATATATTTGGCCCGGTAGCCCAGCTTCATGGCAAGCAGATCCTCCAGAGAAGCGGCAGAGAGCTGTTCCGGTGACGGGAAGGAGTAAAATGTGCCGGGAACGGGAAGGCGGCTTCCGTATGCATGGCTTAAATCCTCTACCCGGCGGCGGATGGACGGGATGGTCTGCTGCTGGGAGATGATGAAGGTAATGATCATTTCCCACAGATCCTGGCGGAGGATGCGGACCCCCTGGCCGAAATCGGCAGCCTGCTTTAAGTAGGCGTCCCTGGGATTTATGGCCTTCCGGAAGGCATCGTAATCTGTGTCCAGGTCAAAATAGCGTTCCCAGAACGGAAGCTCCTCCGGTTCACAGAAGAAGGTCACGGTCTGGCCGTCCTGGGCGGCCTTTAGAAAGTGCGGCCCGCTGATGACGGTATATGTATTGGCTTCCTCAGCCGGGAGCATACGGAAGCACTGGCCGGAATCGGCGATCTGTTTTAGGTCAAAGCTGGTAAGGGTCTTCTGGATCATGGATCCTCCTTGGATGCGGTTTTATGATCATGGAATACTTCGGGGGCATAGGGGCTCTGCAGACGGCAGATGTCTGACCTTTTGCGTCTGGTATTATTTTACCACAGGCAGACTTCCTGGGAAGCTTTCTTTTTATAAGATTCTATTGTATAATTATAAATATTCAGACTGAAAAATACCACTACAAAAAATTGGGAAAGGGGTTATATTTATGCGTGAAGATGTATACAGAAAAATGGCAGAGCATGTGATCGAAGGCTTAAAAAAGAGAAATATGGAAGGGATCTACTGTGAAAATGGGGAAGAGGCGGCCAGGGCAGTGGCGGATATGGTCGGCCCGGGAGACCTGGTGACCTGGGGCGGTTCTGCTACCGTAAACGAGCTGGGGATCCTGGATCTTCTCAGGGAAAAGGGAGCAAGACTACTGGAGTACCCGGAAGAGGAGAGGAAAGCTCCGGGAAGCCCCATATTCCAGGAGGCAGCCGGAGCCGATTATTTTCTTATGGGTACCAATGCTATCACCATAAACGGTGAGCTGGTGAACATTGACGGAGCCAGCAACCGGGTCTCCAGCCTGCTCCACGGGCCGAAGCATGTGGTCATCGTGGCGGGGATCAATAAGATCGTAAAGACTGTGGAGGACGGGATCCACCGGATCCAGACCCAGACGTGCCCGGTGATCGCAGATAAGACAGGGAGAAAGACTCCGTGCGGGACAGCTGGCTTCTGTACAGACTGCCAGTCCCCGGACTGCATGTGCTGCAATATCGTGGTCACCAGGCGTTCCCGGTATACGGGCCGGATCCGGGTCATTTTAGTGGGAGAGACCCTGGGGATCTAAGAGCTCCGGAGCCATTCCTATTTCTGGGCCTTTTTATCGGCCTTGGCCTGGAATTTTTCATTGGGTACGATAAAGCGTTCGTGGCTGCCCCCGCCGATCTTTCCTGTTTCGTCGAAGGCGGCCACGGAGAATACCAGTCTGCGGCCGTCGATCTCCGTCAGCTCGCTTTCACACCACACCTTCATGCCCAGGGGAGTGGGGGCATCGTGGGTGACGTTCAGGAGCGTGCCCACAGTGCCGCAGCCCTCCTCCAGATAAGGAGCCACGCTTTTCCATGCGGTCTTTTCCATCAGGGCGATCATAGCCGGGGTAGCGAATACATCCAGGGTGCCGCTGCCCATGGTCTTTGCGGAATTTGCATCTGTTACGACAATTTCTTCTTTTCCTTTTATTCCAACTGTCAGCATAATTTTTCTTCCTCCATCGGTGGTTTTATTTCCAAATGCAGCAGACATGTATCTTCCTGCCTGCCGGCAGCGGACAAGAAGCATCGGGCGTCTGCTTTTCCGATTATAAAATAATTCCCCAGGAATTGCAAGAAGGGCGGAGGTCATGGTACAATAAGATACATGGCTGAACGGCTGCAGTAAGAGAGACATTATATCATCAAGCATCTGGTTTTCCCGTTTTCTGCGAAGATCCGGACGCTTAATCCTCCCGGAGGGGTACTGAAATCCAGGCCCTTCAGTTTCCGAAGGGATGTTATGGGAAGACTTATAGCCGGATCTTCCCTGAATGGAGGTTCTATGAAGATCACTTATATCCATCACAGCGCATTCCTGGCGGAAACGGAGCACGCATGCCTGCTGTTCGACTATTTCAAAGGCAGTCTGCCAAAGCTTCCGGAAGGGAAAAGGCTTTATATATTTGCCAGCCACCGCCATCCAGACCATTTTCCAAAGTGATATTTGACATTGCGGCAGAGCATGGAGATACGGTCCTCCTCCTGTCGTCAGATATCTGGAGGAAGCGGGTGCCGGAGGAGCTTAAGGGGGCTGCTGTGTTCCTGAAGCCCGATACGGTCTGGGAGGACGACGTACTGAAGGCGGAAACCTTCCGGTCCACCGATGAGGGCGTGGCATTCTGGTGTACGGTGGACGGCCACACCCTTTACCATGCGGGAGACTTGAACCACTGGTACTGGGATGGGGAGGATCCCCAGTGGAACGAAAATATGACAAGGAATTACCGGGAGGAGATCGGGAAAATGAAGGGCCGCCATGCAGACGCGGCGTTCCTGCCGCTGGATCCCAGGCTTGGCGAGTATTTTTATCTGGGGATCAATGATTTTATGAAGGCAGCGGATGCAGACTGGATCTTTCCCATGCATTTCTGGGGCGAGTTTGATGTGGGAGCACGGCTCAAGGCTCTGGACTGCTCCAGGGGCTATCGGGAACGGATCGTGGAAATATCCAGACAGGGTCGAGGAATTTTCCATCTGAGAATATGAATAAAAATACACAGGAGGGATGGGATTTGAAGTTTAAGTTTGCCCACAACAATTTTAATGTTACGGATCTGGACAGGTCTCTGCGCTTTTATGAGGAAGCGCTGGGCCTTAAGGAGGTGCGGAGAAAGGAAGCGGAGGACGGGAGCTTTATCATCGTATATCTGGGAGACAGGAGAGACTGGCCATCTTCTGGAGCTGACATGGCTCAGAGACTGGGAGAAGGACCACTACGACCTGGGAGACAATGAATTCCACCTGGCATTTACGGTGGACGATTTTGAAGCGGCCCATGCAAAGCACCAGGAAATGGGCTGCATCTGCTTTGAAAACGAAAAAATGGGGATCTATTTTATTACAGATCCCGACGAATACTGGCTGGAGATCGTGCCAGTGAGAAAATAGCGGCGGCGTGCCAGGAAACAGAAGGAGGAAATAAAAATGATCCTGATCAAAAACGGAAGAGTCATTGACCCGGCAAAGGGGACCGATGATGTGATGGATATGGTCATCGACGGAGGAAAGATCAAGGCCATGGGCCATTACCCGGAAAATGGAGAGTACGAAACGGTCATCGATGCCAGCGGCCTTACGGTGGGACCGGGACTCATCGACGTCCACGTCCATTTCCGCGATCCGGGCCTTACCTATAAGGAGGATATCGGGACCGGAGCGGCAGCGGCGAAAAAGGGAGGCTTCACCACAGTGGTGACCATGGCCAATACGAAGCCTCCGGTGGACAGCGAAGAGACCGTAAGATATGTGCTGGAGGAAGGGAAAAAGACAGGGATCCATGTGCTTCCTGCGGCCTGCGTTTCCGTGGGCATGAAGGGCAGGAGCTGACGGATATGGACGCGTTAAAGGCAGCGGGTGCTGTGGGCTTCACCGATGACGGGATCCCGCTGATGGATCAGAAGCTGGTGCGCCAGGCCATGCTGAAGGCGAAGGAGCTGGATGTTCCCCTAAGCTTCCATGAGGAGGACCCGGCCTTCATTTCAGAAAACGGCATCCACGCGGGTGAGGCTGCGAAGGCGCTGGGGATCCAGGGCTCTCCGGCCCTGGCAGAGGATGCACTGGTGGCCCGGGACTGCATGCTGGCCCTTCACACAGGCGCGTCTGTGAACATCCAGCATATCAGCTCTGCCAATTCTGTGCGCATGGTGAAGCTGGCGAAGGAGCTGGGGGCCGACGTGACGGCAGAGGTGACTCCCCATCATTTCACTCTCACCGAGAGCGCTGTGCTGGAGCATGGCGCCATGGCGAAAATGAACCCGCCGCTGCGTACAGAAAAGGACAGACTGGGAATTATCGAGGGGATCAGGGACGGTTCCATTGATATGATCGCCACAGACCATGCGCCCCACAGCGCGGAGGAAAAGGCAGTGGAACCAGTATGGAAAGCTCCCAGCGGGATCATCGGCCTGGAAACGGCCCTGGCCCTGGCTGTGACCAATCTGGTAAAGCCCGGCCATCTGACCATGGTGCAGCTTATGGAAAAAATGAGCTTAAATCCGGCGAAGCTGTACCGCTTTGACAAGGGAAGTGTTGCCGAAGGCGCTGACGCGGATCTGGTGATCTTTGATGAAAATGAGAGGTGGACGGTTACAGAGGACGACATCGCCTCTAAATCCCACAATACGCCGTTTATCGGAGCTGAACTTTACGGGCGCGTAAAATATACCATCTGCGGCGGCAGGATCGTATATGAGGACAAAAAGACACAGGCTTAGGAAGGGATCTGGAACCATATGAAGAAATATGACGTGCTGCTGTTTGACGTGGACGGAACGCTCCTGGACTTTGACCGGGCGGAGGAAATGGGCATTGAGGGCCTTCTGGAGCACTACGGTGTCCCTGTGACAGCGGAGAATAAGGAAAAGTACCATCATCTCAATAAAAGCTACTGGGAGCGCCTGGAGCGCGGCGAGATCACCCGGGATCGAGGTCTTAAGCCTGCGGTTTGAGGAGTTCTTCGGGGACTTTGGGATCTCCGTGGACGGAATGGAAACGGACCGGCTGTACCGGGAATACTTAAACGAGGGCGCATTTCTCATTGACGGCGCCAGGGAGCTCCTGGAGGGCTTAAAGGGCCAGTATGAGCTTTATATCATAACCAACGGCGTTGCGGCAACCCAGTACCACCGTCTGGGCAAGTCGGGCCTGGACCGGTATTTTAAGGACATTTTTATTTCCGAGGAGGCCGGGAGCCAGAAGCCGCAGCCGGAGTATTTTGAATACTGCTTCAAGAAAATGGGCCGCCGGGATGTGGAAAACATGCTGGTGATCGGAGATTCCCGACCTCGGATATCAAGGGCGGAAATAACGTCGGGATCGACACTCTGTGGTTCAATCCCCACAGGCAGGAAAAACACAAAAGGGGTCCATGTGGAATATGAGGCAGATTCCCTGGAAAAGATCGGGAAGATGCTGATTTAAAAAAATGATACAGAACAAGAGCCTGGAGCACAGCGGGATATTCCGCAGTGTTCCAGGCTTTTTGCATGCAGGTGAAGACGGACAGATCCTGTAAGATAAAAACGTCTGTGTGCGAGTTAAGGACGTGATAAGGACATAAAGCGAGTTTTGGACTCATAAAACGAGTATAAGACCCGAATAGTTAGAAAAATACAGGGGAAAGACTTGAAAAGTTATAAAGAATTTACGAAAGTGGAGCAATTATTCTGCAAATATTGACATTTAATTTGTGGAATATTATTATTTTAACAGAAAATAAAGATTTTATAAAAGAAATAATAAAACATTATAAAGAGGAGGAGTAAAGGTTTGGATAAGCAGAAAATTGTTTCCTACCTGGAAAGCCAGAAGGAATTTCTGGCAGGTGTCAGCGATTCTGGCTGGGACACGCCCGAAACGTGTTATGAAGAGAACGTTTCGGCAGAAACTGTATGCAGAGCCCTGGAGGAGGCCGGGTTTACAGTAGAGAGGAATGTGGCTGGCATTTCTACGGCGTTCATGGGGACTTACGGACATGGAAAACCGGTGATCGGTTTCCTGGGAGAGTTCGACGCGCTGTCGGGACTCAGCCAGACTGCCGGGATCGCAGAAAAATGTCCTCTGGTACCGGGAGGAAACGGACATGGCTGCGGCCATAACCTTCTTGGGGCCGGGTGCCTTGCCGGAGCCATGGGAATGAAAAAATACCTGGAAGAGACAGGAAAGGAAGGAACGGTTATTTTTTACGGATGTCCGGCGGAAGAAGGCGGATCCGGAAAGGCGTTTATGGCAAGAGAGGGCTGCTTTGACGTTCTGGATGCAGCCCTGGCATGGCACCGGGATGTACATATGGCGCCACTGGCGGAGGAATGTTAGCCAACTGCCAGATCTATTTCCGATACAAAGGGATCAGTTCCCATGCGGCTATGTCGCCGCATCTTGGAAGGAGCGCCCTGGATGCGGTCACATTATTTAATGTGGGGATCCAGTTCCTGCGGGAGCATGTTCTTCCGACCGTGAGAATGCACTATGCGGTAACAGATACAGGAGGCTTTTCTCCCAATGTGGTCCAGCCAACAGCAGAAGTCCTTTGTCTGCTGCGCGCGCCGGAAAATGGGATCCTGGCAGATGTGCGGTCCAGAGTGGAGGACATTGCCAGAGGTGCGGCTCTTATGACCGGAACAGAACTGGAGATCGATTTTGTAAAGGCGTGCTCCAACGTGGTCCCCAATAATGTACTGGGCTATGCAGCGGTTGAAAACCTGCGGCTGCTGAAGCTGCCGGAATATTCAAAAGAAGAGATGGAATTTTATTCAAAGATAGCAGCCACAAATGCAGGCGGGGACCCAGAACATCCGGTGGCAGAAGAAATTCCGGATTTCATGCCCACGGATATGGTATTTCCGGCGTCGTCGGATGTGGGCGACGTAAGCTGGGTTGTGCCGACCGTGTCGCTGAGTACGCCCACATGGCCCTCTGGAACACCGGCTCATTCCTGGCAGGCGGTGGCAGTGGGAAAAAGTGCTCTTGCCCATAATGGAACACTTCTGGCCGGACAGGCCATGGCTGGACTTGCCATTGATCTTATAGAAAAGCCGGAGCTTCTGAAGGAAGCAAAAGAGGAGCACCAGAAGAGGTTAAAGGGCGGTAAATATGAGTGCCCGATCCCCAAGGGTGTAAAGCCCAGGATCATTTCAGCGAAAAAATAGCAGAAAGGAGATGCTTTTATGCCTGCACAAACAATCATATGTCTGACCGTATTTGTAATAACTCTGGTCCTTTATATGTCAAATAAATTCCCGCTGCCGCTGGTTTCCATGACGGCCATGGGCGTGTACGTGATCACGGGCTGCCTGGCCCCGGCGGATGCCCTTAGCTGCTTTTCAAACTCATCTGTGATCATCATGGGCTCCATGTTTATTGTGGCGGGAGGATTAAACCGCACACAGATGGTCCATAAGGTAACAGACCTGGCCTATAAGATTTCTGGGGGCAGCTTCCAGAAAGGCATGATTCTTTATTGCCTGGTAACCTTAGCCATTGCCCAGGTTGCTCCGTCGGCGATCGATTTTTTTCCATCTGCTATCCTCTGGTAGCTGATTTCTGCCGAAAAAAGAATAACCAGAGCCCCTCCAAGGCCATGTTCTCCATTGTTTTGATCTCGATCTGTACTGTAACTTCCCTTCCCATCGGTTCTGGCGCTACCTCTTATATCACCGCAAATTCCCTGTGGGAAACGTATGGGATCACCTTTAAGGAGGGGATGTTCGATCCGATGCTCGTTTATCTTCCTACGATCATCCTGTCTGTGCTTTTTGCCATGTTTTACTGTCCCAAGGTTGCTCCGGATTATGGTTCTCTGTATACAGATGTCCAGCTTAAGCAGATGAAGGAACAGAAGCCTCTGGATCCGTTCCGTGAGTTTATGGGATACGGTATTTTCGTAGCAGTTGTGATCGCGATCCTGTTTTCAGAGAAGCTGCCGGCAACGATCCCGACCTGGATGATCTGCTTTATTGGCGCGGTATTAACGATCCTCACAGGCGTATTATCCGAAAAAAGAAGCTATGCAGGCGCTGACCATGCCGCCGATCTTTTTTGTACATTGGCTCCCTGGCAGTTGGAAACGCCCTGGTAGCTTCTGGTGCAGGAACATTTCTGGCAGAAGCGATTCAGTCGATCCTGTGTGATAACCCGTCTAAATGGGTCGTCATCATTCTGTTCTGGGTGGTCGGTGTCATCGTTACACAGTTTATGTCAAACATGGCGCTGTATTCAGCGCTGACACCAGTGGTGCTTTTAATGTGCGCGACCTATGGATGGAATCCCACCGGATTATCCAATATGCTGTTTAAGGCAACCTTTACCTCTTATCTGACTCCGCTGTCCACCGTGGCTATTCCGCTTTGTATGGCTGTGGGCGGCTATAAGCAGAAGGATCTTCTCCGAATGGGACTCATACCGGCTCTGACCATATCGGTGGCCAACATATTATGGGTTGGTTTTATGTTCCCGCCGTGCTGATCCTGAAACGGAAAAACGGGCGGTATCCTTAAGAGGGTGCCGCCTGGATTTTATTTCATGGGGGAAGGAAATGTTCCGCACATGATTTTTAAAGGAGATGCATTATGATCGGGAAGAAATTTAACTACGGATGGGTAATTGTAGGATATGGCGTGCTGTGTATGCTGCTCCTTCATTATGGGACAGTGGGAAGCCAGGCCATATTCCTTCTGCCTGTCACACAGGATCTGGGAGTCAGTACCACGACGCTTACCATGGCCTCCACCTATGGCACCATAGTAAGTATGATCGTTACGCCCTGGGCCGGAAAGCTGATGGATAAAAAGAGCATCCGCCGGCTGATGTTTTTGGGATCCTGGGAACGGGGCTCACCATGGTGGCCCAGAGCTATGTGACCTCTGTTTATACGTATTATGCGATCATTCTGGTCCGGACAGCGCTGAACCCGTTTGCCCTGATGATGCCGTTTGCGGCACTGGCGGCCCGGTGGTTCACAAAGGAAAACCGTTCCTTTGCCACGAGCATTATCTTTGTAGGGATCAGTCTGGGAGGCGTGCTGCTTTCAAATCCGCTGGCCGCTCTTATTGAGACTGTGGGATGGAGACTGACGTACAGGTACTATGGCCTGGCAGCAGTGGTCCTTCTGTCTCCTTTGACCCTGGCCCTGGTCCGGGATTATCCGGATGGATATGAAGAGATGATCCAGGAGGAAACTGTCGGAAGAGGAGAACAGAAGGCAGACCTTGTTTCTCTTTTGAAGGATCGGAGATTCATCCTGGTATGTGCAGGGATGAGCTGTATTTCATTTATTGGGTGCTCTCTGTATCATATTTCCTCCTATGTACAGTCGCTGGGATATGATGCACGGTTTGGGGCCACAGTGATCTCTATTTATAACTTTGTATGTATTTTTTCTAAAATGATCATGGGACGGCTTTTTTGACAGAAAGGGCTTGAAGGCAGGGATCCTGTTTGGTGCGCTGGGAATATGCGGATCTTATTTCCTTATGGCGCTTTCGGTATTCTGGTCCAGCGCCTGGTTCCTTGTGGTGATCGCGTTATTTTATGGAATCGGGAATACATGCCAAAGTATTACTGCGCCGTCGCTGGTTTCTGGTGTCTTTGGGGTGAGAAATTACAGCGAGGTTTACGCAAAGATATCTACGGTTACGATGGTTGTAGGGGCGGTCAGCACCCCGGTCCTGTCCGCGATCTACGAGGCGTCTGGAAGTTATCTGACAGCCTGGATCGTGTGTCTGGTATTGTCGTTTGTTTCAACGGTCTGTCTTATGGCAGCCTGTATGGGACATGACCGGGTAAAAAATAGGGGAGAAAAAATGGAAATTCTGGTATTTATCTGTGAAAAAATATGGATCGTCCTGATACTGGCAGCGTTTTTCACCTGTCTGGCTAAAGGATGGCTGAAGAAGGGGTTTTATCTGACCAATGACCCGGAATCCGATGAGGGATCCCATTAATGGGATCCCCAGAATTCTTTTATATTGCTGAAATCGATTTCATATACAGTCAGAGGGCGTCCTGTTCCATTCAGATTGATGGTCCGGACCGGATGTGCAAGATCTGCGCTGGATAATTTTGAGAGGATGCGGGATGCGCTCCGCGGTGTGATCTCCAGAAAATAAACGAGATCGCTGGACGTAAATTCATACATGGAACGTTCTTTCTGGAGCGATATGATTTTTTCAAGGTTTATGGGAGAGATCCCAAGGCTTTTTGCCAGGCTTGAAGTCTGGGCGTGGGGCTTTAAACTGTAGCTGATGGACCGGTTGCTGTTTAACGGCCCTACCATTTCCTGGCTTTCTGTTACCAGGAACGTATAGTGATTCTGGTCTTTTTTTGCATGCGGAAAGGGCCGTTGCTGCATTTTTATAGGCATCCACCACATCAAAGCTGATGCCCCAGCCTGCAAAAAATGGAAACGGCAGTCTTTTTTCCAGCTCTTCGGAAAGGAGGCATGAGGTATATCCGGAGGTAAGCTCCCGCACGACCATGATAGAGGCCGTGATCTCCAAATGAAAATGATGTCTTCTTATCAAAATATTCTGATTAAAAATGATTTTCAGATCTGCCAGGATTTTTTCTAAAATTTCCATGTTTTTCTGGTTCTGGAACGGCCTGGGCAGTTCGATGATACAGCAGGCAGTCTGGGAATTCTGCAAAAGGGATTCCCTGATCTGGCATAACAGAGCATGAAAATGATCCAGGATCGTTTCCGGAGACGGCTTCGGGGAGGATATGGGGGATCTGTTCTTTTTCTAAAAAAAGAGCCAGGTTTGTAAAACGCGTCGAGGAACAGATCGTATTTTCTTTCCGCCCACATGCTGCGGTACTGGTTTAAGGATCTCTGATAGGCGGTGGAACGGAGGATCATCCGGTATTCGGGCGTGGTCCTTGGCATAAAGTAGGGGGTAAGACCAGGCGGGAATACGTTTCCTATGATGGATGGTTCCACAACGGCATCAAAATATACTCTGGTAAAGTCCAGCTTTGGATTGCGTACCAGCAGACGGGCGATGACCAGATAATAGTCGCGGTCCATAAGGTCAATGCATCGGCAGGGAAGTGTGATGCGTCCTATGTTTTCGCAGATATAATCATGGGGGAACGGGCCGCTGAATAAAAGACCGTCAGATTTTGCGGCTGCCTTTGTATACTGATGGCGCAGTTCATCCAGGGTATCATAGGGAAAATATGAGATTTTACAGTGCTGCTTCATGCTCTGCTCGGTCTGGCGTATATTGTCCATGGACTGGCGGGCCGTAATGATCCCGATGGATATGGGCATAATGGACCTCCTTGATCTGTACAAATATAAAAATAACAGATGCTGTCAGAAAACGACAGATTTCGATACAGTTACTATCATTATATACGAAAACCTGAAAAAAGGGAGAAAAAAATAAAATTTCCAAAAGACCTTGCAAAATCAAGGATTTCCGAATAGAATAGGAGCGTAACCATTTAAAGAGGGGACAGGGATGCCCCCTCTTTTCAGCGGACAAATTTGAGGAGATTGAAAGAAAATGATTAGTGCCAATAATGTGACGCTCCGCGTCGGTAAAAAAGCATTGTTTGAAGATGTAAACATCAAATTCACGGAAGGCAACTGTTATGGCCTGATCGGTGCCAACGGCGCCGGAAAATCCACATTTTTGAAGATTCTGTCCGGGAATCTGGAGCCAACCAGCGGCGATATCGTGATCACACCGGGCCAGCGCCTTTCTTTCTTACAGCAGGACCACTTTAAATACGACCAGTTTCCTGTACTGGATACGGTCATCATGGGAAACCAGCGTCTTTATGATATCATGAAGGAAAAGGACGCTATTTATATGAAGGAGGACTTCACCGACGAGGACGGCATCAAGGCCGCCGAGCTGGAGGGAGAGTTTGCCTCCATGAACGGCTGGGAGGCAGAGTCCGACGCTGAGAACCTGTTAAACGGTCTGGGCGTGGATACGGAATTCCACTATAAGCAGATGAGCGAGCTCACCGGCGCTTTAAAAAGGTGAAGGTGCTGCTGGCCCAGGCTTTGTTTGGAAATCCTGATATCCTGCTGCTGGACGAGCCCACCAACCATCTGGACCTGGACGCCATCGCATGGCTGGAGGAGTTCTGATCAACTTTGAGAATACGGTGATCGTTGTATCCCATGACCGGTATTTCTTAAATAAGGTCTGCACCCAGATCGCAGACATTGACTATGGAAAGATCCAGCTTTACGCCGGAAACTATGATTTCTGGTATGAGTCCAGCCAGCTGATGATCCGGCAGATGAAGGAAGCCAACCGGAAGAAAGAGGAGAAGATCAAGGAGCTGCAGGAGTTCATCCAGCGTTTCTCCGCCAACGCCTCCAAATCCAAGCAGGCGACCTCCAGAAAGCGCGCTCTGGAAAAGATCGAGCTGGACGAGATCAAGCCCTCCAGCAGAAAATACCCGTACATCGACTTCCGTCCCTTCCGTGAGATCGGAAACGAGGTCCTTGCGGTGGAAGGCCTTACAAAGACCATCGACGGCGTAAAGGTCCTGGACAATATTTCCTTTACCCTGGGCCGCGAGGATAAGGTGGCTCTGGTAGGCCCCAACGAGCGGGCCAAGACGGTGCTGTTCAAGATTCTGTCCGGTGAGATGGAGCCGGATTCCGGAAGCTACAAATGGGGTCTTACCACGACCCAGGCCTATTTCCCCAAGGACAACAGTGCGGAGTTTGACAACGACGATACCATCGTGGACTGGCTGACCCAGTATTCCCCGGAAAAGGACGTGACCTATGTCCGCGGCTTCCTGGGAAGAATGCTGTTTGCCGGCGAGGACGGCGTAAAGAAGGTGAAGGTTCTCTCCGGAGGTGAGAGGGTGCGCTGCATGCTCTCCAAGATGATGATCTCCGGCGCGAACGTGCTGATGTTCGATGAGCCGACGGACCATCTGGACATGGAGTCCATCACAGCCCTGAACAACGGAATGAAGAAGTTCCCGGGCGTGATCATCTTCTCCTCCCGTGACCACCAGGTAGTAGAGACCACGGCCAACCGGATCATGGAGATCATCAATGGCCAGCTGGTGGATAAGATCACCACCTACGACGAATATCTGGCAAGCGACGAGATGGCGAGAAAGAGATTCACTTTCACAGTCACCGAGAGCCAGGAGGACGACGACTAATAAAAAGAGCTGCAATAAAAAACACTGCCAAAACTCCCGGAAAGGGGGAATGGCAGTGTTTTTTTGTATATATGGAGCCGGGAGCTGCGTCAGTATGACCAGGGATGCCTGGCCTGCGGGCATCTCCCGGATGTGGCCCGGGAGTGCAGGCGCCCATCCGGCGGTCCTTAGAAGTTGGGGATCACCGGCTTTTTTAAGATCCGCTTCATGGCCACGGCGTATATGAAGATGGATACCACAGGGGCGATGATGTCGGAAATGGGCTCCGCGTAAAAGGTGGCTCTGGCTCCGAAGAACCGGGGCAGCAGAAAGAGCGGAAGGAAGTAGACCAGCTTCCGGAAAAAGGACAGAGGCAGGGAAAGCTGGACCTTTCCAAGGCCAGTGAAGCCGTCTACGATCACATACTGGATGCTTAAGGGGATCACTGCCAGGGTGTAGATCTTTATGGTCTTTGCAGCCTCGGCGATCAGGGCCGGGTCCGAGGTGAACAGGCGCACGAAGATGTGTCCCGCAGTCTGGGCCAGGATAAACAGGATCGTGGTGTATCCGGCGCTTAAAAGGAAGATGAAGCGCTGGGCCTTTTTCACCCGGTCCGGCTGTCCGGCTCCGTAGTTGAAGGCCAGGATGGTCTGGGTACCGCCGGTGATGCCGCCCAGAGGCATGGTGATCACCAGCATGAAGCTCTGGACGATGGTGGCACAGGTGATCAGCATATCGCCCTCACCGGGACCTCCGTAGGTCTGGAGCACCGAGTTCATGGAAATGATCATCACATTGTCCACGGCGATGATGATAAAGGGCGTAAAGCCCACCAGCAGGATCCTCTGGATCAGCTTCCGGTCATAGCCGCCGAAGCTGATCTTCACAGGAACCTTTTTTCCGAAGAGGAAGGACAGGACAAAGGCACAGCTGGCCATCTGGGAGAGGACTGTGGCCACAGCCGCTCCGGCCACGCCCATGTGTAAGGCGAAGATGAACACGGGATCCAGGACGATATTTAAACAGCGCCGATGATCACCGAATACATGCCGGTCTTTGCAAAGCCCTGGGAGATGATGAACTGGTTCATCCCCGTGGCCATAAGGGCGAAAAAGGTACCCATCAGATAGATGCTGAAGTAGGTGTTGGCGTAGGGATAGGTGGTGTCGCTGGCGCCGAAATACCGCAGCATGGGCTCGCGGAAGGGATAAATGAGGGCCACGAGAAGGACAGACGCCACCGCCAGCAAAAGAAAGCTGTTGGCCAGGATCTTTTTGGCGGTCTTCATATCTCCCTGGCCCATCTTCATGCTCATCGGGGGATCCGCCGATGCCTACCCAGAAGGCAACGCTGCCCACCATGGTCACCACAGGGCCGCACACACCGGCTCCCGCTAAAGCGACGCTTCCCACGTCGGGGATGTTTCCTATATACATACGGTCCACAATGCTGTAAAGGACGCTGACGAACTGGGCCAGCATACTGGGGATGGCAATGCGCCACACAAGCTTTTTTATATCGTCACGACCGAGATCATTTTCCAGGGCCATTTTCTATTCCTCCGTAAATTCTGTATGATATGCTCCGGGCGCAGATGCCGGGAAGGGGGTCTGCCGCGGCCGTCTCCGGCGGCACCACTCAATATATTACACAGATTCTGTGGAATGTCAACCGGGGGAGAAAGAAGCCCTGTGAAAAGCACGGTTAAAATTTACAAACAAGGCGGGATATGATATAATGGTGAACATATAAGGAATTTTGCGTTGTTGTTCTGCCATGGTCCGCAGGGGCCTGGAAATAGGAGAAAAGCATGAAAGAGAATAAAAAGGTCGAGGAATGTGCTGCAGAAATACATGCAGTGGCCCGTGGTACTTTCGGCCCTGGTCCTCTGCGCCAATGGGGCAGTGGGCCTGGTTTCCGGCAAAGCCGGTATGGTCATGGCCGTGTTTACGGTCCTGTATGCATTCTGCGCGGGGTCCTCTTCTGGTATGGAAAAAAGCGGATCGACAGGGCTTGTGGGCTTTGCCGCGGATTTTGACCAGAGCCAGAAGAACCTGATGGCTTCCATGGAGCTGCCTTACGGCATCGCCGATGAAGCGGGACGTCTTTTGTGGACCAACCGGGCGTTTTCTGCGGTGATCAGGGACGAAAAGAGCGCCAGGAGGAGCCTTACGGTCCTGTTCCCGGAGATCACAGAGGAAGGCCTGGAAAAAATGGACCATGCCCTGGAGGTCCAGTGCGCGTATGGGGGAGCCATTTACAGGGCCTCTATAAAGCGTGTGACGATCCAGTCGGACAGCGGCCTGCTTTCCGCTGCGCCAGGCCAGAAGACGGAGCAGCAGGTGTTGGCCGTATACCTTTATGACGAGACTGAGATCCATGAATATATGCAGGCCATTACAGACCAGAAGCTGGTGGCAGGCCTTATTTATCTGGACAACTATGACGAAGCGCTGGAGAGCGTGGAGGAGGTGCGCCGGTCGCTGCTGGTGGCCCTCATTGACCGGAAGGTCAGCAAATATATTTCCGGAGTCAACGGCATCGTGAAAAAGATGGAAAAGGATAAATATTTCTTTGCCATCGAGCAGAAATATATGCCGTCCCTGGAGGAGGAGCGGTTCAGCCTCCTGGAGGATGTAAAGACTGTTAATATTGGAAATGAAATGGCCGTTACCTTAAGTATCGGTATCGGCATCAACGGCGATACGTATATCCGCAACTATGAGTACGCCCGGACCGCCATCGACATGGCCCTGGGCCGCGGCGGCGACCAGGCCGTGGTGAAGAACGGGGAAAGGATCCAGTATTACGGAGGAAAATCCCAGCAGCTGGAAAAGACCACCCGTGTTAAGGCCAGAGTAAAGGCTCATGCCCTCCGGGAGCTCCTGGAGACCAAGGACCGTCTTCTGATCATGGGACATAAGATCGGTGATATCGACTCCTTCGGTTCTGCCATCGGTGTGTACCGGATCGCCGCAGCTCTTGGGAAAAAGGCCCATATCGTCATCAACGAGGTGACCTCATCGGTACGGCCCATGATGGACCGGTTTATCAATAACAGTGATTATCCCCAGGATCTGTTCCTGATGGGAGACGATGCGGCGGAGCTGGCGGACCCGTCCACAGCCCTTGTGGTGGTGGATGTGAACCGTCCCAGCTATACGGAAGAGCCCCGGCTTTTAAATCTGGTAAAGACCATTGTGGTCATCGACCATCACCGCCAGTCCAGCGAGATCATCAGCAACGCTACCTTATCCTATGTGGAGCCCTATGCCTCCTCGGCCTGTGAGCTGGTGGCGGAGATCCTGCAGTATGTGACGGACAGCATCCGGATCAAATCCCTGGAGGCCGACGCCATGTACGCCGGTATCGTCATCGATACCAACAATTTCACAAACCAGGCAGGAGTCAGGACCTTCGAGGCCGCGGCGTTCTTAAGGAGGAACGGCGCCGATGTGACCAGGGTAAGGAAGCTGTTCGGGATAAAATGGAGGACTACAAGGCCAGGGCAGAGGCAGTCCGCCAGGCGGAGGTCTTTGAGGGAGCCTTTGCCATCAGCGTATGTCCGGCTGAGAATGTGGAAAGTCCCACGGTGGTTGGGGCCCAGGCGGCCAACGAGCTTCTGGATATCATCGGCATCAAGGCCTCTGTGGTCTTGACCCCCTATAACGGAAAGATATATGTCAGCGCCCGCTCCATTGATGAGATCAACGTCCAGGTAATGATGGAAAAGCTGGGCGGAGGCGGACACAGGACCATCGCCGGAGCCCAGCTTCCCGGAGCGACTGTGGAGGAGGCAAAGGAAAAGATCAAAGATGTGATCCTGGCGATGAAACAGAAAGGAGAATTTTAACGTGGAAGTTGTATTATTAGAGGATGTAAAGGCACTTGGAAAAAAAGGACAGATCGTAAAGGTCAACGACGGATATGCAAGAAACTTTATCCTGCCGAAGAAGTTGGGCGTGGAGGCCAACACAAAGAATCTGAACGATCTGAAGCTCCAGAAGGCCAACGAAGCCAAGGTGGCTGCAGAGCAGCTGGCAGAGGCAAAGGCCCTGGCTGCAAAGATCGACGAACTTTCGGTGACAGTCTCCATCAAGGCCGGAGAGGGCGGAAGGACCTTTGGCTCCGTTTCCACAAAGGAGATCGCCAAGGCAGCGGCCGACCAGTTACATCTGGATATTGATAAGAAGAAAATGGTCTTAACGGATCCCATCCGCAGCCTTGGAACCTTTGAGGTGCCCATTAAGCTCCACAAGGACGTAACTGCAAAGCTGAGAGTCAAGGTGACAGAGGCGTAGGGATATGGAAGAAGCGTTAGTAAAGCGGGTGCTCCCCCACAGCGTGGAGGCGGAGCAGTCGGTCATCGGCGCCATGCTGATGGACCGGGATGCGATCATCGCCGCGTCAGAGACCGTCGTGGCCGATGAGTTTTACCAGCGCCAGTACGGCGTCATGTTCGAGACCATGGTGGAGCTGTTCAACGAAGGCCAGCCGGTGGATCTGGTGACCCTCCAGAACCGGCTGAAGGAAAAGGACGTGCCGCCGGAGGTATGCAGCCTGGACGCCGTCCGGGACATCATGGCTACGGTGCCCACGTCGGCCAATGTGCGGTCCTATGCCGCCATTGTCCACGAGAAGGCGGTCCTTCGCCGCCTGATCAAGATCAACGAAGAGATCGCCAATTCCTGCTATGCGGGAAAGGAGCCGCTGGATACGATCCTGGCAGACACGGAAAAACAGATCTTCCATCTGCTCCAGAGCCGGACCGGCGGCGATTTTGTCCCCATCCGCCAGGTGGCCCTGAATGTTCTGGATAAGATCGAGCAGGCCACCCGTTCCAAATCCACAGTGACAGGACTGGCCACCGGCTTCATCGATCTGGACTACCGGATGTCGGGCCTCCAGCCGTCGGACCTGATCCTCATCGCCGCCCGCCCGTCCATGGGAAAGACGGCCTTTGTACTGAATATAGCGGATTATATCGCGGTGCGCCGCCAGAAAACGTGTCTGATCTTCAGTCTGGAGATGTCCAAAGAGCAGCTGGTGAACCGAATGCTTGCTATGGAGTCCAACGTGGATTCCCAGAAGCTGCGGACGGGAACGCTGACAGACGCCGACTGGGACGCAGTGGTAGAGGGCATCGGCACCATCGGGAATTCAAAGCTGATCATCGACGATACCCCGGGTATCTCTGTTATGGAGCTGCGGTCCAAATGCCGGAAGGTGAAGCTGGAATACGGCCTGGATCTGGTGATGATCGACTACCTCCAGCTGATGACCGGAAGCGCGAAAAACGGCGACAACCGCCAGCAGGAGATCTCGGAGATCTCCCGTTCCTTAAAGGCCCTGGCCCGTGAGCTCAACGCCCCGGTCATCGCCCTGTCCCAGCTTTCCCGTGCCTGCGAATCCAGGACGGACCACAGGCCCATGCTTTCGGACCTGCGTGAGTCGGGAGCCATCGAGCAGGACGCGGACGTGGTCATGTTCCTGTATAGGGACGATTATTATAATAAAGACACAGATACGCCCAATGTGGCGGAGGTCATTATTGCCAAACAGCGTAACGGCCCCATTGGCACCGTAAACCTGGGCTGGAGGCCGGAGCTCACAAGGTTTGTGAACATGGCCAAGGAGCAGTAAGCCCATTCAGACTGTATCTCAACATTTTTGGAATATTCTGGAACGTCCTCACATATATTATGATATCAGGGTCAAAAGGCCGATCGATTCGACACAAGGCTGCTTGCAGGCGATTTTAAGACCTGAGCCCCTAACATCGTATTATGTAACAGGGAAAGGAAGAGGACAACCATGGCAGATACGCACTATCTGATCTCCGATGCCTCGAGGAAGGTGGATGTTGAATCCCACGTTCTCAGGTATTGGGAAGAAGAGCTGGAAATGAATATACCAAGGAATGAGATGGGACACAGATATTATACGGAGCTTCATATCCGGCTTTTTAAGCAGATCAAGGAGCTGAAGGAGAAGGGATATCAGCTCAAGGCCATTAAAGCGGCGCTTGCCAGATCCCTGGAATCAGATGGGGAAGTGGTTGTTCCCAATGATATTCTGGAGGAGGATGTTGTGGCTGCTTTAAAGGATCATACGGAGCATGAGGATGAAAAAGTAAAAAACATGGATGACCGGGCCCTGACGACCATGATGGCTGAGGAACGGGCGGAGCAGTTCCGGGCCATGCTGGGACAGATGATCGGACAGGCCATCGAGGAAAACAATGAGAAGCTGAGTCAGGATATCAGCCGCATGGTCAATGACAAGGTCATAAAAGAGGTGGACTACCTGATGCGGGTGGCTGATGAAAGAGACGAGGAGCGGTTCCGCCAGCTGGATGAGACGATCCGTCTGTACCAGCGGGAAAACAAGGGAAAGGCGGAGGCCGCCGCATCCCGGATCCCGTTTTTTTCCGGGGGCTTTGGGAAAAAGAAGAAGTTTGGGAGAAATGGGAACAAGCTGTAAAATAAAAATGATCATAACAAAAAAGCTGCTGTCGCAAATAAAGCGCAGCAGCTTTTATGTATTCTTCTAATACGTGAGATATTAGCCCTCGCTGATAGCGCCAGTGGGACATACACCTGCACATGTTCCGCAGCTGATGCATGCATCTGCATCAATCTCGTATTTGCCGTCTCCCTGAGAGATTGCATTTACCGGACATTCGCCAGCGCAGGAACCGCAGCTAACGCAAGTATCGTTAATTACATATGCCATGATGAATTACCTCCTTTTTTATCATTGTATACATTCTATAATAAACACTGAAAATATTCAAGAGGAATTTTCAAGAAACACAGGTAACCAATGTATTATTTCTCAAACACGACCTCGCCGCCCAGGACGGTCATGGAGCAGTCCAGGATGGCGTGGATATCCTCCAGCGGGCTCTTTTCAAAGACAGCGAAGTTTGCCTTTTTGCCCGGGGTGATGGAGCCATGGGTGTCCTTTACATCCATGAGCTCGGCAGCGTTGATGGTACCGCACTGGATGGCCTCCATGGGGGTCATTCCGTTTTCCACCATCAGGATACACTCGAAGCCAGTCATATCGTATTTATTGAAGGGGGTTCCCGCATCGGTTCCCAGGGCGATCTTAACGCCTGCCTTATGGGCGCGGCGGAAGGTATCCTGGTGGGCGTCGATGGTCTTTTCTACCTTCTTCACCATGTAATCGGGGATCCCGGCGTCCGTGCCGTATTTTTTGATCCAGTAGGGAGCGGCCAGGGTGGGAACGAAGAACACGTTGTGCTCCTTCATGAAGTCGAAGCACCAGTCGTCCATGAAGAAGCCGTGCTCGATGGAGTCCACGCCGGCCCGGAGAGCGTTTTTGATGCCTTCCATGCCCTGGGCATGAGTGAAGGTTTTGGCCCCTGCCTTGTGGGCTTCTTCGATGGCTGCGCGGAGCTCCTCTTCGGTGAGCTGCGGGGAGCCCGGCTCAACGCCCTTGGTCATAACGCCTCCGGTGGCCATGACCTTGATCCAGTTGGCGCCGGCCTTTAACTGCTCTCTGGCTGCTCTTCTGCAGTCGTCGGGACCGTCAGCCTCACGGCCGGAGTCGTGGCCGTGTCCTCCGGTCATACAGATACAGCGGCATGCAGTCTGCATTTCCGGAGCCAGGATCTCGCCCTTTAACTGGGCGTCGTGGAGGTCCACATCAATATATTTGGGTGCGCCTGCGTCACGGATGTAGGTCACGCCGGAATTTAACAGTGTTTTTAAATTCTTAAGGGCCCGGATGGTGACAGCGGCGTCAGAAATGGTTTCCTTTGCGCCGGTCCCGGCATCGGAGCACATATGTACATGGCAGTTGAAAAGCCCGGGGAGCACGGTCCTTCCGCCCAGATCGACAACCTTTGCGCCATTGGGAACAGCGATACTGGTTCCTACCTCTTTGATCATGCCGTTTTCCACCAGGATGCTGCCGCCGGTGAGGACGGTCTGGCCGATCACATCCACGAGATTTCCGTTGGTAAATAATGTGGTCATAAGATTCCTCCTAAATCAGATATATTTTCCAGAATAAAAAGTCTATCTATATTATATCAGTAATTTGGGATATGACAATAAAATTGTGGAGAAAATTGCGCCAGATCCTAAAAAAGCATAAAAGACTCTGCCAGGTCCTTGTGAAAATGGGGAGAAGATGGTACAATGATACCGTTGGCGCGCGCCAGCTTCTGTGTATACCGCAGAGGTCCGGGCACGCAGAATCCGCCGGAGGGGAAGCACAGCCTCCCGGCGCAGAAAACAGACAGGAAAAGGATCATGGAGGGGAATGGATCATGGATATGACAGGAATGAAGCATGAGATCGAGGCGCTTGCAGAGGCCCACAGAGAAGAATTTGAGGCGGTGAGCGCATGTATTTTTGAACATCCGGAGCTGGCGTTCCAGGAAAAGACGGCACAGAATGAATTATGCAGCCTTCTGGAACGCTACGGCTTTTCTGTAAAACGGGGAGCAGGTTCCCTGGATACGGCCTTTGTGGCGGAATATAACAGCGGAAAGCCGGGAATGACCTTTGCATTTTTATGTGAGTACGATGCCCTTCCCGAGCTGGGCCACGCCTGCGGCCATAACCTCATCGGCACCAGCGGAGCCGGAGCCGGAGTGGTTTTAAAGGAGATCATGGAAAAATACGGCATCGGCGGAACGCTGAAGGTATTCGGTACCCCGGCGGAGGAAAACGGCAGCGGGAAGATCACCATGCTGGACGAGGGGATCTTTGAGGGCGTGGATATGTCCCTGATCATGCATCCCAGCGATCTGTCCATGGCCGATGATATTTCCTTTGCGGCTGTGAACAAGGTGTATACCTTCAAGGGAAAACCGGCCCATACAGCAGCCTGTCCCTGGGTGGGAGCCAGCGCTTTAAACGGTGTGATGCAGATGTTCCATGCCGTTGATTCCCAGAGGCTCCATTTTAAAGACTACACAAGGGTACACGGCATCGTCCTGGAGGGCGGTACGGCTGTGAACATCGTTCCCGAGCGGGCTGTATGCAAGTTCAATATCCGTGCTCTGGATTCGGAGTATTTAAAGGAAGTGATCGCTGTCATCGACCGGTGCGCCCAGGGTGCGGCCATGTGCGCCGGAGTGGAGGTGGAGATCTCCCAGGACGGCTACCTGATCGAGGATGTGAGAAACGACCGGAGACTGGTGGAGGCTGTGGAGAAGAACATGGACCTCATCGGCGAGCACCACATCCCCAGGGATCTGACCCAGGGGATCGGCTCCACGGACGTGGGCAACGTGACCCACGCCATGCCTGCGGCCCAGTTTTATATCGGTGTCGGCGAGGGGCTGGGGACCCATACGGCTCCCTTTGCAGAGGCTTCCGGCGGCCCGGCAGGAAAACGGGCGCTTCTGGCGGCTGTGAAGGTACTGGCTATGACAGGACTGGATATGATGGCAGAATAGGCTGGATCCGCGTCCAGCTGTCCGGAATCCCCATGGATTTCCGGATACCCGTAAGGCAGACGGCTGAAAGGGCAGAGAAGGCCCAGCCGTCTGCCTTTTTCATGCATGGAAGAGGGGATTATCCTGCATCAACGGGCGATTCTCCCTCCTCCCAGAACCTCTGCACCTCTTTAAGCCGTTCTGCCTGTTTTTTCTCTTCTCCCGCCTCGCCAGGAATGTAGTACCGGGTTCCCTTTAAGGATTCGGGCAGACATTCCATGCGGGCGATCTTTTCCTTCGTGTCGTGGGCGTAGACGTAGCCCTTCCCGTAATCCAGCTCCTTCATAAGCCCGGTGGGCGCGTTGCGGATCACCAGGGGGACCGGCTCGGACAGCATGTTCAGGGCGTCCTTTTTGGCGTGCTCGTAGGCCATGTAAACAGAATTGGACCTGGGCGCCAGGGACAGATAGACCACGGCGTGGGTCAGGTGGATATTGCATTCCGGCATTCCCAGGAAGTGGCAGGCCTGGTAGACAGAGACCGCCAGAGTAAGGGCGTTATTATCGGCCAGTCCGATGTCCTCGCTGGCAAACCGGATCAGCCGCCGGGCGATGTACAGGGGGATCTTCCCCGGCCTCCAGCATCCGGGCCAGCCAGTAGACAGCTGCATCGGGATCGCTGTTTCGCATGGATTTATGGAGGGCGGAGATCAGATTATAATGCTCTTCACCATTCTTATCATATAGAAGGGATTTTTTGCTGATGCACTGCTCCAGGATATCCCGGGTCACAATGGTCTTTTCTGGTGTGATGGTCCCGTTGGTCACGGCCATTTCCAGCACGTTTAAAGCCGTCCGGGCGTCTCCATTGGCAAATGCCGCGATGGCGGCAATCAGTTCCTCTCCGATCTCCACATTCAGATAGCCGAGGCCTCTGGAGCTTTTTAACGCATGGTGGAGGAGCTCCGTTAAGTCGTCGGTGGAAAGAGGCTGGAGGACGAAAACGCGGCACCGGGATAAAAGAGCTGCGTTGATCTCAAAGGACGGGTTTTCCGTGGTGGCTCCGATGAGGATGATGCTGCCCTTTTCCACATAAGGAAGAAATGCGTCCTGCTGGGCCTTATTGAAGCGGTGGATCTCGTCCACAAATACCAGAGTCCGCAGCCCGGACCGGCGGCTCAGCTCCGCCCGTGCCATGACCTCCTTGATCTCTTTAATGCCACTGGTAACGGCGCTGAAATTCACAAAGTCGGCGTTGGTCCGTTTGGCGATGATGCGGGCCAGGGTGGTCTTCCCCACGCCGGGAGGCCCCCAGAAGATCATGGAAGGGATCTGGTCCTGGTCGATGAGCTGGCGCAGGAGCTTCCCCTTTCCCAGCAGGTGCTTCTGGCCCACAAAGGTCTCCAGGGATTCCGGACGCAGCCGGCTGGCCAGAGGGGACATGGTCTCTTTGTAATCAAACATGGATAACTGTTCCATCATACTGCTCACCATCCTGTATATTTTACCGTTTCCGCTCCGGAGCCCGGCTGCGGGCCGGCTCCGGAGTCCGTGTGAAAGATTTATGATATCAGTGTAGCACGCGTGGAGGGGATCCGCAAGCGGCGGCAGACGCCAGACGCTTTTTATATCCAATGGGATGACAAAGCGATGGAAGACGGGAGCGGAAAACAAATGTAAACTATATAAAAATATCAGTTGACAATTTGGAGGCCTTTGCTATAATGTAAACATAGAAATGTAACTGGTTGACAACGAGCTGGGGGAAATTCCCGGGGCGGGGAAGGCCGGAGGAAAATGAAAAGAGGAGAACCTGTATTATGGAAAGATCTGCTTCACTGAAAAAGGAAAAAATGACAACGACCCAGATGACAGTCACGGCGCTGATGACGGCGGTGCTGTGCATTTTCGGCCCCATGGTCTTACCGATCCCTGTCAGTCCGGTCCCCATCAGCCTGACAAATCTGGTGCTTTATTTCATGGTCTATATTCTGGGAATGAAGGCCTCTCTGATGAGCTTTTGCCTGTATCTGCTGCTGGGAGCTGTGGGCCTTCCGGTGTTTTCTGGTTTTGCTGGGGGTCTGGGAAAACTGGCAGGTCCCACAGGAGGATATCTTCTGGGCTTTGTTTTCATGACCCTGGCCGCAGGCTTCATGGTGGAGCGGTTCCCGGATCACGCCGTCCTTCACGGGATCGGAATGGCAGCCGGTACAGCTGTGTGCTATCTGTTTGGGACCGTATGGCTGGCGGAGCAGATGTCTCTGACATTTACAGAGGCCCTTGGCATAGGCGTGATCCCATACCTTCCCGGAGATGCGGCAAAGATCCTTCTGGCAGTGATCCTGGGGCCGAAGCTCCGGAGAATTGTAAGACCGATCCTTTCCAGATAATGGATTTTAAATATGATCTTAAGAACGTCCCAGGGCCTGTGAAAAGGTTCTGGGTGTTTTTTATGGCAGAATTTTGCGGCAGAATGGCTTCTTTCCTTGACACAGCCCCTATTTTCGATTATTATAACGCTGTTACCCTTTTAACGATTGAGCATACGAGGAGGGAGTACCATGAAAAAAATACATGAAGCGCTTACAGAGATCCTTCCGCGGATCATAGAGCTGAGCGAAGATATCTACTGCCACCCGGAGCTGGGATTTAAAGAATTCCGCAGCCGGGAGAAGGTGACAGAGGCCTTAAGCCAGGCAGGGATCCCTTATAAAGATGTGGCCTATACAGGACTTACGGCCACGTTGGATTCTGGAAGACCAGGCCCCGGGATCGGGCTCATCGCTGAATTTGACGCGGTTCCTACCCTGGGCCATCCTTATGCCAATAAGGACGATTACGCGGCCCACACCTGCGGCCACTATGCCCAGACCGGCGTGATGCTGAGCCTGTTTTTAGCCATTAAGGAGTCTGGCATGCTGGAGGACCTTTGCGGAAAGGTCACTCTGCTCTTTACGCCGGGCGAAGAGTTCTGCGACATGGATTACAGAAGATCCCTGATCGCCGACGGAAAGCTGAAATATCCGTCCGGAAAGCAGGAAATGATCTATGAGGGCGTTTTTGACGATATCGATATCATGCTGTCCTGCCACGCCATGGGGCTGGATATGGAAAAATATCACGCAGAGATCGGAGCCAGCTTAAACGGCTTTATCCAGAAGCGGGCCATCTTTAAAGGAAAGGCAGCCCACGCGGGAGCCAACCCCGAGGGCGGCGTCAACGCTTTAAACGCCGCAAACCTGGCCATGACAGCTATCAACTTCCAGAGAGAGACTTTCCGGGCTGAAGACGCCATCCGCGTCCATTTCGTGATGCAGGAGGGCGGACAGACCGTTAATACGATCCCGTCCCGGACCCAGATGGAGATGTATGTGCGGGCAAAGACCGTAGACGCCATCTTTGAGACCGAGGAAAAGGTAAACCGTTCCTTAAAGGCCGGGGCCATGGCCATCGGCTGCGACCTGGAGATCCAGGATACGCCGGGATATTTCCCGCTCCATCAGGACGAAAATCTGACGGAGCTTTTGAAGAAACATATTCGCAATTATATGGATGATTCCATGATCGCCCAGGGGACCCACGGATTCGCTTCCGGCGATATGGGCGATATTTCCATGATGTGGCCCACGGTGGAGATCGGAACCGCAGGCTTCTCCGGGACCATCCACGGCAAGGACTTTAAGACCGCAGATCCGGTCCAGGCTTTTGATATCCCGGCCCGGTATTTTGCCGATGCCATTGAGGAGCTGCTGTCTGACGGAGGAGCGGCTGCCTGGAGGATCAAGGAGGCCTTCCGCCCCGTAATGAGCAAAACAGACTATCTGGAAAAACTGGATAGTTTGAATAAATCAACCAATTTCATTTACAGCAAAGGAGAATGACGTATTATGAAAAAGAAATTTTTATGCGGCGCTGCCGTAATGGCTATGACCGCCAGCATGCTGTTCGGATGCGCAGGAGACAGCGCTGAGGAGACCACTGCAGCCGGAAAGGAAACTTCCGCAGAGGCAGGAGCTGAAAAGGAGACAGAGGCAAAAGAGGATGCAGAAAAGAAAGAGACAGAGGCTGCTTCCGGCGAGAAGGTTAAGGTGACCCTTCTTGTGACTGGTTCCTTCGGCGATAAGGCATTCAACGATTCCGCCCAGGCCGGAATGAAGAAGATCGAGAGCGAAATGGGAGATCAGGTCGAGGTAGAGATGATCGAGATGGGAAGCGATAAGACAAAATTCGAGGGCTCCATGCTGGACGCTGCCGAGTCTGACGCCGACATCATCATCACCGGTCTCTGGGATATGAAGGAGATCACCGAGCAGGTGGCCCAGGAGTTCCCGGAGAAGAAGTTCATCATCTTTGATACAGACGTGGACTACACTCTTGGTGACCTGAGCAACGTATACTCCATGAGCTACAAGCAGAACGAGGGCGCATTCTTAGCCGGCGTTCTGGCAGCCAGCGTGACCTCCTCCGATATGGAGTTCGCCAATGAGGACGCCGTGATCGGCTTCGTAGGCGCAAAGGATACGGCAGCCGTTATCAACGACTCTGCTGTGGGCTACATCGAGGGCGCCCAGTTCGTAAATCCGGACATCAAGGTTCTGGTTTCCTACGTTGGTTCCTATGTGGATTCTGCAACTGCAAAAGAGCTGGCGCTGACCCAGTACTCCTCTGGCGCTGACTGCGTATTCGTAGCAGCAGGCCCGGCTTCCGTAGGTGTTATCGAGGCTGGCGCTGAGAGCCAGAAGTATGTGATCGGCGTGGACTCTGACCAGGCTCTGGCATATGAAGGAAAGGATGAAGCCAACTACATCATCTCCTCTGCCATCAAGGGCGTAGGCGACAGCCTTTTCAGTTCCATCGAGAGAGCCCAGGCCGGAGAGCTTCCTTACGGCGAGCATGAGACCCTTGGACTTGCAGAAGGCGCTGTGGGCCTTGCTGACAACGAGATCTACAACACCGTAGTACCGGAGGACGTAAGGACTGCTGTGGACGGTGCAAAGGAGAAGCTCCTGGCTGGCGAGGTGACTGTGGACACCGCATACGGCATGGACGAAGAGACATTAAAGGGAATCATTAACGGCGCCCAGTAATCTTTTGGGAAGACAGGCGTTTTGGAAGGCGTTGAAAGGGAGATCTCCATTTCAGCGCCTTTTGCGCAAAAGCTCGGAACCGTTACGGAGGAAAATCATATGGAGCAGGGGAATATCCTGGAAGCCCGGAATATCACAAAGGTATACCCGGGAGGAGTTGTGGCCAACCACAACGTCAATCTTAGTGTAAAAAAAGGCGAGATCCATGCGCTGGTGGGGGAAAACGGCGCGGGGAAATCTACGCTGATGAAAATGTTATTCGGCATGCTGGCGCCCACCGAGGGACAGATCTTTGTGGATGGAAAGGAAGTCCACTTCACCTCCTCCGGCGATGCCATTGCCGCCGGCCTGGGAATGGTGCACCAGCACTTCATGCAGGTCCCGTCTATGACTGTGGCAGAGAATCTGATCCTGGGAGCTGAGACCGGATCACCCTTTAAGGTGGACCGGAAGAAAGCGGTGGAGATCACAAGAGAGCTGTCAGAGCGGTATAACCTGAAGGTGGAGGCTGAGGAAAAGGTAGAGGATATTTCCCTGGCCATGCGCCAGAAGCTGGAGATCCCTGAAGGCCCTTTACAGAGGGGCCCATATCCTGATCCTGGACGAGCCCACGGCGGTCCTTACGCCCCAGGAGACAGAGGAGCTGTTCGAGCAGCTGCTGCTCTTAAAAGAAAGCGGACATACCATTATTTTTATTTCTCATAAACTGAACGAGGTAAAGGCTCTCTGCAACCGCATGACCATCCTGCGGGACGGAAAGACCATGGGCACCTATGAGATCTCCGATCTGGATGAGCATGAGATCTCCCGGCTGATGGTGGGCCGTGAGGTGAGTCTGGATATTGAAAAAGCGGAGGCGGATTTTGGAAAGACCGTTTTCTCTGTAAAGGATCTGGTGTATGCCGATCAGTTCGGAAAGACACGCCTGGACCATGTTTCCTTTTCTATTAAAGAGGGGCAGATCCTGGGGATCGCAGGCATCGACGGAAACGGCCAGTCGGAGCTGGTGGAGGCCATTGTGGGCACCTTAAAGCTCCAGGGCGGCCAGGTACGGTTAAATGGCGAGGACCTGACTGGGGCCTCCGTATTGAAACGCCAGGAGGCCGGCATTTCCCATGTGTCCGAGGATCGGATGCGGTACGGCTCCGCGCCGAAGCTGAGTCTGGAGGACAACGCCATCTCCAAGGTGTACTATACCGGCCAGTTAAAATCCAGGGGACTCATCGACAGCAAAAAGGTAAACGGCTTTGCAAACCGGATTCTAAAGGAGTTCCTGGTAAAATACGATAACTCGAAGCAGTCCGTGTCCGAGCTTTCCGGCGGAAACGTCCAGAAGCTGATCGTGGGACGGGAATTTGACTATGATCCAGATCTTCTTATCATGAACCAGCCCACCCGGGGCATCGACGTGGGTGCCATCGAGTTCATCCGGAAGAAGATCGTGGACATGCGGGCCAGAAAAAAGGCCATTTTACTTGTATCCGCCGACCTAAGCGAGATCCTCTCCTTAAGCGATACGATCCTGGTCATGCATGAGGGCCGGATCGTGGGCCATATCAGTGATGTAAAGAATACGTCGGAAAATGACCTGGGACTTTACATGCTGGGAGTAAAGGAAGATTCAAAAGAGCAGATCGGAGGTGCGTACTGTGAGTAAGAAATTTACAGCTGTAAGACTCCTTTGTGCCTTTGGCATTGCCTTCGTTCTGACGGTGGCCATCATCTTCGGAGTCAGTGAGGAGCCGGTGACGGCTATTTATAACCTGTTCCTGGGGCCGCTGCAGTCCAAGCGTCATTTCTTTGACGTTTTTGCCAGCAGCGTACCGCTGATCTTTACGGGTCTGGCTCTGGGACTGGTGTTTAAATCCGGAAACTTTTCCATGATCGCAGACGCCTGCCTTTACACAGGCGCTGTGGTGACCGCAGCCCTGGCCATTAAGACGGCTCTTCCTGCGGGACTCCATCCGGCAGTGATCATGCTTCTGGCCGCTGTGGTGGGCGGCATTATTGGAAGCATCCCGGCTCTTTTAAAGGTGTATTTCCACACCAACGAGCTGGTGACCTCCCTGATGTTCAACTATGTGTTCTTCTACCTGGGGATCTATACGGTCACCAAATTCCTGGCAGACCGGGCGGCCGGAACCTTTGCGTCCTTAAAGTACCAGCCCACAGCCTCCCTGGGAAGCCTCATCAGCGGAACGAAATTCCACGCCGGATATCTGATCGCCATTGCTGTGGTGATCCTGTTATACCTTTTGGTATACAAGACAAAATTCGGATATGAGATCCGTATTTCCGGAAGCAATCCGGAATTTGCCAAATATTCCGGAATCAATACGAGCCGGGTCATCATCCTGACCCAGGTGATCGCCGGTGCCGTTGCTGGTCTTGGCGGATCTGTGGAGCAGATGGCCATGTACCAGAGGTTCAACTGGCAGGATTCACCGTCCTACGCCTGGGACGGCGTGATCATCGCCATCCTTTCCGGAAATAACCCGAAGAATGTGCCCCTGGCGGCATTCTTCCTGGCCTATATCCGTGTGGGAGCAGACCTCATGTCCAGGCGGTCCGATGTCCAGAATGAGCTGGTATCCATTATCCAGGCAGTTCTGATCCTGTTTGTAACGGCAGAGCGGTTCATGGCTGGCTGGAAGCAGCGCCAGGAAGCGAAGAAAGCACTGGGAGGGGAGGCATAAATATGATCTTACAGGATATCATCAATACACTGAGTCTTCCGGAGTTTTATTTTGCCGTTTTCAGAAGCGCCACTCCGGTGCTCCTTACGACTCTGGGGGCCATGATCGCCTCCCGGTCCGGAACCAACAACATTGCCCTGGAGGGCACCATGCTGATCTCCGCCTTTGTGGGCGTTGTGGTCAGCGCCTTTACCCAGAGCGCATGGATCGGCTTTTTCGGAGCCGTGCTGGCAGGTTTTCTCATCAGCAACATACTGGCGTATTTTATTTTAAAGCTGAATTCCAATTCTGTTATCTCCGGTATCGCCTTAAATACCTTTGCATCCGGAGGAACGATCTTTGCCCTGTATCTTCTGACAGGGGAAAAGGGGGCTTCCACGTCTCTGGCGTCCTTAAAGCTCCCCAGCATCGACATCCCGGTGATCCAGGACATCCCGGTCATCGGAGCCATCCTTTCCGGCCATCATGTGCTGACGTATGCGGCTCTGATCCTGGTGGCTGTGATCTGGTACATGTTTAAATACACAGAGCTGGGCATGCACATCCGGGCTGTGGGCGAGTCTCCGGACGCCGCCGAGTCTGTGGGCATCCATGTAAAGCGGGTCAAATATACTGCCTTAAGCCTCAGCGGGATCCTGACCGGCATGGCCGGAGCCTTCCTTTCCATGGGCTATGTGGGCCTGTTCTCTGCCGGAATGACCGCAGGACGCGGCTATATCGCCCTGGCCACCCAGGCCATTGCCGCCGGAAACGCCGTGATCGGCATGCTGGCCTCCCTGCTCTTTGGCTTCTGCCAGAGCCTGGCCAACTACTTACAGTCTTCTGGTATTCCGCTGCAGTTCATCCAGATGATGCCGTATCTGATCATCATCATCGCATACACCGTTTACTGTGCCATGGTGGAACGAAATAAGAAAAAGAAGCAGATGAGGGCAGCGGCTGGAAAATAGGAATGAAAGGAGAAACTACCCAATGAGCGAAAAGAAACTGATCGAGCTCCATCTGCATCTGGACGGCTCTCTGCGTCCGGAGACCGTATGGGAGTTATCGAAGGAGCAGGGGATCGCCATTCCGGCTTCCTCTCCCGAGGACGTAAAGTTTAAAATGGAGGTCCCCGAGGACTGCAAGACCCTGGAGGAGTACCTGGAGCGGTTCGCGCTGCCTCTGATGGTGCTTCAGAGAGCCGACGCCATCGAGCGTGTGACCTTTGAGCTGGTGGAGGATCTGGCAAAAGAGGGCGTGACCTACGCAGAGATCCGCTTTGCCCCGCAGCTTTCCGTAAGCGGCGGCCTCACCCAGGACCAGGTGGTGGAGGCGGCCATCCGCGGCGCAGAGCAGGGAATGAAGGAATATCCTCGGATCCGTGTGGGGCTGATCCTCTGCTGTATGAGAGGGGATACGAACCAGGAGCTCAATATGCAGACTGTGGAGACGGCGAAAAAATACCTGGGCAGCGTGGTCTGCGCCGTGGATATCGCCGGGGCTGAGGGCCTGTTCCCCACAGAAATGTTTGCGCCGGTATTTGCAAAGGTGCGAGAATACGGTCTTCCCATGACCATCCATGCGGGTGAGGCAGCGGGACCGGACAGCATGCGTACCGCCCTTTCCTATGGCACAAAGCGCATCGGCCACGGTGTGGCGGCCATTGAGGATCCGGAGCTTGTGAAGCGTCTGGTGGAGGAAGGCATTACCCTGGAGGTCAGCGTTACCAGCAACTACCATACAAAGGTGGTGGACCGTCTGGAGGACCACCCCATCCACCGTCTTTTTGATGCAGGCGTGCGGGTGACCATCAACTCCGACAATATGACCTGTTCCAGGACCAATGTAAATAAGGAGCTGGATCTGATGCGGACCGTGTTCGGATTCACAGAAGAAGAGATCGAAAAAATGGAAGAATACGCCTGGGAAGCCAGATTCTTAAAGAACTAATTTTGCCAGGAGAAAAGCCGGACCCGCCGTGTGATAGCGGGGCCCGGCTTTTTTTGGGTTTGGGGACAGCAAAACGGACGGGAGATGACTCCCGCCCGTGAGCTGCAATTAGAATTTCTTAAATAATAAGTGAATAATTACTCTGCGATCGCGTTCATCAGAGTCGGATGATCCGGGGTCAGGGCAATGCTTCCGCTGATAGCCATAACAGAAGTCGGATCCAGGAAGTCAACATAGAACTCAACGTTATCTTCAGTCTCGGGATCAATGGCATATTTTGCCCATCCGTCTGTTACGAAGCCAACGTTATATTCTGTACCATCGTCGTCTTTTTCGTTTTTAGCGTTGATCAGAACATCGCCGTCTTCCTTGTACTCAACATTGGAATGCTGGATGGAGCCATTCTGGTTTATAATAAAGGTGTACTCTGTTCCTTCAATCTCCATAGTTACTGGCTGGTATTTATAGTCGTCAGACGCAACAAGATGACCCTGGAAGTATAATTTGTTGTTCTTATTACCGGTAATACCCACACCCTTGGCTTCTCCGGTTGTGGCGTTATCTTTTGTTCCGAAGTAGAATTTGAAGGTATCGTCGTTGTCATCCTTAACAGACTGGGATCCTGTCTTCATGGAACCATCATCAGAGCCACCAAAATAATACATACCAAGGGTGATTTTATCATTGCCCTTTGCGTCTACAGCGGATTCCACAATATGAACAAAATTGGAGATCATTTCTCCGTCCTTGTTAAAGAAGTAATCCTTGGAGTTGATCTTCTTTTTAGCGATGCTGATAGCTTCTCCATCGTTACCGATTTCCAGAGCGCCATCGCCTAAGCTGTACTTATAGCCGTAGCCAACAAGATCACTGTAGTCGTCATCCTGAGCCGGTACATACGCCTTACCATCGCTGTCGAGCCAATACCAGAATTTGTCATCATCCTCGTCTTCATCATAAGCGTCTTCCGGTCTCCAGGTTTTGAACCATTTATCCTCCTGGACATGACCGTCAGCCATTTCTTCGTCATATAAACAGTAGTAGGCTACGTCTACATCCCCCAGTTTGGTCTGGCTTCCTTCTTCATCGATTTCCGCATAGGAATAAGACTTATTTGTTTCATCATAGATTCCGCCAACCCAGCCAGTCAGCATCTGACCAAGATTGTCGCTCTGGTTTCCTAAAATAAACGCCTGACCTCCGACATTGGTCTGCCTTCCGGTAGCAACCTTGCCTGTGGATTTTAAATAGTACCAGTATTCATCTGCATCTGCGTCATCGTCAGCAGTAGCTGGCTCTGTGGTGTATACCCAAGCAGATTCTACACGGGCACCTGTCTCATCGCAGTAAAAGGTATAGCTTGTATTGATGCCATTTTCTTCGTTTACAACATCATTGCCGTCAGCTGTTACCCAGCCAGTCAGCATCTTACCGTCAGCATCGAAGAAGAAGGTGCTTCCCTTGTAAAGGATCTTCTTGTTGTCTGCTCTCTTACCTGTGGACTGGAAGTAGAACCACTCCTCATCTGCATCCTCGTCCTCATACGGAGTTGTTAATCTCCAATCATTGATGATTTTTGTACCGCTGGAGTTTACGAAATAGTAATCTCCGTCGTATTCTACCCAGCTGGAACGAACGAGCATTCCGTCATCGCCTACATAATATTCCTTACCATTGCTGGAGCAGAAGGTGTTCTCATATACATCGCCGTTGGCGTCGTAGCAGTACCACTCGCCATCTACCATCATCCAGGTGCCCTTTGCAGCTGCGAAGGATGTGATGGAAGCGCCTAATGCTAACAGAGCTGCTGCGGATACTACGGCAGCAATTTTAGTCTGCTTTCTCATAATTAATGCACTCTCCTTTTTTTCTTTTTGAAACTTTTTTGAAATTCCTAATTGCATCACGAAAGGCATTATACTTCCTATAAGAGAAATTATCGGAAGTATAGGTGAATGCAGAAATTAAGAAAAGATTAAGAAAATAAATAAAAAATAGAGATAGAAAAAGATTTAAAAACAAAAATGCAAAATACAATATAATAAATATGTAATAATAAATTTTAAAATAATTTAAATATATTATCTGTTAATTTAAGAAGCCCTGATTCAGACTTTTGTATATGGAAAATTTCTTTTAAATTGCCATGAAAGATGATATACTGGTGCTGTGAAAAACTGAGTTAAGCAGAGGGCCCCAAAGGTGGCTGCTGATTTTAGCATATGAGATATACGAGGAGAAACTTCATGAGAAAAATGATTTCCTGGAATGTCAACGGCCTCCGGGCATGCGTGGGCAAGGGATTTTTAGAATATGTAAAGGAATCGGATGCGGACATTTTCTGTATCCAGGAAAGCAAGCTCCAGGAGGGACAGATCGAGCTGGACCTTCCAGGCTACCGCCAGTATTGGAATTATGCAGAGAAAAAGGGATACTCCGGCACGGCCATGTTCACAAAGGAGGAGCCGGTCTCCGTTTCCTACGGCCTGGGGATCCCGGAGCACGATAAGGAGGGGCGCGTCATCACCGCAGAATTTGACGATTACTATGTGGTCACCTGCTACACGCCCAACTCCCAGGACGGCTTAAAGCGTCTGGATTACCGGATGGAGTGGGAGGACGCGTTCCTTTCCTATCTGAAAAAGCTGGAGGAGAAAAAGCCGGTGGTCTTCTGCGGGGACTTAAACGTCGCCCATAAGGAGATCGATCTGAAGAATCCGAAGACTAACCGGAAGAACGCGGGCTTTACGGACGAGGAAAGAGAAAAATTCACAAGACTCCTGGATGCGGGCTTCATCGACACCTGGAGATACTTTAACCCGGATCTGGAGGGCGTTTACTCCTGGTGGTCCTACCGGTTTTCTGCCCGCCAGAAGAACGCCGGGTGGCGCATCGACTATTTCTGCGTATCGGACAGCCTGAAGGACCGGCTGGTGAGCGCGGCCATCCACACGGACGTTCTGGGAAGCGATCACTGTCCGGTGGAAGTGGTGATCGGGGACTAAAGGAAAGGGTATACGAATCATGAATCTTGTAACGGCAGAGCATCTGACCAAATCATATACAGAACGGCTGATCCTCAATGACACGGATTTTTCCATCAACGAAGGGGATAAGATCGGCCTGATCGGCGTCAACGGCACCGGAAAATCCACGCTTTTAAAGCTGGTGGCAGGCCTGGAGGAGCCGGATACGGGGACCGTTGTCCGCGGGAGGAACCTGGATATCCGCTATCTTCCCCAGAATCCGGTGTTTGAGGAGGGAGAAACGGTCCTGGAAAGCGTCCTCAGGGAAAACCGGAGCCGGTATCATGACCAGATCTGGGACCTGGAAAGCCAGGCAAAGGCCATGCTGAACCGGCTGGGGATCCCGGAACATGACCAGCAGATCGGACAGTTATCCGGCGGCCAGAAAAAGCGTGCGGCCCTGGCGTCAGTCCTTTTATCGCCCACGGACCTGCTGATCCTGGACGAGCCCACCAACCACCTGGACAGCGCCATGGCAGACTGGCTGGAGGAGTATTTAAAGCGGTTTAAGGGCGCGCTGCTTATGATCACCCATGACCGGTATTTTCTGGACAGCGTCACCAACCGCATCGTGGAGCTGGATAACGGGAAGCTGTACAGCTACCAGGCCAACTACGAGGGATTCCTGGAGCTGAAGGCCGAGCGTATGGATATGGAACAGGCGTCGGAGCGGAAACGCCAGTCCATCCTCCGGGTGGAGCTGGAGTGGATGAAGCGGGGAGCCCGGGCCAGATCTACCAAGCAGAAGGGGCGGATCCAGAGGTATGAGGCGCTCCGGGATGCCAAAGGGCCGGAAAAGGAGCAGGCTGTGGAAATGGAATCCATTTCCAGCCGCCTGGGAAGGACGACCGTGGAGCTGTCGGGGATCTGCAAGGCCTACGGGGACAAGGTGCTCATAAAGGACTATACGTATTTTTTTCTGAAAAATGACAGGATCGGATATATCGGCCCCAACGGCAGCGGGAAGTCCACGCTGATGAAGATCATCGCCGGATGGGAAAAGCCGGATTCCGGTACGGTGGAGATCGGACAGACGGTGAAGATCGGATATTTTTCCCAGGAAAATGAGGACATGGATACCAGCCTTAAGGTCATCGACTATATACGGAACGTGGCGGAGTACGTCCAGACAAAGGACGGGAGCATCAGCGCCTCCCAGATGCTGGAGCGGTTTTTATTCCCGCCGTCGGTGCAGTATACGGTGATCCAGAAGCTGTCCGGCGGTGAGCGGCGGCGGCTGTATCTGTTAAAGATCCTCATGAGCGCGCCCAATGTGCTGATCCTGGACGAGCCTACCAACGATCTGGACATTAAAACGCTGATGATCCTGGAGGATTACCTGGACAGCTTCCAGGGTATCGTCATCACCGTATCCCATGACCGGTATTTCCTGGACCGGGTGGTACGGCGGATCTTTGCTTTTGAGGGAGACGGCGTTCTCCGCCAGTATGAAGGCGGGTTTACGGATTATGCAGCCCGTAAGGCCGCGGAGGCTGAAGCGGAAGAGGAGAGCCGGGCGGACGTGAAGCCTGCGGCCCCTCCAAAGGAAAAGGGGCAGAGGACCCGCGGGCCGCAGAAGCTGAAATTTACCTATAAAGAACAGAAGGATTACGAGACCATCGAGGCAGATATGGCGGCTCTGGAGGAGAGGATCGCAGGGCTCGAAGAAGAGATCCAGGCATCGGCCCGGGATTTTGTAAAGCTGAACCAGCTTATGGAGGAAAAGGAAAAGGCAGAGAAAGAGCTGGAAGAAAAGATGGACCGGTGGATGTATCTGGAAGAGCTGGCGGCGAAGATCGCAGAGCAGCAGGGGTAGGCTTACAGACGTAGAATAGAACGGAGGACGGGATATGACGGGACGAAAGAACAGACATGAGCTCCTCTATCCATTGGGAGTAACGCCGACAGAAGAAGGGGCAGAGATCCTCGTGCAGGCTGAGGGGAAAAAGGTCAGCCTCCTTTTATTCCGGAGAGGAGAAAAAAAGGCGGCGGAAGTCATCGATTTCCAGGAAAGGGACCGGGTCGGAGACGTCTGGTCCATGACCTTAAAGGGATATGATCTTGAAAATATGGAATACGGCTTCCAGTGCGACGGCCAGTGGATGCCGGATCCCTGTGCCAGGATGGTCACAGGCCGGGAAAAATGGGGGGACCTTTCCCGGGCCGGGAAGCCGGTGCGGGCCAGGCTTCTGACCGGGGAATTTGACTGGGAGGATGATGTGAGGCCGGAGATCCCATATTCTGACAGCATCATCTACCGGCTCCATGTGCGGGGATTCACAAAGCATAGATCCTCCGGTGTGAAAGACCGGGGAACCTTCGGTGGGATCCGGGAAAAGATCCCGTATTTAAAGGAGCTGGGCGTAACGGCAGTGGAGCTTCTTCCAGTGACGGAGTTTGACGAGGTCATGGTCACAGAGCCTGCGGCCGGGCTCCCGGGACAGAAGCCGGAGGCCACGGGGCGGATCAACTACTGGGGATACGGCCCATCGTTCCTTTATGCACTGAAGACCTCCTATGGCTCCGGGGAGACCGAGCCGGAGAGAGAATTCAAGGAGCTTGTGAAGGCGCTCCACCGGGAAAATATGGAGTGTATCCTGGAGTTTTATTTCACAGGTAAGGAGTCTCCCGGCGATGTGCTCCACGTCCTCCGTTACTGGCTCCAGGAGTATCATGTGGACGGCTTCCGCCTCACGGGCTTTGCCCCCAGGGAGGCCATTGCCGGGGATCCGTTCTTACGGTGCACCAAGCTGTTTGCAGACAGCTGGGAGGAGGCCCTGGAAAGGAGGCCCAAAACAGGCTATCCCATGCCGGGAGACGGGAAGGTGACGCTGCGGGACAAGCACCTGGCGGAATACAACGGCCGGTTTGAGGAGGACATGCGGCGGCTTCTGAAGGGCGACGAGGGGATGTTAAACAGCCTGGCATTCCATTCCAGAAGGAATCCGGCAGAATACGGCGTCATCAATTATATGGCCAATACCAACGGCATGACCATGATGGACATGGTCTCCTATGACCGGAAGCACAACGAGGACAACCATGAGGACAACCGGGACGGCACGGATCACAATTATTCCTGGAACTGCGGCGAGGAGGGACCCACCAGGAAAAAAGGATCCGGGACCTGAGAAAGCAGCAGCTCTGCAATGGGTTCCTCCTGCTGTTTTTAAGCCAGGGAACGCCGCTTCTGCTGGCGGGCGACGAATTTGGGAATTCCCAGGAGGGAAATAATAACGCGTACTGCCAGGATAACCGGATCTCCTGGCTGGACTGGAGGCTTCTGGAGACCAACCGGGACATCTTTGAATTTGTAAAGGGGCTCATTGCTTTCCGGAAAAAACATGGTGTATTCCATATGGAGAGGGAGCCCCGGATCATGGATTACAGATCCTGCGGACGCCCGGATGTTTCCTACCACGGCGAATACGTATGGCGGCCGGAGTTTGAGAATTTCCGCCGCCAGTTGGGGATCCTTTACTGGGGGGAATATGGGACGAAGGAGGACGGAAGCCAGGACGATACCATGTATGTACTTTATAACATGCACTGGGAGCCCCATGTATTCGGTCTTCCCCACCTTCCCAAGGGCCAGACCTGGCATGTGCTTTACGATACGTCAAAGGGCCCGGAAAAGGGCGTGTACGGAGAGACTGCGGCGCCGGAGCTGAAGGACCAGTCCCAGATCGCCATGATGCCGCGGAGCATCGTGGTCTTATGCGGACAGCCAGGAAACGGAGCGCCGGAGGAGGAAGGCGGAAGGGAGCTGCCCGCGCCGGCGGCTGGACCTGAGGCAAAGGCATCTGCCGATCCGTCCGCGGTCCAGTCCGTAAAGGCGTCTGCCGATCCGTCAGCGGTTTAGCCTGAAAAGGCCCGGCGGTTCCGGGGGAGGTCAGCCCCCGGGAGTCAATGGAGCTGCCGGAAAGAAAAAACGGCCGGGGCACTGAAAAGGCGGCGTTGAACAGTTCTCAGCCTGTTTTTCAGCATCCCCGGCCGGATATGGCTTATTCGGGATAGATGAGTCGGTCCTCCTGGATATCCTCCAGCACCTCGTCGCAGAACTTCCGGGCCAGATACCTGGCCATGGGAAGGTTCATATCCAGGTAGTTGCCGCAGTCCCTGGCGGCTGCGCCGGGGATCTCCCCTTCAAAGTCCCGGATATAGGAAAACATTTCCTGAAGGAGAGGAACGATATCTGCGGATTCATAGTCTCCGGCCAGCAGAAGGTAAAAGCCGGTGCGGCAGCCCATGGGGCCGAAATAAAGGACCCGGTCCTTGTAAACCTTGTGGTTCCTCAGAAACGTGGCGCCCAGGTGTTCAATGGTGTGGATCTCCGCAGTATTCATGACAGGCTCATGGTTGGGGCGGGTCATACGGATGTCGAAGGTGGTGATCCGGGCGTCTCCTGCGGTATCCCGTCTGGATACATAGACGCCGGGCAGAAGTTTCAGGTGGTTGACAGTGAAGCTTGCGATCTTGTCCATAGATGGTTCCTTTCCTTTCTGTAAACAGTTCTGCTTCCATTATAACGGCAAAGCGGGAAGGATACAAGCCCCGATCCGCTCTAATGAAGAGTGGACAATGGACGGAAAGTGTATTATAATATAAAAGAATTGTTTGAAAATACAGGGGGCTGCTGCGAACGGGCGGGGTCTGGGATTTCCCCTTTGCGGCGGCCCCTGGAGAATGAAAAGGAAATTTAAGGAGACGGAACAATGTTAGACGGAAAGAAAACTTTATTCAGCGGAATGCAGGCAACCGGTAACCTGACTCTCGGGAACTATCTGGGGGCTTTAAAGAACTGGGTGACGATTTCCGATGATTACCAGACCTTTTTCAGTGTCGTGGATATGCATTCCATCACTGTCCGTCAGGACCCGGCAGAGCTTAGAAAGCGCGCAAGAACACTTCTGACTCTTTATATTGCCGCCGGACTTGACCCGGAGAAAAACTGCATTTATTACCAGTCCCATGTATCGGGACATGCGGAGCTGGCCTGGATCTTAAACTGCTTTACCTATATGGGCGAGCTGAACCGGATGACCCAGTTTAAGGACAAGGCTGCCAAGCATGCCGACAATATCAACGCGGGCCTGTTCACGTACCCGGTGCTCATGGCCGCAGATATCCTGCTGTACCAGGCAGACGTGGTGCCGGTGGGTATCGACCAGATGCAGCACTTAGAGCTCACCAGGGACATTGCCATCCGCTTCAATAATATCTACGGAGATGTGTTCACGGTTCCGGAGGCCTATATCGGAAAGGCCGGAGCAAAGATCATGAGCTTACAGGATCCGGCGAAAAAGATGTCCAAGTCCGATGAAAACCCCAATGGCAGCATTTATCTCATGGACGATCCAGATACCATTATCCGCAAGTGCAAGAGAGCTGTGACGGATTCCGAGGGTATCATCCTGTACCGAGACGAGCAGCCGGGCGTTAAGAACCTGATCGACATCTACTGCGCATGTACCGGAAAGACACCGGCAGAGGTAGAGAGGGAATTCGATGGAAAGGGCTACGGTGATTTCAAAATGGCCGTGGGCGAGGCTGTGGTCGGCGTATTAAAGCCGCTCCAGGACCGGTTTGCAGATCTTAGCAAGAACAAAGAATATCTGGATAAGGTGATCAAGGAGAACGCGGAAAAGGCGTCCTATTTCTCCAACAAGACCCTTAGAAAGGTCCAGAAAAAAGTGGGCTTCCCGGAACGCATCCGCTAGGAAACCGGTGAGGAGGGCTTTATGAAGCTTTTGACCTATGCCATAAATAAAAAGGAGCTGACAGGGGTACTGAACCGGGAAGGGACCTTCGTGTATCCCCTTTCTGCGGCGGGAATGGAATACCGGACCATGAAGGAGGTCATACGGGAGATCGGACCGTCGGAACTGGAGCTCCTGGACCATATTTCCGGGCTTCCTCCCTATGAGGTATCCAATGCCGCGCCTCTGGAGGACATAAAGATCATGGCCCCGATCCCGGTGCCGGACCAGGATATCATCTGCCTGGGGATCAACTATCTGGCCCACGCGGAGGAATCCGCCAGGTTTAAAAAGGAAGCATTTTCCAAGCCGGATCAGGCGGTGTATTTTTCCAAGCGGGTCAACCGGGCCACGGATCCCGGCGATGGGATCCCATCCCACAAAGAGCTTACGAGCCAGCTGGACTATGAGGCAGAGCTGGCGGTGATCCTGAAAAAGGATGCTAAGGACGTGGCTTTGGAGGATGTGGAGGATTATATTTTTGGTTATACCATTATGAACGACGTCAGCGCCAGGGAGGTGCAGACGGCCCACAGACAGTGGTATTTCGGGAAGAGCCTGGATGGATTTACGCCCCTGGGGCCCTGGATCGTCACCGCCGACAGCGTGGAATTTCCGCCGAAGCTCAAGATCCAGTCCTGGGTCAACGGAGAACTGCGCCAGGATTCCAACACGGATCAGTTCATTCACGGGATCGCAGAAGTGGTCAGTGAGCTGAGCCGCGGCATGACCCTAAAGGCCGGTACCATCATCGCCACCGGAACGCCAGCAGGCGTGGGAATGGGCTTTGATCCGCCCAGATTCCTCAAACCGGGAGATGTGGTCGAGTGTGTGATCGAGGGGATCGGAACACTGAAAAAATCCGGTGGTGGAGTAGGGGAAGAAGATTTCCCTGCGCCCAGCGGCATGGCTGCCTTCGCGGATCTTCTGGACAGACAGGAGCTTTGGGATGCTGAAGGGACCGGGCCGCTCCGGAACAGAACAGAATCATATAGAAGCAGAGTTTGCCATGAAGGGAACGCACCCGCCGCAGGCGGGGCTTTCTTTTCATGGCTTTTTCAAAATAGTGGGACCGGCTGGTGAATTTAGGTTCGTACTGCCGGTTTCTGGGCTTTGGAGCAGACTTCTGAGTCTGTGCCGCCGGTTTCTGGGCTTTTGGAGCAGATCTTTGCGCCTGAAACCGCAGGATTGGGCATAGAATGGCCTTTTTCTAGTGTATGCCCAAAAAAATCGGATTTTTTTGGGATTTTCTTTAGAAAATCAAGCCTTATGCCCAACCCCTGGAAATCCGATGGTTAGAATGGGGTAAAGGAGAAGAATGTATATGGAAGATATACGGACTATGCTGGACCGGGTGGCATCCGGGGAGCTTTCTGTGGACCAGGCGGTCCTGGAGCTGAAAAAAGAGCCATTTTCAGAGGCAGGCTTTGATGAGCTGGGGTTTGCCAAGCTAGATACCCACCGGCGGCTGCGCCAGGGGATCGCTGAGGTGATCTACGGAGCGGGAAAAACAGCGGAGCAGATCGCCGGGATCGTGGAGGCGATGAAAAAGCGCGGCCAGGAACTGGTCCTGATCACACGGATGGACCCGGAAAAGGCCCGTCATACGGAAGATCTCCTGAAACAGAAGTTTGAAGATGGAGCCGGCTTCCGGTATTTTGACGGTACCGGGATCGGCATATGCGGGGACTTTCCGGAAAAGGACGGAGTCGGCACGATCGTGGTCGCCACTGGAGGGACCAGCGATATCCCGGTGGCTGAGGAGGCAGCCCTGACAGCCGAGGCCCTGGGAAACCAGGTAGAACGGCTTTACGATGTGGGGGTTGCAGGCCTGCACCGCCTGGTGGCGCATATGGATACCATCATGAGCGCCCGGGTGATCATCGCCATCGCTGGAATGGAGGGAGCCCTGGCCAGCGTCATTGGCGGCCTGGCGGACTGCCCGGTCATTGCAGTTCCCACCAGCATTGGCTACGGTGCCTCATTTCACGGCGTCTCAGCCCTGCTTTCCATGCTGAATTCCTGTGCCAGCGGGGTCAGTGTGGTAAATATAGACAATGGATTCGGGGCCGGATATCTGGCCAGCATGATCAATCATATGAAGGGATAGAGGAGGAAACGAAATGAGAACGATTTACCTGGACTGCGGCATGGGGGCCGCGGGAGATATGCTCATGGCGGCGCTTTTAGAGCTGTGTCCGGAAAAGAAAGAAGAATTTCTTGGAAAAATGAACGGACTGGGTCTGCCTGGCGTGAAGGTGGAAGCGGAACCGGCCGTAAAATGCGGGATCACGGGAACACATATGAATGTGACTGTTTTCGGGGAGGAAGAGGAGAGCGAAGACGTTCATGATCATGGACACGCCCACACCCATTCCCATGAAGCCTGCGAATCCGCTGCCGCTGACGGGCTTCACAGCCATGTCCACAGCCACGATGGCCATGATCACCACCATGAGGACCACGATGCCCACAGCCATGACCATCACCATGGTGAACACGTCCACAGCCACGACGGACATGATCATTCCCATCATCACCATCATCACTCCACCATGGCAGGCATCGCCTCCATCATTGACGGTCTGGATATTCCAGACCCGGTGAAGGAAGACATGAAGGCAGTTTATGCCCTGATCGCCGAGGCCGAGTCCCATGCCCACGGAATGCCGGTGGACCAGATCCATTTCCATGAGGTAGGCACCATGGATGCGGTGGCAGATATTGCGGGCGTATGCCTCCTGTTCCATGAATTGGGAGCGGATCAGATCATCGCCTCTCCGGTCCATGTGGGAAGCGGCCATGTCCATTGTGCCCATGGGATCCTTCCAGTCCCGGCTCCGGCCACGGCCCATATTTTACAGGGGATCCCCGTATACAGCACTCAGGTACAGGGAGAGCTCTGCACGCCCACTGGTGCGGCCCTTTTAAAGCATTTTGTCAAAGAATTCCGGGAAATGCCGGTGATGACCACGTCAAAGATCGGATACGGAATGGGTAAAAAGGATTTTGAGCGGGCCAACTGCGTCCGGGCCTTTCTGGGGGATACCGCTGAGACTGGAGACGAGATCGCAGAGCTGTCCTGCAACCTGGACGACATGACTGCTGAGGCCGTTGGCTTTGCGGAGGAGGCGCTGTTCGAAGCCGGAGCCCTGGAGGTCTATACGGTCCCTGTGGGGATGAAAAAGAGCCGTCCCGGTGTCCTTCTGACTTGTATGTGCAGACGGGAGGACGAAGAAAAGATGGTGGAGCTGCTGTTCCGGCACACCACGACGCTGGGCGTCCGGGAGCATATCAGCCGGAGGTTCACCCTGAAGCGCCGGGAGGAAACTGTGGAAACGGCTTATGGACCCGTGCGGAAAAAGATCTCCCAGGGCCATGGCGTTGCCAGGGCCAAGCTGGAATATGAAGATCTGGCCGCCATTGCGAAAAAAACAGGCCGGCCTCTGGAGGAGATCCGGAAAGAGATAGAGAAATAGAAAAAAAGGAAAAATAGAAAAATCCGCCGGAAGATGTGATCAGATACATCCTCCAGCGGATTTTTTTTTACCGCTTATTTCGGCCCGCCGGTCTGGAATTCCTTTAATCCATCCGAATCAGAAGAGCCGGAGCTTCCGGAACCGCAGGACGGGGAATCACAGCTTGTTCCGCCAGGAACCGTGATGCTGGAGCTGCCCGACGATCCGCCTGGGCCGGAGCTGGCTCCCGGATTGGCGGAGGGGACATTGCTGCCTCCTGGGGACGGTATGCTGGAATTTCCGGCCGACATGCCGTTGCTGCCGTCCGGACCGGCCGTGCTGCCAGAGTTTCCGGAACTTCCGCCGGGGCCGGAGGTACTTCCGGGATTCACGGTCGTGATCCCATTTCCGCCGGGAGCAAAATTCGTACCCGGAGCGCTGCTTCCGGGAGCCCCTGTACCCGTATTTCCGGCCGACATCCCTCCCGGAGAGGAGGTGTCGTTGGTCACCTGGTTTCCGGTAATTCCAGAATTTCCAGAATTTCCGGACGGCGGTGAATATACGCTGCCAGCTGAGCCTCCGTCAATGGCAGAGGCCTCATTGAGGCATACGCCTGAGTTGTCAAAGGTATAGTTGATATTATTGATCGCGTAGGAGCCATTGGAGATCATCTGTCCATCCGACGGATTCATGTAATAATACTTACCATTATCCTTGACCCATCCGGTGACCATATGGCCCGAGGGGTTGAAATAATACCAGGCTCCGTCGATCTGCTTCCATCCCACAGCCATTTTGCCGGATGTCTTATCCATATAATATTTGTGGGTGCCGTCGCTCTGCCATCCGGTGACCATGCGTCCGTCTGTATGGAGATAATAGTACCGGCCGTCCAGCTGGAGCCATCCAGTCATCATCTGGCCATTCCCGTTAAAGTAGTACCAGTAATTGTCGATGACTGTCCAGCCCGAGGCCATATCACCGTCGGGATTGAAGAAATACGTCACATTGTCGATGGTCTGCCATCCAGTGACCATGGTACCGTCTGCCTTCATATAATAATATTTTCCGTCCAGGTTCAGCCATCCGCGTACCAGCCGTCCATCGCTGGCAAAGTAATAAAACGCGCCGTCCATTTTCCGCCATCCGGTGACCATGGATCCGTCGCCCTTCAGATAATAGTAGTCGGTGCCGATCCGGAGCCATCCGGTGACCATGGCCCCGTCCAGAAGATAATACCATTTTCCATTATCCTGGAGCCATTCGCTGGCCATCCTTCCGTCTGTCTTCAGATAATACCATTTCCCGTCGATGGTCTGCCATCCGGTCATCATCTGCCCAGTTTTAGGAAGCAGATAATAATAAGAATTATCCAGAAGCAGCCAGCCCTTAAACTGGGTGCCGTCAGAATTCATATAGTACCAGCTCTGCCCGTCATTGATCCAGCCCGTCTGCTTTACATAATTCTTATAATAATACCATTTCCCGTCGATCAGCCGCCACCGGTCAGCAGGCAGCTTGGCTGACAGATCCTTAAAGACAAAGTTGATATCCACATTTCCGTTGACACCGTCGATCTGCCCCTCGTTGGTGGCCTGCCACATGGCCGCGCCTGCATAGGCCGGCTTGGCGTTATACCGGGCCACCCATACGTCGTAGGGAACCTTGGTCATATCGATCTTCTGGGAAAGCCAGTAATCATTGGTGTAGACCATGGGATAATATCCGGCGGCTTCCACCTTCTTACAGAATGCATTGATCACATCCGCCAGCTGGGCAGGGGTCAGCGCGCTCATTTCCGTGGACTCCACATCGAGCACCACCGGATAAGAAATGGGATAGTCCTTGATCAGATTCAGTACAAAATCCGCCTCCGCCTCCGCTGCGGCCGTTGTGGTGGCATAAGAATAAATATAAGCGCCCACCTTCAGTCCTGCATTGAAGGCGTTTACTGCATTGACGCTGAAATATGGATCCACCTCGTTGTTATATTTGGTTCCCAGAATAACGAACTGCACATCGTCCGCCGCCACGGCGTTCCAGTTGATGGACTGCTTCCAGTGGGAAACATCAATGCCCCTGGCTGTGATCCCTGTGAGCGCAGAGCCGTCCGCCGCCACATAGGAGCCGTTGGCATTCCGTTCCCAGGCCGCCGCAAAAGACGGGACGGCGGGATATACGGCTGCAAACGCCATAGTCAGGCTTAACAGAGCTGCAGCCAGCCGCTTCCTTTGTATCATAGAAATCCCCCTCATGGTAAAATAGTTCCGAAAAACTTCTATGTTGATTATACCATATAATCCCAATGGAGTCTTGAATAATTTATTACAAAAGTGGGCCAAAATCCCGGAGTTCTGCCACATTTTCCGGAATTCCGGGACAAATTTAAAAATCAGACCCGATCAGGAGAAAGGCCGGATCGGTAACGATCTTTTTATAGTACTCCTTGGCGTACCGGTACATGATCAGCGTGTATTCTCCAAATTCTTCGCCAATACTGCTTTTGTATACGGCCCACAGGCACCATAAAAAGCCGCCCAGGGCAATATAGGAATAATAAACGAACCGGTCCTCGGCAGAGATATTTCCGCTGCAATATATGGCAAGGAGCTTTTCAGCCTCTTCCTCATTATAATAAGAATAAATCGCAGCCATGCTGACATCGATCATGGGATCGCACATTCCGGCATACTCCCAGTCGATGAGCCGGATCCCGCCATCCGGCAGGAAAAGGAAGTTATCGCAGACGCTGTCAATGTGGCAGAGGGTCTTTTTGCGGTCCAGACGGTCCAGACGCTTTAAAAGCGTGTTCATGTGGCCGCGCACATGATCGTAATCCTCAAAAGATTTTTTTCATATCCCTTACAGATGGACTCATAAAAGTCGATCCGCTCTCTCATATCGAAGGAATGGTCCACCTGGATACCGGAATTATGGAGGCGATGGACCAGCTCCATACAGCGGGCCACGTCCTGCCAGCTTCTGGGATCTCCATTTCGTGCGCCTTCATAAAATTCAGAGATCTTATAACCTGTGTCGCCGCTCATATAGATCACATGCTCAGAGATCCCCAGGGGCTTGATGGCGTCATAAACGGCTTTTTCCTGGGCCCGGTTGATGAGAAGATCGGTTCCAGGCCCCGGGATCCGGCAGATATACGACCGCTCCCTGGCTTTAAAAAGGAATGATTTATTGGTCATGCCTGTCTTCAGGCATTTCAGATCGGTCACCTCGGATTCCGGGATATGGAGGACTTCTGCCACCAGCTCCATGGCCGCATTGTTGGAATTGTTCCGGTACTTTTCATCGAATACCCGCAGCTCCTCCAGGTTCTCGAACTCATACACCTGGTTTTCCGGCTGACGGTTGATGTACATTTTGGGAGCCGGGTACTTTGCCATGGACGGAACGTGTTCTCCTGCCGTTCCATTCAGCAGGTCTGCCAGAACCTGTTCCCAGTACATCTGCTCGGTTCCGGGGGTCTCATAATATTTTTCCAGCACGGGGAAAAACTCCTCGGAAAATTCCCGGGAAAAGTAAACCGGCCCGTACATGACCCAGGAATCAGAGCCGCCTACGGCCACTCCGGTGAGCAGCCCCTTTTTGCTGGCCTCCAGGCACCATTCAGAGGTGGCGCCTTCCATATATACAGAAGAATACCATGCGCCGCACTCGTATGTATGGTACATGTTTTCGCGGATCCAGTTATCTGAGGATAAAAGATACGTGTTTTTTCCCTTGAAGCAGTCCCGGGCCCGGTAAACGGTGGTCAGTGTGTTCTTATTGTGGTATTCCGGGTTGTAAAGCAGCTTTACGCCGAATTTATCAATGAGGTACTCAAATTTCTCCTTCAGATACCCCACCACGATGGTGATATCCATGATCCCGGCCTCGTGGAGCTGGTTGATCTGACGCTCGATCATGCGTTCCCCGAACACCTCCAGAAGCCCTTTCGGCGTTTCAAAGGTCAATGGCACAAAACGGGAGCCGAATCCTGCCGCCAGGATAACGGCGCTGTTGACCCGGTACTTCTGGAGCAGTTCCACGCCCTTTTTTAATAAGGAATATTCTCCCGTCTGGGGATCCAGGGCGATCAGTCCATCGGCCAGGGCATCCCGGATCAGATGGTTGCAGGTCCCCAGGGAAAGGTCCATGGCTGCCGCCAGTTCCCTCTGAGTGATCTTTTTCTTCTCATAAATATTTCTGCACAGCAGTCCAAAACGATCCATAATCGTATTCCTCCATAGAAATTGAACGAAATCAGATGAAAATTATATGTTCAAAAAAAACAATAAAATTAAAGATATGAACATTATACCATACCAAATTGAAATTGCAAGAGGGTAAAAATGAAGGATTGTACCAATATAAGTACAATATAGCCATAAAAATGAAGTTTCGTAAAGAATCCGTAAGAAAATAAACAGATAAAAGTTATGGAAATTCTTAAGAAACTATACTATAATGTGGATGTATCGGAGGTACGGAATACTTCCCAGAGGAGTCAAAAGCTTACATCCTTTGCAAAACTTGCGAAAAATGTAAAAAAACTATTGATAATTTCTCTTATAAGAAGTATAATGTCCTCGTAATGCAATTAGGAATTTCAAAAAAGCGTTTCAAAAAGAAAAAAAGGAGAGTGCATTAATTATGAGAAAGCAGACTAAAATTGCTGCCGTAGTATCCGCAGCAGCTCTGTTAGCATTAGGCGCTTCCATCACATCCTTCGCAGCTGCAAAGGGCACCTGGATGATGGTTGATGGCGAGTGGTATTGCTACGACAAGAATGGCGATGTATATGAGAATACCTTCTGCTCCAGCAATGGTAAGGAATACTATGTAGGCGACGACGGAATGCTCGTTCGTTCCAGCTGGGTAGAGTATGACGGAGATTACTACTTCGTAAACTCCAGCGGTGCAAAGATCGTAAACGACTGGAGATTAACAACCCCGTACGAGGACGAGGATGCAGATGAGGAATGGTTCTACTTCCAGTCCACAGGTAAGAGAGCAGACAACAAGAAGATCCTTTACAAGGGAAGCACATTCTTCTTCGATGCTGACGGTAAGATGCTGACTGGCTGGGTAACAGCTGACGGCAACGATGTTGTAAACGAAGAAAACGCAATCGATAAAAACTACACCTTCTACTGTGACGAGACTGGTGCCCGTGTAGAGTCTGGCTGGGTATACACCACAGAGCCTTCCACAGCAGATGACGATGCAGATGCAGACGAGTACTGGTACTACTTAAAATCCAGCGGTAAGGTTGCAAATGGCAAGCAGTCCAACGTTAAGGGCCAGGGCTTTGTATTTGGTAACAAGGATGACAACTTTGGTCAGATGCTTACAAACTGGGTAGGCGGAACCAAAGATGGTGATTCCTATAAATACGAAGAGATTGGCGGCGAGGACAGCGTTGCTCAGTTAAGCGATTATGCTTCTAATGGTGTTGTATATTACTGCATGTATGACGAAGATAAGGCCGATGGTCATATCCAGAAGAATAAATGGAGAAAGACCTGGAGACCGGAAGACGCATATGAAGAAGACGAGGATGAGGATAAGTACTGGTACTGGCTTGAAAAAGACGGTAAGGCTTACATCCCGGATTCAGATGATATGAAGGCTACTGGTTATGCTTATGATCTTGGCGACGGTGCCCTCGAAGTTGATGGTAGCCAGTTTAGCTTTGCAAAAAAGAAAATCAACTCCAAAGATTACTTCTTTAATGCTGATGGCGAGATGTTATCTGACTTTGTAAATGTCGTTCATACAGAAGATGCCAATGTAATTGACTTAGGTATGTACTACTTCGGCGGTTCCAGCGATGGTTCTATGAAGACTGGTTCTCAGACTGTTAAGGATGATAACGGTGATTCCTTCAAGTTCTACTTTGGCACCAAAGACAATAACACTACTGGCGAAGCAAAGGGTAAAGGCGTTACCGGTAATAAGAACAACAAGCTGTACTATATGGGACATCTTGTAGCAGCTGAGGATTACAAATATCAGCCGGTATGGTACGATATGGACAATAATGGTGAAGACGATACATTATTCATCGTAAATCAGAATGGTTCCATCCAGCACTCTGCTCTTGAGTACAAAGAAGATGGAGATATCTTGATTGATGCTAAGACAAACAAAGTTGCATTCAAAACAAAGAACACCAAGGATAATGTTTGGGATAAGTACTCTGTACTTGATGAGGAAAATGCAGATAAGTTAATCATCAATGTTGAAGTTCTTGATGAGAAAGTTGTAATGCCGATTAACGAGGTATATGACCCGGCTACACCGGATGACGCTTCTCCGGCTAACGCTCAGTAATTTATCTGGTTCAAAAAAGAAATTCTAATTGCAACACACGGACGGGAATTATTTCCCGTCCGTTTTGCTATTTCAAAAATTTCTGATGAATTCCGGATAATCTTTAAACAAACTTCCAATCTGTTAAATATAGGATATTTTTACTTTATATATTATATATGCTTGCAGTATCAACAAAATGATAGTATAATGTCGAATTGTAATGTCGTATCGTGTTGATAGAAAGAGTACTATATAAAAGTGGGAACACCGGTGAAAATAGTTAGCGGTGTATTTTCCTTTGCTATTTTATTCTGCTGATGAGAGTAAATTTTATATTATGATCAATGACCACATTACTATTAAAAAGGAAGTTTGAGCAAATGAAAAATTATAGACAATTAATTCATGAAGATATTAGAAACTTAGGAATTGCAGATAACTTTTTAGGGGAGGAATGCCTGTACCTGGCTTTGGATATCTTAAAGGATAATCCGATGCGTTTATGCTGTATATCAAAATCTATGTATTTCGACATGGCCGACGCCATGGATACAACAACCATATGTATTGAAAGGAATTTAAGGACCTTTATCGCTAAATTATGGAAAACGGATAACCATAGATATCTGGATAAAATCGCGGGCCGTCATTTAGTTTCAAAACCGACCAATAAAGCATTCCTTGATATGATGCGGTTATATTGGTGTGAGGGCGACGAGGACGAAGAATAAAACAGAATCTTATTAAGACTATGGAGGCGCTCTGAGAGGGGCGTCTCTGTTTTTATAGGAATTGTTTGCTGCGGGAGGCTGTTTCTGTCCCATTTACTTAGAATGTACGGTCTAGTTGAATAAAGGGCAACCAAGAAAATCATCCTGGATGTGTGATAGCAAAACGGACGGGAAATAACTCCCGTCCGTGTGTTGCAATTAGAAATTTTTCTGAATTTAGGAAACTTGCTTACTACTGAGGTTTGCTACCGCTAGTAACACTGCCAGAAGCAATTACGTCTGTGCTGATCGGCATTACGTCCTTCTCATCAATATCTTCAACATTGATAATTAAGCTTCCCTTTTCAACAGAGTATTTATCCCATACCTTACTGCTAGAGTTCTTTGTTTTAAACTCAACCTTATTTGTTTTAGCATCAATCAGGATATCCCCGTCTTCTTTGTACTCAAGAGCAGAGTGCTGGATAGAACCGTTCTGATTTACAATAAATGTAGCTTCTTCGCCGTTTCCAGCAACATCCATAAATACCGGCTGATACTTATAGTCCTGAGCTGCTACAAGATGACCCATGTAGTACAGTTTGTTGTTCTTATTACCGGTAACACCTTTACCTTTTACTTCGCCAGTGGTACCATTATCCTTGGTTCCAAAGTAGAACTTGAAGGAGTCACCGTTGTCATCCTTAACAGTCTGGGAACCAGTCTTCATGGAGCCGTCATCAGAACCACCGAAATAATACATTCCCTCGCTGATTACAGACGGATCAAGGGACTTAACAACGCTTACAAAGTCAGAAACCATTGCACCTTCTTCGTTGAAGAAGTAGTCTTTGGAATTAATTTTCTTCTTGGCGAAATTAAACTGATCACCCTGGTCCATTGTTCCATCGCCTAACTCATATTCAATACCAGTAGCTTTGACATCGTTACCGTTCGGAATGTAGACTTTTCCATCTTTCTCAATCCAGTACCAGAACTTGTCAGCATCCTCATCCTCTTCGTATGCGTCTTTTGGAGCCCATGTCTTTCTCCATTTGTTTTTCTGGATGTGACCATCTGCTTTGTCTTCATCGTACATACAATAGTATACAACTGCATCGTTACCCTCTTCAGCATCTGCACTTGTATCCTTAACATAAGTACTTAATACTTCATCACTATCCTCACCGCCGATTTCCTTGTAAAGCATATCAGCGTCCTTGTCTACTTTAGTTCCAGCAACCCAGCCAGTCAGCATCTGACCACGGTTCTCATCCATGTTACCAAATACGAATCCCTGGCCCTTAACGTTGGACTGCTTACCAGTAGCAACTTTACCGCTGGACTTTAAGTAGTACCAGTACTCATCTGCATCTGCATCATCATCCGGTGTGGACGGAGCTGTGGTGTATACCCAGCCAGATTCTACACGGGCACCAGTCTCATCGCAGTAATAAGTTGGGCTTGTTGTGCTTGTGTTAATGCTGTTCTCTTCGTTTACAACCTGATCGCCGTCAGCTGTTACCCAGCCAGTCAGCATCTTACCGTCAGCATCGAAGAAGAAGGTGCTTCCCTTGTAAAGGATCTTCTTATTGTCTGCTCTCTTACCTGTGGACTGGAAGTAGAACCACTCCTCATCTGCATCCTCGTCCTCGTACGGTGTTGTTAATCTCCAGTCGTTTACGATCTTTGCACCGCTGGAGTTTACGAAGTAGTAATCTCCGTCATACTCTACCCAGCTGGAACGAACGAGCATTCCGTCGTCGCCTACATAGTACTCCTTACCATTGCTGGAGCAGAAGGTATTCTCATATACATCGCCATTCTTGTCGTAGCAGTACCACTCGCCATCTACCATCATCCAGGTGCCCTTTGCAGCTGCGAAGGATGTGATGGAAGCGCCTAATGCTAACAGCGCTGCTGCGGATACTACGGCAGCAATTTTAGTCTGCTTTCTCATAATTAATGCACTCTCCTTTTTTTTTTTGAAACTTTTTTGAAATTCCTAATTGCATTACGAGGAACATTATACTTCTTATAAGAGAAATTATCGGAATTTGCAGAAAATGCCAAAATTAATAATTCCTTAAGAAAGTAGAGAGAAAATAGGCCATGAGCGATCATATACTTTTAAAAATACAGAATTTAATATAATACATATACTACACTAATTCTTAAAACAATATCGTTTTATACCTGTCAGATACAGCAATTTTAATCTGGACTTCATATCTGACCTATACATAAAAATTACTATGTAGAGCAGCCATTACAGAGCCACTTATGTTAAATTTAATTATGATCATTAAAAAACACAGATATAAATTCCTAAACCAGCTTGAAATTTATATCTGTGTCAAATACAGTCAGATAAAAATATTTTGATAAAGACGAGGAGATCTTCACAGAACATGGTATTCCTCATACAGTTTTTGGCGATATTTCGGGTCAGATATCACTTTTTCCATATCCGTATAACGCTTATCTTGAAGGAGTTTCTGCATAAGTTCCGTAATACGGCCCTCCCCCTGCTCAATTCCTTGTTTCAGCCCCTCTTGCAATCCTTCTTTCCGTCCTTCTTCTAGTCCTTGTTCCCTTCTTTATATCATTATACTCAATCAAACAAGGAAAAACAAGAATGATCCACAAAGACTTTCAGCGTGGTATATGTGTGATAAATCCAGAAAGGCGTTCCTAGCACAGTCAAGTTTGATCTTGTGATGTATCATAATAAATCCAGTGAAAAACATTTAATATCACAGTATAGAGATCTGTACTGGCTAAAAATTCATACTAGCGATAAAGATTATCTGGTGTGAAGAAATTGACATTAAGAATAGATGGAAGGGCCTTTACAAGACTTGGTATTCTTTATACAACTTCTGACGGTATTCTGAATCAGTCGCACTTTTTTCCAGATCTATATAACGTTTATCCTGAAGGAGCCTCTGCGTAAGTTCAGCAAAGCGGCCTTCGCCCTGCTCCCGTCCTTCTTCCAGTCCCTGCTCCCGTCCTTCTTTCAATCCTTGCTCCCGTCCTTTACCAATATTTTCCTGGTCACGCATCAGTAATGTCATATATTCCCGCCTCCATTCCTTGTTTTGCTTCGCCAGGGCCACCTCGTCGCTCAGCGCCTTCACAAGCACCTAGAGATTTTTTTATCTTCGATTTTGGAACGCGAAAAATGTTAAGCAATGCTCTTATAAACGCATATACTGATGAGAAATTCGCACCAGCATTAAAGTTAGTCCACTGTAAGGAACAGATGCTTGAAAGGTAAAAGGACAGTTACAGAATGCGGTATTCCTCATATAGCTTCTGGCGGTATTCTGGATCAGTCGCACTTTTTTCCAGATCTATATAACGTTTATCTTGAAGGAGCCTCTGCGTAAGTTCAGCAAAGCGGCCTTTTCGTCCTTCTTGTCCCTGCTCCTGTCCTTCTTCCAGCCCCCTGTCCTGTCCTTCTTCCAGTCCCTGCTCCTGTCCCTTCCCTGCTCCTGTCCTTCCAGTTTCCGTCCTTCTTTCAATCCTTGTTCCCGTCCTTTATCAATATTTTCCTGATCACGCATCAGCAATGTCATATATTCCCGCCTCCATTCTTTGTTATGTTTTGCCAAAGTCACCTCATCATTCAGTACCTTCACAAACGCATGATCTGATGGGCGGCCTCCCATGTAGTCCAGAAAGGCCTTCAGATCTGTGCTGACATCGTCCATGACTCCTTCCGTATTCAGAAACAGTTTGTACGTGTCATCCTCCAGCCGCAGGGAACCGTCCTCCCGGCACTTGTTTTCAAATGTATACACATGGCGGCCCATTCTGAAAAGGTCAAAGGTGCAGATGAAGATAATATAGGTCCGCTTCAGATTCTTGTACCTTTCCCCTTTGTTTAACTGCTGCATATCCAGCACAGACTGGTAGTAGCGGCTCCGTTTGGGCAGGTCCCCAGTATTCGTGGTCTGGATCTCGATATTATAAGCGACCTCCCGGTTGTCCTGCACATAGATATCCAGGCGGATACTCCTGGCATCCCACTCCTCATCAATGCTTTTCTGTGATTCCAGATACTCCAGGCGGTCGATCTTAACGGCCAGGATGATCTCCAGCATACGCTTACAGAGAGCAGGTTTTCTCATGATCTTTCCGAAAAGGAAATCATTGGACAGACCAATGCTTTCCCAGTTCGTCTTAACCTGTTCCATAAACACCTCCCGTTGGATTCCAGTGATTATGCTCTACGGCTTTCCTTCTTTATATCATTATACTCAATCGGGGGAGAAAAACAAGAATGTTCCTTGAGAGTCTTTAGCAGTGAAATTTGAAACCTTGAGTTATTGACATAAAATCAATTTGGAGCATAGCAAAACGGACGGGAATTAATTCCCGTCCGTGTGTTGCAATTAGAATTTCTTTTGGATTTTAAATATCCGAATTACTGAGCATTGCTTCTGGAAGCGTTGCTGTTGGTCGAGGAGCTTATCAGCGCCAACCGGCATTACAACTTCCGGATTTAAGTACTCAACATAAATGTAATTTTCAAGTACAGCATCATTTTCTACTTCATACTTATCCCAAACATTAGCTTTAGAATTAGCCTTGCTGAATGTAGCTTTTGCTTTCTTAGCATCGATTAAAATATCGCCATCTTCCTTGTACTCAAGAGCAGAATGCTGGATGGAACCATTCTGGTTTACGATGAATAACGCATCTTCTCTACCATCGCCATCAACATCCATCTTAACCGGCTGATACTTGTAGTCCTCAGATGCTACAAGATGACCCATGTAGTAAAGCTTATTATTCTTGTTACCAGTAACGCCTTTACCCTTAACTTCTCCAGTGTTGGAATTGTCCTTTGTTCCAAAGTAGAATTTGAAGGAATCGCCGTTGTCATCCTTAACAGTCTGTGAACCAGTCTTCATGGAACCATCATCGGAACCACCAAAGTAGTACATACCAGTGTTGATTACAGATGCATCGTCAGTTTCTACTACATTGACAAAATCAGAAAGCATTTCACCTCTATTATTAAAGAAATAGTCCTTAGAGTTTACTTTCTTCTTTGCAAAATAGAAGTCCTCGTCACCATCTTTTTCAAGAGCGCCATCGCCAAGGTCATAAGCGAAGCCACGAGCCTTCATATCCTCTACATCCGGAATATATACTTTACCGTCTTTTTCAATCCAGTACCAGTACTTATCAGCATCCTCGTCCTCTTCGTATGCATCTTCGGGTGCCCAGGTCTTTCTCCATTTGTTCTTCTGGATATGACCATCAGCTTTATCCTCGTCATACATGCAGTAGTAAACTACATCTTTTCCTCTGTAATCGGATAATTTAACATCACTGTCTTCGCCGCCAATTTCTTTGTAGTCATAGGAGTTGTCAGCGGCATCCCACTCTCCGCCAACCCAGCCAGTCAGCATCTGACCGCGGTTTTCATCCATGTTACCAAATACAAAGCCCTGGCCCTTAACGTTGGACTGCTTACCAGTTGCAACCTTACCGCTGGACTTTAAGTAGTACCAGTATTCATCTGCATCTGCATCGTCATCCGGTGTGGACGGAGCAGTTGTATATACCCAACCAGACTCTACACGGGCACCAGTCTCGTCACAGTAATAAGTTGTGCTTGTTGTGCTTGTGTTAATGCTGTTCTCTTCGTTTATAACCTGGTCGCCGTCAGCTGTTACCCAGCCAGTCAGCATCTTACCGTCAGCATCGAAGAAGAAGGTGCTTCCCTTGTAAAGGATCTTCTTGTTGTCTGCTCTCTTACCTGTGGACTGGAAGTAGAACCACTCCTCATCTGCATCCTCGTCCTCGTACGGGGTTGTTAATCTCCAGTCGTTTACGATCTTTGCACCGCTGGAGTTTACGAAGTAGTAATCTCCGTCATACTCTACCCAGCTGGAACGAACGAGCATTCCGTCGTCGCCTACATAGTACTCCTTACCATTGCTGGAGCAGAAGGTATTCTCATATACATCGCCATTCTTGTCGTAGCAGTACCACTCGCCATCAACCATCATCCAGGTGCCCTTTGCAGCTGCGAAGGATGTGATGGAAGCGCCTAATGCTAACAGCGCTGCTGCGGATACTACGGCAGCAATTTTAGTCTGCTTTCTCATAATTAATGCACTCTCCTTTTTTTCTTTTTGAAACTTTTTGAAATTCCTAATTGCATTACGAGGAACATTATACTTCTTATAAGAGAAATTATCGGAAGTATAGGAGAATACAGAAATTAATAAAGAATTAAGAAATAAGCCTAAAAAATAGCACGAGAGGCAGACTGCTATTTAATTAATTTTGTTATATATAATATATATACTATTTTGAAAATAGCAACGGCACTGTATGCACCCTGTATTTAAACTCTGCTTTTCTCAAGGGATTCGCATACAGCGTTTAATACCTGCTGCAATTTTAAAATATCATCCGTGATTCCGCTGAGGTCATCGCTCTGGTCCTCGAACCGGCAGTTGATATGTGCCAGCTGCTGGCTGAGCTCATCCAGCCCCTGGCTGGAGGGCCAGCCAGAACACTCCCCCATCCCCTGGTCAGAATACGCCTCAGATGATCCGCTGTTTGCTGCCTGTACTGGCTTGTTATATAACTCCATGGATACCAGCTCCTTTGCTTTTGAGCATGTAATTTCATATGCTGTCTTTCGGTTTCCTTCCTATTCTACTAAAACGGCTGTGAAAATACAAGGATGATTCCCGGAGGATTCTCCCACGTTAGTGTATAATTATCATTGGCAAATATAGGAACTATTCCTAAGACAAAAAGGGAAACAGAGAAAATCCCTGCTTCCCAATCACACAGTTTTTCTTTATGATGTTAACTGCTAAGAAAAACATGTAAAGGAAACTGTATGATGAAAACTATTGTAGAGGAAAAACCAATATCTTTCAAGGAGTTGGAGCAAAAAATATTTTCTTATGTATGTGAGCTGGGCAGAGAGATCACAACTGCCATGCTGGAGGCTTATGATAAGGAACTGGCAGAGGGAAGGGATAAAAAGAATTACCGGGATAAAGGGATCCGCACCACCACGATAAAAACAGTCTACGGTGAAGTCAGCTATGGCAGGCACGTCTATCAGACAAAACTTGAGGATGGAAAGAAAGCCTGTGTGTATCTGCTGGATGAAGCCATGCAGATGGAAAAGATAGGCCTGATCTCCACAAACCTGGCAGAGAAGCTGGCCATGACGGTAACAGAAGCGCCGTACCGCGTTACAGCAGAGACAATAAGCAGCACCTGCGGCCAGAGCATCAGTGCCGGCGGTGTGTGGAACGTGATGCAGCGGTTGGGTGAAAGGATCAGCGAAGAGGAAGAACATGCTGTAAAACAGATGCATGCGGACCAGTCAGAGGGAAAAAAGGAGATTCCGGTACTGTTTGAAGAAATGGATGGCGTATGGCTGTCCATGCAGGATGAACAGCATAAAAAGATGAAAAAACAGGAAATGAAGGTCTTTACCATGTATGAAGGCTGGGATGCGGAGAAAGAAAAGCAGGGCCGCAGCAGCCTGGTGGGAAAAACCATGCTTGCGGGGATGGAGAAAAGTAAGAAATTCCATGAAAAGCGGGAGGCCTGTATTTGCAAGAAATATGATGCGGATGAGATCGGCCAGCGCATCTTAAACGGAGATGGAGGCAGCTGGATCTACGAGCCATATGACCCGGAAGCAATCTTCCAGTTAGACAGATATCATGTATATCAGGAGATCACAGGGAAGATCCGTGATAAGAAAGCGCAGAGAGAAATCCGGGAACTGTTTGATACAGGCAAGCCGGAGGAAATGTTGGAATATATACAGATATATGCGACCAGCATAGAAAGCCCGGATGAAAAGGATAAAAGCAGCCAAAAGGCCTGGGAATTATATCAATATCTGGAACATAACAGGGAAGGTCTGCTGCCCTACGATAAAAGGGGGATAAAGATAGCAGCCCCGCCGGAAGGGATTCTTTATAAAAGGATGGGTGTGCAGGAAAATCAGAATTGTACGGTGATCACGCTGAGGATGAAGAACCGAAGGATGCGCTGGTCGGTAAACGGAGCCAATAACCTTGCCAAGATCCTTTACCAAAAAGAAAACAAGGAATTGATTAAGACGATAGAGCGATATACGGATGGCTTAGTGTTCACAATGCAGATGCAGGAGATCGTGGAAACATTAAGTGCCGCAAAAGCTCCAAAGAAGGACGGGAAAGGAAATCCGTATGTGGATGTGGTAAATGTGCATATGCCGCTGTTTGAAGCAATACAGACAGCATCCAGAAAGGCGTTTAAGAGAGCGTTCTGTTGTTAAACAAAGGAAAACCCATAGGGTCTATTTGGCATACCCAAAAACAGAAAAAATATCATAAGGAAAAAATGAAGTGGGTAAGTTGCCAACGATTACTTGACACAAACTTCTCCCACCTTCCCCTTGAATCTCCGCTGAAAATACGATATACTGTCATAAACTGGTTTTTATTTATAGAAACAGAATTGAGGAGAAAGAAAAATGGAACTGACTACTGTTAAGGAGCTTTTTAGCGACCGTGAAAAATATCTGGACAAAGAGGTTGGTGGGCGGCTGGATCCGCAGCATCCGCGACTCGAAAGCATTCGGCTTCATCGTATTAAATGATGGAACGTGCTTTGATACCCTTCAGATTGTTTACCACGATACAATGGAAAACTTTGCGGAGGTTTCCAAATTAAACGTAGGCGCGGCTATTATCGTAAAGGGAACCCTGGTGGCGACGCCGGAGGCAAAGCAGCCCTTTGAGATCCAGGCGGATCAGGTGCTGGTGGAGGGCGTTTCCAATGCCGACTATCCACTGCAGAAAAAACGTCACAGCTTTGAGTATTTACGGACCATTTCCCATCTGCGCCCCAGGACCAATACGTTCCAGGCGGTTTTCCGTGTCCGTTCCCTCGATCGCCTATGCGATCCATAAATATTTCCAGGAGCAGGGCTTTGTTTATGTCCATACGCCGCTGATCACCGGAAGTGACTGCGAGGGCGCCGGAGAGATGTTCCAGGTGACGACCATGGATCTGGCCAACGTGCCGAAGAAGGATGACGGAACCGTGGACTTCTCCCAGGATTTCTTTGGAAAGCCCACCAACCTGACCGTAAGCGGCCAGTTAAATGCAGAGACCTATGCCATGGCCTTCCGCAACGTTTATACCTTTGGACCCACCTTCCGCGCTGAGAACTCCAACACCACCCGTCATGCGGCTGAGTTCTGGATGATCGAGCCGGAGATGGCCTTTGCAGATCTCAACGACAATATGGCCGTGGCTGAAGGAATGTTAAAGTATGTGATCCGGTACGTTCTGGAGAATGCCCCGGCGGAGATGAATTTCTTCAACCAGTTTGTGGATAAGGGACTCTTAGACCGGTTAAACCATGTATTAAATTCTGAATTTGGTCATGTGACCTATACGGAGGCCATCAAGCTTCTGGAGGAGCATAACGATAAATTCGATTATAAAGTATTCTGGGGCTGCGATCTCCAGACGGAGCATGAGCGCTATCTGACAGAGGAGATCTTTAAGAAGCCGGTGTTCGTTACGGACTATCCAAAGGAGATCAAGGCGTTCTATATGAAGCTAAACGAGGACGGAAAGACGGTTGCAGCCATGGACTGCCTGGTTCCGGGAATCGGAGAATCATCGGAGGAAGTCAGAGAGAGGACAGCTACGACAAGCTTCTGGGAAGAATGAAGGAGCTGGGCTTAAGGGAAGAGGATTATGGCTTCTATCTGGATCTGCGTAAATACGGTTCTGTACGCCATTCCGGCTTTGGCCTTGGCTTCGAGCGCTGCGTGATGTATCTGACAGGAATGGGCAATATCCGCGATGTGGTTCCGTTCCCGCGTACTGTAAATAACTGTGATCTGTAAAAATACGAGTGACTGGGAGCGCGCAGATGACTGCTGCGCTCCTTTCGTCTCTATTCGGTAATTGGGGGATTCAGCCATGAAATTTATTCACACCGCAGACATCCACTGGGGGATGGTGCCTGACAGCGACCGGCCCTGGGGGAAAAAGAGGAGCAGGCCATCCGCCTCACCTTCCAGGCCATCATTGAGGATGCCAGGGACAGCCGTGCGGATCTTCTTCTGATCTCGGGAGATCTGTTCCACCGCCAGCCGCTGGCCAGGGATCTGAAGGAGGTCAATTACCTGTTTTCCACGATCCCGGGGACCCGGGTGGTGATCATCGCCGGAAATCATGACCGGATCCGCAAAAGCTCTGCCCTTCTGAGCTTTTCCTGGTGCCCCAATGTGACGTTTCTGATGGACGAAACCATGACCTCCGTATATTTTGAGGATCTGAACACGGAGGTTTACGGCTTCAGCTACCATACGACGGAGATCACAGAAGACAGGACTGCGGGATTTTTTGTATCTGCTTCCCGACGGACCAGGATCCTAATGCTCCATGGAGGGGATGCGAAGCACCTGCCCTTTGATAAAAACGCTTTGGCGGCGCTGCCGTTTTCTTATATCGCCCTGGGCCATATCCATAAGCCTGCGGTGCTTCTGGAAAACCGGATGGCGTATCCAGGTTCCCCGGAGCCTCTGGACCTTACGGAGACCGGCCCTCACGGCTATCTGACAGGAGAGATCGACGACGCCACCGGCCATGTGACCTCTCTGAAATTCAAGGCAGCCGCCCAGGCCCAGTATATCCCATTGGTAGTCAGTGTGACCCCGGCGACCACCAATGCCGAGCTTTCCCAGCTCATTGCGGACGAGATCAAAAAGCGCGGCGCATCCAATATTTACCGCTTCCGGATCCGGGGCATGCGGGATCCGGACACGGAATTTGATCCGGAGCTTCTGGCGGGCCAGTGGAATATCAGCGAGATCCTGGATGAAACGGAGCCCCAGTACGATTTTCACGCGCTGTTTGCCGACCATCCCAGTGATATGATCGGATTTTATATCCAGGCATTAATGAAGGAAAATATGAGCCCGGTGGAGAAAAAGGCCCTGTATTATGGGATCCATGCGCTTTTGATGACAAAGGATGAAAGGAGTTAGGGAACATGAAGCTGCTGGAACTGCATATCAACGGATTCGGAAAGATCCATGACCGGACCATCTCCTTTTCAGACGGGATCAATGTGATCTATGGCCGCAATGAGGCGGGAAAGTCCACGCTTCATACCTTTATCCGGGGAATGCTCTTTGGAATGGAACGGGGCCGTGGGCGCGCTGCCAGAAATGATCTGTATTCTAAGTACGAGCCATGGGAGAACAGCGGGACCTACGAGGGCTGGCTGCGTCTGGAGCAGGGGGCGTGGTCTACCGCATTGAGAGGAGATTCCGCAAGGACGACCGGTATCTGAGGATCATCAACGAGACCCAGGGACGGGAGGAGGAGCCCACCCGTGCCCTGATGGACCGGATCCTGGGAGGCCTCAATGAAACGACGTATAATAACACCATCAGCATCAGCCAGTTAAAAAGCGCTACTGAGGACGGTATGGTGGGCGAGCTGAAGAACTATATCGCCAACATGAACACAACTGGGAATATATCGCTGAACATAACGAAGGCAACGGCGTTTTTGAAAAACCAGAAGCGGAGTCTGGAGGCCAATCTGGTCCCGGATGCATCCAGAGAGTATACGGCGCTGCTGGCGGAGATCCGGGCGGTGGATGCGGAGATCTCCTCCCCCAGTATGAAAACCAGCTGGCTGCCTACCAGAGAACACGTTCCCAGGTAAAGGGGATCATTGAAAATACCCAGGCGGAGAGGGCGGCCCTGGCTGAAAAGGTGAAAAAAGCCGCCAGGTGCTGGCGGACGGCCAGTTTACAGACCGGTCATCGGTGGCGGCCTGTGAGGAAAAGGCCAGATCCCTGTATGACAGCTTCTGCACTGCGGAGCGCGAGTGTAAAAACGGTCCCGGAAGCTTTTGGCGGGAGCGGGGATACTTCTGGCGGTCTGCGGCGCCCTTCTGACCGGATATCTGGGGATCACAGATCTTTCCCGTTTCCTGCCGTTTGTCATTGCCGGGGAGGAGGGGCCATAATGGGCCTGGTCCTGGCGATGGTGCTGACGGCCCGGGGAAAGCGCTTTGACAGAAAAATGGAAGAGGCCCGGGCGCAGCTTTCTGGAGCTTCTGGCCCGGCATCTGGGAGACGGAACCGTATCCTCGGAGGCCATGGATGCGTTTTATGGCCGTATGGCAGAGTTTTCAAAGCTTTGTGATATGCTGGACCAGTCTGAACATGCGCTGGATAAATATACAGAAGATATCAGCTCTCTCCAGGAAAAACAGAATAACTGCAGCGAGATGATCGAAAAGCAGCAGAGGACCCAGTGGGAGCTGGAAAAGAAGCTGGAACATCTGAATGCCTGCCGGACCAGGGCCGCGGCCTTAAAGCGGGTGCTGGCGGAAAATGACCGGGTCCGGGAAGAGATCCTGGCCATCGAGATGGCCCAGGAGACCATGACGGAGCTGTCCTCATCCATCCGGGATTCCTTTGGCCTGTACCGAATAAGGAGGCGTCCAGGCTGGTATCCGGGATCACCGGAGGGATCTATGACAGCATGAGCATTGATGAAAATTTAAACGTATTTCTGAATACAAAGAGCAGACTGGTGCCGCTGGAGAGCATCAGCAGCGGGGCCATGGACCAGGTGTATCTGGCTCTGCGGTTTACCACGGTTTGAAGAAATTTAAAAGAAGGAAAAAGGGACCGATATGTGGTTTTATATAAATGGTCGGGTTGAAAGTATAGTCCTTCGCCGCAAGGCGAGGACTTTTTCCATAATGAGGAAAACAGGATTTTATACTATCAAAGATAAATTTTTTGAAAATATGCCAGATCCGTATCTTAAAGGAAATAAGGTGGGAAACCTTGTGATATTCTCCATATCGTTAAGCTGGACGATAGCCGGGAAAGCGCATTTCTGATACAGGATATGTTCCCGATAACAGAAGAATACATAGAACGGGAATATACGATTGCCGGAAATCATTTGATGCTGACCAGTGAGCATACCGCCAGAGAGATTGAGCGAAAAGCGAGAAAAGTTATGGGGATGTTGAAACCGGCATTAAATTTACTCCAACGCAACCAGATGTTATAGCGATATTGAAGAAGCTGAAGGAGCGCAGATAGTGATTCCAACTGGCTCTATTTTGGCTCTGAAAACTAGGGGTAAATACAAGAAGAAATATTTAAAGTATGCCAAAAATCCGGAAGAAGTTCCAAATGAAAAGGATTTCTTCCGGATTTTTCTATGTATAGAGCGAGGGTATCGCTCAATCATCTAATTTGATGATTTTGCGACACCCCCTTAATTATCTGTAATAATTAGCCGAAGTATCTCTCTAAGAGACCCTGGAAAGCCTTGCCGTGACGAGCCTCGTCTCTTGCCATCTCATGAACTGTGTCATGGATTGCATCCAGGTTAGCTGCTTTTGCTCTCTTAGCCAGGTCGAACTTACCAGCTGTTGCGCCGTTCTCAGCCTCAACTCTCATCTCCAGGTTCTTCTTGGTGCTGTCTGTAAGAACCTCACCCAGAAGCTCTGCAAACTTAGCTGCGTGCTCAGCCTCTTCATAAGCTGCTTTCTCCCAGTAAAGGCCGATCTCCGGATATCCCTCTCTGTGAGCAACTCTTGCCATAGCCAGGTACATACCAACCTCGGAGCACTCGCCCTCGTAGTTTGCTCTTAAGTCAGCCATGATATCTTCGCTGGAGCCCTGAGCTACGCCTACAACGTGCTCTGCTGCCCAGCTCATAGCGCCTGCCTGCTCCTGGAACTTGGAAGCCGGTGCATTACATACCGGACATTTCTCCGGAGCTGTCTCGCCTTCATGAACATAACCGCAAACTGTGCAAACCCATTTCTTCATAGTGTTTTCTCCTTTATGATTTGATTTTTTAATTTCGATAATAGTAATTGTTACTGATATCAATATAGCATATTTGATACTTTTTGTCAACAGATAATTTTATTTTTTGTTGACATTCACTGCATTCTCCGTAAAAGAAAATGGTGTGGGAGTTCTACCCGTCCGGGCGCCGGCCCTGTCATAAGCTCCTCCGTTTTGTGCACCAGGCTCTGGGGAAGATCGATGATAGCCCCGCAGGTCTTACACACAAAATGGTAGTGGGGTTCTGTCACATAATCAAAGTGTTCAGAACCGTCCCCGCAGGAAAATCTCGCTATTTCGCCCAGCTCTGACAAGAGCTTTAAGTTCCTGTAAACCGTTCCCAGGCTGATATTTGGAAATTCCTCGCGGATGGAAAGGTAAAGGGCGTCGGCAGTGGGATGGTCAGTACGGTTCATCAGACAGTTTTTATGGATTCTCTCTGACGGCTGTACTTGAGCGTCTTCATACCTGTCTCTCCTTCCTTAAATATTCCTCCCGCATCGGGATGACAATCATTAATAATAATAATTGTTACCATTATTATATACAAATATAAGGAAATGTCAAGAGGTTTTTTCTTGAAAACAATCGTTTCTGTCATTATACTATAAGAAAGTATGAAGAAAAAGAGGTGAGGCCATGGGAACGAAACATATCCGCCATCTGGTCACCGAGCTGGCGCGCGCGGCTGTCAGACCGGGATTTTTTGAGAAAGGCCGGGATCAGCCGCCGTACCATGCAGGAGATATTTGTAAGAGATAAGTGGGAGGAGGCCCTTGAGAGCCTGTTCCCCATCCGGGAGCGGCTTTCCTGTAAACAGATCCTGGAGCTGTGCCACCCAGAGCTTTGGGCCCTGTCCGGGGAGCCGGAGGAGGGCTGGATCTCCTTTACCTATAAATTTTCCACTCATATCCTGTATCCGGATCCGGAGTTTTCCGAAAAGGCGGCGTCCTATGCCAGGGGCGCGTATGTTTACCTGAACGTGCTCCAGTTCTTCTTTGATGAGGAGAGAAAGGCGGTCCCCTTCGATCCCTTCAATGATTTCGCCCTGCTGGGGAAGAGGAGTACCAGAGCTGTGACCGGGCTGGAGAATACGGCCGGTTTGTGCGGGAATTCCGGGATCAGTATATTTATGAGATGATGCGCTTAAACCGGGAGGCTACGCCCTTTGAGACGCTGAGCCATATTGCGGGAGTCCATCATGTGGCCATGACCGTGGCCAGAGGGCTGAAAAAGGCGGGGGTCCCCATCGACCTGGCTTTATCCTCGGGAGCCGCTGCCGGCCATGATCTGGGGAAATTTGGCTGCAAGCCCAATGAACGGGTCCCTTACCTTCACTATTACTATACCAACCAGTGGTTCATGGCCTATAAGATGGAGGGCATCGGCCATATCGCGGCCAATCATTCCACCTGGGATCTGGAGCTGGACAATATCACTGTGGAGTCCCTGGTCCTGATCTATGCGGATTTCCGCGTTAAGCAGATGCGGGATGAAAGAGGGAAAGAGATCACGAAGATATACAGCCTGAAGGATTCCTATGATGTGATCCTGTCCAAGCTGGACAATGTGGACGAGGCCAAGAGGAACCGTTACCGGGCCGTTTATTCCAGGCTATATGAATTTGAGCGGTATATGCGCTCTCTGGGGGCCGATACGGAGCTGTCCGGAAATCCGCCGAAGCCGGAAAAACGTCCGGATATCGCCATCCAGAACAGCAGCCAGATCGTCACATCCTTTTTATATTTTGCCATTGAGCATAACATCGACGTGATGCACCGTCTGGGGTCAGAGCGGCAGTTCGGAAACATCCTGGAGGCGGCCCGCAGCGAGAAGGACTGGAAGAACGTGCGGGCGTATCTGAATATTTTCAATGAATATTCTATTCATCTGGATCATAAGCAGAAGGAACAGACCATCAGCTTCCTGTATGAGCTGCTTTTAAACCGGGAGGGGGACATCCGCAGGCAGGCGGCGGCCCTGATCGGAAAGATGTTCGCCAATTTCAACGCAGGATACAGGAAGGAGATCCCCGCCGACATGGCCGACCTGGACGACCGGCAGGCCCGTACCCTCTGGGAGGCCTATATGGAAAAGCTCATCTGTCCCGATTATCGTCTGACTCTCCAGCAGAAGCGGCGGATCCAGAATTCCTTAAAATACGTGCTGCTTTCGGGATCGAGCACAGCGATGACCGGGTGCGGGAGGAAATGCTGACCATTTTTTACCGGTGGTTCGATGGAAGCCATGAGCTGGATGAGGATGCCAGATTCGCCCTTCTGGACGCAGTATTTTCCATGCCAGCCGAGCTCTGTGCCAGAAGCGGCCGCCTGGACTGCCTGGCGGAGTTTGCCGTGGATAACATGGACCATGAGGACGACCGGGTGCGGGTGGCCGCAGTCCGGGCCTTAAAGGTGCTCACCAGCGTGGTCACCAGGGAAAACGCCTGCTATGAGCGGGTGAGAAAGGCAGTGACGGAAATGGATACCGGCAGCATCACCATGGTGTTTTTACAGTACCGGATCCTTACGAACCTCCGGCTGGATACAGAGTCCCAGCGGGAGATCCTGTACGGCAGCGACGTGGTCAGCGACATTTTCCTGGAGAATCTGAAGTCTGTGACGCCCTGGATCTTAAAGGCCATAAATATCAAGCTGCTGGCCGATCAGGTGGACCATGGAAGACGGGAGCACATCCTCCATATCTGCGCCCATCTGTCCAACCTCATCAAGGTCAGCGAGCATGTGGGCGTGCGCCATGATGCGGGAAAGGCATTGCTGCGGCTGGGCCATCTGCTGTCCACAGACCAGGCCAACGAGATCGCCGTGGAGCTTTTAAAGGGGCTGGAGGTGGGAGAGTATGAGTTCTCCAAGTATATCCCCGAGTATCTGGGCGAATTTGCCCTGTGGCTTCCGCCGGAGCAGCTGGATGACCTGATCGAGCGGCTCCATCTGCTGTTAGCCAACGGAAATGAGCAGATCGTATCCGTGGCCCTGGACACCCTGGGCGTGCTTTTAGAGTGTTATTCCCGCTATCCCGCCAGGTTCCGGGAGCCGGAGCAGGTATCCCTGGACCGGCGGACGAGACTCCTTGGGCTGATCCTAAGCTGTCTGGCCAACTACCGGGAGCAGGTGCGCCAGGAGGCCATGCTGGTCATCGGCCAGCATGTATTCGGCTCAGAGAAGATGTCCGAGCGGGATAAAAACGACCTGTTTTCCCTTTGCTCCAAAAAGCTTCTGTTTTTATTAAATGAGAACAAGGGCGGGGAGCTGAGCCTTTATTACCGGGCAGCTGCCCTGGCCCATATCAGCCGGTTCATGTCCCGGTACCAGCTTTACACCGGGGACGTGGTCTTAAAGGGCCGCAGCAAGGTAGCGTTCTTCCCGGGCACCTTTGACCCGTTCACTCTGTCCCACAAGGAGATCGCCAGGCGGATCCGGGAGCTGGGCTATACGGTGTTCCTGGCCATTGACGAATTTTCCTGGTCTAAAAAGACCCAGCCCCATCTGGTGCGCAGGCAGATCGTCAATATGTCCATGGCCGATGAATTTTACGTCCATCTGTTCCCTGACGATATCCCCATCAATATCGCCAATCCGGCGGATCTGAAGCGGCTGCGGGAGATCTTTGCGGAGCAGGAGGTCTATATCGTGGCGGGCTCCGACGTGGTCCATAACGCCAGCTCCTATAAAAAGGAGCCGGAGGAAAACTCTATCCATAGCTTCAATCATCTGATCTTCCGCCGGGCCGGGGACGCCAGGCCAGGAGAGATCTACGAGTGCATCACTGGAAAGGTGGAGGAGCTGGAGCTTCCCAAGAGCCTGGAGGACATCAGCTCCACCAGGATCCGGGAAAATATCGACAAGCACAGGGATATCTCCAGCCTCATCGATCCAGTGGTCCAGGAGTATATCTACCATAAGGGGCTGTATCTGCGGGAGCCGGAATATAAGCCCATTGTGCGGGCCAAGGCCATTTCCTTTGAAAACCAGGGTCAGCCTGGCTGGGAGGTGCTGGACCATCTGGGCAATACGGTCCTTTACCGGAATCCGGAGGCGGAGGCGGTATTATCCAGGATCGGATACGAAAAAGACCAGCTGCTGATCCTTAAAAATGCAGCGGAGGGCGACCGTCCCGTGGGCTTTGTAAGCTTCCGGGAGCTGCGGTCTGAGGAGCTGTTCGGCGTTTTAAAGAGCATGGAGCTGGCCAACGCCGTAAGGCGGAGGACCAGCCGGGAGGTGCTTTACATCACCGGGATCCACGCCAGGGAGAGGGAGATCCATGACGGCGAGGCCATCCGGGATCCGGCCCAGCTTTTGCTGGCGGAGGTCATTACCCAGGCCCTGGAGAAAAACTGCAGCTTTGCCATTTTTGCCGCAGAACGGGGGACTGTCTCCAAGGAGGCTGCTTTTGCTCTGGAGCGCCAGGGCTTTGTGCGTCCGGAGCTGTTGGAAGAGGGGGAGAAGCGGGTCATTTACATGGTGGATATGCATGAGCCTCTGATGCTCCTCCACAATCTGGAGACCACCCTGAAAGAGCCCTTTGGCAGCAGCCCGGCCGTTTTGTCGGCCATTGAGAGAAACCATAAAAAGCTCCAGACGGCCATGACGAAGCTGTATCCGGGGAATCTGGTGCTGTCCTTATCCTCCGGCGTCATGCACCACCGGATGGTGGACCGGATCACAGCCTTAAACGGCGTGCCGGGAGAGCCGCTGACACCCAGGCGTCTGGGAGAAAACATGTGCGTGCCCTTTGGTAAGATCTTAAGGGGCAAGGTAGTGCCCAACACAGTCACCAAAACGCTCCATACGGATAAGGTCTACGAGCCGGAGCTGGATTCCTATGCCATCGAGGCATTCCCGTACTATTCGCCTCTGGAGAGCCAGATCAAGACCATCAGGTCCTTTGACCGGCCGGTGATCCTGGTGGATGATCTGGTCCATAAGGCCGACCGGCTGCAGGCCCTGGCCCCAAGCCTCAAAAAGGCCGGGATCCCTGTGAAAAAGGTGGTGGTGGGAGTGATCTCCGGCTATGGCCGGGATCTGATGGAGACCTTCCACCTGCCGGTGGAGAGTATTTATTCAATGCCCAATCTGCGCCAGTGGTTCGTGGAATCCACCTTATATCCCTTTATCGGCGGCGATACCGTGCGCCGGCGGGATATGAAGGTGGCGGGGCTCCAGCCGTCGGTGAACATGATCCTTCCCTACGCGGCCCCCAGGCTTTCCGGCTGCAGCCGGGAGGCGTTGTATGAGTTTTCTGTGTGCTGCATCGAAAACTCCCGGGATCTGCTCCAGGTACTGGAGACCGAGTACCGGAGCCAGTTTGCCAGGAACCTGACCCTTTCCAGGCTCTCGGAGGCAGTGATCCTGCCCCTGTGTCCCGATAAGGGAAGCTGTATGGAATATGATGAAAACCTGGCGGCGTCGGTATATCTGGAAAACGATCTGGAAATGCTGGGAAGAATGAAAAAATTTATGGTATAGATTCAGGAGGAAAACGCGAATGTTGAAATATTATGAAATAAATGGAAAAACGTGTTTTACAGATCACATGGATTTTCAGTGCCCGCCGGAGGCGGACTGGAAGGAGATCCCGGAGCCCAGGACCGCAGAGGAGCTTTCCTGGCTGTTTTTCAGAGAACCGGGGAGCTGCCGGGCCTCCTTCCTGGTGAATCATGAGGGACTTTTATGGGAAAAGGAGGAGAGCGTAGACTGGCTCAACAGCCGGAAGCTGGAGGAAAACAAAGCGTTTTATGGAAAACAGGACGGCTGTACGGAGGGAAAATGCGCAGCTGCGCTTCCGGAATGGATCCGGGAGCGGATCACAGCCGGAAAGGTCCGTGCCGTCAACGCCTCCCATCCCCGCTTCCTGGAGCTGCTGTCCGGGGAGGCATTCCCGGCAGGACCGGAGAAAAAGCGGGTCCATATCCTGGCCATCGGGGATGTGGGGAGCATGCTCCTTACGGGCCTCCATCTCTTGGGCGGCGACGTGATCTCCCGGATCGGGATCTGCGATATCTCCGACCAGGTGACGGCCCGGTGGGAGTTTGAGGAGAACCAGATCGCCTATCCCTGGGAGTATGACGCCCTGCCGGAGGTGGAGGTGGTGAAGCCAGAGAATCTTTTTGACTGTGATGTTTTCGTGTTCGTGGCCTCCAAGGGGATCCCGCCGGTGGGCTCCGGTGTGAAGGACGTGCGCATGTACCAGTTTGAAAATAATGCGAAGATCATGGCCAATTATGCGAAAATGGCCAGGGAAAGCCGGTTTAAGGGGCTGTTCTGCGCCGTTTCTGATCCGGTGGATCCTCTGGCAAAGACCGCATTTTTGGAGAGCAATAAAAATGAAGCCGGGGAGCTGGACTATATGGGACTTTTACCGGAGCAGATCCAGGGCTTCGGCCTGGGCGTCATGAACGCCAGGGCTGCCTATTACGCCAAGAGAGATCCTCGGTTTTCCAGATTCCTCACAGAGGGCCGCTCCTTCGGTCCCCATGGCCAGGATCTGGTGGTAGCCGATTCCATCGAGCATTATGATGATGCTCTTTCCAGAGAGCTGACGGAGCTGACGGTGACGGCCAATCTTAAAATGCGGGAGATCGGCTATAAGCCCTTTGTGGCTCCGGCCTTTTCCTCAGGTGCCCTGTCCATCCTTCTGGCTCTCCGGGGAGAGTGGCACTGCGGTTCGGTGTTCCTGGGAGGGATCTACATGGGAGTGAAAAACCGGTTTACAGAGAATGGTCTGGAAACGGAGATCCTTCCCCTGCCGGATGCCCTCCATGCCCGGATCCGGACGGCGGCGGAAAATCTCAGAATGATCGTATAGGAGGCGGATGGATTGGAAAATGGGAAGAAGGAAAAGAAGCTTTTGTGATCTATCCACAGAAAAGAGCGGAGGAGGGCCGTCTGGACCAGGTCCTCCGGGCGGCTCTGGAGGGGATCTCTGCCCAGGTGGTGGATTCCATGGAGGAGCTGTGGGAGAACGGTGACCACGAAAATGGTACGGAGCGGTTCCAGGGCTGCCGGATACTCTTTGCAGTTCCCCTGGGGAAAAACGGGGTAAACCGTGGATATTATGAGGTCCTGGCATGGCTCCGCTGTGGAAAACCTGTGCTTGAGGGAGCTTTGGCCGGCTTCCTTATTGACGCGGACAGCGAGCTTTATACCAAGGCGGCCGCCAGGGAGCTGGCGGTGGCGGCCAACCAGGCGGGAGCGGCCCTGGTGGGCCGTCCTCTGGTGGAGGGCACGGCGTCCTTGGACAACTATATCATCCAGGCCGCCAATATGGGTACGGACCGCCTGGGGGCGTACAAAAAAGCGCCGGGATCCTGGCGGAGCAGCTTATGGAGTTTCAATGGAACCCCAGGAAAGAGCCCCATCTGCTGGTGCTCCATGCCTCCAGCCACAAGACCTCCCAATACCCTGGAGGTCTGGAACGCGGTAAAGGAGAAGATCGAAGACCATGTGGAGATCCGGGAGGTCAGCTTAAGAAACGGGACCCTGGAGGACTGCTCCGGCTGTCCCTATCAGATGTGCCTGCATTTTGGCGAGCGGGGAAAATGCTTTTACGGCGGGCCTATTGTGGAATCCGTATACCCAGGGATCCAGTGGGCCGATGGGATCCTGCTTTTATGCCCCAACTATAACGACGCCCTTTCGGCCAATCTGACGGCCTTCATAAACCGCCTGACCGCATTATTCCGTACCACGAGATTTTATGATAAGGCCCTGTTTGCCATCATCGTTTCCGGTTATTCCGGCAGCGATCTCATCGCGGGCCAGCTCATCACGGCCCTGAACATGAACAAGACTTTTTATCTCCCAGGAAACTTCTGCATCATGGAAACGGGCAACAGTCCTGGCTCTGCCATGAAGCGGGACGGCATCGGAGACAGGATCCAGGCCTTTGCAGATACGATCCTGGAGACCATGAGGGACGGAGAAAGCAGAAAGGAAAGATAATTTCGACATTTCAACGCGACAAAGCTAAAATATAAAAATTTTAGAACGAATTTATATATTGTTTAGACATTGAAATATTTCTTCGATTATTGTATAATAGAGCCAACATCCCCAAGGGGCTAGGAATGGGGAAAAAAGAAAAAAGGAGGTTACAATATGAAGAAGAAATTTTCAGCAGTGACAGCATTGACACTGACCCTTGCGATGGTACTGACTGCCTGCTCCGGAGGAGGCGGCGGTGAAACAACGGCAGCCGCGGGCGGCGATACAAAGGCAGCCGGCGAGACCACCCAGGCGGCGGCTCCCAGCGGCGACGCAGTGAAAATGACCATGGGAACCGGAGGAACTACCGGTACGTATTACGCCTTCGGCGGAGTCATCGCCAATGTTTTAAACGCAAAAGACATCGGCGTAAACATTAACGTCCAGTCCACCGGTGCGTCCAAGGCCAACATCTACCTGGTCAACGACGGCGAGGCAGATCTGGCCATCGTCCAGAACGACGTTATGGACTATGCGTATAATGGAACCGACCTGTTCGCGGAAGAGGGCGCGGCAACGGAATTTGCCACAGTCGCCGGTCTTTATGCAGAGGTCTGCCAGGTGGTCTCCACCGGCGATATCAAGTCCATCGCGGATCTGAAGGGCAAGAGAGTTTCTGTGGGAGACGCAGGGTCCGGCGTTGAGTTCAACGCCCGCCAGATCCTTGAGGCTTACGGGATCAGCTTCGACGATATCGAAGTCAACAATCTGGGCTTCGGCGATTCCTCCGACGCCTTAAAGGATGGAAAGATCGACGCGTTCTTCTGTACCGCAGGCGCTCCCACCACAGCCATCGTAGAGCTGGCGACCACCAACAGCATCAACCTTCTGGAGATCGACGACGAGCACGCGGCGGCTCTCGCAGAGGCACACCCGTTCTATACGACCTACCCGATCCCCGGCGGCTCCTATAAGGGCGTGGACGAGGACGTTCAGACCGTGGCCATCAAGGCTACCCTGATCTGCTCCCCGAAGCTTTCCGAGGAAACCGTTTATAATCTTACCAAGGCCCTGTTCGACAACCAGAGCGAGATCGCAGCAGCTCACGCCAAGGGCGAAGAACTGAACCTTGAATACGCCGTCAGCGGTATCTCTGTTCCGTTCCATCCGGGCGCTGAGAAATACTTTAAAGAAGTCGGCGCGATCAAGTAGTTTTGTTGGAAGATAAGAAAAAAAGAACATTTACAATGGCTGCAATAACGGTTGTGTTTATTGCAGCCATTGCGCTCACTGCCCTTTCTTTTTCCTGGACTTCCGGAAAAGATACGCTGGTTTTACGGGATGGGGATACAAAAGAGGAATATGCACGGTTCCCCGTTTCAGAGGGGGACGAATTTTCCGTCACATTCATCCATTCGGTCAACCAGTACCCGCTGACGGACGTATATGAGATCCGGGACCATAAGATCTATGTGGTGCGGACCATCTACAATAATTTCGGAGCCGGAGTCCAGACGGAGATCGAAGAGGGGCAGAAGCTGGAATATGGGGAAAACGGAGAAATGATCGTTTCCGGCTTTGACCGGGAAATGTCATGGCTTTCGTATATCGTGGGGACAGTTTCCGACCACATCCTCACGATCCATGGAGAAGAGATCAGCTTAAGGGAGCTCTGCGGCCGAAACAGCAAGGTGGAGTTTTCCTGTGAGCCTGGAACGTAGAAAGGAGGGGGAAGGGATGTCAGAAAAAGAGAAAATGAACGTGAACACGGCTCCGGCCGCGGATACTTCCACGGGAACGGCGGAAGACGTGGAAGCCATCATGAAAAAATATGACAGGGAATCCAATACCCGTATCTGGGAGGGTGTTCCCAAGAAGGTCGTCCGCTATCTGCTGGCGGCGTTTGCCCTGCTAATGGTGTATATGAACCTGTTTGCCAACTGGGATGAACGGGTGCGCCGCTCCCTGTTTGTGGGGATCGTCATAATCCTCTCATTCCTGGTGTATCCGGCAAAAAAGGGCAGCACGAAGAAAAATCATATTCCCATTTATGATATCGTGCTGATGGTCCTGGGAGCCGGTGCCTATTTCTATTTTGTCATCAACTTTAAGACCATCATCGGCCATGCCACCCGGATCAGCCAGCTGGAGGTCATTGTGGGCATCATCGGTATCCTGGTGCTGGCGGAGACCTGCCGGAGAGTGGTGGGCATTCCGATCCTGTGTGTGGCGACGGTCTTTATCGGCTACGCGTTTTACAGCGGCCTGGGAGCCGGAAGAGCCTTCCCCCAGGTATTAAAATCCATCGTTTATAACCTGTTTTATACCACCAGCGGCGTCATCGGAACTCCCATCGGCGTCTGCTCCACGTATATCGCACTGTTTATCCTGTTCGGCGCATTCCTGGAGGCCACCGGGATCTCGGAGTTCTTTATCCAGTTGGCCAACTCCCTGGCGGGCGCTTCCACCGGAGGTCCGGCCAAGGTGGCCGTCATCTCCTCGGCCCTCTGCGGAATGGTATCCGGAAGCTCCGTGGGAAATACAGTTACCACCGGTTCCGTGACGATCCCGCTGATGAAAAAGACGGGGTACAAGGGCGAATTCGCCGGAGCCGTTGAAGCGGCGGCCTCCACTGGAGGACAGATCATGCCGCCGATCATGGGCGCGGCCGCCTTCCTGATGGCGGAGATGGTAGGCGTCCAGTACAGTGAGATCGCCATGCGGGCCATCTTCCCGGCACTTTTATATTTCACCGGTATCTTTATTACGGTACACCTGGAAGCCAAACGGCTGGGCTTAAAGGGCATCGCCAAAGAGGATCTGCCCAAATTCGTTCCTCTGTTCATCCGTCAGGGATATCTGCTGATCCCGCTGGTGACGCTGGTGGCCATGGTCATGATGGGCTACACCATGTCCCGTTCAGCCGTGATCGCCACGCTGTTGGCGATCCTGGTGAGCATCCCCAATAAAAGTACCCGTATGAATCCCACCCGGTTTGTCAACGCTCTGGAAACGGGCGGAAAGAATACTCTTTCCGTGGCCGTGGCCTGCGGCATCGCCGGGATCATCGCCGGTGTGGTTACCATGACCGGTCTGGGACAGATCCTGATCTCTGCCATCGTCAGCGTGGCCGGCGACCGTGTGATCATCGCCCTGTTCCTTACGATGCTGACGTGTATCGTCCTGGGTATGGGCGTTCCCACCACTGCCAACTACATCATCATGGCCACCACCTGCGCCCCCATCCTGGTAAACGGCATGGGGATCAACAAGATCGCGGCCAATATGTTTGTATTCTATTTCGGCATTGTGGCGGATATTACGCCTCCGGTGGCCCTGGCGGCCTATGCAGGCTCTGCCATTGCCAAATCCAATCCCATGAAGACGGCTTTAAACGCTTCCCGTCTTGCAATCGCGGCCTTCATCGTGCCGTATATCTTCGCCTTTAACCCGGCGATGCTGTTCATTGACGCAGACGTGGTCCAGGTGGTGATCATCATCGTCACCTCCCTGGTGGGCCTGACCGGCGTGGCCGGAGGCCTGGAGGGCTATATGGTGACCAATATGAATCCCATCCAGAGGATCCTGGCCGTGGTCGGCGGTCTCTGCCTGATCATTCCAGGCACGGTCACAGACCTGGTGGGGATCGCCATTGTAGGAGCCTCTGTGGTCTGGCAGCTTGCAGATAAAAAGAAGCGGGCTGCGGCGTAGGAGATAAACAGCGGAAGAGGATCCAACAGAAGATAAAAAAATAGGGAGCCCGCACCAGCCGGTGTGCGGGCTCCCTTCTTGCACAAATAGAAGGAATTTGTATGCGGATTATTTCTCTTCCTTATAATTGCTCAGATCATAAGGCGTGGAGAGGATCACAATGGCGGCCACAGTGATGATGATCCCCAGGATCATGAGGACGCCGGATCCATTATGTAAAAATTTCATGACTGCTCCAATGGGGATCAGCGCGTTTCCGATGAACAGAAGGATCAGGAAATATACGCGTCCCAGAAGCTTTCCGTGTTTGGAATCTAAAAATTTCTGAATGTTCATTATGCTGGCCACACTCCCATCTTACTCATGATAAAGGTGATAAATACAATGTTCAGGACCGAAATGCAGGCAAGGATGCCGGCGTTGAAGAATCTGGACTGGATGACCTTTTTGCCCAGGTATCTGGGATCATTGCCCAGGAGATACCAGGAGTTGCCGGAGATCCAGTTAAATAAGGACTGCATGGCGGCGATGAATACGACCACCATCACAGGCTTTCCAAAGAATGCGCCTAAGAAGCCGATCTGGGGAGCCAGAACGATGAACGGATGGTACCAGGCCTTGGTGTCCTTCTTTACATTTGTGGACTGATAGAAGGAGGTGGCGCAGGTAACGCTTAATCCGATCATGGAAGAGCATACAAGGGCGATGATACCGATGTAGAAGCCCAACTGGATCCAGATGGACGGAATTACGGAAACCAGGGCATTGCAGAGCGCTGTGGAGTCGGTGGGGATCCCTTCCTGTCCGGCAAAAGCCTCGGCAAAGGCGATGGAAACGAAGGAAAGCACCAGAGTCACCGGGATCAGTCCGCCGAACACGGCGTCAAAGCGGCCCAGAGTCTCATGGTTTTCAGAATATCCGCGGGATTCCATACCGTTGTTGAACAGTACCCAGTCCATGACGCCGATGGTGGCAGTCAGGGAGGCGATGAGCATGACGATGCCGTCGATTCCGCTGGGCAGTGTCGGGATCAGAAGTCCTTTGATCATGGCCTTAAAGTCCACGCCGGTGACACAGAGAACAGCGCCGAATACCACCAGCATGATGCCAATGAGGATCTTCATGGCGTTTTCTACGATCTTAACGCCCTTGGGGTTATCGCCGGAGCCGTACATTAAGGAAAGAGGTACGGAGATGGCAACCAGTAAGATCCAGCTGATGTTCTTGGGAACATTGATGTTCACCACCGAGAACAGGGCGGTAACAGCGTCTGCGCCCAGGGCGTACTGGCCGAAGTTATAAACGATCGATGCGACGAAGCAGGCCACGAGTCCGGTGGCAAAGCTTCCGAAAAATTTTCCATGGAATTTATCCTGGGCCTTGATGACAGAGATCTCCGATGCGGTCACGAACCGGGTGGCCAGGGCCAGCATAAAAAGGCCCAGGGCGAAGGAGTACAGCGGGATCCAGAGCATATCGTAGCCGTAGGCGGCGCCCAGGGTCACGGAGCTGGCAAAGGAGCCGGCGCCCAGGGTAAAGGCAGCGTTCATAAAGCCCGGTCCAGAAAGCTTGCAGTAGCCAAAGAATTTCTGAAGGGGCGGCTTTTTATTTAATTCCTGCAAAAACGCCTTTTCTTTCAGGGCGTTTTCTGAGTAACGTGGATTCACTTCCGTTCCGTTCATGTTTACATCCTCCTGATTATTTGGTCTGGTCTTCCAGACAGGTCACGATCATTTCGCATGGAGCGCAGGGACCGTCGGTGAAGAGCGCAGGGCGCTTAAAGTCGATCTTTCCGAAAAAGGCCTCGTTGAGGGCAATGTCGATCTCCTCGCAGTAGAGCTTTCCGGCGTTTTCAAGTCCGATCTCACGAAAAGCCGTGGAAAACGGACAGACGCGGTTGATCTCTCTCAGTGTATTCCCCTCCACGAAAGAGTCGCAGTCCCACGCCTCATTGGCCGGATAATCGGAATATTCCTCCACCGTGTGGAAGGTGACTTCCTTTCCGTCCTTTTTGATGTTTTCGATGATCTTCTGGGCCCTCATGTTGGCGAAGCGGCGTACCGCGCGCTTTACGACGGCTTCTCCCTTTTCCTGTCCCATTTCCTGGAGCACCTCATCGGCCATGACCGCAAACAGCTTTGCCATGGTCTCGGTGACCTTTCCCACGGGATCCTGTGGGTTGTACATCCTTTCCCCCTCCTTTTCATTTTTATGAAAATTTTATGGATTACAGAAAAAGTTTAGCATTTTAAAAGCCAGAAGTGGGCATAAATGATGCAAAAGGCAGGAAAAATGTAGTGAAAATCCGTCAGACTGCACAAGAGGACGGGGCCACGCCGAACAGGACAAAGGAAACCTCAAAGCGGCCGTCCTGTGCCTTGAGATTTAAGGTCCCGCCGTAGCCGGCCACAGCCTCCCGGACGTTGGGGAGCCCCAGGCCATGGCCCTCAGAATCCGGCTTGGTGGTGGCAAAGCCGGAGCGGATGGAGGCATCCGGATCCATGGAATTACAGATGCCGCAGACCAGCATCCCCTTTTTATACAGGAGCTTTACCAGGATCCTTTTTTCAGAGTCCCCGCTCTGGTTTAAACAGGCTTCGATGGCATTTTCCAGGATATTGCCGAAAATGATGCCGCAGTCCACCATGTCGATCTTCATGTTTTTTACCACCATGATCTCGGTGTCCACCTGGATCCCGCTGGCGGCTGCCTGGTCCAGCTTGGAGGTAAGGACCGCGTCCAGAAACGGATTGCCGGTGCTGACAAGCTGACGGGAGCGGGTATGGAGCTCCAGCTGGTCCCGGATCCTGGAGGTGTAGTCCAGGGCCTCAGCCGTTTTCCCGGAGGCCAGGAGGGTCTGGACCATCTGCCAGTGGTTCTTCATATCATGACGCAGCTTCCGGTACTGGCTTTCCCGCCCCTCGATGGCCTTATAGTGGCGGACCTGCTCATTGAGCTGCTGCTCCAGATTTTTCCGCTCCAGGCTCTGACGGTAGATCCGGGCGGTCTCCGGCACCAGCAGGACCAGGTTATAAAGGATCAGCAGAACAGCTCCGGTGACCAGGCTGCGGATGGCGACTACGGGCTGGAAATTGTAAAACAGCAGATAGATGAAAAAGGTAAAAAAGCTGATGACGATCCCGATGTAGACCGTGTGCATCTTCCTGTTTTCCGATACCTCAGCGCTGAGATAGCAGATACAGACCATAAGGGTGCAGATGAACAGGAACCAGAGGGACTGCTCCAGCCGGTAAAAGGGGACGTAGCCGGCCATGATCACCGCCACAGAGAGGATCAGGACCGCAAAGTGGAACAGACAGAGAAAGGTAAAGATCCCCGGATAGGTTTTGGGAAATTCCAGGGAGATGTACCGGTATAAAAGCACCGGGATGATGAAGATGGCAACACATTTGACGGTGTCGATGGCGTAGCCGCTGAGCACGGAGCTGGCCAGGGAGGATTCACAGAGGATCCAGACGGCAAAGCCTAAAAAGCAGAAGCCGATGGCGGAAACGCAAGTCTGTATTCTGTATACATAACGGAATACGGAGCCCGCCAGAAGGATCACCAGGGCAACAAAAAATAAGACTCCGGAGGTGATGAGATGGAGGGGGCCGGACATGGCCAGGTTATTGAACAGGGCGTTCCGGGAGCCAAAGCAGATCCGTGGGGTCTTGTGGATCTCATATTCGGCAGCAGGAGCCGGGGCGCCCTCTAAAAAAGCAGGCTCAAACTGGACCTCCAGGCGGGACAGGGAGAGCGCGCCGGACGGGTCCAGGGGGATCAGAAACCAGGTATCGGGACTGATCTCAAGAACCTCACAGTCCTCCGGGACCGGGATCTCCCGGCCGTCCGCCAGGACTCGGGACGGCTTCTGGCCGCTGACTGCCAGGAAGGGCCGTTCCACCCGGTCGCCGGGAAGGGCGCAGGAAAACGACAGGACGCCCTTCCGGGCCTCCCGATGGTCAAAATGGACGATGCTTCCAGAGCTTGTGAGCTCCAGAAACGTATGGTAGGAATCCGTGGGCCGTTCCTTTTGGATGGAAAGCAGGAACAGCCAGGAGATATACAAAAACAGCAGCCAGAAGGCATGGTAGATGCGGTTTGCCACAGCTCCTCCTCTCTGCTCAGACCATGGAAAGGCCGTTGAGCAGGTAATTCTGGTAATGCTCCCGGGAATCGGCGTACTTCTGGCCGATGGGGATCACAGTCCGGTCGATGCAGACAAATTCTTTTCCACTGAGATAATCCACATTTTCAAAGTTTACGATATAGGAGCGGTGGACCCGGTGAAAGGATTCCGGCGGGAGCTGCTGCTCCAGGTCAGAGATATTTCCATAAAATTCAATGGGCGGCCCGGCCTTCACATGGATCTCGATGATCCGGTTCTTTACCTCGAAAAAAATAATGTCCGTTAGGAGGACAGAGCCAATGGTCTTTCCAAATTTATATGTAAATTTTTCCTTCCGCCCCTTTTCAGCCAGGGAAACGGCCTTTAAAAAGACCTTTTCGATCTTCTCCGTCCGCATGTCCTGCTTTAACAGGTAGTGGAGGGGCATCACGTCCAGGGCCTCGAAAACATGCTCCTTGCTGACCGTGAGAAAGATGATCTGGGCGGTGGGATTTATGGCGCGGAGTTTGGCGGCAGTTTCAATGCCGTTGAGCTTTTTCATCAGGATGTCCAGAAAAAAGATGTCAGTGGTCCGGTTTTTATCGTCTGGATCGAAGAGCAGCTCCTCGCCGGAGGAGCAGCAGGATACGGAGGCGGCGATGCTGTGCTTTTGGCAGAGCTCCTGGATCAGACCACAGAGCTCGTCCCGCATGGCGTCGCTGTCGTCGCAGATGCAGATATGGATCATAGGATGGTTTCCCCCTTTTCCTTTTTGATACTGATTATATCATTCTATGATGTTTGGGTCAAAAGGCTTTTTGGCCTTTTGACCCTGGCATCATTACACAGGAGAACGGGGAAGATCATCAGAACACCAGATTCACCAGTATACAGAGGAGGACGCCGATCCCGGTGGGCAGAAGGATGGATACGGCGGTCCATTTTAAGCTTCCCGTCTCCTTTTTTATGGTGAGGCAGGTGGTGGAGCAGGGCCAGTGGAACAGGGAGAAAACAGCCATGCAGACGGCGGTCTTAACGGTCCACCCGTTGGCGGACAGCAGGCTTAAAATGGCCGTTTTATCGTCCATGGGGGCAAGGACGCCGCTCTGTAAATAGGCCATGAGGATAATGGGCAGGACGATCTCATTGGCGGGAAAGCCCAGGATAAAGGCCATGAGGATGATGCCGTCCAGTCCCATAAGGGCCCCAAGGGGATCCAGAAAGCCCGCAATGTGCATAAGGAGGCTTTCTCCGCCCACGGTCAGATTGGCCAGAAGCCAGATCACCAGACCGGCCGGGGCGGCCACAGCCACGGCCCGGCCCAGGACGAACAGGGTCCGGTCAAAGATGGAGCGGACGATGACTTTTCCCGGCTGGGGGCGGCGGTAGGGCGGAAGCTCCAGGGTAAAGGACGAGGGAACGCCCTTTAAAAGCGTCCTGGATAACAGGAATGAGGCCCCAAGGGTGGCCAGGATGGCTGCCAGGATAAAAAGCGTCAGCACCAGGGCGGTCAGCAGGGAGGAGAGCACGGGGTTTTCCATCGGAAGCCCTGCCCAGACGCCGCCTCCGGCTCCCAAAAGGGCGATCATGGTCAGCAGCAGGGGGAACCGGCCGTTGCAGGGCATGAGGCTGTTGGTGAGGATGGCGATGAGCCGTTCCCTGGGGGAGTCGATGATCCTGCATCCCACCACCCCGGCGGCGTTGCAGCCCAGGCCCATGGCCATGGTCAGGCACTGCTTTCCGCAGGCGCTGCATTTGTGGAAGGCGCCGTCCATATTAAAGGCCGCCCGGGGCAGATACCCCAGATCCTCCAGCAGAGTGAACAGAGGAAAAAAGATGGCCATGGGAGGCAGCATGACGGACACGATCCAGGCCACCACCCGGTATACGCCGAAAACAGCCATGTCGATGAACCACTGGGGGAGGCCTATGGAAAGGGCGGCCTCAGCCAGCCGCGGCTCCAGGGAGAAAAACAGGTCCCACAGCATGGAGGACGGGTAATTGGCCCCGGTGATGGTGAGCCAGAAGATCCCCAGAAGCAGCAGTACCATGACCGCCGTACCGGTGAAGGGGCCGGTGAGGATCCGGTCCAGACGCTCTTCCCTTTTTCTGTAATGTTCCTTTGTATAGGTGACCGCCTGGGCCGCCAGGTCTTTGGGGGAGAAGGCGGAGGGGAGCCTCCGGTACGGAGAGCTGAGGGAGCAGGAGGCGCAGGCACAGGGGCATGAGGCGGCCAGGGAGGCCAGCAGCTTCTTTAAGGTTAACAGGCCTTTGGCCGTCCGGCCGCAGCAGGGAGTCACAGGGATCCCCAGGGAACGCTCCAGGGCCTTAAAATCGATCCGGATCCCCTTTTTTTCAGCCTCATCGCAGAGATTGACGCAGAGGACCGCCTGGGGCATGGGACCAGCCTCCTCTCTGTGCTCCAGCAGCCCTGCGGCCTGGGACAGCAGATACAGCCCCCGCTCCAGGCAGGTGGCGTCGCAGACCACAAGCAGAAAGTCGTAGTCCTCGTTTAAAATAAAATCCTTTGTCAGCTCCTCCTCAGCGGAACGGGTATCAAAGGAGTAGATGCCGGGAAGGTCCACGGCGGAAAAATCCTGGCCGCCATAGGAAAACTGTCCCACGGCGCAGGAGACGGTGACTCCGGCCCAGTTGCCGGTGTGCTGGCGGAGCCGGGTCAGACCGTTGAAAATGGTGCTTTTTCCCACGTTTGGGTTGCCCATCAGGGCCACGCGCCGCGTCATGAGAGGGCCTCCACCAGGATCATGCGGCTGTCCTCCTCCCGGAGGGCGATGACAGCCCCGCGGACCAGATAGGCGGCAATGTTCCCTTTCCGTTTCCGGAGCACGCAGGTGACGGCCTCCTCCGGCTCAAAGCCCAGGTCAGAAAGCCGCCCGGCCATTAACGGCGGATTGACCAGCGCCAGGATCTTTGCGGATCCTCCTGTATTTATACTGCTCAATGGTAGTACCATGAAATCACTCACTCGCACGTTGCTTATGAGTGAGATATGAAAAAGCGGGCGGCTTTGTGCCTGTACAGGGCGGGGGAGCTGGGGAACACCGGAATCAGGGCAGGGGACCGGGGATCAGAGGATCACGGGAACCGGCGCGTCAAGCCTCATGGAGCGGTCTGTGACGGCGCAGTCATAGGCCCAGATACGGACGCCGTTTTCCTTAGCCTTTTTTAGTGCAGCGGCAAATTCCGGGTGACGTTCCCGGTGAGGGGAGAAGGCGTGAACGCCCTTCATCTGGATCACAAAAAGAGCGGCCGCTCCGTATCCGTCCTTTACGGCCTGCATAAGGCCCTCCAGGTGGCGGATCCCCCGTTCCGTGGGCGCGTCCGGGAACATGGCCGTACCGTCCATATCCAGGGTCACGCCCTTTACCTCCATGAACCAGGGAGAGCCGCCGCAGGAAAAGGCCAGATCGAACCGGGAGAGTCCCCATAGCGGACCTCCCGCTTTACATGGTCCGGCCTGGGACAGAAGGGAAGCCCCTCTCCGGCGGTGAGCCATTCCCACGCCGTCTGGTTGGGGGCCTGGGAGTCAATATTGACCCACTGCGGCCCCTGGGCGGTCTCTTTTTTTACGGCGATCAGCGAGTATTCTGTTTTCCTTCCCTGGGCCATGGCGTCTGGATGGAACTGCACCGCCGCCGGGACGCCTGGGATCAGGAGCTCTCCCAGTCTTCCGGTATTTTTTACATGGCAGACCGCCTCGTTTCCGTTCAGAAGGACCCGGGCCAGGAACCGGTTGGGACGGGAAAGGAAAACGGCCTGCATTACATTTTCATAGATCATAGGAAAATACCTCCGTCCCTGGATTATAGCATAAATGGAGCAGATTTAATATTAATAAAGGAAACTGTGAAATCAATCTTTTCAAACCTGGAGAAATAAGGTATAATCACCTTGAGTATACAGCGCCGGCTTATGATGCGGCCTGAAACAATATGACGCAAATGGAGGTCCAAGATTATGTTAGTAACAGCGAAAGAAATGCTTGCAAAGGCAAGAGACGGAAAATATGCAGTAGGCCATTTCAACATCAACAACCTGGAGTGGACAAAGGCGATCCTTCAGACAGCGGAAGAATTAAGATCTCCGGTGATCCTTGGGGTTTCCGAGGGCGCTGGAAAGTATATGGGCGGATATAAGACCGTTGTGGGAATGGTCAATGGTATGCTGGAGGAATTAAACATCACAGTTCCCGTTGCCCTTCACCTGGACCATGGCAGCTATGAGGGCTGCTTAAAGTGCATAGAAGCCGGATTTTCTTCCATTATGTTCGACGGCTCCCACTATCCCATCGAGGAGAACGTGGAGAAGACCAAGGAGCTGATCCGCATCTGCCGTGAAAAGGGCATGTCCCTGGAGGCTGAGGTCGGCGCCATCGGCGGTGAGGAAGACGGTGTAGTTGGTATGGGCGAGTGCGCAGATCCCAACGAATGTAAGATGATCGCAGACCTGGGCGTTGATATGCTGGCTGCGGGAATCGGAAATATCCATGGAAAATACCCGGCCAACTGGCAGGGCTTAAGCTTCGAGACCCTTGCGGCAGTGAAGGAGAAGGTGGGCGATATGCCTCTGGTGCTTCACGGCGGTACAGGGATCCCGGAGGATATGATCAAGAAGGCCATTTCCCTGGGCGTTGCAAAGATCAATGTAAATACCGAGTGCCAGCTGGCATTTGCCGATGCTACGAGAAAGTACATCGAAGCAGGAAAGGATCTGGAAGGAAAGGGCTTTGACCCGAGAAAGCTTCTGGCTCCCGGCGCAGCGGCCATCAAAGAGACTGTGAAGACCAAAATGGAGCTGTTCGGTTCCATTGGCAAGGCAGAATAAAAGACGCGTGCGGCAATCAGACGTTCTCCCTTTTTGGGAGAACGTTTTTGCAAATCTGGCTGGGCCAGTATACATGAGGAGGAAAAATCTATGAGCGAGGCCATCCATGTGGCAGAAATTTTTGGAGAAAATGTATTTGACGACGCGGTAATGAGAGAGCGTCTGCCCAAAAGCGTCTATAAGAAGCTGAAGCAGACCATTGAGGACGGAAGCGAGCTGGACCCGTCCATCGCAGACGTGGTTGCCCATGCCATGAAGGATTGGGCAGTGGATAACGGGGCGACCCATTATACCCACTGGTTCCAGCCCCTGACCGGCGTTACGGCGGAAAAACACGATTCCTTTATCACCAGTCCCGACGCAGCCGGAAGGGTCCTGATGGATCTTTCGGGGAAAGAGCTGATCAAGGGAGAGGCCGACGGCTCCTCCTTCCCCTCTGGAGGCCTCCGCGCCACCTTTGAGGCCCGGGGCTATACTACCTGGGACTGTACCTCCCCGGCGTTCTTAAAAAAGGACGCCTTAGGCGTGACCCTCTGCATCCCCACAGCCTTCTGCTCCTACGGGGGAGAGGCCCTGGATAAGAAAACGCCGCTCTTACGCTCCATGGAGGCCATCGATAAGCAGGCGGTCCGCATTTTCCATCTGTTCGGCAACACTGCCGTGAAGCGGGTGATACCGTCGGTGGGACCGGAGCAGGAATATTTCCTGGTGGACCGGGAAAAATATTTACAGAGAAAAGACCTGATCTATACGGGCCGCACCCTGTTCGGAGCCATGCCGCCCAAGGGCCAGGAGATGGACGACCACTACTACGGCGTGATCCGGGAGCGGGTGGGCGCGTTCATGAAGGAGCTCAACGAGGAGCTCTGGAAGCTGGGGGTGGCGGCTAAGACCCAGCATAACGAGGTGGCTCCGGCCCAGCACGAGCTGGCGGCCATCTACACCAAGGCCAACCTGGCAGTGGACCACAACCAGATCGTCATGGAGACCATGAAAAAGGTAGCCAGCCGCCGCGGCCTTGCCTGCCTGCTTCATGAAAAGCCGTTCCAGGGTGTCAACGGCTCCGGAAAGCACAACAACTGGTCCCTGACCTCCGACACCGGCATCAATATGCTGGAGCCGGGAGTGACGCCCCATGAGAACATCCAGTTCCTTTTGGTGCTGGCCTGCATCATGAAGGCTGTGGACGTCCATGCAGACCTGCTCCGTCAGTCGGCAGCCGTTCCCGGAAACGATTACCGTCTGGGAGCCCAGGAGGCGCCGCCCGCCATTATCTCCATCTTTTTGGGCGAGCAGCTGGAGGACGTGATCGACCAGCTCTGCAGCACCGGCTACGCCACCCACTCCAAGAAGGGCGGCACCTTAAAAACCGGCGTGACCACACTTCCGGATTTTGATAAGGATGCCACAGACCGGAACCGGACCTCGCCCTTTGCATTTACCAATAATAAATTTGAATTCCGTATGGTGGGCTCCTCCGACTCCATTTCCTCCGCCAATGTGGTGCTGAATACCATTGTGGCAGAGGCCTTTAAGGAAGCGGCGGATATACTGGAGGCCTCCGATGACTTCCCCACAGCGGTCCATGACCTGATCAAAAAGCTGCTTGCTGAGCACAGACGGATCATCTTCAACGGCAACGGCTACACCGAGGAGTGGGTAAAGGAGGCAGAACGGAGAGGTCTTCCCAACTTAAAGTGTATGGTGGACTCCATCCCGTCCCTGGTGACAGAAAAGGCCGTGAAGCTGTTCGGAGATTTCGGCGTGTATACAAGATCCGAGCTGTACGCCCGGGCAGAGATCGAGTATGAGACTTATGCCAAGAGCGTTCTGGTGGAGGCCCGGACCATGTCAGACATGGCTGGAAAGCAGATCATTCCGGCGGTGATCCGGTATTCGGGAGATCTGGCCAGGTCCCTCAATGAAGTAAGGACCGCCTGCCCGGAGGCTGACATGAGTGTGCAGACGGAGCTGGTGCTGGAGGTCTCCAGCCTGCTGGCTGCCATGAAAAACGCCATGGAGGAGATCCGGAAGGATCTGGAGAAGGCAGGGACCATGTCTAATATGAAGGAGCGGGCCCACTTCTGCTACGATGAGATGGTGCCGGCCATGAACCGGCTCAGAGAGCCTGCGGACCGCCTGGAAATGATCGTGGACAAGGAATACTGGCCCTTCCCCAGCTACGGCGATATGATCTTTGAAGTATAAATTTTACGCCATAAGGCGCAGGACCGGACGGTCCGGCGGAGACGATCTGCCGGGGCGGCCGGTCTTTTTCCTTGCCCCGCGCCGGAAGCCTGGGAGATTTCCCTCTGCATACCGTTGCGGAAAATGGCGGAGAATGGTATACTATACCTGGTTTTTTCTCTAAAAACAAGGAAAACAGGAAAGGAAAATGCGGCGCAGGCCGCAGCAGAGTAAGAGATATGTCAAATAAAGTATCTGGAAAGAGGCAGAAAGGGGCGGACAGCCCCGAACTGCGGGAAAAGGACGCCAGGAGCATGGCCGGGATCATGGGCGTGTTCGCCGTGGCGGTGCTGGGTATCTTTCCCCTGGCATACGATAACTATTATTACAACATTCTGGAGACCAAGTACCATTTTTACTGTGTCGCCTCCATTGCGGCCATGGCGCTGATGCTCTTTTACGGGATCTTCAGCGGCCGGATCGCGGGATTTTTCAGAGGGGACGGCAGTGAAAAGGAGGAAGCGGATTTTTTAAGCGGATCCTTGGAGGGCTGAATTTTGTGGACTGGGCCATGCTGGCGTTCTGGGGAGCCAATGTCATTTCCTGGATCCTCTGCGTGGACTGGCGCTGGGATGCCTTCTGGGGGACCTTCGGCCGGTATAACGGCGTATTTCTGATCACCCTCTATACGGTGGTCTACTTCCTGGTGACCCGGTTTTTCCGGTTCCGTCAGTGGTATCTGGATCTGTTCCTGGTGACGGGAATGCTGGTCTGCGGCTTCGGCATCACCGACTATTTCCGGATGGATCTGCTCCACTTTAAGGCAGAGCTTTCGGCGGACCAGCACGCCACCTTCGTCTCCACCTTCGGAAACATTAATACGTACACCGTTTATGTGGGCGCGGTGCTTGCGGTGTCCATGACCTTATTCACCCTGGATAAGGACTGGAGGAAGAGGCTCTGGTATTTTGCCGCCATGATGGTGTCCAGTGTGGCCATCATCATGGGAACCAGCGACAACGCCTACCTGACCCTGGGAGCGCTTCTGGGCTTCCTGCCCCTTTATCTGTTCCGGACCTGGAGCGGGATACGGAGATACATTATGGCGGCGGCAGGGTTCTTCACGGCGGCCTGGATCGTGGAATGGGTCAATGTGAAATACGCGGACAAGGTCCTGGGCATCGACAGCCTGTTTACCATGTTCGTCCAGTACGAGCATTTTAAGGAGATCGTCCTGGCCCTGTGGATCGCAGCGGCGGTGATGACGGCGCTGACCATCCGGAGAAAGGGAGAAAAGGACCGGATCGGCAGATGGCCTTGCTTTGTCTGGCTGGGCTTTCTGGCCTTCATTGCGGCTGGAGTCATCTATGTGCTTTACGACGCCAATGCGGCGGGGAATGCGGAAAAGTACGCGGCCATCAGTAAATATGTGGTGTTCAATGACGCCTGGGGACCAATCGCGGCTATGCCTGGATCCGGTCCATGGAGGTTTTCAGGGAGTTTTTCACCACCAAGGACAAGATCTTCGGCTACGGTCCGGAGACCTTCCGGGTGCTCATGGAAAATTATTATCTGGGAGAGCTGGGCAATGTGATCTTTGACAACGCCCATAACGAATACCTCCACTATCTGATCACCATCGGCCTGTTCGGCATGCTGTCCTATATGGCATGGCTGGGCACCTCCATTGTCTGGATGGCAAGGAATCTCAAGGACCGGCCGGAGGTGGCGGCCTGCCTGTTTGCCCTGGCGGCTTATGCGGTCCAGGCCACGGTGAACTTAAACCTTCCGGTGGCTATGCCTGTGACGGTGCAGCTTCTGGCCATGGGCGTCAGCAGACAGTTAAAGAAAAAGGAAAATGAATCCATATAGAACGGAGAGTGTGCATATGCAGGCAGTGATCATGGCCGGAGGAAAGGGAACGCGCCTGGCGGCCCTTACGAAAGACGAGATACCGAAGCCCATGGTGGAGGTGGCGGGAAAACCGCTGTTATTATGGCAGGTGGAGAGGCTGAAGGCCCACGGGATCACCGATATCCTCATGGTCATCGGCCATCTGGGCGAAAAGATCCAGGAATATTTTGGAGATGGGGAGCGCTTTGGGGTACGGATCCGGTATTTTGTGGAGGAAACGCCCCCTGGGCACCGCCGGTTCCTTCTATTATTTAAAGGATATGGTGGAGGAGACCTTCTTCATGATGTCCGGGGACCTGTTTTTTGACATTGATTTCGGACGGATGCTGGCCTTTCATGAGAAGAAAAAGGCAGCGGCCACGCTGTTCGTCCATCCCAACGGCCATCCCTATGACTCGGATCTCCTGGTGTTAGATGAGGACGACCGGGTGCTGAAATTCGACTCCAAGCACAATACCAGGGACTACTGGTATGAAAATTGTGTGAATGCTGGAATTTTCGTGTTTAACAGAAAAATTTGTGACCGGGTTCCGGAGCCAGTGAAGCGGAACCTGGAAAACGATGTGATCCAGGGAATGATCCAGGACGGAGAGCCGGTGTACGGCTACCGCTCCCCGGAGTATGTGAAGGATGGGGACCGTGGACCGGATCCAGCAGACCTTAAAGGATATTGAACGGGGCTTTATTGCGGAGAAATCCCTCAGCAGAAAGCAGAAATGCATCTTCCTGGACCGGGACGGCACCATTAACCAGTACCGGGGCCTGGTATATAAGGAGGAGGATTTTGAGCTGGAGCCCTGTGCGGTCCAGGCGGTGAAACGGATCAACCAGTCGGGCCGCCTGGGGATCGTCATCACCAATCAGCCGGTGGTGGCCCGGGGCCTCTGCGGGATCGGGGATGTGGAAAATATCCACCGGAAGCTTTCCTCCCTTCTGGGGAAGGAGGGCGCGTTCCTGGACGATATCCTGTTCTGCCCCCATCACCCGGACAAGGGATACCCGGAGGAAAATCCGGCCTACAAGATCCCCTGTGAGTGCCGGAAGCCAAAGACCGGCCTGGTGGAGCAGGCAGCAGAAAAATATAACATTGACCTTTCCGCCTCCTGGATGGTGGGAGATACCACCATGGACATCCAGACAGGGATCAACGCCGGAATGCGCACCGCCCTGGTGCTGACCGGAGAGGCAGGAAAGGATAAAAATACGATGTGACGCCGGATCTTGTCTGCAGGGACCTTTTGGAGGCCGTGGAGAAGATCCTGGAGATGGATTAGAGGGAGCTCATGATCATAACACAGACGCCGTTCCGCATGTCCTTTTTGGCGGCGGGACCGATTTCCCGGGATTTTATAAGGAGCATGGCGGAGCCGTGATCTCCACCACCTTTGATAAATACTGCTATGTGAACGTGCGCCATTTGCCGCGGTTCTTCGATTATTCCACAGAGCTGTCCTACTCGAGGATAGAGCGGGTGACCGACGTGGAGGCCATCGAGCATCCGGCCATCCGGGAGGCCATGAAATATCTGGACATGCAGGAGATCCGCCTGACCTATGAGGCAGACCTGCCGGCCCGGTCCGGCCTGGGCACCAGTAGCTCCTTTGCCGTGGGCATGCTGAACGCGTTTTACGCCTTAAAGGGCAAATACGCCGATAAGCGGAAGCTGGCCGACGACGCCATCTATCTGGAGCGGGTGCTCTGCAAGGAAAGCGGAGGAGTCCAGGACCAGATCGCCGCATCCTTTGGCGGCCTGAACCGGATCAACTTTAACGCCGACGGCTACGAGGTGAATCCAGTGATCATCTCCCCGGAACGGAAGGCCCAGTTAAACCGGAATCTGATGCTGTTTTTCACCGGCTTTTCCCGGTTCTCCTCAGATATCCAGAAGACCACCCAGAAGGACATGGCCGATAAGGAACGGCAGCTTCTGGAAATGCTGTCCCTGGTGGACGAGGCGGAGAAGGTGCTGACCACAAAGACGGATCTCAATGAGTTCGGCCGGCTTCTGGACTACACCTGGAAGTTAAAGCGCGGGATCTCCAGCGGGATCTCCACGGACTCCATCGATGGTCTTTATGCCAAGGGGATCGAGGCCGGGGCTCTTGGAGGAAAGCTTCTGGGTGCCGGAGGAGGCGGCTTCCTGCTGTTTTATGTGGAGGAGGATAAGAGAGAGGCTGTGGCAAAGGCCATGGAGGACCTTTTATACGTGCCGTTCCAGTTTGAGAACAGCGGGACCAGAGTGATCCATTATACGGCGGAGATGTACGAGAAGAGGTAGGAGCAGCCGGGGCGCTGCGGGACAGGAGGCTTTTAGGCCGGTGTTCTGCGGTGGCCCGGTTTTTTGCGGAATGGAGCTGGCTGACGAGTTCGGAAGAATAAAAAGCAGAGAGATAGACATACTGATTATAGGTTTTATTTGTTCAATCTGCGGATTTTGTGCAGATTACATTGACAGAACATGGATATGAGGGGTATTATGGTGGTAAATAAAACGACAGGGGTAATCGGTATGCTATTGGAATTCAGTGCTCCAATCATAAATCCATTAAAAATGAAATTACATTTTCCATGCTCGCCGGAAGCGATGATACTCATGAGAAATCTTTAAAGCTCCATAATGGGATGCGGATCCTCAGGACGGCGGTGATCTACGGCCCTAATGGCTCCGGAAAGAGCAATTTTATTGACGCGCTGAATTTCTGTGCACTTATGGTGGATAAGAGCATGCGCTTTCAGCCGGGGGAAAAGGTACCGCAATCGGAACATAAGACCAGCGAAGAGGGAGACGCCAGCAGCTATGCGATTCAGTTTTTAAAAGAAGGGATCCGCTATGCATATGGATTTACTGTTCAGGACCAGGAGATCGCGGAGGAATATCTGTACTACTTCCCAAAGGGCCGCCAGGTGAAGATCTTTGAGCGCAGCGGTCAGGCCGTTACGCCGGGAGACCGGTATAAGAGTTCCTTTCAGCAAAGCCTCAACGTCCTAAAGGAAAACCGCCTGTTTCTGGCCTGCGGGGCAAACTTTTCCAACGTAAAAGAAGTGGAAGCTGCCTTTTTGTTTTTTACCAGAGATCTTGTGATCTATGATTCAAAGAAGAATAACTGGATGGATTATTCGCTGAATCTGATGAGGCGGGATCCAGACATAAAGAAAATTTTTCTGATCCTGATGCGGCTTCTGGGGAACCAGATCGGGATGTAAGGATCCCGGAGAACCAGACAAAACGGATCGAAGCCCAGGTGGTCTACGATCAGTTTGAAACGGATCTGATGACAGAGGAGTCGGATGGCGTGAAAAAGCTGTTTGAAATTTTATGTCCATTGATCGATATCTTAAGCAAGGGCCGGGTTTTGATCTGTGACGAGCTGGAAACCTGCCTCCATGAAGCCTTGATCTACCAGATCGCAGAATTGTTCCAGAGAACGTCAGACAGATTTTCTGCCCAGCTGATCTTTTCTACCCATGATACCAGTCTCCTGGACTCGAACCTGTTCCGGAGGGATCAGATCTGGTTCACAGAGCTGAACGAAGAGAGGGCCACAAACCTGTACTCTCTGATGGAGATACGGAATGTGAGAAAAACAGAAAACCTGAAAAACGGGTATATCCTTGGAAAATATGGGGCGATTCCCATGAGAAATAAGAACTTCTGGGAAGAGTTTGAAAACAGATCGAAAAATAGCAGGGGGAAGCTTTGATGGCAGGACGGAATCTGGAACTGAGACCTCGCGAGGAGGGTACAAGAGATAAGGCGAAGATACCGGTGGTCCGGTTTCCTCTGGATAAGATCACGGAGCATTTTCAGGAAAACATAAGCGCAGTCCGGGGGCAGTTTGCCGTGGCGGAGGAGCTGGTCCAGGGCGGGAGGACAGAAGAGGGAGAAAATATCTGGCGTTCCCAGATCGTTTTCCTGGAAAGCGCCCTGGACTTCTTTTTTATGCACGAGCTGACGAAATATGGTCTGTGTGAAATACACGCGGGAAGCTGGAACAGCACTGTGAAATATGAGAACATCATGGTACATATGGGAGTGGTTGAGGCGGCCATGAGGGACAGGGACAGTGACGCATGGTTCCTGGATTTTATCAATGATACATACGGAACTGTCACTATGGCATCCTGGGATACGGTAAAGGACCAGATCAGTCTTCTGGGGATGGATGTTATGCAGATCGCCAAAGACGCTTTCTGGGAGCAGGGCTCTTCGGAAAAGCCCAGAGATAAGATGAAGCGCCGGTTAAACAGCCTGTTTCAGCGCCGCAATATGATCGCCCATCAGTCAGACCGCCGCCATGCGGATGCGCAAAAGGAGCCCATTTCCCGGGAGACTGTTGAGGAGTTTATTGCAGATGTGGAGAAGATCGTGGCGGCGGTGGTGAAGGAAGCGGAGAGGAAGCAGGAGGCATAGGAATGGCGTAAAATGCGGAAAATCCGGATTCTGTAAGACGGTGCAGCACAGCTTTCGGGCAGACAGACAAATTCTGGTATTTATGTCATAATCGCAGATGCTTTGCAGAAATTGGAACGCACAGCCAGAGAAAGATGTGATATACTAGGCCCTGGTATCGAAAAGAAGGGTTGAAAAAGCTGTACTGCGATGCTATAATGATATGAGCTAAAACCGGACAAAAGCTTGAGAGTTTGAAGGCTGCGGGTTTTTGGAAGGGGTTATACTGGTCGCACATAACGTGCCCTGAATGAATCTGGGACGCCGAAGGGCGGATCGCGGAGTGGCGGAGCCTACCCTAAAAGGAGAATCATCATGTGGTATGTATTGCAGACAATAACTGGAAGAGAAGAGGAGCTGGTCCATTATATTGAAGAGATCGTTCCAAAAGAACTGTACACAGATTGTTTTGTGGCATATTACGAAAGGGTATGGAGAAAACAGCAGGAAAGCGTCGTCCATGTGGAGCGGCTGTTTCGGGATATGTGTTCATTGTTTCGGATACGCCGAAGGAGCTGTACCTGTGCTTGAAGAAGGTTCCTGCCATGTCCAAGATGATCGCCGATGGAAATTTTGACTTTCTTTCCATTGAAGAGGAAGAAGAAGCGTTTTTCGCGAATATGCTGAAAAACCAGCATATTGTCCGGCTTTCCTATGTGGAGCTGGATGGAAAGGGGCGGATTCTCCGCGTATGCGGACCTTTGAAAGAATATGCAGATTCCATCGTAAAGGCCCAGTATAAGAAGCGTTATGTGATCATCCGGCTGAAGATGATGGGGAGCTATAAGACCGTGGCCCTGGGGGTTATCTTAAAGGAAGATATCCAGCAGGAGATCCGCTATGGAAAGGTTGAGACCCCGTTGGAGATGCCGGAGTTTTACCATGCCGCACAGCCGGAGAAAAACCACGGTTATGCCGCAGGCGACCATGTCAGCGTGATTTCCGGATCCTTTGAAAATATGTCGGGAGTGATCTGGAAAGTCAAAAAAAAGATACGGTAGAGATCGGAGTACATCTCTTCGGACAGGACATGTCCATGGAGGTGCCGGTCAATGATATACGCAAAAACTTCCCATAAGGACGATTATGGGAAGTAAAACGGGCTCTGGAGATCAGTTTCGGAGGGACAGCCCCTGGCTCCGGCCCATGAAAACAACGAATCCGAGGAAGATCTGATGTACGAATTTCTGGAAAAATACCTGCCCAGGGACAAGCGCGTCCGCATGGGCATCTTAATGGCCGCAGACGTTTTTGCACTCTGTCTGGCCTCTTTTTTAGGCCTTTTTGTCCGTTTTGATTTAAACATTTCCAGGGTCCCGCCGGAATACGCCCGGGCGGCCCTGGAGTTCCTTCCCTATTATATCCTGGCCTCCCTGGTGATCTTCTTCCTGGCGGATGTACTCCACCATGTGGAGCGTGGCCGGGGTCCGGGAAGCCCTCCATGTGGTGGCGGCCTGCGGCCTGGCCTCCCTGGTGCAGATCGCCGGGATGGTGCTCTTACAGCTTTCCGTGCCCAGGAGCTTCTTTTTAGTGTCCTTTGCGGCCCTCTGTGCCGAGGAGCTGGGGATCCGCCTTTCCTACCGGGTGGTCATCTCCTTATTCGGGAACCATAGTAAAAAGCGGCAAAGCGGATCATGATCGTGGGCGCCGGGACCTCCGGCTCCGTGATCCTGAAGGAGATGACCACCAGCTCCCTGGTCAATGGCTGCGTGGTCTGCTTTGTGGACGATGATAAGAACAAGGCCGGGAAGTTCCTAAACGGCGTTCCCGTGGCCGGGAACCGGAACGATATCCCGCGGCTTGCGGAAGAATATAAGATCGACGAGATCTACATCGCCATCCCGTCGGCCTCAGCCAAGGAGCGTAAGGCCATCATCGAGATCTGCCGGGAGACGGGCTGCCAGGTGAAGATCCTGCCGGGCATCTACCAGCTGATCAACGGCGAGGTGAGCATCGCAAAGCTCCGGAATGTGGAGATCGAGGACCTTTTAGGCCGGGATCCCATCCGGGTGAACTTAGACGAGATCATGGGCTACGTCAGCGGCAAGGTGGTCTTAGTGACCGGGGGAGGCGGCTCCATCGGAAGCGAGCTGTGCCGCCAGGTGGCAAGCCATAACCCGAAGCAGTTAATTATCTTTGATATTTACGAAAACAACGCCTACGACATCCAGCTGGAGCTGAAGGAAAAGTATCCGGACCTGGACCTGGTGGTGCTCATCGGCTCTGTCCGGAACACCCACCGGATCGAGACGGTGTTTGAGAAATACCGTCCCGACATCGTATACCATGCGGCGGCCCACAAGCATGTGCCCCTCATGGAGGACAGCCCCAACGAGGCCATCAAGAACAACGTGTTCGGTACATATAAGACGGCAAAGGCGGCGGATAAATATGGAACCAGCCGTTTTGTGCTGATCTCCACGGACAAGGCCGTGAACCCCACCAACATCATGGGGGCGTCCAAGCGGATGTGCGAGATGGTGGTGCAGATGATGAACGCCAGGTCAAAAAACAGACTTTGTGGCCGTGCGGTTCGGCAACGTGCTGGGAAGCAACGGGTCCGTGATCCCGCTCTTTAAAAAAGCAGATCGAGCAGGGCGGTCCGGTGACGGTGACCCACCCCGATGTGGTGCGTTATTTTATGACCATACCGGAGGCGGTGTCTCTGGTATTACAGGCCGGGGCCTATGCCAGGGGCGGGGAGATCTTTGTCCTGGACATGGGGAGCCCATGAAGATCCTGGACCTGGCGAAGAACCTGATCCGGCTTTCCGGGTACACGCCGGATGTGGATATCCCCATCGTGTTCACGGGCCTGCGGCCCGGGGAGAAGTTATATGAGGAGCTTCTCATGAACGAGGAAGGGATGCAGGATACGCCCAATAAGTTAATTCATATCGGGAAACCCATCGAGTTCGATATGGAGCGGTTTGAGGGGCAGCTGGAAGAGCTGTATGTGACCGCCAATGAGGATGGGGACGGGATCCGGGAGGATGTGAGGCGGATCGTGACCACATATCATCCGGTGGGAGTCAAGGCGACCGTGGCAAAGTGGGAACTAGGGATATCCGGAAGAACCGAAAAACGTCAAAGGATAAAGGAGTGGCTGTAAAGCCACCCACAGGATAAGACCGGTCGCTGCCAGCAGATACAGCTGGCAGCGATTTTTCTAAAAAAACTGTATTTGCAGAATTTCAAGGGGGAAGAAGCTATGATGAAGATCCCATTTTCACCGCCCGATATCACAGAGGAAGAGATCCAGGAGGTGGCAGAGGCTCTGCGTTCTGGATGGATCACCACGGGACCAAAGACCAAGGAGTTTGAACGGCAGATCGCAGATTACTGCGGAGTGAAACGTGCGGTATGCCTGAACTCGCAGACTGCCTGTGCAGAAATGGCCCTGCGTATTCTGGGGATCGGACCGGGAGACGAAGTGATCACCTCGGCATATACCTATACGGCTTCCGCCTCTGTGATCTGCCATGTAGGAGCCCGTCCGGTCCTGGTGGATACCCAGCCAGATTCTCTGGAAATGGATTATGATGCACTGGAGAAAGCAGTCACAAAGCATACAAAGGCGGTGATCCCGGTGGATCTGGGGGGCATCCCCTGCGACTATGACCGTATCTTCTCGGTCGCGGAAAGAAAAAAAGCTCTGTTCCGTCCCGCAAACCAGCTGCAGGAGGCCATGGGGAGGATCGCGGTATGTGCAGATGCTGCCCACTCCTTTGGGGCAGAATGGCATGGAAAAAAAGACAGGAAGCATTGCGGATTTCTCATCCTTCAGTTTCCATGCAGTCAAGAACGACCACAGCCGAGGGGGGAGCCCTTACGTGGAACCCGATCCCAGGAATCGGGAATGAGGATATCTACCATCAACTCCAGCTGTATTCCCTTCATGGGCAGTCCAAAGATGCTCTTGCAAAAACCCAGCTGGGAGCCTGGGAATATGACATTGCCGGGCCATGGTACAAATGCAACATGACAGACATCATGGCTGCAATCGGCCTGGCCCAGCTGCGCAGATATGAGGGGCTGCTGATGAGGCGGAAGGAGATCATCCGGCAGTACGACCAGGTCTTAAGGCCTGTGGGAGTGGGCACTCTGGAGCATGACACCAGCGGCTGTACATCGTCCGGTCATCTGTATCTGACATGGATCCCGGGGATCAGCCTGGAGCAGAGGCAGGAGATCATTGTAAAGATGGCGGAGGCAGGTGTCGCCTGCAATGTCCATTACAAACCGCTTCCGATGATGACTGCATATAAAAATATGGGGTTTGATATGAAAGATTACCCCAATGCATATGGACACTTTGTAAACGAGATCACGCTGCCGCTCCACACAAAACTGTTGGATGCGGAGGTTACATATGTGGCAGAAACCTACGCCAGCGTTGTGAAGCCGTATATCCAGAAAAGGGAGAAGGGGACATGTTAAGGCGCTGGGAAGAGCTTCCGGAATTCATGAGGACCGATGCGGTGCGTCCTTACTACAAGGCACTGGAAAAAAACGGTACAGCCTGTATCTAAAGCGGCTGTTTGACTTTTCCATATCCAGTGTCATGCTCATCCTCCTCTCCCCAGTCCTGCTGGGACTCGGGATCTGGATCCGGATGGACTCGGAAGGTCCTGTATTCTACCGCCAGAAACGGATCACCCAGTATGGAAGGCCCTTTGAGATCTATAAGTTCCGGACCATGGTCGTCAACGCAGACCGGATCGGAAGCCAGGTGACGGTCGGGAAGGACCCCAGGATCACACGGGCCGGTTCCTTTCTCGGGGATGCCGCCTGGACGAACTTCCGCAGCTGATCAATATCTGGAAGGGTGAAATGACTTTTTGTGGGGACCCGGCCGGAGGTACCAAAATTTATTAAGGAATATACGGATGAGATGTACGCCACACTGCTGCTGCCGGCAGGAGTGACCTCTATGGCCAGTATCTGCTATAAAGACGAGGAACGGCTGCTGCAGGGGGTCTGTGGAGAGGAGGCCGACCGGGTTTATGTGGAGAAGATACTGCCGGAGAAGATGAAGTGGAATTTTATAGAGCTAAAGAAAACGTCTATCCTAAGAGACGTACAGGTGCTTTTTTTAAAACAGTAGCGGCGGTAATTTAAGAGGCTCTCTGCGCGATGGACGGAAAGGACTTATATTTAGATGAAAATCTTATTGATAAATCATTATGCTGGCAGTCCGGAAATGGGAATGGAATTCCGGCCTTATTATATGGCCCGGGAGTGGATCCGACAAGGCCATGAGGTTGATATCATTGCAGCCGATTATTCCCATCTGCGTAGAAAAAATCCAAAAGTACAGAGGGACTGGCAGATAGAAGAAATAGATGGGATCCGTTATCACTGGCTTCGGACCGGAGACTATGACGGAAATGGAGTGCGGCGTGCCCTAACGATGTTCCGTTTTGTTGGAAAAATATGGCTGAAGGCAAAAGTGATTGCGAGGGAATGGAAACCGGATGTGGTCATCACCTCCTCTACCTATCCATTGGATACCTATGCTGGACAAAGGATACGGAAATATTGCTTAAAGGATATTAAGCTTATACATGAGGTTCATGATATGTGGCCAATTACCCTAATTGAATTAGGTCACATGAAAAAGACAAATCCATTTGTTATATTAATGCAGATTGCGGAAAATTCCTTCTGTAAAAAGTCAGACCGCATAGTCTCCCTATTGCCCAATGCGGACAGATATTTTATGCAGCATGGAATGCCCAAGGATCATTTTTCGGTCGTATCGAATGGTATTGTAAAATCGGAGTGGGATCATCCAACTCCCCTTCCAAAAGAACATACGGAAGTCTTTGAATCCTTAAAAAAGGATGGGAAATTTATTATCTGTTTTTTGGAAGCCATACGGAAGCGTATGCATTAACACATCTGATACAGGCTGTCCAGTCTATTAATAACAAAAAAATTGCGGTTGTGTTTGTAGGAAATGGCCCTCAGAAAAAAGAATTAGAATATCTGGCCCTAAATAAACCAGGATGCAATGTTTCTTTTTGCCACCAGTTCCTAAGACATCCATCCCCAACTTAGTAGCAAATACAGATGTGTTATATGTTGGGGCTTTGAAAAATGATATGTTCCGTTTTGGAATCTGTATGAATAAGCTGTTTGATTCCATGATGTCCGAACGTCCGATTTTATATGCGGTAGCTGCACCCAATAACTATATTGCTGAATATAATTGCGGAGTATCTGTAGAAGCAGAGAACATAAACGCATTGCGAAATGGAATTTTATGTCTATACCATATGAATCCAGAACAACGTGAACGGTTGGGTAAAATGGACGAAAAGCAGTTTTAGAGCATTTTACCTATGAAAAATTAGCTGCAGATTTTGCAGCTTTATTTTAAGGAGAAAATATGAAGTTTAACGGAATTTATAATGATTTAATCTCTGGAAAAGAGAAACTGGCACTGGTGGGTTTAGGTTATGTAGGCATGCCCATTGCTGTTGAATTTGCAAAGCATGTCCCGGTCATTGGATTTGACATCAATGAAACGCGGGTCAATGAATATAAAAATGGCATTGATGCCACCAATGAGATCGGGGATGCAATTCAGAATACGACGGTAGATTTTACAGCAGATCCTAAGCGTCTCCAAGAGGCAAAATTCATTATTGTGGCTGTTCCTACACCGGTCAAAGATGATAACAGCCCAGATCTGAAACCAGTGAAAGGTGCTTCTGCCCTGGTGGGACAAAATATGCAGCCGGGAACGATTGTTGTGTTTGAATCTACGGTTTACCCCGGTGTGACAGAGGATATCTGTATTCCGATCATTGAAAAAGAATCTGGATTAAAATGTGGCGTGGACTGGAAAATCGGCTATTCCCCGGAACGGATCAATCCTGGAGACCGTGTTCACACGCTGACCAAAATCAGAAGATCGTCTCCGGTATGGATGAAGAATCATCAACGGAGATCAAGAAAGTGTACGATATCGTCATTAAAGCCGGTACCTTCCCGGTATCTACCATTAAAACCGCTGAGGCAGTAAAGGTGATTGAGAACAGTCAGAGGGATATCAATATCGCATTTATGAATGAGATTGCCATGATCTGCGATAAGATGCAGATCGATACAGATGAGGTCCTGGCAGGTATGAATACGAAGTGGAATGCGCTGGGATTCCGTCCGGGCCTTGTGGGCGGCCACTGCATTGGCGTGGATCCCTATTATCTGACCAATGCAGCAGAGAAACTGGGGTATCACAGCCAGATCATTCTCAATGGACGCAAAGTTAACGACAGTATGGGAGCTTTTGTGGCGGATGCCGCTATCAAGCAGATGATCGAGGCCGGTATGGCCCCGAAAAAAGCAACTGTGGTGATTTTGGGTATCACCTTTAAGGAGAATTGCCCGGATACGAGGAACAGCAAGGTAGTTGACATCATAAACCATTTGAAAGAATTTGATATCAATCCTATCGTGTCGGATTGCTGGGCGGATCCGGATGTGGCAAAGAGGGAGTATGGGGTGGAGCTTACGGAATTTAAGGAGCTTCCGAAGGCAGACTGCGTGATCATAGCTGTGGGACATAATGAATACCGCTCTATGTCTATGATGGAGATCAAAACACTGTTTAAAGATGGACTGGCCGATGAAGAGAAGGTTCTGATCGATGTAAAGAGCCTTTACCGTATGGATGAGCTTCGTGCCAGTGGTATGAGTTTCTGGAGACTGTAAAGAAGATTGAGGTATTGAAATGAAAATCGTCACAATTATTGGAGCAAGGCCGCAGTTTATCAAAGCTGCGGCTTTTTCCAGGGCAATCACAGGAAAACATGAAGAAATCCTTGTCCATACAGGGCAGCATTTTGACGCGAATATGTCGGATGTGTTTTTTGAGGAATTAAAGATTCCAAAGCCCAAATATAATTTGGGGATTTCTGGTGGAACACACGGAAAGATGACAGGCGCTATGCTTGCAGGTATCGAAGAAGTACTCCTTGAGGAGAAGCCGGACTGGGTACTGGTATATGGCGACACAAATTCTACGATGGCTGGGGCACTGGCGGCTGTGAAGCTGGGAATTCAGATCGCACATGTGGAATCCGGGGTCCGTATGGGCACATTATCTAACCCGGAGGAAGTCAACCGTGTTGTAACGGATCACATTTCCCAGCTCCTCTTCACGCCGACAGAAATCGAGGTGGAAAATCTAAAAAAAGAGGGAATCAAAGAACACGTTTACGCTGTGGGAAATATTATGTATGATTCCTTCCTTTATGGAAGCAGAGTTCCGTGGAAGAGGGAGAAAGCAGAAATTTTTGATCTGTGCGGAAATCCAATCGTGATTCCGGATCAGTATTACTATCTTACCTGCCACCGGCAGGAAAATACGTTTGATGACCAGCCTCTTTTAGAAATCCTGCGGGCTATGAATAGCCTGGAGCTGCCAACAATTTATCCGGTCCATCCAAGGAACCGGGAACGGGCAGAAAGGCTTTGCAGAGAATATCAGTTTGAACATGTGGTCCTGACCCAGCCGGTGGGATATCTGGAATCGATTCAGCTTTTAAAACATTGTGAAAAGGTGGTCACGGATTCTGGCGGTCTTCAGTGTGAGGCTTTTTTGCCGGAAAGCAGTGTGTGACAGTATTTGACCGGGTCATCTGGCCTCAGACTATGGTGGAGAATAGGAATCAGTTAGCCAGGCCTCTGGCTTCAGATATTCTGAAAAAATTAGGGAATACACAGAAAATAGATCTGGGATATCAGCCCTTTGGGGATGGTCGTAGTGCAGAAAGGATCATTGAAATCATGGAGGGAGAAAGCAGATGAGATACGCATTGATTGGATGTGGACGGATCGCCACAAATCATATGAAGGCAGCGGTAAATAACCAGTTAGAGATTTCGGCTGTTTGTGATGTGGTACCAGAGCATATGGAAGTACTTCTTGCAAAGCACGAGTTACAGAACGACATGTCTATCCTGCGCTATACAGACTATAGGAGCATGATACAGGAAGTAAAGCCGGACCTGGTCAGTATTGCGACAGAAAGCGGGATCCATGCGGAGATCGCTCTTTTCTGTATCGACCATGGAGTTCATGTGATCATTGAAAAGCCTATGGCTATGAGTATTTCTGATGCCAATGAAATCATCCAGCGTTCCGAAGAAAAGCATGTGAAGGTAAGCGCGTGCCATCAGAACCGGTTCAACATCGCTGTACAGGAAATGCGACATGCGTTAGAAGCAGGACGTTTTGGACGTTTATCTCATGGATCTATCCATGTACGCTGGAACCGGAATCAGGGATATTATGATCAGGCTCCCTGGCGCGGAACATGGGCGCAGGATGGCGGCGCACTGATGAACCAGTGTATCCACGGAATCGACCTTCTCCGCTGGACTTTCGGCGGTGAGATTGAGGAGGTATATGGACAGACACGTCAGCAGTTCCATGATTATTTGGAAGCTGAGGACGTGGGAATGGCAGTTGTAAAATTTAAAAATGGGGCGATTGCCACGATTGAGGGGACCACAAATGTATATCCAAAGAATCTGGAAGAAACCCTGTATATCTTCGGGGAAAAGGGTACTGTGAAAATCGGCGGGACCTCTACAAATAATATTGATGTCTGGGATTTTGCGGACGAATCTGAGGCAGATACAAAAATAAAGGACTTCAGGAGGAAACCAGCAACGTATATGGAAACGGTCATACCAGCCTGTTTGCAGACATGATTGATGCGATCCAGAATGACCGGAAGCCATATGTAGACGCATATGCCGGACGGGATGCATTGGAGCTGGTACTGGCGATATATAAGAGTCAGAAGGAAGGCCATGCTGTAAGGCTGCCATTAGAAAACTTTGCAAGTACAGATATGGAAGGTGAGTTTTAATGGGAAATGATTATTTTGTTCACGAGAGCAGCTATATTGATGATGATGTAGAAATCGGAGAAGGAACGAAGATCTGGCACTTCTGTCATATCCAAAAAGGGGCCCGGATTGGAAAGAACTGTTCTCTGGGACAGAATGTGAATGTTTCTAATAATGTAATCATTGGAAATAACGTTAAAATTCAAAATAATGTTTCTGTTTATGAAGGTGTAGAGTTAGAGGATGGGGTCTTTTGCGGCCCCTCCTGTGTTTTTACGAATGATCTGACGCCTCGGGCAGAGTTTCCGAAGGGAAGTACAGGTTATAAGAAAACGCTTGTAAAGCATGGAGCCAGTATTGGTGCGAACGCAACGATTGTGTGTGGGCATACAATCGGGGAGTATGCGATGGTGGCCGCAGGAGCTGTGGTGACAAGGGATGTGAAGCCTTATATGCTGGTGGCTGGAGTGCCGGCAAAGGTGGTTGGGAAGATAGATGAAGAAGGGAATCCGATAAGGGAGTCATAAAATATGAAGGTATTGTTTATATCTGCTGCAAATAGTGTTCATACTGTACGCTGGGTAAATGCTTTGGTGGAGAGGAAACAAGAGGTTATTCTTGTATCCTTGCCAAATCATAGGGAGGAAGCGAATAAAATCAATGAAAAAGCTAAAGTTCTTTACTTACCTGTTGCAGGCACAAAAGGGTACTATTTAAATGCGTTAGAAATGAAAAAAATTTATAATCAGTGCCGTCCAGATGTTGTAAATGCACATTATGCCAGCGGCTACGGTACCTTAGTTAGAATTGCCCGGATTCCAAATGTTTTACTGTCGGTCTGGGGAAGTGATGTTTATGATTTCCCATATCAAAGTAAATGGAAAATGGAAATCATAAAGAAAAATCTCCTTTATGCCAAGTACCTGGCGTCTACAAGTCACATTATGGCTGAACAGGTAGGAAAATTAATTGGTGATGTGGCAGTTAATGTGACCCCTTTTGGTGTTGACATAGAAAAATTTAAGAAAATGCCAGAGGTCTTGCATTCGGGGTTCAATATAGGAACAGTAAAAACTTTAGATTCTAAATATGGAATAGATACAATTATCGAAGCTTTTGCAATTTTTTATAGGGATATTCCAGAAAAAGAGGAAGTTCGATTATTAATTTATGGAAGAGGAGAGTCTGAACAGGAATTACGCCAATTATGTAAGGATGAAGGGATTCAAGATCAAGTTACTTTTTGTGGTTTTATTCCTAATAATGAGGTTCCCATTGCCTTGAATCAGATGGATGTGTGCTGTTTTGGAAGTCGTTTGAATAGTGAAAGCTTTGGAGTTGCTGCGGTGGAGGCTATGGCGTGTGAGGTACCGGTAATAGCTACGGATGTAGATGGATTTCGTGAGGTAATAGAACCTAATATTACGGGTTACATAATAAGTAAGGATCACCCCTGAACAGATGGCCTATGCTTTATCAAAGCTGTATTATACGAAAGAATATCGGTCCCAGTTAGGGAAAAATGGAAGAAAACGAGTTATAGAAAATTATAGTTGGATTATTAATGTGGATATTATGCTAAAATTATATGGATACATTTCAGTTGATACGAAAACAGATACAAAAAGTTAGTATAGATTCTATTTTTTAGTATTGTGGAAAGGAGACCCCAAGAACATGAACTGTATTTATCATATTCCTATTCCGTTGGATCCCAATGCCAAATCTGCATCTGGAATAAGACCGCAAAAAATGCTTCAGGCATTTAAGAGGCTTGGATATGAAGTAGCAGTGGTTTCAGGTTATGCAAATGAAAGAAAGGCAATGATTCGAGTTATAAAGGACAAAATTAACCATGGAACAAAGTACGATTTTTTATATTCTGAAAGTAGTACCATGCCTACTAGTCTTACAGAACCTCATCATATGCCAACACACCCTTTTCTGGACTTTTCTTTCTTCTATTTTTGTAAACGAAACGGCATAAAAATAGGTTTATTTTACAGAGATATTTATTGGAAATTTGAAATATACAAGGAAAAAGTACATGGAATTAAATACTTGGGGGCTCTTATGGCCTATCGCTATGATTTGTTATGTTACAGCTTGTTGCTGGATAAATTATATGTTCTAACGAAAGAATATATGCATACTTGTCCGAAAAGAAATTACAGAATAAATTAGATACATTGCCTCCGGGATGCGAAGAGCAAAATATTGATGCTTCTATTAAAAGTGTTCGACGAGATTTTACAAGGGAACCCCTTCGCATTTTTACGTTGGTGGATTAGGCGGGCAATATCAAATATCAGAAATATTAGAGGCTGTCAAGAACATTCCTTATTGTGAAATGACAATATGTTGTCGCGAGGCAGAATGGAATGCAAACCAAGATACTTTAGGGAAATATAACGAATGCAAAAATATTCATATTGTTCATGACAATGGTAAAGATTTGGAAAAATATTATTTGGAAGCGGATATCTGTTCGCTGATGTTTAAGCCGGATATATATAGAGAGTTTGCTATGCCTTATAAGGCATTTGAATATTTATCATGGTTAAAACCGATACTTGCAACTAAGGATACCGCAATAGGGGATTTTGTAGAAAAAAATGATATTGGTTGGAGTATAACCTATAATTTCAAAGAAATCCAAACAAAGATCAATTTTTAATACAAAACCCAAAAGATATCGAGAAAAAAAAATGTAAATGCCTTAAAACAAAAAAAAGATAATATGTGGACAACTCGAGTAAAAAAGTATCTTTGGATTTAAAATAGATAAATTTTTAAATATCATCATATAAGGATTATATTTATGAAAATATTAATAGTGCTGTTAACTATATCTTTATTTATACTTCTATTCAAGTTTGCAGGGGGAGTCTTAGTTTAAAGGATCTCAATATATTTAGTTTCATGTTCTATAATTTTTTTTTTTGATATAGTAGGGGCCTCTTTAATTTATTTAGGAGCACAAAAACATTATCTGATTGTCAAAATGTTTGATAAAGGGAATATTGAAAAAACATATTACATTTTAGTGTATACACTTTTAATGCTCCCTTTTGTGATAGCGATGATAAATGCCTGTTTATAAAAAGAGGAATAAAAAACGAGATTATAGCTTATATAAAAAAGAAAACAGAGTTAGGCTATAATACAAATCGTCTTTTTTTTTGCTAACGATATTGTTTTCTATACCTGCTATTGGAGCCGTAGTTTATACATTTCTAAATATTGGATATATTCCATTATTTTCCATGGTTTTAGACAAGATAAATGTAGGTACTGCAAGCATCGAAAATGCACGGGAATTTGCCGGTAATGAATATATCAAAAATCTTGGTATGTCCTTTTTGACACCGGCAATGTCATATTTTGTGTTTATTGTTGCTAGAACTAAAAAAGAACGGAAATGGTATTTATTATTTCTTCCTCTGTTTGTCGCAAGTATTTTAGCAAAAACCTATGATTTTTCTAAAGCCCCTGTTATTTACTATTTGTTTTATTTCTATATTATAGAAGTAATGCTAGGTCATATTCATAGCATAAAAAAATCATTCCATATATAACAGTTGCTATGGTATTCATTATATATATATATATAGTGGTTTTAAACGAGGGGGAAATATATTAACATTATATTTTGGACCCATTGGACGTATTTTATTTACTCAAGTTGCAACATTATTTTTACATATAGATGCCTTTCCCAAAAGATACCATTTTTAAATGGTGCAAGTTTTTCCTCAAGTTTAAATGGATATTTGAGAATGCAAGTTTTCAACGATCTGGTAGAATCGTTATGGAGATATATTCACCAGAAGCTGTTGCGGAAGGCACAGCTGGGGTTATGAAGACTTTATTTGTAGGAGAGGCATACGCTAATTTTGGAATTATCGGTGTATTAGTCGCTCCGATTATCTTCGGAGTAATAATTGCAATATTTATGTTTATTGTCTTAAAGGCCAGAAAAACTCCTGTAACAATATTTTTTTACGTGGAAATGATGCAATTATTAATGACATTTGTACAAGGAGGTTTTGTGGATATTTTCTATAATGCGCTTACTATACTTTTGATATTAATTATGATTGCGTTAAGTTATGGTCCTAGATTGAGATGGAAAAGTGATTTATGAAAATAACCAAAAGAATGCTATCCTCAAAAGGATTTATTAAGAATATTATTTTACTTGTATCAGGGCACATTATTGGCACAAAGTGTTTCTATCATAAGTTCTCCTATTTTAACTAGAATTTACTCTCCAGAGGCGTTTGGTGAGCTAGGAGTTTTTACTTCTATCACTTCTATATTTTCAGTTTTTATGTGCTTAAGATATGAATTGGCATTAGTTATACCAAAAGAAAAAGAGTATGCATTGGCTCTTTTATGCTTGAGTTTTTCAATATGTTGCTTGATTACAGGAAATGTAGCGTTATTTATACTATATTCGCAAAAAATATTTTTAAAAGTTTCAAGATAAATAATAGTTGTCTATTTGCTTTACTATTTCTTATTTATATTTTTTCATCAGGAATATTTTCTATATGTAACTATTGGTATACAAGGGAGGGAAATTTAAATATTTAGCTAATAGGCAGATTGTAAACACAGTTTTGACAATTGGCATTGAAATCATTCTTTCATTATTTATAGCAAAAAATAGTGGTATGGGAATGATTTTAGGTTATACGCTGTCATTGAGTATAACTACATTAATTTTATTTGTTAATATTCTAAAAGAAAATTATTGTGATATAAAGAAGATAACTATAAAAGATATAAGAAAGGAGGCATATAAATATAGAGAGTTTCCTCTATTTGCGTCCTGGACTGCATTATTAAACACATTATCGTTTTCACTTCCATCTTTAATGTTATCGTTTTTTTCAACTCTAACATTGTAGGCTATTATAGTCTTGCGTATAAAATATTGGACATGCCTGTTAGTTTAGTAGGAGGAGCCGTAGCGCAGGCATTTTATCCGCAGATAAATGCTCAAAATACTCTTGAAGATAAGAAAAATTTAACATTGAAAGTTGTGAAAACACTGCTAGAGATTGGTTTGGTTCCAGTGATACTAGTTGGTATTGCAGCACCATGGATTTTTACCGTATTCTTTGGAAAAGAGTGGGTAACCACTGGATATTATGCTCGATTATTAAGTTTATGGATTTTAGCGGTTTTGTAGGTTCTCCAGTGTCTAATCTGTATGTGACAATGAATAGGCAAAAAGAAGGGCTTTGTGTTAATATAATCATGCTGATCGTCCGCTTTTTGTCTTTAGTAATCGGAGGATATAGTGGTCAACCCATGTTTGCAATTGCTTTGTTTGGCGGTGCTGGTGCTATTATGTGGATTTTTAATAGCACCTATATCATGTCTTTTGTAGATATTAGACCGAAGGAAGTTAAAGAATTATTTTTATCAATAATAAAAAGAAAGATAAAATATCTTATTTTCCCAGTTGTTTCGTTGTTCATAAATAATTATATAGTCCTTTTAATTTCGATTTTGTGTGGTATATGGTTTTTGCTTGATTTAGTTAAGAATATAAGGGATGATGTAAAATGATAATTAGTAAAATTTTCGATTATTATGGATCTAAATGTTTGAGATACAAAAATTTAATTGTTCAAGGAAAAGTGTTTCTTGAAACAGATTATATTGATGAAGTAAATGCTGATCAATTAATAGACTACATTGTAAGTAATCATGAAAAAAAATTGAGAGGTTTTTTTGCTTTATATTATATTACACAAGATTTAGCGCTATGTTTTGTGGATAGAGTTAGAAGTTGTCCGATTTTTTATGCTTATGAAAACAAGAATTTGTATATTAGTGATGATCCATGTTGGATTGCGAAGGAAATAGGGGATTTTTTAGAGGAAAGTAAATTAGAGGATTTTAAACTAGTTTCTTTTACTATGGAAAAGTCCACACTATTTAGTAGAGTTAAACAACTAGAAGCAGGAGAAAAATTAGTATTTTGTAATAATAAATTATCAATTACTAGATATGATCGTTTACACTATCTCTTACCAGAAAAAAATATGTATTATGATTTGTATCAGAATCATGAGTCTGTGCTTAATTTAGTATTTGAAAATTTGATTAGATATGCTAATGGGAGATCTTTAGTTGTTCCCCTCAGCGGTGGGTATGACTCAAGATTAATTGCTATGATGCTCAAAAAGATGCATTATGAAAATATAGTCACATTTACATATGGAGATGTGAAAAGCAAAGATGTACAATTAAGTAGACTTGTTGCAGAAAATCTCAATCTAAATTGGATTTATATTCAAGCATCTCCATCAGATTATAAATCTGTGGTTCAGACCAAAGAATATGCCCAATATTTTTTGTATGCCGGAAAAATGTCTTCCGTTCCTCATATGCAGGATTGGTATGCTGTTAAATACATGAAAGACCATAAGATGATTCCAGAAGATAGTATTTTCGTCCCTGGACACGTTGGGGATATTCTTAGCGGTGAGTGTAGTGATCGAAAAAAAACAACTATATAAAGTTGAAAAGATTGATTATAAAAAAGCTGCTGCTGCAATTGTTGATTATTTATTTACCGAAAAAATACTATCCAGGAAAGAAATAAAACGGTATAGGAAAATCGTTAGTGATGCAATGAAAACATATAAAGGAGTATATAATTCTGCATCTATATACGAAAATTGGTGGTTATATGAGAGAACAGCAAAATTTATAGTTAACTCTGTAAGGACATATGAATTTTTTGGATACGATTGGTGGTTGCCATTTGCGGATTATGAATATTTTAGATTTTGGGAAACCATTTCATTGAAAGATAGGATTAATCAAAATTTATATCAATATACAATTACTAGTTTAATGAAAGAATTAATGGACGTAATTATCCCGAGAGAAGGTGAAGAAAGTAAAATCAGGAGAAGTATACGGAGTTTTTTTTTCACGTTTTCTATCTATTAATACTAGAAATATTGTAAAAAAATATATTCTAAATCAAAATGAAATACTGGAAAAACAATATTATGGTGGATTAAACCCTATATGGTATTATTGTGTGGATAATATAGAAGACTATAAAAAATGTAAAACTCAATGCAGTAGCGTTAATTATGCTTTAGCAAATCAATATATAGAATTAGTGAAAAATAACATGTCTATAAACATAAATGATATAAATAGAGGATGTGATCTCTGATAATTTTTTGTAGAATATTAACCCTGTAAAAACTTAGAGTTAAGGAAATAGATGAACAGGTAGAATAACAATAACTAAGGATATCTTTGCTTATTAATATCATGGTTAGCGAAGGAATTATATACCTTATAAGGGGAACTAATAGGCGGTATTATGGGTTATATATTTTCCTATCAGTCTTTACAAGAAACTAGGCACTTACCTTTTACCGCAGAGAATTCTAGTAACTATTTACTTGAAATTGGACCACTTTATCGTTTTACGGATATGTTTAATTTAAAAGAGTATATGTACTCTAATAATATCTTCATATCACCACAATAAACATGGAAAAGAGGAAGCATATGCAATTTCGTGACTTAAAAAAACAATACGAAGCTTTAAAAACGTCCATCGATGCTCAGATTCAAACCGTTATCACCTCCTCCTCCTTCATCAGCGGCCCCCAGGTAAAGGAACTGGAAACCCAGCTTGCAGAATACACAGGCGTAAAGCACTGCATTACCTGTGGGAACGGAACGGATGCCCTTTCCATGGCTCTCATGGCCTGGGATATTAAAGAGGGGATGCTGCATTTGTTCCGGATTTTACTTTCTTTGCCAGCGGTGAGACCATCTCCTTTGAAGGAGCGACTCCAGTTTTTGTTGATGTGGACAAAGATACTTTTAATATGGATCCAGATCGTCTGGAAGAAGCGATTAACCTTGTCTTGGAAGAAGGGAGACTGACCCCTCGTGTAATTGTTACTGTAGATCTGTTTGGTTTACCAGCAAACTATCCAAGGATTCGGGAAATAGCGGACCGGTATGGACTTAAGATTCTGGAGGACAGTGCTCAGGGATTTGGTGGTATGATCGGAAAGAAACGGGCCGGGATTTTTGGAGATATGGCTACCACCTCTTTCTTCCCGGCGAAGCCATTAGGATGTTACGGGGATGGGGGAGCTATTTTTGTCAATGATGATGAAACAGCTGCCTATCTGGAATCCATCCGTGTGCATGGAAAAGGCTCGTTTAAGTATGACAATGTACGTATCGGCTGGAATTCCAGACTTGATACACTTCAAGGCCGCCATTCTTCTGCCAAAATTCAAGGCTTTTTGTGAATATGAACTGGATGCTGTAAATCATGTAGCGGAAAAATATACAGAGCTGTTAAAGGATCTTGTAAAAACGCCTGTAATACCTGATGGATATTTATCCAGTTGGGCACAGTATACGATTCAGTTGGAGAATCGGGAAACGCGAGATGGTCTTCAGGCATTTTTAAAGGAAAAAGAAATACCGACCATGATATACTACCCCAAACCCATGCATAAACAGGAGGCTTTTGCGGATCTTACTGTATATCAGGAGTGCCCGGTAACAGAAATGCTGTGCCAGACCGTTCTATCCTTGCCCATGCATCCGTATATGGAAGAAAAGGATATTATTTTCGTTGTCGAGAATATCAAAGAGTATTTTGCAAAATAAAATTTTCTATCTCTCCAAAGCCCCGGGCAATCAGCGGTCTTATAACATACAATTCTGCTGATCAGCCGGGGCTTTCGCATTTTACCAAGTCTTCATATCTCGAACCACGTCTCCAAAGCAGTCTCATCGATTCACACACAGAAACCACCTTGTGGCTGTTTTATCCCCGCCTCACCTCACACTCCTAAAGACGGGAGGAATAGGGATATCCGGTATTATCCTTTTTCTTAAATTAATAACATTGTGGATTTACAAGGGAGGATCCACGTTTTAAGTATCATTTCACGCTATATTTTTCTTGCAATTTATCTAGTATCGAAGCTATAATGTAAATAGCTTAAATCATCTGTTGGCTGGAAGGGGAGATACTGAATGGACAGTTTATTCAGCCAATTGGGGCTATATGATTTCTGGGGAACATTATTTCCCGGACTTGTGGGTATTACTATACTGATTCCCATTCTTCCAGATAGAATGACCCAGGAGAATGAACAGGTATTTTGGCATAGCTTGATTATCTATATCATTGCCTCATATTTACTCGGAATTCTGCTGCATGAAACCGGACACTGGGCTCAAGAAAAGATTTTATATAAAAAGCTTAAGAAAAATGGAGAGCCTTGCGATAATTTTTTATTGGATAATTCAGAACTGAAAACAGACGAAAAAAGAGGTGTATCTGGAATTATATGTAAAATGGGCCCAGAGTAAACACCTTCCATTGACGCCTACAAGGTCTACTTGCCGACTTTTTTTCAATTACTGTGATTATTACATTCAAAGCAAAAAAAATCATGCCCAGGCATCCAGAATGCAGTCGCTATATGGTATGAGCAGGAGCCTGTTTGTGTACTTTTTTATAATGCTACCTGTTTTCTTTTATAAGCTTTATTTTGTTGCAGCTTTTATGTCCTTTGTAGTCTCCCTTATCTTTCTTAACAGAGCATACAGATTTAATCTTATTCGCTTGAAAGTGGTTATGAGAACATATTGTATTGAGCTGGCATCAAGTCAGTGAAGTTCTGCATAGAGCCTCACTGACTGCCCTCGCAGACCAGCATCAGCAAGCTTATGAGATTCACTTAGTACACCGTATCCGTTTTTTCTTCCATCCCCGAATCACTCTCTCTATCGTCTCCTCATCCCTCTCCAGCTCATCTGCAATCTGGGAGATGGACTTTCCTTTCTGAAGCTTAGTGCGGATAAGGCTTTTTATCTCATCCTCGCGTCCTTCCAGGATTCCTTCCCTGCGTCCTCAGTACGCCCGGCGGCATGGCCCTCCGCGTGTCCTTCTGCGATCCCTTCCTTCCGTGCCTCGGAGGCGATGGCCTTCCGCATCAGCGCCAGTTCGCGCTCCTCATCATACTCAAATATACTCACTGCGATCACCTCCGCTCGGTTCCTGGAGAGGAAATCCGAAAGGATCCCCTCCCGGATGCATTCTGTGACAGCCCGGTGTACCGCCTCCTGGACCGCCATGGTCTTCGCATGAAGCCTCACCCGCTCCCCAAAGAGCATATACTCTTTTAAGACCTGGTAGGTGTCCAGAAGCTCCTTGTTCTTCTCGGGTGCGATCTTCAAGACCTTTACCTTCAGCTCCAGCCCCGGATCCCCGATCTCCTTATCCCCATTATAAAACACCACGAAATTCGGGGTGGGGATCTTTACCAGCTGGGGCGCGTAAAGAGACTGGTCCCGGGTAAGAACCTGATATTCCTTTGCCGCGTAGAACAGGTTACGGAGCGGCATGTTGGGATTCCAGGTGGACTGGTGCTCGTAAAGGTTCAGCTGGAAGTCCACCAGAAAAGCCACATCGTTTTTCATGTTCATGTACACGGCATTTTCCAGGGTCACCACAGTCAGGTCCTCCGGGGAATCGTAAGATGTTCCATTTACCGCGTTGTAAAGGCTTAAAAGCCGGTCCCTGTCCTGAAACAAAAGCCGGAACAAGGTGTCTTTGTAGTCACGCCGGGGCTTGGGGAGCCGTGCCGGAGCCTGGACAAGGTCGTTCATAGAATTCATTTGTCCTCCTTTCGCAGGAGAACTGGAGATCTCCTGCTTTTCAAATTTTAATAAGGGAAAAGCATAGATCTTCTGAAATGAATAAGAATCTCCAGACGGCCGGACCGGCCGGGAAAATAAGAAATATATGCTTTGTGCCAGTGTAGCACACTTAAAACGGCAGTGCAAGGGTGTACGGGATAAAATCTTTGTGAAAACACCGGACCATGGAATAAACAGCCCACCGGGCAAGCTCCGGGCCTCAGATCCCCAGACGATTCCCTCCATCACCTCTCCTCTCCAGGCTTTTCGATCCGGATATGGCCATTTTCCAGCTGCTTCACAATATCATAGGTAAGCTTGGAAAGGGTCCGCTTCCCCAGCCCCGTTCATCAGTATCCGTACCGCTCAGGACCTGCTTCAGCTCCTCTCGGCTGCGGAACAGGTGATCAAATTGTTCGTAAAGATCCTTGATCCTTTCAGGCGTGTACATGGCCTGCCGTCTCAGGATATCGCGGATATAGTCCTTATGCATGTCATAGAGCTCATCCAGATGGAGGACTTTCATCTGATTCTTTACCACAGCTTCCTTTTTAGCGGTGCCAGGAATCTTTTTTCAACCCCCAGCGAAAACTCTCCTGTACCGTCGTGGAGGATTTTCACCCAGTCGTCGCCGTTCTTCGCCTTGATCTGGAAACCCATATCATAGCTGAGGCCCTCATCATCCGGGTATAGGATCGGATCCTTCATGGTGTCCAGCGGCCCCTTGGCCGTATTGCAGACCGCGCAGCAGGGAACCAGATTATACAGGGAGACGGCCAGATACGGATAGAGGTCCCTGGGATAATAATGGTCCATCTGGGGCCTGGATTTTCCGCTGGCCAGTGTGAATGTATACTGGCGGTTGCAATATGGGCATACTGGAACATCCATGAGCTGGAGGATCGTGTTCAAGATCTTCCGCTTAGAAAGATTTTCATACCGGAAAGCCTCAGATAAAAGCTCCTTTTACGCTTCCTGATAATCCCGGACTGCCAGATATAATCCTGAAGGGCAGAACGGTCTGCCAGAAGCAGCCGCTGTACCTCTGCTTCATTGACCGTATGCTCTGCGTCATCATGATACAGACAGCGGTAAAGCACCGGACACACCTCATCCAGGAGGTTCCGCACCTCTTCCTTAGCCAGTGTATGGAAAAGACCTGTGGGGGCATTCCTGGCGTCTGCAAGAAACTCGCGCTCGATCCGATCTCTGTTTTTGTTAGAAATCCATATCCGGATCATTGATCATCTCCTCCAGTTCCCGGATCGTCTGGTCCAGCTCCTCCGCTGCGCCTTCAGTCGCTGAAGGGCAGAGGAAAGCGCCGGGTCAGTCCGCCGCGTTTTTTCATAGTGTAGTTTATTCCTTCATTGCTTTCTTCCAGGGCATGCTCCAGCTTTTCTCTTAAAAGTCCCTCTCCAACATAGGAAATGATCGTTTTTATATCACGGATTTCATTATTGCCATTTCTCTGTGTCAGCAGCAGCTCAGCGATGGCTCCAAGCTTTTCCTGGGCAAACGCCCCCATGGTTCCGCATTCATCCAGAAAGAATGAGTCCATGCAGAGCGTATGGATGTGGTTTCCAAAGGTCTGGATGCCGCCGGTCCGTGAGGATATATGTCCGTTATCGTCCTTCCTTAAATAACAGACGCTGTTAGGAGGAAAATCCGACAATATGACCGGCGAATGGGTCGTTATGATGAGCTTTATATTTATCATAGGAAGAAAGTACCTGCGGCAGAAAGCGGTCAGCCATTTCATATACATTCGCTGCCATCTGGGATGCAGCGACAGATCAGCCTCATCAAGGATCAGGAGCAATGTATTGCAATCCGGAGTCTGTCCGTTGGTTCTGCCGCTTTCCTTCTTTAAATCCTCCCAGATCCCATACAGATCCGCCCAAAGCGACAGAAGGGCATTTTCCCCGGAGGAAGCACCAAAGGAAAAGCTTAAAAACGGAAAGGCATAGCTCAGTCCCTCATAATGGAGCAGAAGCTCTTCCATAAATAACCGGTTTTCCTGCCCGGGTATGATCGAAAGCTCCGGCGTTCCCTTATTTTCCAGCTTCCGGATCACAGCCTCATTTTCTTCCAGCCAGGAGATGAAGTCCGGGTCTGATGAATGACAAGGACAGCAATGAGGGAATGTCCCATCAAGGCCTGCCCCAATTCTTCCAGAAATTTTTTCGCATATCCGAAGAGTCCGTACCGCTCTGCGCAGTCCTCCGATAAGAGATATGCATCTGTCAGGCGTTCCAGATCCACTCTGGCAGGAGACGGGACCACGGAAGGTATGCATGCTTCCCGATACAGCCCAAAAGCACAGCCCTTACTATGTAAGCGCTCCAGGAATGCCTGAAAAGCCCGGGAAGCTTTTTGAAATATGCGTTTCATCTGCTTTAGTCTTTCGTCAGCATCTGGAAGGCCGGACGCAGTATGCTTCTTCAGTTCCCGGAAAATATACCTTTCTAAATAACTCACATCGGCAGCACCGATCTGAATGTACTTTGGAATGGGGATTTCCAGCTCTGGAGCCTCTTCCGGATGATAATTGCAGAGCAGATGAACGATTTTATAAAGCTCTCTGTCATAATAGATCCGGATCGGGTTTTTATCCAGGCCGTTATAGTGCATTTCATAATCTATTTGGGAATGGCCGACAGAAGATTTCCAAGAGAGAAGTCATAGCTGCACTTTTTGAGGTTTTCAAAATCATGAAAGCTGAGCGAGTGATGGAAATATGCCGTTTTCATATTTTTTAGAGCTGTTTTTTCAGAAGTCCTGCCGCGGCCAGACCGGTGATCCGGGCTGGCTGGAAGATATTCAAACAGCAGCTCCTGCTCTGCATCGATCTTCGGTTTTTCAAGTGCCTGGCTATAAAATACAAACAGCCGCTCCTGTTCTTCGTGATCGGTTCCTTCAAAAACCATGATGCATGATCCTGTTTCTTCTCCATTTGTAAACCGCCGAAGATCATCCAGAATGAGATTCATGAGTCTGGTTTTCCCGGCCCCGTTATCACCGACAATGGCAAAGCAGTCCAATGCATGGTCCCACATGGATCCGCCCCAGAAGGATTCCAGATAATCGGTATTTTTCTGGACCGTCAGACGACTCGGGACTGGATATAGGATATTTTATAGGCTCCGCTTAAAATGATCCCCTGGTTTTCCTCTGTCTGAAACCGGTTATCCCAAAAAAACAGCAGATTTTTCAGAATATTCATAGGCCTTCCTTTGTGTTCTATTTTTTGTCTAATATTGTCATATAATATAAGTTTAAAGAAAAATACAAGAAAAGTCAATAAAATAAAGAAAACTTTCATATAAATCAAAAAGGACAGAACCCATTTTCATAGATCCTGTCCCTTTTAAACCATTCCTATTCAATTTTCGTAGAGGTACGCAGGGTTTTTTCTGTGGCCTAAGCTCTATCCCTGCACGCACTCTCTGATGATCCGTTCCATTTCCCCCATCTTTTTCATTACATCCCTGGCCATGTTTAACTGGCACCGGGTCCGCACCAGATTATGCTCCGGATATTCCGTCCGGAAATACACGTTTCCCAGAAGGTAATCATCCAGGAACCGGGAAGCCAGCTCCACAGCCAGGGTGAACACGCTGAGCGGCAGCGTCCGGATCTCGTCTGTTGTCAAGGTATCCCGGGTCTGGGAAAGAAAGCCTCTGGTAAAGGCAGAGAACAGCTCCATGCTGCAGCCAGCCTTTTCGTACTCCCTGGAGTCCTCCGCCACATAATTGGCGCCGAACCGGATGGCGTCGCCGAAATCATGGCCCACAAGACCGGGCATCACCGTATCCAGATCGATGATGGTCAGAGCCCGGTTGGTGTTCCGGTCGAAAAGGACATTGTTGATCTTCGTATCGTTGTGGGTCACCCGGATGGGGAGACGGCCTTCCCTCTGCATCCGGGCCATTTCACAGGCCTGGCTGCTGACGGACCGGATATAAGAAAGCTCCTCCCTCACAGACCCGGCCAGGCCCAGAGGATCTTTTTCTGCGTCCTCAAACAGCGTCCTCAGCCGTTCCGGCGTGTTGTGGAAATTGGGGATCGTTTCATAAAGCTGTTCTGCATTAAAATCCGCCAGATTTTTCTGGAAACGGCCAAAGGCTTCTCCGGCATGCTGGAGCACTTCTGTGTTTTCGCATGTGTTATACGTCACAGACGGGATATAATTATACAGCCGCCAGAAGCCGTCGTCTGCGAAAATATACGTTTTCCGGTCGGCAGTATGGTGAAAGTGGAGAGGGATCCCCTCGGTGCTTTTTGCCCGGATATGCTCCGTAACCAGGTCGATATTGTGCATGACCTGCTCGGGCTTTCTGAATACAAATGTGTTGACCTGCTGGACAATGTACGACTTTAGTGTGCCTTCCTCCCGTCTGTATGTAACCTTATACGTCTTATTCACATTTCCCACAGGAATCAGCTCAGATTCCACATAGCTTCCCTGGATCCGAAAGCTGCGGCAGATGTCCCGCAGACGCTGTTCCATTTCCATGCTCATGTTCCTCCCAATGCTCTTTTGTTTTTAGTCCGTCCCTAATTTTATCATCATCCCCGGATGAATGCAAGGCGGAATGGCTCTTCCGGCCAAGATGAAAATGGCGGAAATTCGTGTGATTTTATCCCGTACACCCTTGCGCCCCCGTTCCAGATGTGCTACACTGGCACAAAGCATATATTTCTTATTTTCCCGGCCGCTCCGGCCGTCTGGAGAGTCTTATTCATTTCAGAAGATCTATGCTTTTCCCTTATTAAAACATGAAAAGCAGGAGATCTTCCGTTCTCCTGCGAAAGGAGGACAAATGAATCCTATGAACGACCATGCCCTGGATCCGGCACGGCTCCCTAAGCCCCGGCGTGACTACAAGGATACTCTGTTCCGGCTTCTGTTCCGGGACAGGAACAGGCTTTTAAGTCTTTACAATGCGGTAAATGGAACGTCCTGCAGCTCCCCGGAGGACCTGACTGTGGTGACCCTGGAAAACGCCGTGTACATGAACATGAAAAACGATGTGGCTTTTCTGCCAGACCTTAAAAGAGTATATGCTCTTTGTGGAACGGGTGCGGCTCCATGCAAAGACTATGACGGTCGGGGCGGCAGTACACCGGGCTGTCACAGAATGCATCCGAGAGGGGATCCTTTCGGACTTCCTCTCCCAAAACAGAGTGGAGGTGATCGCAGTGAGTATATTTGAGTATGATGAAGAGCGCGAATTGGCGCTGATGCGGAAGGCCATCGCCTCCGAGGCGCGGAAGGAAGGGAATAACGAAGGACGTGAGGATGAGATAAAAGCCTCATCCGAACCAAGCTCCGGAAGGGAAAATCCATCCCTCAGATCGCGGACGAAATGGAGCGGGATGAGACGACGATCAAGGCGCTGATCCAGGGGATGGGGGACGAAGCGGAATAGAATACAGAAGGGCGGGAACAGACCCATTTAAGGATTCCATTCCCGCCGGAAATACTGCCCCTGTTCAGTTATACAGCCTCGTAAAATGTATCCGGATGCTCCGGATCGAAGGCCTCGTTGGCCCACATGACCGTCACCAGATCGTCAGTCTGGGACAGGTTGATGATGTTGTGGGTATAGCCAGGCAGCATGTGAACGGCCTGGATCTGCTCCCCGGATACCTCAAATTCCCGGATCTCGTCCGTGCCGATCTTCCTTTCCTGGATCAGGCCATGGCCGGAAACCACCATAAAAAACTCCCACTTGGAATTATGCCAGTGCTGCCCCTTAGTGACGCCGGGCTTCGTGATGTTCACGGAGAACTGCCCGCAGCCCGGGGTTTTTAAAAGCTCCGTGAAGCTGCCGCGGTCGTCAACGTTCATTTTCAGCGGAAAGATGGTCTTTTCCACCGGAAGATAAGAAAGATATGTGGAATACAGCTTCTTTGCAAAGCTTCCAGCCGGAATCTCTGGCATCAAGAGCGTGGACGGCTGGGACGTAAACTTCTCTAAAAGCTCCACGATCTCCCCCAGGGTCACATGATGGGAGACAGGGGCCGCGCAGTATGCTCCCTGCTCCTCAAATATTGTGGTCACACCGTCGAACCCGCAGCGGTGCTCATGGCCCTCCAGGGCGTCCAGCAGCTCGTTCACCAGATCGTCAATATAAAGCAGCTCCAGCTCTGTGGACGGATCGTTGACATGGATCGGAAGTCCGTTGGCCATATTGTGGCAGAAGGTGGCCACAGCGCTGTTGTAATTCGGGCGGCACCATTTTCCAAAGAGATTCGGGAACCGGTAGACCAGTACCTTCGCTCCCGTTTCCTCCGCATACCGGAAGAACAGCTCCTCCCCGGCCTTCTTGGACCGGCCGTACTCACTGTCTCCAAAGCGGCCTGAGAGCGTGGCCTGGATCGAGGAGGCCAGCATCACCGGAGCCGTATTTCTATGGCTCCGGAGTGCGTCAAGAAGCTCCGATGCAAAGCCAAAATTTCCCTCCATAAATTCCGTCTGGTCCTTGGGGCGGTTGACTCCGGCCAGATTAAATACAAAATCTGCCGAAGCGCAGAACATGTCCAGTTCCTCTCGGGTGTTCTGGACATCATATTCATAGATCGCATCAATTTTTATGCCGGGCCGCGTGCAGTCCTTTCCATCCCGGATATTCTTTAAATTCTCCATCAGGTTCCGTCCAACGAAACCGCTGGAGCCTGTGACTAATATATTCATTTATCGTCTCCTGTGATTTATAAGCAGATCTGCCTGCAATGAATTAGGGAGACGAAAAATCGTCTCCCCATAAGATGGTAGTTGTAAGTTTGGTTGTAAAAAGATTTTAAAAGGTAGTTGTAATAATTAATTGTAATGGATGGCTTAATACTATCATATCTACTCAGCCATGTCAACCGCTTCCCGGATCGATTCCACTTCATCAGCAGAGGTAATTTCGTCCATGATCTTTGCCCATTCTTCATCTGGCTTTACAATAAGGCGGGAATTCATATACGCCCACTCAACAGGAAGAACTGTGACGCCCTCATAGTATTCCTTGGCGCTGCTTTTTATCTTATTTAGCACAAGAGCCAGTTTAACCGGTGCGCCTGGAAAATATAAAGGAGCCAGAAGCTGGATCTTATTTTCACCAGTTTCTGTGTTATGGTAATAAAAAGGCAGAGCCAGCTTAAAATTCCTCTTCAGTTTCTTTTCCAAAGTCACTTTTGCTGCATCCAGAAGCACATTGATCAGCTCTTTGCTGTTATAACCAGCTTCAATAAAACGGTCAAAGTTATCATCGATAATATGCTCTTTTCTCATATTTAATTCAAGCGTATTATCATAGATCAGATCCTTAACGTTGTTGCAATAGTCAGCCAATGGAGGAAGCTCAGAAAAGTTCGTTGTAAAAAACTTATCCGTCTCCTTGAAAAAGCCATTGAAAAACCACGGCTGTTTTCCAGACATTTCATTGACAGCAAAAATTGCAACAATTTCCTGGTTATAAACCGTCAGAAGACCTGTATTCATGCACCGGTATTTTCCATCCGCTGAGGAAATGATCTTCCCTTCCTCGTCTAAGCGGTTGTACGTATATTGTATGTAATTTCTCAAGATACGGTATGGATCTTTATCCTGAATTCTTTTGTATGTCCACTTTTCCGGCTGGGCCATCCGGGCAAGCATTTCCAATTTCTGATTGTATTTTTCTGCGGTCCCAAGAAAAACATCTTCAAGTATAGTTCCCATATTTTCGCCCTCCTTTGAGAAATGATGCTACAATCCCTATTATATAAAAACAGGCATTGGGACGCAAGAGAAAACTATTTTTGATCAGAAAAAGGATTAAAACTTCCTCCACACCATTTTATCCACCACGCCCGTATAGGACTGGATGATCTTTACCACCTTGGCGGATACGTTTTCCTCCACGTAATCCGGCACAGGGATCCCATGATCCCCGTTCTGGTTCATAGTCACTGCCGTATCCACGGCCTGTAAGAGGCTCTTTTCATCGATCCCGGCCAGGATAAAGCACGCCTTGTCCAGTGCCTCCGGCCGCTCGGTGGAGGTGCGGATGCACACCGCAGGGAACGGATGGCCGACGGAGGTAAAGAACGAGGATTCCTCCGGCAGCGTCCCAGAGTCGGAAACCACGCAGAAGGCGTTCATCTGTAAACAGTTATAATCATGGAAGCCCAGGGGATCATGGCGGATCACCCGGGGATCCAGGGCAAAGCCGGACGCCTCCAGGCGCTTTTTGGAACGGGGATGACAGGAGTATAGCACCGGCATGTCATACTTTTCCGCCATCCGGTTGATGGCTGTAAATAGAGAGGTGAAATTTTTCTCCGTGTCGATGTTTTCCTCCCGATGGGCGGAAAGGAGGATATATCTGCCCTTTTCCAGCTTCAGCCGTTTATGGATATCCGAGGCTTCGATCTCTGCCAGATTATTATGCAGGACCTCCGCCATGGGAGATCCGGTCACATACGTCCGCTCCTTCGGGAGGCCGCAGTCCGCCAGGTACCGGCGGGCATGCTCGGAATACGCCATGTTCACGTCCGAAATAATGTCCACGATCCTGCGGTTGGTCTCCTCTGGCAGGCACTCGTCCTTGCACCGGTTTCCCGCCTCCATGTGGAAGATGGGAATATGGAGCCGCTTGGCGCCGATGACCGATAAACAGGAATTGGTGTCCCCAGGACCAGGACTGCATCCGGCTGGATCTCTGCCATCAGGTTATAGGACGCCGCAATGATGTTCCCCATGGTGTCTCCCAGGGTATCGCCCACCGCGTTCATGTACACCTCTGGGTCCGCAAGCTTCAGATCCCGGAAAAACACGCCGTTCAGATTATAATCATAATTCTGCCCCGTATGGGCTAAGATCACATCAAAATATTCCCGGCATTTATTGATCACAGCCGAAAGCCGGATAATCTCCGGACGGGTGCCGACGATGATCAGTAACTTTAATTTACCATTATTTTTAAATGATGCCATCGCATTCTTCCTCCATGTCCGTTAATATTTGATCCCCATGCTGTCCAGCTGCTCCCGGATATAGGAAAGCGTAAGAAGTTTCTCCTTCACCTGGTCAACACCAAGAAGCTCGGTGTTATTGCTGTTGAATTCCGTTAAGGGATTCCGCTCCGCATCGCCTTTGCTGAAATATTTATCATAATTCAGGCCGCGCTTATCGCAGGGAACACGGTAAAAGTTCCCCATATCGATGGCATGGGCACACTCCTCATTGGTGAGCAGCGTTTCATACATTTTTTCGCCATGGCGGATACCGATGACCCGGATCTTCTCCTTATCCCCGCCAAACAGCTCACAGACCGCCTCTGCCTGGGTCTGGATCGTACAGGCCGGCGCCTTCTGGACCAGGATATCCCCGGAGGTTCCATGCTCAAAAGCAAAAAGGACCAGGTCTACGGCCTCGTCCAGCGACATGATAAAGCGGGTCATGGTCCCGTCTGTAATCGTAATTGGATTGCCTTCCCGGATCTGGTCGATCCACAGCGGGATCACAGAGCCACGGGAACACATCACATTTCCGTACCGGGTACAGCATATCTTCGTTTTCGTTGTGGTGCGGCTCTTACCGACGATCACCTTCTCCATCATGGCCTTGCTTGTCCCCATGGCATTGACCGGGTATGCGGCCTTATCGGTGGAAAGGCAGATCACTGACTCCACACCCTCGTCGATGGCCGCCGTCAGGACGTTTTCCGTTCCCAGAACATTGGTCTTTACCGCCTCGATGGGGAAAAACTCGCAGGATGGAACCTGCTTTAACGCGGCTGCGTGGAAGATATAATCCACGCCGTGCATGGCATTCTTCACCGACTGGAGATCCCGGACGTCGCCTATGTAAAAGCTGATCTTCTCGGCAGCCTCCGGCATTTTTGCCTGGAACTCATGCCGCATGTCGTCCTGCTTCTTCTCATCGCGGGAGAAGATGCGGATCTCGCTGATGTCGGTATTTAAAAGCGGTTCGGGACTGCATTGCCGAATGAGCCTGTACCGCCGGTGATCATTAGGTTTTTGTTGGTGAATGGTGACATGTTGATTGTGCTTCTCCTATTTTTAATTCTTCAATAACATCAAAAAATTTTATCATATATTTATTTACATCGATGATTCTGAATATAGTCCTTTATATTAGCAGATACAAGTGTAATCTCTTCATCTGTCAAATATGGATGCATAGGCAGAGAAAGTACTGTCTGGCACAGTTTTTCTGTTATCGGACACTCCTGGTACAACTTGAGGTCTGCAAATGCCTTCTGTTTGTGCATGGGTTTAGGGTAATATACCATGGTTGGTATTCCATTCTCTTTTAAAAATACTTGAAGTCCATCACGAATCTCCTGGTTTTCTACTTGAATCGTATACTGTGCCCAGCTGGATAAATAACCATTAGGAATCATAGGTGTTTTTACAAGCCCCTTTAACAGCCCCGTATATTTTTCTGCTACATGATTTACAGCATCCAGTTCATATTCACAAAAAGCCTTAAACTTTGGAAGAAGAATGGCAGCTCTGAATTGTATCAAGTCTGGAGTTCCATCCGATACGAATATTGTCATATTTAAAAGAGCCTTTTCCATGGACGCGGACAGATTCCAGATAGGCAGCTGTTTCATCATCATTTACAAAAATAGCTCCCCCATCTCCATAGCATCCCAATGGTTTTGCCGGAAAAAAAGAGGTAGTGGACATATCACCAAAAACCCCAGCCCGTTCTGTCCCAATCATACCACCAAATCCTTGAGCGCTGTCTTCCAGGATTTTAAGACCATACTGGTCTGCAATCTCCCGAATCTTCGGATAGTTTGCCGGTAAACCAAACAAATCTACGGTAACGATTACCCGCGGAGTCAATCTGCCTTCTGCCCGAACCAGCTTAATCGCTTCTTCCAGGCAGTTCGGATCCATATTAAATGTGTCTATGTCCACATCGACGAAAATTGGTGTGGCCCCCTCAAATGATACGGTCTCACCGCTGGCAAAGAACGTGAAGTCTGGCACAAATACAGCATCCCCTTCTTTAATACCCCATGCCATGAGGGCCATAGAAAGGGCATCTGTTCCATTACCGCAGGTAATACAATGTTTTATACCAACATATTTTGCTAGCTGCACTTCCAATGTTTTTTACCTGTGGTCCATTAATAAAAAAAAAAGTGGACTGAATGACATCAAAAATACTTGTGTCAATCTCTTGTTTTAATACATCATATTGTTTTTTAAATCACGGAATTGCATGCTGTTCTCCTTCCAACCCTTTTTATTATTTTGAAAACATATCACTCTTCATAATTCTTTGAAATTTGCCAGTGTTTTTCAACCAATTGGTATGATTTTTTATGGTTAGGTTTTCCACTTATTGAAAAGGTGTAAAAAATATTTTCGAAATTTATATTTTCATGAAAACATGAAAAATGTAACTGAATTCTAAAAGTAAAACTTAGTACAAAATATATCCCCTAACACACAACATGGCATCTCATTTTCTCTTTATAAAATGATACCTGTACGCAAGATGATAATTCAAATACACTATTAGAAAACAAATCATTCAAAATCCAGGAAAATTATAAGAACTAAAGAAAAGAGTAGTGTCGGCCCCTTTGTATGATAATTTCAAAAAACTATCCAGCTTTTAAGATAGGTGTTCTAAATGGAAACAATGTTATACACTTTATCAATCTATTTCGTAAAGAGAATTTCTTCATATGGTAACTTAAGGAATATTATCCTATGGAGATATATACATCTCTTTTATATTTGGTTTTTCCTAATCTTTTAAGTAATATTGCTTCAAAAATATTGCTAATAAAATAATTGCCATAATTCCATAAACAATACAACTCGTTATTGCCGCACCAGCGGCTCCATAATGAGGAATAACTTGTAAATTAATTGCTAACTGAACAATTATACCAAGACCGGACACTGCCATGTTATACTTCACTTTTCCCATTGCTGCAAAAATATTGGCAGTGGTAAAACGAAGGCCGCAATTAAAAAATGTAGCAAGCAAAAGAATTCTCATAACACCAACAACATTTGAGTATTCCGTACCATATAAAAAGCTTATGATTGGTTTTGACATTAAAGCAATTAATATGCATAAGCCCCCAACAAGTAATGCAATAATACTATAGATTCGTTTGAAATTTTCCTGTATCCATCTTGTATCATTCTCATGTTTTACAAAATGGGGAGCAATGTAAATCCCAAATGAACTACTAATAATACTAACACTACCAGGAATTGTATACGCGACTCGGTAATCTGCAATTATATCTGGAGTACAAAAGCGTCCTAGTAAAAATGTATCATTTAGCATAAAAAAAGACCATAAACTGTTGGTGATCATATATTGGATGGAAAAATTTAATACCTGTCTTCTCTCTACTAATGATAGTCTACGTGCTTCTGCATTAGAATAGTACTGCTTTTTTGTGACATAAATAAAAGAAATTCTAATGAAAGATATGCTATAACTTGTGCAAAGATCACTGCACGAATCCCGCCAAAATAACCGGTAATAATTTTACTTATTATGACAGTCGCAGAAAGAATAACGGCCAAAGTTGCATACCTCTGATTAGCAAACATTGCTTGCTCATTAGACAATGTATTATCTGTTAGGTATTGAAAAGGTATTACAGACAATAATAAAAAAAGCAACCAGACATATTTTTTGTATGCCTCTGGATGTGGATAAAACAGAAACATTATTCCGGCTAGTACAATTAATATAATGTTCCAAATAAATCCTACCACTACCGAATAGCGAAAAAAGAAAATTTTTCGTGAATATCTTTACCTAATATTACAAATCGTACGATAGCATTGGACAATCCCAGTCCTGCAATGACGAACACATAATTGTACATGTTCTCCAAGTACCCAAGAATTCCATACTCTTGTTTATTTAAAACTCGCACCAAAAAATACAGAGCCCAAAAACCCAACTATTTTAGTCAAAAAGAACCAGAAAGAATGTGAAAAAGACCTTTCTCATATAGCGTTTTAAAATAAAATTTAATTTTATTAACAAAAACTATCGCATTCATATTAAACCTTTCTCACATTTCTACAACTGTTCGATTTCTTCGTGATATTCTTTTTTAGTATATCCGAACTAAATACTTTTCTGATTCGAAAATATGGTTTAGGAATTGCTCCATATTCTCGATTTACTTTTGCAATTCGTTTTATTACTGATCCCTCAAAATCATATATTAAATTCTTTTCATGAGCCAATTTCATTTCATGCCAAGTAATTGCGCTATACGTATCCAGATTTTGAAATTCTGGAACTCCACCTCCAAGTAAGCGATATAATTTTCTCTCATCCCAAACTACAAAAGACACTGATGTTGGCGTACCATCATTAGTTACTGCTAATGTCATTTTCCCTGCATCATTTTGCACACAAGACTTAACTAAACGTTCCCATAGATCCATAGAAAAAGGACATTTTAACCCTTGCTTTGTGAATATTTTTTCGTGCTCCACATAAAACTGAACATAGTCCGTAGTTTCGATAAAATTAGCATTTTTCTCTCCTTTTTTTATCTTACTGCGTCTGTTCTTATCAAAATTATTCCACACTTTTTCCATATCTGTCAAATCTTCTATTTCGTATGTATATCTTACAATTGCTTTATAATGATTCCAAAAAAAAGGGAGCCAATTCGTAAATTCTGGCTGGTACTGTTGTTCATATACATCTACATTTATGGATGAAATATATTCACAAGCTTCATTAATTACTTTTTCTTCAAACTTTTCTTTTTGCCGCCTCCCTGTACTGGCTAATGTCCTTAAAAAAATAATACCATTATTTTGTGTCAACGGTGCTTTTGTAATATAACGATATCCATTTCTATTCTCTATATAAAATGGCATTGCTGCTTCTACAATCCCATTCGGTTTATACAACCACACATCCCAATTATTTGCTCCACATACGGCATCTAGCCACCATGGTTTTGAATATATTGGAACATATTCCTTATTACAAAATAGACTATATTCTTCTTTTCGTTCCACCACACGATTCCTCCCTCGAAAATGAGTTACTCTAAATATAATGCCTAGATGGGTGAGTAAGCATAATATTCTCACCATGCCTATATACCTCATCGGACAAAGTATCTTTTGTAAGACAGACTCCTGCCCCAACTAAAGTTCTATCTGCAATTTTTTTTCCAGAAGCAATAATAGAAGAAATTCCAAAAAACAATTATTTCCTGTTTTTATAGCACCCCAGTTGTAACACCGATGCAAAAAAAATTAAAATTTCCAACTTCTGAATGATGTGCAATCGTGCAGGATAGTTCAAAAAACACCCTTTTCCAACTTTCACACATGGACCAATAGTAACATTTGGATATATAATTACGCCATCTCCTATATCGTTAGTATAGACATGCGCATCTTTGCAAATAAAAGTGGGAATTTCATATCCTTTTGTTTACATAAATAGTATTTTTTCTTCTCTGTTTGCAACCATATTTTTGTACCCAAAAGATAAAAAGTATGGCATATTCTTCTGGTGGATACAGATTACTGATGTTTTCAAAGCATATAACCGGTTTTCCGCATAAAGTATTCTTGGTATAATAATCCCTATCCACACAAAATGCCTCAACCCACACATGCTCTTGAGTCAAATAAGCATATAATTGCTCTGCTTGCTGATTAATGCCGTAAATAATAATTTTTTTCATACACGCATTGGATAATCCCATGTCACATATGTCTCCTTAAAATTCTCCAGTCATATCTAGGCTTGCAAAATCAATAAGTGGTAATTTCACTGATCTTCCCTCCTTTTGACTCTTATAAATAGCCAGCACCAGTTCCAGCGCATCTTTTCCAGCATAAGCATCCACATAAGGCTTGCGGTCATTTTGAATAGCCTCTATCATATCTGCAAATAAGCTTGTATGACCATTCCCATAAACATTGCTAGTAGCTTCTTCAAACCCTTTATTCTTATGATCCATATCCGTCTCGTCTGCAAAATCCCACACATCAATATTGTTCGTAGATTTTCCACCAATCTTAACGGTTCCCTGTTCACCAAAGATATATAGTGTTTCTTCCAAATTATGGGGATACACATTGACAGTTCCTTCAATTGTGGCAATGGCTCCGCTTTTGAATTTTACTACCGCCATGCCCACATCCTCAGTCTCCAGATAGTCGTGGAACTGCTGGCGGGTCTGGCCGTAAACTTCTTCGATTTCTCCACCAAAAGTCCAGCGTAGGAGGTCAATGCCATGAATGCATTGATTCATCAATGCCCCTCCATCTTGAGCCCAGGTTCCACGCCAAGGTGCTTGAGCATAATAATCTTGATTTCTATTCCAACGTACATGGATAGATCCATGGGACAACCTTCCAAAACGTCCCTGCTCTAAAGCCCTCCTCATTTCCTGTACGGCAATATTAAACCGATTCTGGTGGCAAGCACTGACCTTTACCTTTTTTTTTCCTCTGCAAGTTTTATGATTGCATCGGCATCAGCGATACTCATAGCCATAGGTTTTTCAATAATCACGTTGATTCCTTGGCTAATACAAAAAGAGCAATCTCCGCATGAAGCCCGCTCTCCGTCGCAATACTGACCAATTGAGGTTTTACTTCTTGAATCATGGTTTTGTAATTCGTATATCGCTTAATAGAATTATCATTTTGTAGATCATGCTTTGTCAGAAGCGTATCCATGTGTTCCAACATGATATCACAAACTGCTACAATCTCCAGATGATTATTCACTGCTGCCCTGATATGATTTGAAGAAATTCGTCCGCATCCAATAAGTGCATATTTCATAACAGTTATCCCCTTATCCTAAAATAAAAAGGCCCTCTAGGCCTCCTATAATACTTCTATGTTATTTCTAGGTTGAATGTCTTTCATCACATTCTTTGTATCGAAAATAGCTTTTGCATTCTTTTGTACCATAGAATAATCCACATTGCTATGGGCCGTTGTCACCACAACCAAATCATAAGAAGCAACAATATTCGGATTGATTTCTGTCAAACCTTTTACAACTTTTCCATTCTCCTTATACTCTGTTACCCAGGGATCATAAAAATCTACCAATGCTTGCTCACTATGAAGTTCGTTAATGACACGGATGGCGGGACTCTCACGATAATCGTCAATGTCTTGCTTATAAGCAACACCAAGAACTAACACACGGCTGTTTTTAATGCTTTCTCGTGTTGATTCAGTATCTTTCTGGCTCGCTCTACACAATACTCCGGCATCTTGTCATTGATCATCATAGAACTTTCAATCATAGACGTATGAAACCCATACTCTCTGGCTTTCCAAGATAAATAATAAGGGTCTAACGGAATGCAGTGACCACCAAGACCGGGACCTGGATAAAATGCTTGAAATCCGTAAGGCTTTGTTTTAGCTGCATCTACCACTTCCCACATGCTGATCCCCATTTTATTACACAGCATTGCTAACTCGTTTACCAAACCGATATTAATATTCCGGTATGTATTCTCCAGAATTTTTTCCATTTCTGCAATGGAGGGGAAGAAACCTCATATACATCGCCTTCCAATACTGTCCGGTACATAGTAGCAATAACTTCTGTTGCATCTTCTCCAATAGCGCCTACTACCTTAGGTGTATTTTTGGTCTTATAGATTAAATTACCTGGATCTACCCGTTCTGGAGAAAATCCAAGATAAAAATCTTCTCCACACTTGAGACCCGAACCTTCTTCTAAAAGTGGCTTAATTAGTTCCTCCGTTGTTCCTGGGTAAGTAGTGGACTCTAGTACCACCATAGTTTCTTTGGTTAAATACTTTGCCACTTCTTTTGTCGAATCTCGGACATAACTGATATCTGGTTGTTGGTGCTTATCCAGAGGAGTTGGCACACAAATAGCAATAAAATCCACTTCCTTAACAAAGGAAAAATCAGTAGTAGCAGAAAGAGCTCCTGCATTTACCAATTTCTTCAAATCACTATCCACGACGTCACCAATATAATTATGACCTAGATTAACAAGATCTACCTTTTCCTTTTGGACATCAAAGCCAATAGTCTTAAACCCTGCCTTGGCCTTTTCTACCGCCAAAGGTAATCCTACATATCCAAGACCAATGACACCAACCGTAAGTTCTCTGCTTTTAATTTTTTTAATAATTTTTCTTTCATTATCACAATCCCCTTTTTAATCTTTTTTTTTATCTTCTGATATTTCGGTGTTATTTACAATATTTTCAAATACTTTCTCCATTGTTTTTTTCCCATATTAAATATTCTCTTGCAAAATTTTGCATATTTTTTATGATCTCAGTTTTGGAATTTTTGTTTATTAAATTCATATAAAACGACACTATTTGCTCTATGTCTATTTCATCTCTTATATTCATTTTTTTGCAAAATTGTTTTCCCTCAAAAATAGGATCACATCCTCCATAAACGAATGGAAGTCCTTTAGCACAATATTCTCGGTGTTTCAATGCATTGGTATATATGTCAGATGAAAATAATGTCCCTATTCCTATATCAGCTATATCATAATAATAATCCAATTCTTCACCACTTTTTGCACCTGTAAATTGATTATATTTTCTAAATGATATTTAGCTATTAATGATTTTAATCTTGTAAATTCATTATAATCCGTTGCATTTCCTACGATATAGAGTTTTATATTTTTTTCTTTGAACTAATGAACAATATCTCCGTACTCCCTCAATTAATACATCTATACGATGATGTCTCATGATTTGAGCTACCAGCAAAAATGTTATATTATTTTTGTCTGTATTATTCGTATTACCACTCTTTATTACATTTGAATCAATTCCATTTGCAATCGGAATCACTGGAATATCATAAACTTCTGAAAACTCTGTTCCTGGTATAACGATATAGTCTATATATTTTTTTAATTTGAAAAGATTAAATTTTTCTTTTAACAAATACGGAAATCCCAATAAAGTCTTATACTCATTTTGATATGGGTATGTAGGAATTTCTAGGTAAATTAAAATTCGATTGTTTTTCTCTTTGATTTTCTTTATTAATTGAATAAATCCATAATCTATAACTGATTTTCTAATATACACAAATTGTAAGTCTTCTAAACATTCTTTTATGTGTTCAAAATACGATAGTCCAAATTCGGGATAAAACGGCAATCTTCTTAATATTTTGTGATTTTTGACTTTATTTTCATTCCAAAGTTGGCATTTAATATTCTTATAACTATTAAACGCCTTCACCGAGATTCAACTTTTTAGAGACCCCTATTGAAGCATCCATACAAAAACCTGAAGAACACAAATAGATACCTTTTATCATTTCATATTTCCTCTTTCTAAACGAACTCTATTCGAAGAGATTCCTGTTGCAAACGCCAAATATAAATATAGCAAATCATTTCCCCAGCAAATGTTCCAGATGTCATTGAATACAAAAATTGTAATAATATAAAATAAAACAAATAGGAACCGATGCTCTTTTTAATATAATTACGAACATCACACAAAAAAGTAACATTTGTAATACACCAGTTTCATATGCTATTTCAAGCAATATATTATGTGGATAATCATATATTGCTCTCAAATCACCCCAATAATTTTTTCCCCATGATCCTAATCCATGCCCCCAAATGTTCCCTTTAACTTCTCTTAGTGTATAGCTATAACGGTCCATACGACTTCCCTTTGCCATATCCAAAACAGCGTGTAACGAAAACCGATCACTAAAATTTTTGAACTAGCTAAATATCCAATCCCTATTACACTAACAACTGCACCTAAGAGAAGTATAGCAACTGCCCATCTACGATGGTTTATACTAGTGCGTTTAAAAATACGCACAAGCAGCCAAATTCCTAATACTACAAGCAACGACAATATTGGCCCTTTACTGCCTGTCAGAATAGCAAAGAAGATTAGCAAGCTTAATATAACTATAGTTCTAATTTTTATAACGGGTTTAATAATTATTAGTCCCAATATTGTATCACAAAGAATTCTTGCCGTCCAAATTGGATTAACTTCTTTCTTTGTATTTGATATTTCTAGACGTCCTATTCCATTTGTGAAATTATTATATAGTTCTTGATAATCCCATAAAAGAAAAGAAAAAAAATGAGACAATTAAACGAGAGAAGACGGACGATAAAATCCCTATCAAAATGTATATTGTTTGTAGTTACTAAGTATTGAACAGTGAAAAAATATATTGTTATCTTAAACATATTAGTTGCCTTTAAAAAAAAACCACTAGTATGCTCTCCCCAGCCAATACTCATCCAGCAATTTATAGTCCAAAATACTATTAATACATCTGTAATTTTGATTTGGAATCCATTCGTCATATATCTTACGATATAGCACCAACATAAAATTAGAATTACTAAGTCTATTATGTTTAAAGCCAAACTACTTCCAAAAAATTGCTTAAAAGAATCCAAATATAAGAGAAAAAACAAACAAATACATGCACCATTACAATTCAAATTTGCTTTTCCAATCTTCACTTTAGTTTCCCTTCTTCTTTCTCCAAAAATAATTCCGTTTTATCAACATCAACACAAAGCCTATTCGATTTAAAATTATTTTGTTTATTCTCATCTTATGAGTTTGATTATTCCCATGAATACGATGCAACACACACACTTCATTAACCAAAGCAATCTTCCCTCTACATCGAGCTAGCACACCGATCCATAAATCATGGCATATATCATAATTATCTGGAAATGGAAAATAAGTTCCAACAGCTCTCTCTTAAAAGCCATACAACATCCCCAGTATGTTCCCTTAATGATGTTTCTAATGGGATTTACTGATATATGTGACAGCTGAAATAGGTTTCTATCTATTATTTTTCCAGTCGCATCGATGATGTCTCCATTGCATATGACTAACATATTCTCTCTTGATTGCAATAGTTTTACCATCTTATCAATTTTATTATTTATCCATATATCATCTTGATCCGCCAAAAAAATATACTCGCCATTACAACAAGCTATGCAATTATTAAAATTGCTTATGACACCTGCCTTATTTTTATTCATAACTACTTTGATTCGAGAATCTGCGCGAGACCTCTCAACAATTATATTCCAAGTATTATCTGTTGATTTATCATATGAAATAATCAATTCATCGTGTTCCGACATTAAGGCCAATATCGAATCTATCTGTTCTCTTAAAAAATTTTCTCCATTATAGACAGCCATTGCAATTGATGCACGAATATACATATTTTTCCCTCTTTACACCATTACCGTCGAATCCTTTTCTCAATCCCCAGCATCTCATACAGACGAATTCCCAGAGTGTATATCTTCTCGACTTCTGAATTTCTCTGTACACTCTGGCAACTGATGCAGCTTCCAAAGATCTTCTTCGCTGATTTCCAGACGCCTTGCCACCTCCTGGAATAACTCCATTCCTTCTTCCTCTCAAAGGTGGCTGCTCCAAGATTTTCAATGCCTCTTCTCTTGTTATCTGACCTGTTACAACAAGGCTTGACAGCTGGGGGCGGCGCATATCATGTCCAAAACGGGTAGGACTCCACCAGCCCTCCAAAAATTTAGTAAGCAGATCTTCAAAATGTTTTTGCCGATAGGGCTCATATCCGTACTCTTGAGAAAGAACTTCCATCATCTGCTTTCGTGTAACCGGAACTAAATTTAAAGGCTTTATGGTTTTTACACCCTTTACGTAGGGAATCCAAAACTTATGCTTGAAACCATTGGTGAATGTATAATGCCTGATCAGAGTCCTACAATACTTACGAATCACATCCTTCACATACGTCCCATCTCCGGTAGGCCCGCCGCCTTTTACCCAGGAGGTCGGATCTGCTACAATTTCCGTAGCAATGTTGTATCCGTTAAGTATATATTTAACTCCTAGTTCTTCAGAATACTTATCGATCAATGCAATAAAAAGCATGATCCCGAGGAACATCCAATCCCTCCAGGCCAGTACGGAACCATGCCAGCTGCATTTCTCGCATTTCTTCCCAGTCCATTTTTTCTATATGAAGTTCGACTCCAAGTTTTTCTGTCAGCTGCCTAATATTTTTTTCAGTCACTGGCAGATTCCATCCAGCATCTATGTGAAATACAAACGGGTGAAGTCCCCATTCTTTCACCGCCAGATGAAGCATATAGGAGCTATCCAATCCACCACTTAGCCCGAGAATACAATCGTATTTTTTTCCTTCACCACTTTTTTAATCGATGAAATTAAATCTTGCAGTTCCTTCTCATGTCCATTTCCATGATTCCATTCGGGAAGAATACGCTGCTTATATTCATTACATCGGCTGCAGATTCCCTTATCATCAAACTCAATATATTCATCAGAAGTATCCATAACACAACACTGGCAAATCTGATATTCTCTCTTTTCCATTTGAATTTTGTCCTCTTTTCAATAAACATAGCACATAAAATTAGCTTTCATATGAACTTGACATCTGACATTATCATGTTAAATTCATACAAAAAATTGCTCTATGAAATCCATCAGCTTCTTCTTAGAAAAACATTGATCAGAATACTGCAATGCCTTTTCACTCATCCAAGCAATATCCATTTGTGACAATAGTCGAATTTTCTCTGCCAGTTTTTCTGGATCCCCAATGGTGTACATATACCGCATTCTGCCTCTTCTATGATGCGTTTTGTCTCTCCATTTGCCACCGCCAGCACCGGCATTCCGCAAGCCATATAGGATTGGAGCTTCGCTGGTATGGTTTTTTCAAATAGCGGATCATCTTTAAATGATACAAAGGCCATATCTGCCTGTGCCAGGTAGGATGGAACCTCTTCTGGCTGTACTCTGCCTGTAAAACGGAACATTTCCAAAACATTTCGCTCTACAATTTCCTTTTCCAGCTCGGACCGATACCTGCCGTCCCCTACCATAAGAAAGCAGACATTTTCTCCTTTCAATAATTCTGCTGCTTTGGGCAGTATATCCAGCCCCTGTGCGTATCCGATGTTCCCAGTGAAAATGATCGTAAATGCATCTGTCATTTTGTATTTTTCCACCGGTTTATAGAAGTCCTCTGCATACTGTGGCCAATAATGAACTTTTTCATGGCTGACAGGTACTTTCCGATTGCATATTGCCTCCACAAAACTGGGAGATGTAGCAAAAATATGATCTGAATTTTTGTAAATATAGTCTACCATTTTATTGATGGGTGTAATGATTCCCGGAGATGAAATACCTGTCACTGTAATGACATTTTCGGGCCATAGATCCTGAACATACAAATGGTGTGAAATCTGGTGTTTTTTGCATACCAGCATCCAATCAGCGCCTGCGTCATTGGTGACACTTCAAAGGTAAATACAAAGTCCGCACGGATTTTTGAAAAAATATTCATAAAAAATCCGGATACCACAAAGGATAAATAGTTTGCGGCCATGCCGATTCCATTGTTCCCTCTCGGGATCAATGGAATACGGATAATATCAATTCCATTCCATGTTTCCCGGCGCTTTTTGTATATCCATATCCTTCAAAGAATTTCCCCACAGGATAATTGGGAATCCCTGTCACAACAGTTACCTTATATCCACGTTTTACCCACTCCTGGCACATATCGTTGATACGAAAGGTTTCTGGATAAAAATATTGGGAGATTACTAAGATATGCTTCCCACGTGAATGATCCTCCTTTGTGGAAGACTCTCTGTTGTTTCCCTCTGTACGGGATATGGATTCATGCAGATCCACTTCCTGGTAAGCGATTCCAGGGCAACGTGAAAGTGCATGGGTATAGCAGTTGTTCCCAAAGGCTTTATTTACAAGTCCATGGATTTTTCCCGGAATCTTGCTTCCCAGCCAGACTGCCGGCTTTAAGGCACGGGTCATCCATATCCTATGTCCGCGGACTTTTGCGATCTCTTTTACCATCTGGGATGTATTGGCCCATTCTTGGTTTTGCGGGATAAGTACTATTGCCGGAGTTTTTGTTCTTTTACCAGCATGACCTGGCACAGGAATTCGCACAGGTTATCAATATGCAGCATGGAACGCTGGTTATCAACGATTGGGAAAACTGGAAGCTTTCCGGCCATCCTGGCCAGAAGAGGATAGTTGCCGCGGCTTCCTTTTCCATAGATCATCGGGGGACGGATAACGATCACCTTAAAGCAGTCGTCAGCCATTTCCCTTACCGCTACATCGGCCTGGAGCTTGGAATCTCCATAAAAATTAGAGGGAGACGGGACCGTATGCGCATCAATCATCTTTTCCTTTCCATAAGGAGCAGAATCCCCATAAATGATCATGGATGACATAAAGATAAACGTATGCACGCCCTCAGCTTTTGCCTTCCGGCATACCTCTACTGCCAGATCTGTATTTACAGCATAATACTTTTCTTTGATCTCTTCTGAAACATGTCCCACATCTGCATGCGCAATACCGGCTACATGGTATATGATACCGTATTCAGAGAAGTCCATATCCCTCCAATGACCATCCAGGGTATCGGCGATATGGATCTCAAGGCTGTTCCCATAGTGCTCCTTTGCATATTCAGCAAAAGAATCCCCGATATAAGAACCGGCTCCTGTGACAAGCACCTTTCTGGATTTTGAATGATCCAGTTCCACAGGGCCTCCAAAACCGATGGTCCCGGTCAGTTCCTGATCCGTTTTCCCGTCTGTATAATGACGTCCCGTTTTGGCCATGTTTCCTGTTCCGCCTTCCACGACAGAATCGTCCCGTGCCACCTTGGATATAGTCCCGAAGAAGCACCTTAGATCGAACAAAAAGCTTTCCTTGCGGACATATTCCCCATCCAGACGGGCCTTTTCCGGGATCTCGATTTCATCCCGCCCATTGATCTGTGCCCATCCGGTCAGTCCCGGCTTTACATCATTGGCCCCGTATTTATCCCGTTCGGCCGTCAGCACATCCTGGTTCCACAGACCAGGCCTTGGTCCGATCACGGACATGTTTCCGATAAAGATATCCCAGATCTGCGGCAGCTCGTCCAGACTGTGGGCGCGCAGGAATCTGCCCACCCTTGTTATGTACTGGTCTGGGTTTTCCAGCATATGGGTAGGAACGTCATGGGGAGTTGCCATTTTCATGCTCCGAAACTTATGAAGTTTGAAATACTGTTTGTTTTGTCCAAGACGCTTCTGGGTAAAGAATACCGGGCCAGGATCATCAATCTTTATGGCTGCTGCGATTCCAGCATAGACCGGGGCCAGGAGTACCAGGCCGCCGAAGGATAGGATGATATCAAGCCCTCTTTTGATATACCGGCCATAAATCCGGGAACATAGCAGGCGTCCCCGACCGCTTCCAGATGGCCTCTTATACCATCCGCATTTTCAGCATCGTTCTCATCCATGACAAAAATGACACGCTTTCCTTCCATCGGATTTTTCTGTCCGGCATCCTTTTCATAAATGGAATCGCTTTTTTCTTCTGGGCAAGAAGCCTTGTACAGACAAAAGCAGTGCCGACAGCTCCTGCGGATACAGCTAATATTTTTTTAATATTTTTCTTATCAGATGACATATCTGGATCTCCACTTAAAATTTGATCTGTTTTTGTTCCGGCTGAAGCGTATAGGTTCCAGCGGTATGGACTGAATATCCAAGCCGTACTTCTCCGGCCTCCAGTTTTTCAAAGGTACCGACCATTCCCCCGCTTTTACAACCGCTCCTGCATTGATATGTACGGCACTTTCCAGTAAGGCATCGTGATCCACAATGGCTCCCACTGAAATGATTGAACCAGCGCCGACCATGGCGTGGGAGTTTACCACCGCCATGGGTTCGATGATCGTTCCCTTCTGTATCCGGGCGGAACCACTCACATAAGCGGTTGGATGGATCAGTACCGGGAGCTTAAAACCAGACGCTTCTGCTTTCTGGAGCAGTTCCAGCCGAAGGCGGTTATTTCCGATTCCTACAAAACATTCCTCATAGCAGTCACGGAACTTATCAAGCTCTGTAATTTTTCCGGATACATTCGGATCATTATCATCTAAAAAAGCAATCTGTCCATATCCACAGGCAGCCGCTGTTTCTGCAACGACCTGGCCATGCCCTCCGGCTCCAAGGATCAGAAGTTTTTTCATAAAAGTCTCCTATTTCTGCCCTGCAAGTGTCTGCCCCCATAAAAAGCACTGCCAGCCATTCAGACTGGCAGTGCTCTATTGCGAACTGCATAAAGACCTATATATTTTTGGGATGGTATGTGGTCACAATCCGCATCACATCCTCCCGGATCCCGTCCCCATCCTCATTGGCGGTCACATACAGCTCTTCCAGCTGCCCCTCAAACCGCTCCATATCGAACTCGATGGGTTTCCCGATATGAATTAACTTATTGGGCGTATCCTGCATCCCTTCCTCGTTCATGAGAAGCTCCTCATATAACTTCTCCCCGGGCCGCAGGCCCGTGAACACGATGGGGATATCCACATCCGGCGTGTACCCGGAAAGCCGGATCAGGTTCTTCGCCAGGTCCAGGATCTTCATGGGCTCCCCCATGTCCAGGACAAAGATCTCCCCGCCCCTGGCATAGGCCCCGGCCTGTAATACCAGAGACACCGCCTCCGGTATCGTCATAAAGTACCGGATGATATCCGGGTGGGTCACCGTCACCGGACCGCCCTGCTCGATCTGCTTTTTAAAGAGCGGGATCACGGACCCGTTGCTTCCCAGAACGTTTCCGAACCGCACGGCCACAAAGTCTGTTTTTGACCTGGCGTTCATCATCTGCACCACCATCTCGCACATCCGCTTGGACGCCCCCATGATGTTGGTGGGGTTCACGGCCTTGTCCGTGGAGATCAGCACAAAACGGCTGGTTCCATATTTATCCGCCGCCTTTGCCGTCTTATATGTACCGAACACGTTGTTCTTGATGGCCTCGTTGGGGCTGTCCTCCATGAGGGGCACATGCTTGTGGGCCGCCGCATGGTATACGATGTCGGGACGGTATTTCTCAAACACCGTCTCGATCCGGTGGGTGTTCCGGACAGAGCCGATGAGCACCACCAGGTCCAGGTCCGGATACTTTTCCTTCAGCTCCAGCTGGATGTCGTAGGCGTTGTTTTCGTAAATATCAAAGATAATTAACTGCTTCGGGTTATGGCTTGCCACCTGGCGGCACAGCTCGCTGCCGATGGAACCGCCTCCCCGGTCACTAAGACCACCTTGCCGCTGACGTAGCCCATGATCTCGTCTAAGTTCACCCGGATGGGATCCCGGCCTAAAAGGTCCTCGATCTCCACATTCCGGAGCTTTGCGATGCTCACCTCGCCGTTGATCAGCTGGTAGATGCCCGGCAGGATCTTCACCTGGCAGCCCGTCTCCCGGCAGATCTCGATGATGGCCTTACGCTCCTTGGCTGAGGCCGACGGGATGGCGATGTAGATCTCGTCGATCTTATATTCTTCCGCAAGCCGCGGGATGTCGTTCCGGTTCCCGGCCACGGGAACGCCGTTTAGGAACTTCCCGGCCTTGTTCTTGTCATCGTCCACCAAGCAGACCACGCAGCCGTTGACCAGGGAACTGGTGGTCATCTCCTTTAGGATCACGGAGCCGGAGGTCCCGGCGCCCACGATCATGATCCGCTTTGCCGCTTTTTTACTATGGTTCCCGAATAAGGAGATCACCACCCGGTAGGAGAGGCGGATCCCCAGCTCCTCGGCACAGAGGGCCGTAAAAGACACTAAAAAGAAGCTCCTGGGCACGGAAAGCTGTAAGAGCATCATCCCGGCGATCTGTACCAGGGAGGCCAGGCCGCAGGCCGCCACCACATGGAGGGCTTCCCGGACCCCGGCCACACTCCACATGGTGGAATACATCCGGGCCAGGAAGAAGATCACCAGGGAGGCCAGGATATAACAGGAAGGAACTCCAGGGCTGCCCGGGCGTATTCCGGCGGGATCCTGGAAATATTTAAGTCAAACCGGACAAAAGGCCTAAAAAGAGGCCAGGCAGAGCGCAAGGACGTCTGCGGCCATTAAGATGCCCATGCGGACGCGCTTGTCCCTGGGCAGGTATTTTTCCAGAAATTCGTACATCAGATCTTCCTCGGATTCGTTGTTTTCATGGGCCGGAGCCAGGGGCTGTCCCTCCGGAACTGATCTCCGGAGCCCGTTTTACTTCCCATAATCGTCCTTGTCGGAAGTACCGCTTTTTATGAATACCGTATACATTGTGCGTATATTATGAAGAAACGGGATAATATCTCCAATTTCCCAGGGCATCGGAAGCCCGTTGTTTTTCGGCATGATCTGCCTGGAATTCCCCATAAAATTCCATAGGAAATCCCCCATATCCTTGACAGACAAAGGGAAAAAAGTTATGATAAATACACTGGCGGTTTTTAGGGAAATCTCTGGGAGTAAGAGCGTAGGAGAAAGGAAAATGGACAACAATTCTACATACGAGCAGTATGAACAGGAAATCGATCTGAAGGATCTGATGTTTGCGGTGCTCCATAAATGGAGGCCGGTGATCCTTGTGGCAGTGGTCCTGGCGTTGGTCCTTGGCGGGGCCAAGGGTGCGATGACATACAGGCAGCAGAATGATCCTGAGGTCAGCAAGGAGACCAGGGAAAAATACCAGGAGGAGCTGGATCTCTACGAGAAGAATAAGGAGACGGCGGAGCGCGAGATCGAGAATCTGAAGACAGACATCGCGAACCAGCAGGAATACCTGGATAAATCCATCTGGATCAATATGAGCCCCTATGATGTATGTGAATCCAGGATCGATATGTATGTAACCACCGGATATGAGATCATGCCGGGAATGGTCTACCAGAACCAGGATTATACGGATACGATCCTCCAGGCGTACCAGGGTCTTCTGACCAGCAGCGCCGTGATGGAGGATGTGGCAAAGAGTGTGGGGACGGAGCCCAGATACTTAAAGGAACTGGTCAATGTGACCATCGGGACCAACGGCGGTCAGTTAAACCACCTTCTGACCATCAATGTTAAGCATAAGACCAAGAGCGATGCCAAGAAGGTCATGGACGAGATGCTGGATCACATGAACGAGCTTCATGGACAGGTAGTCGCCAGCATCGGCGAGCATACGGTGAACACGGTCAACAGCAGCGTCAGCGCCATGGTGGATCTTACTCTGGCGGATACCCAGCGGGCGGAGACCGAGCGGCTGACCAGCCCTGAACAACAGCCTGGAGGAGAAGCAGAAGACTCTGGACGAGCTGGAGGAGCCCAAGGAAGCAGCCAGCTCTGCGATGGCAGCCTTAAAGAGCGGGATCAAGTATGCGGTCCTGGGCGGCGTTCTGGGCGGCTTTATGGTGGTGTTCTTTATCTGCGTGGCCTTCCTTATGAGCGATAAGCTTTATTCTGCCAAGGAGTTAAAGAACCGTTACCGCATTAAGATCCTGGGCACCATGCCCATCCGCCGGAAAAAGCCCATAGGTAAGATCGACGCATGGTTAAACCGGATGGAAGGCCGTGCGGTGGAAGGAAATGCGGATACAGGATACGGGCTGATCACCGCAAATATCCGGAACTATGCGGAAAACATGAAGACCATCCTGGTGACAGGAACCGCCGATGAGGCAGTCCTGTCCGAGGTGACAGACAGACTGGCGGCAGGACTTGCCGGGATCCATGTGATGGCCGGAGGAAATATGCTCCAGGATGCGGAAACCTTAAAGAAGCTGCCGGAGTGTGACGGAGTGGTTCTGGTGGAGCAGTGCATGGATGCGAAATACAGCACTGTTGCTATGGAGATCGAAAGAGTGACCGATCTGCAGAAGAGCGTGATCGGATGCGTTGTGTTTGAATAAGTGATTGGAAGGAAGCCGGTTGTGCAGCTCTGTTATGAGGCGCGCAAACGGCTTCTTTTTTGTTTTATGGGACGGGATCGTTTTTGAAGACATTCTGTATCAAATGGGAAGGATCAGAGATACTTTTTATATGGGGCCGCGGTCCATGAGCTGCCCGGAGGAGGAAATACCGGGGCGTGGGTCTGGCGTTCTGTCCATCATCCAGACGACTATATTATCAAAATATAGATAATATACAAATTCGGGTAATCCTGGTTTAATAGAAACAAAGGAGGGGATGAACATGGTAAGTTACGAGCGTTTATGGAAAACAATGGAGAAGAAGGGAATCAGCCAGTACCGGCTGATCAACCATTATAAGATCAGCGCCGGTCAGATCGGCCGGATGAAAAAAAGAATATGCATGTTTCCACCCATACCCTGGAGGTATTCTGCAATATTTTACAGTGTCCTGTGGAGGATATTGTAGAGGTGATCCTGGATCCCCAGGAACCAGACGGAAAGGAACCGTCCAGTGCCGGAGGCAGGGCGGTTGGAAGGACCGCAGCCGGGGCCAGGGATGCCAAAAAGCGGAGGGCGTCACCGGAGATAAGGCGCCTGGAAAGCCAGGATCCAGATCCGGGTCCAGGGAACTGGAAAGGCCGCAGCAGCTACCAGAGATAACGCGTCTGGAAAGCCGGCATCCAGGTCTGGAGTCCAGGGAACCGGAAAGGCCGCGGCAGCTACCAGAGATAACGCGTCTGGGAAACTGGCATCCAGATCCGGAGTCCAGGGAGCCGGGAAGACCGCAGCAGTCACCGGAGAAAAGCCAGCCGGAAAGGCAGAAGACCGTACTGGCGGAAAAACGGCTGGGAAGACTCCGGCTGGTTCCAGAGAGGGAAACAAGTAGGTAAGGAGACTGCGGGATGGTCAGATATACGCGCCTGTGGGAGACCATGGAGAAAAGGGGATGAGCCAGTACCGCCTGATCCGGTATCATGGGATCAGCGCGGGACAGATGCGCAGGCTGAAGCTGAACATGAACGTTTCCACCCAGACCATTGAGCGGCTCTGCCGGGCGCTGGAATGCCGGGTGGAGGAGGTGATGGAGGTTGTGCTGGAAGATCCCGGGACAGAGGAGTAGAAGGCTCTGGACCCATGGACCGGCCTGCGGGACTTCCTTTTTTGGTTATTCCGGTGTATGATAATAAAAAAACATCCGGGAGGTTTTTGTATGGAGTATTATGGTACGCTGGGGCCGGCCTGCGGCAGTGTGCAGACGTTAAAGGAGATGCTGGCAGCCGGGATGACAGGCGTGAGGCTCAATCTGTCCCATGGGGATCTGGAGGAAAATGGACATTGGATCCGTATGGTGCAGGAGGCCGGAAGGGAGCTTCATTCCCAGGTACAGATCCTCATGGACCTCCGGGGCCCGGAGCTGCGTCTGGGAAGGTTTAAGGAGGAGATCCAGGCAGAAGAGGGCAGCTGGCTGGTCCTTGGAGATGGAGGCCTTCCGGTTCCGGAGGAAGCACTGGCATATGTGTGTCCGGGAGACCGGATCCTCATTGACGATGGGAAGGTGGAGCTGGAGGCAGAAGCCGGAGCCGCACCGTCCGCCGGCGGATGCCGGATCACGGCCCGGGTGGTCCGGGGCGGGCTCATAAAGTCCGGGAAGAGCCTGGCCATTGAGGGGAAAGCTGTCCCCATGCCCACGCTGACGGAAAGCGACCGGAAAAATATAAGGGCAGCCGTTTCCTATGGGATCACCGGGGTGATGCTGCCCTTTGTGTGGAATAAAGAGGATCTTCTGGTTCTGCGGGAGGCTCTTAAGGAGGCCGGGGCCGGAGAGATCCAGGTCTTTGCCAAGATCGAGAACATGCAGGGAGTGGAAGCCATAAAGGAGCTGCTTCCGTATTGCGATCATGTGGTGATCGCCAGAGGGGACCTGGGAAACGCCATGCCTTTATGGAAGCTGCCCGGGGTCCAGAAGAGGCTGGCAAGAGAATGCCGGGAAGCAGGAAAGCCGTTTATGGTGGTGACCCAGATGCTGGATTCCATGCATGAACGGGCAGTCCCCACCAGGGCCGAGGTCCTGGATATATATAATGCAGTGCTGGACGGCGCCTCGTCCCTGATGCTCACAGGGGAAACGGCGGCGGGAAGCTATCCGGTCCAGGCGGTGGAATATCTGGTGAATACGGGCGAGGAAGCGCTGAGGGATATGGAGGAGGCCTAGTTCTGGGCCTCCTCCCACATTTTTACTGGCATTCCGTTGACTTCCACGTTGTTTTCCACGGCAATGACCAGGCAGCGCCGTCCCTCAATGAAACGGGTCTCCACCAGGTCCAGCCGGTCTGGGTTGACCTTGATGTCCACGTCCGGCGTTTTCACGGCAAATTTTCCGGTCCCTGTGATAGCCGGTACCAGAATGGACGTATCCTCCCCGGCAGCTTCCTTATAAACGGTATCGAAATGCTCCAGCCGCTCCGGCTCCACGCCGCTTTTTTCCAGAAGGTCACGGACCTGGGGCTTTGTCAGGGCCAGGGGCTCCATGTCCTCCTTGTGCTCCTCCGCCAACTCGGTGAGGTTTTCATGGATCTGGCGGACAATGGTGTAGTCGCAGGAATCCCCAGGGTATCGGAGAGGATCTCCTGGAACGCCTCCTTCTGGGATCGGAAGGAAATGGGCGACGGCGCGCCCAGGCAGGCGTCGATGAATTCGGTGTGCAGCTCCTCGGGATTTTTGGAAAAATACAGGAGGCTGTGGATGTCGGAGGAACGGTCGTTGAAGGCAGGGAACAGGAAGCCGGTCATGGGCGGCTGCACCCACCAGTCCCTGGGCCGTTCTTCGATGAGGTTGGTGGCCTCATTGTAGGAGAGCCCCGGCTCTGACAGCTTCACCGGGCAGATGCAGCAGAGGATATGGTGATAGACCTCCTCGGAGGCGTCGAACATTTCTTCATTGTCCGAGGCCTTTCCCGGAACATCGTAGGCGCTGTGGATCAGGATGATGTAATAGTTTTCGCCGTAGTCGTAGTTTTCAATGACTTTATTATAGAAGGAATCCACAGTTTCATCGTCCGCCAGCTTTTCCTCCCTAAGCTTCATGAGCAGGGCATGGGCGCTGTCTTCGCCCTCGTCGCGGATGGAATATTCCAGGTTGTGGAGATTTTTTCCGATCCCCCCGGAAAGGGTCTTTTTAAAGATCTCATAATATTTGAAGATCTCTTCCTCTGAGAGAGCAAAAAAGGCCTCTTTCAAAGTCGTTCTGATATTTTTTTCTGCGTCCACGTAGCAGCCGCAGATGCGGGTGATGGCGTTGTTGTCTTTTTGAACTGTTTCTTTATTTCTGAAATTTCGCGTTTATTCATAATAATCTCCATTCTGCCGCCGGGCAGCGGCACGGTCAGTTATTTCTGCTCCGGTTCCCGGGTGCGGTCCGCAAGGGCCCGCAGGCCAAGGTGTATACGTCGGCTCCCAGGCCGACGATGATGCCGGTGGCGATGGGGGAGATCACCGAATGGTGGCGGAACTCCTCCCTTTTATGTATATTGGACATGTGGAGCTCGATCAGCGGACACTCCAGCATTTCCAGAGCGTCGGAGATCCCGTAGCTGTAATGGGTCCATGCTCCTGCGTTGATCATGACGCCGTCATAATGCTCGGTATAGGCCTCGTGGATCTTGTCCACCATTTTTCCCTCGTCGTTGGTCTGGAAGCAGGTGACGGAAACGCCCAGCTCCCGGGCCAGCCTCTGTACGTTTTCGTTGATCTCATCTAAGGTGACGGTCCCATACTGTTCGGGATTTCTTTTCCCGAACATGTTGTGGTTGACGCCGTGAAGCAGCATAAATTTTTTCATGTTCAGTACCTCCTGCCGGGACCTTCTTTGCCCGGCACCGAATATTTTACATGGGTTGCCGGCAGTTTGCAAGCGGCGCGGGAATAAATTTCTCCTGCGTGTGGGATGGATTTTTCATGTACAGGGGATAAAATCGTTCTGGATGGAGGAAACTATATGAGAGGATCCGGCAAAACGGAGGCTTCTGGAGCCGGGTCTGTTCCTATAAGAAAGAGAGGAATCGAAGATGAGCAGATTTTTACAATGTCCCGACTGTCACGGCATCGCCCTGGTGATCTACGGGGAAGAGGACGCGGGCTGCGGGATCTATGACAAGCTTCACGCCAACACCACGGACGCGGCCCTGGAAAAGCACCTTCCGGTGGTGGAGGTGAAAAAGGATGTGGTCCAGGCAAAGGTGGGAGCAGACGACCATCCCATGGACGAGGACCATTATATTACCTGGGTATATCTGGAGACCACCAGGGGAGGAAGCCTCCGGGTCTTAAAGCCCGGAGACCAGCCCCAGGTGGAATTTCGTCTGAGTGACGGAGAACGGCCCCTGGCGGTATATGAGTACTGTAACCGCCATGGGCTCTGGAAGGCGGAGCTGGCCCAGGAGTAGGAAAGCAGCCGTCTGCCGTTACAGGGCGATCAGGCTTTCGTCGTCCGGCACAAAGATGTTGCCGCCATAATATTTCTTCCCTTCGCTCTTATACAGCCGTTCGCGTCCGGCGACGTTGCTGTCTTCCGTATGCCACAGCACCAGATTGGGGATCTGCATGGCCTGGGCCAGTTCGCAGGCGTCCTTGACGGTGCTGTGGTGTTTTTCATAGGGCTTCCACAGATCCCTCTCCACATAAAGGCAGAAGGCCTCATGGAGCAGCCAGTCGCAGTCCCGTACATATTTTTCGCATACAGGGTTATAGGGCTCGTCTCCCAGGAAGGTCAGCTTTTTCCCATTATTTAAGGTGAGGCTGCAGCCAAACTGCCGGGCCTTGGTGGAGTGGATATCGAAAAAGGTCACGTCATAGCTTAAGATATGCCGGTGATCCCCGTCCTTTAAGGGGTCCAGGTGGATCCGGCTGTCCAGAAAACGGAAATGCTTTTCCTGGATGGTCAGGCGGCACAGGGTGCGGATGGTATCCGCCAGGTCCTCGTGGCAGTAGATATAGGCATCGCCCTGGTACTGGTCCTTTAACATCCCGGTGGCGATCATCCGGATCATCCATACGATGCCCAGGATGTGGTCCGTATGCTCATGGGTCACAAAGATGTGGTGGATCCGGTGGACAGGCACCTGCATATTGTCCAGGATCTTTAAGATCCCGTTTCCGCCGCCGGCATCCACCATGAAATATTCGTCGCTGTCCCTAAGGGCAAAGCATGTATTATAAAGGTTGGTCACCGCCGCATTGCCGGTTCCAAAAACGTAAAGAAGCTCCCGGTCCATGAAAAAATCCCCTTTCTGGTCTGGTCTTTTAAATATGAATATGTTACTATAAAATGGAAGGAAAAGCAATCACCGGCGGAGGAAAAGTAGGAAAACAGGGGAAGTTTCAATGGGGCTCTGCCGGAAATGTGTTGTGGGAGGAATTGAATATGAGAGATTTGGCGTACCTTAGGCTGCTGGCCAGGGAATATCCCAATGTCCAGGCAGCGTCCAGCGAGATCATCAACCTGATGGCCATCCGCGGCCTTCCCAAGGGAACGGAATATTTTTTCAGTGACCTGCATGGGGAATACGAGGCCTTTGTCCATCTCCTTCGGAGCGCGTCCGGCATCATCCGGGAAAAGATCTCCGAGACCTTTGGCTATGTGATCTCCGACGAGGATGAGATCGCCCTGGCGAACCTGATCTACTACCCGGAGCGGGGGCTGCGGGCGGCGAAGCGGGAAAACCGGTTTACAGAGGACTGGCAGAGGATCACAATTTACCGCCTGGTATGCATCTGTAAAGAGGTGTCGTCCAAATACACCAGATCCAAGGTGCGTAAGAAAATGCCGCCGGCGTTCGCTTATATCATCGACGAGCTGATCCATGTGGATTACAGCGATGAAAATAAGAAGGTATACTACGATGAGATCATCCGCTCCATCATCGACAGCGAAATGGGCGCGGAGTTTATCGAGGCGCTGTGCAACCTGATCCAGAACCTGACCATCGACAATCTCCATATCATCGGCGATATCTTTGACCGGGGACCCAGAGCAGATATCATTATGGAAGAGCTGATGAAGTTCCACGATGTGGATATCCAGTGGGGCAACCATGATATTTCCTGGATGGGGGCGGCCACGGGCAACCTGGCCTGCATCTGCAACGTCCTGCGGATCGCCATCCGCTACAACTGCTTCGACCTTCTGGAGGACGGCTACGGAATCAACCTGCGTCCGTTGTCCATGTTTGCAGCCAGAGTCTACCGGGACGATGCCTGCGAGCACTTTATGCCGAAGATCCTGGATGAAAATATTTATGACGCGGTGGATCCTGGGCTGGCGGCCAAGATGCACAAGGCCATCGCTGTGATCCAGTTTAAGGTGGAGGGCCAGATCATCAAACGCCATCCGGAGTACAACATGGAGGACCGGCTCCATCTGACCCGGATCAATTTTGAGAAGGGGACCGTTACCATCAAGGGAAAGGAATATCCGCTGACGGATAAGAAGCTTCCCACGGTGGATCCCAAGGATCCCTTAAAGCTCACAAAGGAAGAGGAGGAGCTGATCCACAATCTGTGCATGTCCTTTAAGCACAGCGTAAACCTCCAGCGCCACATCCGCTTTGTGTACTCCCATGGGGCCATGTATAAGTGCTGCAACTCCAACCTTCTGTACCACGGCTGTATCCCCATGAAGGAAAATGGTGATTTCGATGAGATCAAATTCAACGGGATCATCTATTCCGGAAAGCGGATGCTAGACTATATCGAGGATGCCGTGAAGATGGCCTACTTCCTTCCGGATGACGACACATCCAAGGAATGGTATAAGGATCTGATGTGGTATTTATGGTGCGGACCCAAGTCTCCGGTCTACGGCAAGGATAATATGGCCACCTTTGAGGGTTATTTTGTGGCGGATAAGGCCGCGGCCAAAGAAAATATGAATCCGTACTATAAACTGAGTACAAAAGAGGAATTTTGTGATAAAATACTGAGGGAATTCGGGCTTCCGGTGGAGGGCTCCCACATTATCAACGGCCACGTGCCGGTGAAGCTGAAGGATGGGGAGAGCCCCATAAAGGGCAACGGAAAGCTGTTCGTCATCGACGGCGGCCTTGCCAAGTCCTACCAGCCAAAGACAGGGATCGCCGGCTATACGCTGATCTTCAATTCCCGTCATCTGGCCCTGGCGGAGCACAAGCCCTTTGATCCGAAGCATGAGAACACCCCCAAGGTGACCATCGTTGAAAAAATGAAAAAGCGGATCATGGTGGCGGATACAGATACCGGAAGAGAGCTGGCCGCCAAGATCGAGGACTGAAGGAGCTGATGGCGGCGTACCGCGGCGGTATCCTGAAGGAAAAATTAGGGTAAGCAGAATCAATCAAACATCAAGGAGAACTGAATGAGCAGGGAAGAATTTTTAGCAGGACTGGAGGAAGCGCTGGCTGGTGAGGTACCGGCCTCCGTGATCCGGGAAAATTTAAATTATTACAATTCTTACATTTCCCAGGAGATGGCAAAGGGCCGTACTGTGGATGAGATCGTGGATGAGATCGGGGAGCCAAGGATCGTGGCCAGGACCATCATCGATTCCAGTGAGGCGGCAGGAGAGGCCATGGGAGACGGATACGGAGCCTTTGAGGACGCCGGCAGCACATATGAAAGCCAGTCGGAGACCTCCTCGCACGTCCACTACTTTGACCTGAGCAAATGGTACTGGAAGCTGCTTTTAATGCTGGCAGTCTTTGTTGTATTCTCTGCGGTATTCAGGCTCCTGGGGGGCATCTTCGCACTGCTGGTACGGTTTGCCGGACCGGTGCTGATGCTCCTGCTGGTGTGGTGGTTTATTAAGAGCCTGAGAAGGTAGACGGGAAAATATTAAAAAATTATTAAGTCCGGCAGATTGGTTGACAAAAACATGTTTTGGAAATATAATCATTTTCGTAACAAGTTTTAACAAATTTGTAATAAACGAAAAAGAAAAAGTAATGATTGGGGATTATATGACAAACAGGATTTTGAAGACCGCCGGACTTTTTTGTTTCTGTACACTGATGGCAGCGGCAGCGCCGGAAAGGGCCATGGCCGACCAGGAGGCCCCCAGACCTCTGCTCCATGCGGTGGATGGCCCGGAGGAGCCGGAGATCATCATTGCCGGACGGAAGGATACGGAGGACCAGGCCGGAGCTTCCATGCTGATCCAGGTGGAAGACGAGAACACAGAGGTGTACTCGGAGCCGGATACAGAGTCCCAGGTGGTGGGACAGGCTGAGGCCGGGGATACATACGACGTACTGGAAATGGTAGACGGTCAGTGGGCAAAGATCTCCACCGGAGAATTCGAGGGCTATCTGAACACTGCGGCAGCAGAGGATGAGGAAGAGACCCTGGAGGACGCTCCGGAGGAAGCCCCGGTGGTTCCTGTGGAGACTGCGGAGGAGACCGCAGCCCGTGTTTCTGCAGAACGACGCCAGGCTGTTGTGGAATACGGTCTTCAGTTTGTGGGAAACCGCTATGTATACGGCGGGACCAATCCCAATAAAGGAGCAGACTGCTCCGGATTCACCTCTTATGTACTGCGCCATTCAGCCGGTGTGGAGCTTCCCCACTCCTCCAGATCCCAGGCTGTCCAGGGCCGTGAGGTCAGCGCAGCAGAGATCCGTCCGGGCGATCTGGTATTCTATGCCAGCGGAAAGCGCATCAACCATGTGGCCCTGTATATCGGCAACGGCCAGGTGGTACATGCCTCCAACGAGAGGACAGGCATCTGCGTTTCCGAATGGACCTACCGGAATCCGGCGAAGATCGTCAACGTCCTCGGTGATTAATGAAAATTTCCCAGCCCTCCGGGCAGATGGATAAAGGATAAAAGGATATAGAAACAGCCCGCAGATGTGAGTGTCTGCGGGCTGTTTTGCTGTGGCGGGGCTCACGGGATCCTGGCGCTGCCGGGATGGCCATGAGAGCTCCGCACAGCCTGTTTTATGATTGATGCTGGCGGCGGACCAGCCGGAATACGCCGGCCTGCTCCAGGGTCTTGGCTACCAGGACGAAGATCAGGGAGTCCACCGGCCACTGGATCAGGTTTTTCACGGCCCGGGCGGGAAGAAGGGCCAGATAGCCCTTTCCATTGATCATAGAAAGCCACAGGGTGCCTAAGAGGATGTTGCAGAGAACTGCGACCACCAGCTTGGCAGCCAGCATACGTTTAAGGCTCAGGGGCTTCTTATAAAGGAAGAGACCGTAAATAAAGGCAGCCAGCATGGCGTTGAAGGTGAAGCCAGGCATAAAGCCGCCGTCGGGCTTCAGCATGAATTTGATGATGTCCATGCCGCCGCCGAACAGGCTTCCCACCACAGGGCCGAACAGATAATCCACCAGCTCGTTGGGCAGGGCGCCAAAGCCGATCTTTAAATTGGGAGTTACGCGGATGGTGGCGAGCTGGTTTAAGACAATGGACATGGCGCCAAACATAGCGCAGGTGGTGATGGTGCTTACGTGTTTGAATTCATGGTAGGAATCAGAAATCAAAGCAAGTAGTTTCTTCATAAAAAAATACCTCCTTTGCAGAATTCTGACCGCAGCAGGAGATATGGGATCCTTATCTTCTGGTGCAGCGGGATGCGACAGATGCACCGCGGGCATAGCCCTTCGTCCCGCCGGCAACTCCCCGTCCGGCATGGCACTTGACGCGCATTTATCTACTCTGCATAATTATTTTCTGGACGTTTGTCCTGTTCTCATCTTATCATATTTTTTCACGAAATGGAAGGGGAAACCGGGGGATATTTTGGCAATTTTCCGGTCTGTACATTTAAAAAAACTGGTTTTATAATAGGGAATTATTTAAAAAATGACGTGAGGAACGATACGGACGAGGAGGATACGTATGAGCAGAGAAAGCGGAAAGGATCTGACATCGGGATCGCCGTTTGGGCTGATCCTGGGCTTTGCCCTCCCCATGCTTCTGGGGCTTTTATTTCAGCAGTTTTACAACATGGTGGATACCATGGTGGTGGGCCAGTGCCTGGGGGTCACGTCCCTGGCGGCCGTGGGCTCCACCGGCTCCATCAATTTCATGATCAACGGCTTCTGCATCGGTGCGGCCACAGGCTTTGCCATCCCGGTGGCCCAGAAATTCGGAGCCGGAGACTACAAGGGAATGCGGAAGTTCGTGGCCAACGCCGGATATCTGGCGGCCGTGTTTGCGGTGGTGATGACGGCGGCCGTGGGCGTCCTCTGCATGGACATCCTCCGCTGGATGAACACGCCGGAGGACATTATCCAGGGGGCTTATGATTACATATTTGTGATCTTCATGGGAATTCCCGTTACCTATATGTATAATCTCCTGGCCGGGATCATCCGGAGCCTGGGCGACAGTAAGACGCCGGTGTATTTCCTTCTTCTGTCCTCGGTGTTAAACATCGGCCTGGACTTTTTCACGATCCTGGTGCTCCATATGGGCGTAGGCGGTCCGGCCCTGGCCACGGTGGTCTCCCAGGGGATCTCTGCCGTTCTGTGCCTGGCATACATGATCCATAAATTCCCGGTCCTCAGGATGGAGGGAGACGAAAAAAAGCCCGACAGGGACATGATCCGGGTGCTCTGTGCCATGGGCATCCCCATGGGGCTCCAGTATTCCATCACGGCCATCGGCAGCGTGATCTTACAGGCTGCCGTCAATTCCCTGGGCTCCATGGCTGTGGCCGCCGTATCCACCGGCAGCAAGATCAGCATGTTTTTCTGTACGCCCTTTGATGCCCTGGGCGGAACCATGGCCACCTGGGCCGGCCAGAACGTGGGGGCGAAAAAGCTGGACCGGGTGCGGGAAGGCGTGCGGAAGGCCAGTCTTATGGGCTTTGCTTATTCGGCAGCGGCCTTTGCGGCGCTGTTCTTTTGCGGCCGGTATCTGGCCCTGCTTTTCGTGGATTCATCGGAAACGGAGCTGATCCGGCAGATCTCCACCTTCCTGATCTGCAACAGTATGTTTTATATTCCCCTGACCCTGGTGAATGTGGTGCGGTTCGCCATCCAGGGCATGGGATTCAGTACCTTTGCCATTCTGGCTGGGGTCTGTGAGATGGCCGCCAGGGCCTTTGTGGGCTTCTGCCTGGTGCCGGTGTTCGGCTTCCTTCCGGCCTGCTTTGCCAGCCCACTGGCCTGGATCTGCGCGGATCTGTTCCTTGTGCCGGCCTTTGGCCAGTGCTTAAAAAAATTAAAACGAACATTCGGCGAATAGTTTTTTGCGGATGAGCCATACTATGGGTGTAGTCAACTGAATCCCATTAGGAGGTATTTCAAATGTCAAGAAACAGCTATGATATGGACGACAGCACAAGAAATGAAAACGCAGGAAACAACAGCCAGAACAGAAGCCAGAATAACAGCCAGAACAATGGCCAGAACAGAAGCCAGAATAACAGTCAGAACAAAAGCCAGAACAGCAGCAGAAATTCCGGCAGAAACAGCAGCCAGGACTGCAAAAATTACGACTGATGGCATGACGGCTTGAAAAGTCATGAAAAAAGCGGCGGCGGGAGCGATCCTTCCGCCGTTTTTTCTGTCCGGAGCCCATAGGGGCTTTTATGGGGATGGAACATGTCCGGCGGGACGGGCGTATACTGATCATAAGAAGGTACAGGCCGGAGGCGCGTATGTTTCAGAATATTTCCGCAGACAGGCTGGAAACGCTGCTGGACCAGGGCAGGGCTTTTACCCTGGCGGATGTGCGGGAGCCGGAGGAATACAGGGAGGGACATCTGGCGGGAGCTGTGAACCTGCCGGTGCAGCAGATTTTAAAAATAACAGAACAATCTGGTTTTTTTGAAGATCCAGAAAAATTTCTGGGTATTTCCAGGAAGCAGCCGGTGATCGTTTACTGTTCCCACGGCGGCCGGGGGATGCAGGCGGCCAGGCTCCTTTCGGGGGCCGGGTACCAGGCGGTCAATGTTTACGGAGGGCTTTCCTGCTACCGGGGCCGCCATCTGACAGACGGTCCCGGGGGGACGCGGTGACCCCGCCGGTCCCAAAGACGTGATGCCGTGGCCGGGCCGGCCCCCGCCGCAGGGCAGAAAGCATTTGACAGAGGCCAGGAAAGCCCTTAAAATGGAGAAAAGTATAAACCAACAGAGTTGAGCAGTTAGGAAGGTACCGAATGGAAAGATTTGAATTGATCGCCCCCTGCCATTTCGGGCTGGAGGCAGTTATGAAGCGGGAGATCCTGGACCTGGGCTATGAGGTGAGCCAGGTGGAGGATGGCCGTGTTACATTTATCGGAGACGCAGAGGCCGTCTGCCGCGCCAATATATTTTTACGGACCACGGAGCGGATCCTTTTAAAGGTAGGGAGCTTTAAGGCAGAGACCTTTGAGGAGTTGTTCCAGGGCACCCGGGCCATCCCATGGGAGCAGTATATCCCCCGGGATGGAAAATTCTGGGTGGCCAAGGCGTCCTCCATTAAGAGCAGGCTGTTCAGCCCGTCAGATATCCAGTCCATCATGAAAAAGGCCATGGTGGAGCGGATGAAGGGGGCCTACGGCATCACCTGGTTCCCTGAGGACGGGGCCAGCTATCCTCTGCGGGTGTTCCTTTATAAGGATGTGGTGACTGTGGCCATGGATACCTCCGGCGATTCCCTGCACAAGCGGGGGTACCGGACTCTGACCAGTAAAGCCCCCATTACGGAGACGCTGGCGGCGGCCCTGCTCATGCTGACCCCGTGGAAGCCGGACCGGATCCTGGTGGATCCTTTCTGCGGCAGCGGCACCTTTCCCATTGAGGCGGCCATGATGGCGGCCAATATGGCGCCTGGCATGAACCGGGAATTCCTGGCAGAGGAGTGGAAGAACCTGATCCCAAAGAAGTGCTGGTATGAGGCCATGGACGAGGCCAATGATCTGGTGAAGGACGATATTTCTGTGGATATCCAGGGCTATGACATCGACGGGGAGATCGTCCGGGCGGCCAGGGCCAATGCGGCGGCAGCCGGAGTGGACCATCTGATCCATTTCCAGCAGAGGCCGGTGAGCCAGCTGAGCCATCCGAAGAAATACGGCTTCCTTATTACAAACCCGCCCTACGGGGAACGGATCGAGGATAAGAAGAACCTGCCGGAGCTTTATAAGACCATCGGCGAGCGGTTTGCGGCCCTGGATTCCTGGTCCGCCTATATCATCACAGCCTATGAGGATACGGAGCGGTATTTCGGCCGGAAGGCGGATAAGAACCGAAAGATCTATAATGGTATGATGAAAACGTATTTTTACCAGTTCATGGGTCCCAAGCCCCCGTCCAGAAATCCGGGAAGGCAGAACGGGTAAAGACCAGAGGCTCCGGTTTGTGAGGAAAGAGGTGGGAAGAATGAGACGCGGGAAGGCGGTTCTGGCCCTGGGGGTCCTGGCCGGGGCAGCGGCCCTTGGACTGGGCGGATCCATGGCCGCAAAACGGCAGCCGCTCCCCCTTCCGGCCCGGTACGACCTGCGGGAGGACGGCGCCGGGCCATGGATCCGGGATCAGGGGGACCAGAACACCTGCTGGGCGTTTGCGTCGGTAACGGCCCTGGAGACTTCCATGAAGGAGGAAGAACGGATTCCGTTATCAGCGGACCACATGATCCATAAAAACAGCGCCGGGCTCGCAGCGGCGGCCGGCGGAGATTATTCCCTTTCCTGGGCTTACCTTTTAAGCTGGCAGGGGCCGGCAGCGGAGGCCGATGATCCTTACGGGGACCATGTTTCCCCGGAGGGGATTTCTCCAGTGTGCCATGTCCAGACGGTGAAGCTTCTGGGAGAAAAGGACTATGACGCCATCAAGCGTGCCGTTTATGAGACGGGAGGCGTTCAGAGCTCCCTGTATCTGCCGGAGCAGGGCGGAAGAGACCGGAGCGCATATTTTTATGACGGAGCCCACGAGGCCAATCACGATGTGGTGATCGTGGGATGGGATGATTCCTTTCCCAGGGAGGCTTTTTCCCCGCAGCCGGAAGGAGACGGGGCCTTTCTCTGCGCCAATAGCTGGGGAGAGGGCTTTGGGGAGCAGGGATTTTTTTATGTTTCCTATGAAGATACCCAGATCGGCCGCCACAACATTTCTTATGCCGGTGTGGAGAGTACGGAGAATTACAGCCATATCTTCCAGACGGATCTGTGCGGCTGGACCGGCCAGCTGGGCTATGGGAAGGAAGAGGCGTGGTGCGCCAACGTGTATGAGGCAGAAGAAAAAGGGACCGTGGAGGCCGCCGGATTTTATGCCATGGTCCCGGATACGGAGTATGCGCTGTATGGCGCGGCAGTTCCCGGGGACATGGAGCCTCGAGAGATCCTTTCCGAGCTGGGAGGGGATCGGATGCCCCTGCTGGCGTCCGGACGGCTTGGGGGAGGCCGGGTTTTATACGATCCCCTTTGAAGCGCCGGTGGAGGTAAAGGCAGGAAGCCGGTTTGCCGTGGCGCTGTGGATCCGGTCACCGGGAACGGAGCAGCCGGTGGCCATTGAATATAACGGCGGAGGCCGGTGGGGAAATGTTGACATTACCGACGGGGAAGGGTATATTAGTCCTGATGGGACACAATGGATGCGGGCAGAGGAAAGGGAGGCCTGCAACGTGTGTCTGAAGGCGTATGGGAACGGAGCATGACCGGAGCCATGGAACAAAGTAAAGGCAGGAGAGCTATGGAACACAGAATCATATTTGCAACTTCCAATCAGGGAAAAATGCGGGAGATCCGCGAAATCTTAAAAGGCCTGGGGACAGAGATCCTCTCCATGAAGGAGGCCGGCGTCCAGGCGGACATTGTGGAGGACGGGGATACCTTTGAGGCCAATGCGGTCATAAAGGCAAAGGCAGTCTGGGAGGAGGCCGGCGGCATTGTCCTGGCCGACGATTCGGGCCTGGAGGTGGACGCCCTGGGCGGAGAGCCGGGCGTATATTCCGCCAGATATATGGGAGAAAAGACCTCCTATGAGATCAAGAACTGGAACCTGATCCATCGTCTGGCAGAGGTTCCGGAGGAAAAAAGGACCGCCAGGTTCGTATGTGTCATTGCGGCGGCGCTGCCGGACGGCAGGGTCCTTACGACCCGCGGGACCATGGAAGGCCGCATCGCCTATGAACCAGCCGGGGCAGGCGGTTTCGGATATGATCCGATCTTAATGCTGCCGGAATACGGAAAAACGTCGGCGGAGATCACCATGGAAGAGAAAAACGCCATCAGCCACCGGGGAAAGGCTCTCCGGGCCATGAAGGAGCTGCTGGAAAAGGAATTTGCGGAGCAGAGGTCATGAGCGGTATGAGGATTCTGATCGTCAGCGATACGCACCGGAGAGATGGGAATTTCAGGCGGGTGCTGGAAAAGACCGGGCCCATCGATATGCTGATCCATCTGGGAGACACCGAGGGCAGTGAGTCATATTTCAGAGAGTGGGTCGATAATGATGTCTGCGTGATCCATGTGGTCCGGGGAAACAACGATTTCTTTTCCTTCTGTGACCGGGAAAAGGAGATCTCCATCGGGAGATACCGGGCGCTCCTGACCCATGGACATATGTACGGCGTATCCCTGGGGACCGAGGGGATCAAGGATGAAGCCAGGGCAAGGAAGGTGGATATCGTCATGTACGGACATACCCATAAGCCGCATCTGGAATACTGCCGGGACGGCCTGGTGGTCCTGAATCCTGGAAGCCTTTCCTACCCGCGTCAGGAGGGAAGGAAGCCGTCCTATATGCTCATGGAGCTGGACCACCAGGGAGAGGCCCATTTTACCATCTGTTATCTGGAGGATGAGGACCGGAACCAGGAGCTGGAGCAGATGGGGATCTGGGGATAAGCGTTTTCGAAGAAATATAAAAAATCTCTTAAAAAATTTATGAAAAACAGTTGACAAGAACGGTTTCATCAGCTATAATATCACTTGCGTTCCGAGAGCGTAAGGCAAACGAAAGGGCGTCTTAAAAGCGGGGTGTGGCTCAGCTTGGCTAGAGCGCCTGGTTTGGGACCAGGAGGTCGCAGGTTCGAATCCTGTCACCCCGATGGTTTTCCAAAGTCCTTCAACGGTTCGCAAGAGAATATGCGGGTGTAGTTCAATGGTAGAACACCAGCCTTCCAAGCTGGATACGTGGGTTCGATTCCCATCACCCGCTTGATGAGTCTGTAGCTCAGCTGGATAGAGCAACGGCCTTCTAAGCCGTGGGTCGGGGGTTCGAATCCCTTCAGGCTCAGTCGGGTTTTCCCGTAATTTCATATGGTGGATATAGCGCAGTTGGTTAGCGCGCCAGATTGTGGCTCTGGAGGCCCAGGGTTCGAATCCCTGTATCCACCCGTATTTCCCCGGAACTTTGGTTCCGGGGTTTTTTGCTTCAAGGCTGCCTGGACATAAAAAGAAAGCCGCTTCCTGTCTGTCATAACAGGAAAACGGCTTTCAGACGCTGGGCCAGCGGGATTCGAACCCTCGAATGCAGGAGTCAAAGTCCTGTGCCTTACCGCTTGGCGATGGCCCAGAGCATAACAAATATAGTTTAACACAGGAACGGGAAATATTCAATAAAAAAGAAAGGAAAAAATACGATATGACACATGGAGAGAAGGCAGGAGCGTTATTCCTGGAGGGCTATAACTGCGCCCAGTCGGTGGTACTGGCTTTTGCGGATGAAATGGGGATCCTAAAGGAGACGGCGGCACGGATCGCCTCGTCCTTTGGCGGCGGCCTGGGACGGCTCCGGGAGGTGTGCGGCTGCGTCAGCGGCATGGCCATTGTGGCGGGAGAGCTTCTGGGATATTCCGGGCCGGAGACCGGGAAGCCAAAGGCAGATCATTATGCGCTGATCCAGGAGCTGGCGGAGGAGTTCCGGAAGAAAAATGGAAGCATCATCTGCCGGGACCTGCTTTCGGGGATCACAAGTGATACGGCTCCGGTGCCGGAGGCACGCACAGACGATTATTATAAGAAGAGACCCTGTAAGGACCTGGCTGTCTGTGCGGCAGAGATCCTGGAGAGAAAGCTGGAGGAGAGAAAAGCACAGGATCTGGAGAAAAACGGTCAGAAATAAGAGAGGATAAAGAAAGCCGCCGTCATGACGTCCCTCCCTGTATGTGGGGAGAGGCCGCATGGACGGCGGTTTTTATATGGCCTCAGCCGGGAATGGCTGAATGGAACCAGTTACATAACGCCTGCCGGCAGATAGATCCCAACGCCGGGGCCGAAGGGGATTCCCAGAAGCATCCAGATCACCAGGAAGATGATCCATGCGATCTGAAGCACGATGGACATGGGGATCATATTGGCGATCAGGGTACCGATCTTTAAGTTGGGAACGTACTTGGTCTGCGCTACGCTGAGGATCATCCAGATGTATGCGGACATGGGAGTCCAGCAGTTGAATGGAGAGTCGCCGATGCGGTAGCACAGCTGGGTGAAGCCGGGATGATAGCCAAGGAGCATGAACATGGGCACGAAAATCGGTGCAAAGATCGCCCACTTGGCAGAACCGGAGGATACAAAAATGTTGACAAAGGAGCAGAGGAGAATAAAAGCAACACACAGAGGAATACCTGTGAAGCCGACGTTCTCCAGGAAGTCAGCGCCGCCGATGGCTAACAGCGTTCCTAATTTGGTCCAGTTGAAGAGACCCTGGAACTGTCCGCAGAAGAAGCAGAACAGAACATAGGAGCCCATACCGGCCATCTGTTTGGCCATCGCTTTGTTGACGTCGTTGATGTTTTTAAAGCTGCCAGAAACATATCCATAGGAAAGTCCGCAGATGGAAAACAGGACGAACAGGATCGGGATCAGTCCCTTAAGGAACGGAGAGCCTACAAATTTTCCGTTTTCGCCGGCCAGCGGTCCCATAAAGAACAGTACGGCGATCAGGGCCATATAAATGAGAGCTGTGATTCCTGCCGCATGAAGGCCCTTTTTCTGCTGGGGCGTAACTTCATCCAGCTTGGCGTTTCCGGAGCCCTCGTATTTTCCAAGACGCGGCTCGATCATATGTACAGAGCACCATCCAATGACAAGGGAGCAGAGGAAGGTGGATGCGATCATGAAGAACCAGTTACAGGTTGCGTCTACGGCAAAGGTGGTTTCTGGCATGAACGCCTTGATGGCATCATTGGTAAGGCCCTGGAGCAGTGTGTCGGTTCCTGCTACCATCAGGTTCGCGGTAAAACCGGCCTGGGCGCCTGCGTAGCCAACCATCATACCCACAACGGGGTGCTTGCCCACGCCCATGTATACAATGGCGGCCATGGGCGGGATCACCACCATGGCAGTGTCGGAAGCGATGTTGCCGACGGTTCCGATGAATGCTACCACATAGGGAACCAGGGCAGCCGGAACGTTCTTTAAGGAGCTGTTTAAAAGGGAGATGAGCATTCCGGATTCTTCACAGAGGCCGATGCCCAGGGTCATGGTGATTACCAGGCCCAGAGGCGCGAATCCAGTGAAGTTTTTCACCATATTGTCCAGGAACCAGTGAAGGCCTTCGGTGGTGAAGAGGTTGGCGGATGTGACGGCTTCTCCAGATGCCGGATTGGTAAGCGTGAGCCCGGTCATGGTGAAGATCGCGCCGATCACCGCAGTGAACAGGAACAGCCAGCAGAAAAGGATGGCCGGCGGCGGCAGCTTGTTGCAGACAGCTTCAATGCCGTTGATCAGTCGGTCGATCTTTGAAACTTTCTTCGCAGTCGTGTTGTCTTTCATGTGAAAACCCCTCCTATCTTATATTGGCAGAACCACGGATATGGCTCTGCTGATATTCTTATCATACTATGAAAATGACGAAAAATCCAGGAAAAGTTTATAGAAATTTTATCAATTTAATTTTTTTTGTTATAAAAAACAAGAATACCTTTGGGCATTTGTTACAAACTTGCGTTTGGTATGAAACCATGATAAAATAAAGGGGAAATTTTGAAAATAGGGGGATTGCGGTATGTTCTTCGGGGGAAATTTTCAGCTCTGGAAGCTGCACACGGCAGCGGATTATCTGTCGTTCTTTCTGTTTCTTTTGGCGGGGATCGCGGTATTTGTCGTGGCGGCAAAATGCATGAACTGCCGGAGGAACCATGAAACAGCCGTAAATAAAGTAATGAAACGGCTGGGGAAGCTGGGAAGGAAGCCCTCCAGGGTCTATAAAAATGTGACCCTAAAGACAGAGGACGGCGGCCAGAGTCTGGACGGGATCGTTCTGGACCGGGGCGGGATCCGCCTGGTGCGAGCCTACGGGTGGGGGACAAAGATCTACGGAAAGCCCGACGGCGAAATGTGGAGGCGGGAAGACCCGAAACGAAAGGAAGAGTTTAAGAATCCGCTGTTTGAGCTCAATGCGGCTGCGGAGCTCATAAAGAATGCGTTAAAAGACCAGGGGATGGAGAAGATAACGGTAACTCCTCTGGTGGTCTTTGCAGATAATTACCAGATCCCGGAGCTGTATCTGGGATATGGGTCCTGTTCTACCACATATCAGGAATTAAAGGACTGGTATAAGAAGCAGGGGCTCCCAAAAGAGGCTGCGTATGATGTGGAGAAGGCCTCGGCTGCGGTGGAGGGGCTTCTGACCGCCGGGACCGGGAACGCGTAATATATAATTTACAGGAGGGGTATTATATGATAAACGAAAAGAGACTTCTGGACACATTTTTAGAGTACGTCCAGATCGACAGTGAAACAAAGAATGAGAAGGCCATGGGAGAGCGGCTGGTACAGGATCTGAAGGCTCTGGGCTTTGAGGTCCAGACCGACCGGGCAGGAGAGGCCTTTGGCTCCAACGGCTTCAATGTCCATGCATTTTTAGAGGGCACGATCCCGGGAGATCCCACGATCTTCTGCGCCCACATGGATACGGTGGCTCCCGGAAACGGGATCAGGCCTGTGATCAAAGACGGCATTATCGGCACCGACGGCTCCACGATCCTGGCAGGCGATGATAAATCCGGCATTGCGGCCATTATGGAGGCCCTGGCTGTTATTAAGGAAAAGGATCTGCCCCACAGAAGCGCAGACATCCTCTTTACCATCGGAGAAGAGGGCGGAATGAACGGCGCGAAAAATATGGATTATTCCATGCTTAAGGGGAAAGAGGCCATGGTTTTCGATGCGGGCGGAGATACGGGAAAGGTCCTGACCTGCGGACCTGGCCAGATCAAGATAAACGCCACCATTACAGGCCGGTCCTCCCATGCGGGCCTGGCTCCGGAAGCCGGGATCAGCGCCATCCAGGCGGCTGCAAAGGGGATCGCGAAAATGAATCTTTTAAGGATCGATGAGGAGACCACCTGCAATATCGGAACCTTAAGATCTGAGTATGCCACCAACATCGTTCCGGAAAAGGCGGTGCTGGTCGCCGAGGTCAGGAGCCGGGACCTGGATAAACTAAACGCCCAGGCTGCCCATATGAAGCAATGCCTGGAGGAGGCCTGCCAGGAGCTGGGCGCATCCCTGGATATCGACCTTTCCACAAATTATGTGAGCTTCCGTGTGGATAATGATGACGAGCTGGTGAAGCGGGTGTTTGCAGCCTGCGGGCGGCTGGGGATCCCGGCCTCCACAGAAAAGGGCGGCGGCGGAAGCGACGCCAATGTGATGGCTCTCCATGGGATCAAGCCAGTGGTGCTTTCCACGGGCATGACAAAGGTACATACCACAGAGGAGACTTTGAAGGTGGAAGAGTTAAATAAGTGTGCGGCCCTGGTGCTGGACCTGCTGACCAATTAAAGCAATGCCGCCGGAAGAAGAAAGACAGAGGTTTTGAAAATTGGAACGAAAACTGGAACGAAAACTGGATCTGAGATCCATCAGACGCTCGCCGACGCGGATGCTTCTGGCGGGATATCTTACGGTGATTTTAATAGGAACGGTCCTTCTGATGCTGCCGGTCTCCTCCAGAGAGGGGATCGTGACGCCGGTGACGGACTCGTTTTTTACGGCAGTCTCGGCGGCTTGTGTGACGGGTCTGGTGCGCTTTGATACGTATACCCACTGGTCCCTGTTCGGCCAGATCGTCTTGCTCCTGCTGATCCAGGTGGGGGGACTGGGCTTTATGACGATCCTTTTGTCCGCCCATACCTTTTCGGGCCAGAAGATCGGCCTGTCCTCCCGCATCCTTATGCGGGAGGCGGTGGCAGCGCCCCAGGTAGGCGGCATCGTCCGTATGACCAGGTTCATCCTGAAGGGGACGCTTCTGATCGAGGGCCTGGGGGCGGCGGCCCTGGCTCTTTATTTCTGCCCCCGGCTGGGGCTTTTTAAGGGCCTTTATTATTCGGTATTCCATTCGGTGTCCGCCTTCTGCAACGCAGGATTTGACCGATGGGTGCAGAAACACCATTTTCTTCGCTGACGGCAGAAGCAGGAAACTGGTATCTGAATTTGGTGATCATGGCACTCATCGTCATTGGCGGCCTTGGATTTTTCGTGTGGCTGGATCTTCTGGATTCCAGGTTCCGGTTTAAAAACCTGAGGCTCCATTCAAAGATCGTGGTGTTTATGACGGCAGTTCTTCTGGCCGGCGGAGCACTGGGGCTGTTCCTTCTGGAACTTACCGGGGAGGCCTATGAGGGCATGAGCCTGGGAGACAGGATCCTGGCGTCCCTGTTCCAGTCGGTGACGGTCCGGACGGCCGGGTTTAATACGGTGGACCTGGCGGCTCTCAGGGAAGGAAGTATTTTCCTTATGATCTGCCTGATGGTGGTGGGCGGCTCCACTGGCTCCACAGCCGGAGGAATGAAGACCACTACGGCGGCCGTGCTGGTTTTGAGCATTTTTTCCACATTCCGCCAGAAGAAAAATGTGGAATGCTTTAAGAGGCGGCTGGAGGACGGGATCACCCGGACGGCCTCCTGTATCTTTATGATGTATCTGATCCTGATCATTCTGTCTACGCTGGTGCTATCTGCGGCCGAGGGGATCCCGGTGCTGACGGCCATGTTTGAGACCACATCGGCCATTGCCACGGTGGGCGTGACTCTGGGGATCACGCCGGAGGTGTCCATGGTGTCCAAGCTGGTGCTGGCCTTTCTGATGATCTTTGGAAGAGCCGGTTCCCTGACCATGCTTTTGGCCTTCGCCTCGGACCGGCCTCCGGTGGCATCGAAAAAGCCCCTGGAAAAGATCCAGGTGGGCTGATACAGCATTGTTAATAAGAGGAGGAACTTATGATATCTGTTCTGATCATTGGACTTGGACGGTTTGGCCGTCATATGGCAATTAAATTCCAGGAGCAGGGAAATGATGTGATGGCGGTGGAAAAAGATGAAACCAGGGCGGATGAAATGGCCCCGGTGATCCAGAATATCCAGATCGGAGACGCCACCAACGAGGATTTCCTGCGGTCTCTGGGGGTGGGGAATTACGATGTCTGCGTGGTAGGAATTGGAGAAAGCTTTCAGACGGCCCTGGAGATCACGGTGCATTTAAAAGATCTGGGGGCGAAGTATGTGGTGGCCCGGGCTACCCGGGATATTTATAAAAAGCTCCTTTTAAGGAATGGGGCCGATCATGTGGTCTACGCGGAGCGGGAGGTGGCGGAGCGGCTGGCTGTCCGCTACGGAACAGCCCGGGGAATCTTTGATTATGTGGAGCTGACGCCGGAATACGGGATCTATGAGATCGAGCTGCCTCACGGCTGGGCCGGCCACAGCATCCTGGAGCGCCAGGTGCGGACCCGCCACAATATCAATATCCTGGCCATCCGCCATGGAAGGAACCTGTTCCCCATGCCGGGGCCGGAGCACGTGTTCACAGAGGGAGAGACTCTGATGGTCATGGGCAGCGAGAGGGATATCAAAGCGCTGATGCGGTAAAAGAAAAGAGACATATAAAAAGAGCTCCGGCATAACCGGGGCTCTTTTCACAAATACTAAAAAGGGGGATGTAAGAGTTACTATGTAAGCTGTATGTAAATCCCTGTCTCATGTGGAGACGGGAAGTGTTGTTAGACGACCCCGGAAGCTGGAACGCGCGTTTCTTCGCCTCCGGGCTCTTGTTTTTGTTTTATGGCTTTAGTATACCGGATAATTGTGACGTAAGTATGGAAAAACTATAAAAGGAAAATAAAGAAACTTAACATTTCATTGCGCTTTGTTGAGAATGCGTAAGAAGCCAGATTAAGTGAAGAATTTCTGTGAAAGATCCGCTTAGAAATGGACAAAGACGTAAAAATCGAGTATAATACTCTCATGCGCGAAAATGAAGAAGGAGTGGCTCTGGTGCATAAGAAAAGTGGATTTGAAAATCTGGTACTGATCAGCCAGCTGGGACTCAATGTGCTGACCGCAGTGTTTTTATGTGTTGCGGCCGGTGTGTGGGTGGACCGGCGGTTTGGCACCAGCCTTACGCTTCCCCTTCTGATCCTGGGGATCCTGGCCGGCGGCTTAAACGCCTATAAAATGGCCCGGAGGACCATTGAACGGGAGCAGGAGGAGAAAGAGAAGGAAGAGAAAGCACGGGAAGAGAACTGGAAAAAACGGTACGGGACCGGAGACGGCGCCGGCCGGAATAAACGGAAGGGATGGTGACTGTTATGATGAGTGACGAGACAAAAAAACAGGTCATCCTCATGTCCGTAGGTATCGTTCTCCATAACCTGGTGCTTTTTTTAATTTGCCTGATCTGGTTCCGGAGCGCTCCGGTCTTCTTAGGTATCCTTACGGGGATGGCGGCGGCTGAGCTGTGGCTTCTCAGCATGGCTTATTCAACGGAGCTGTGCGCGGCCTCAGCCGATGAAAACTACGCCAGAAAAAAGATGGTGACCCATGCTCTTTTGAGGAGCCTGGCCGTATTTGGAGGGATCGCTCTGGTCTGGAAATTTACGGATATCAATCTTTTATCCCTGGTGGTGGGAATACTGGGATTAAAGACAGGGGCTTATCTTTACCCGGTAGTGCGCAGGATCGCAGACCGGAGGACCGGATCCGGCCGGCCTGACGAGAAAGACAGCGTATCATAAAAAGAAAGGAGGGCGAAAGAATGGGTGGTGGCAGTGAAGCGGATTTTATGATACATGGTATCATGAAATACCATCTGTTCGGACAGGAACTGTGGATCACGACGACAACTGTGGGGATGACCATCATCACCATTGTACTCCTGATCCTGGCCTTTGCCGCCAACAGAGCCATGAAGCACGCCACAGAGGTTCCTGGCACATTCCAGAACATCCTGGAGCTGGGAGTGGAGATGCTGGAAAAGATGACCCAGGGGATCCTGGGACCATCGGCCAGACGGTTTGCCAATTATATTGGTACGATCTTCCTGTTCATTCTGTTCTGTAACTTAAGCGGGCTTTTTGGCCTGCGGACCGTTACGGCGGACTTTGGCGTGACGTTCTTACTGGGACTGGTCACCTTCGCGATCGTTCAGTACCAGGGAATCAAAAACCATGGAGTCGGTCACTTCACCGGTTTGTTTAAACCGCTTCCGGTGCTGTTCCCGATCAACCTGATCGGTGAATTCGCAAATCCGATCTCCATCTCACTCCGTCTGTTCGCGAACATGCTTTCTGGTGTGATCATTCTGGGCCTGTGGTACGGAATGATGCCGATTTTCGTTAAGATCGGTATACCGGCGGCACTGCATGTATACTGCGACCTGTTTTCAGGCTGTATCCAGACATATGTATTCTGTATGCTGACCATGGTATACGTAAACGACAAACTGTAATCAAAAAATTTTTTTATTCAGGAGGTTTTATTTATGAATATTTCTGGACAGGATTTTATTTATGGATGCTCCGCCATCGGTGCTGGACTGGCAATGATCGCCGGTATCGGACCTGGTGTCGGCCAGGGTATTGCCGCCGGTTTCGGCGCGTCTGCTGTGGGACGTAATCCGGGCGCCAAGTCTGACGTTACTTCCACGATGCTTTTAGGTCAGGCCGTTGCCGAGACCACAGGTCTTTACGGTCTGGTAGTCGCCATTATCCTTATGTTCGTTAAGCCTTTCGGTTGATTTTTAAGGCTTCCCAATGAACATAGCAGAAAAGGAGGCGAGATAAAACCTTGGAACGGTTAATAAATTTTGACCCTCAATGGATCAACGACATTGTGATCACGGGAATCAATATCTTTATCCTGTTCTTTGCGATGTCCTATCTTTTATTCAACCCGGCCCGGGACTACCTGGAGAAGAGGAGAAAGAAGATCGCCGGCGACCTGGAGATGGCAAAGTCCAGCAGGGAAAGCGCCCTGGCGCTCCAGGCTGAGTACGAAGAAAAGCTCCGGTCCATCAATAAAGAGGCGGAAGCCATCATGGACGAGGCCAGAAAGAAGGCAAAGAAGCAGGAGGCCGAGATCCTGGAGGAGGCCAGAGCGGAAGCCGGCCGGATCCTGGACCGGGCCAGCCGGGAGATCGACCTGGAGAAGAAGAAGGCTCTGGAGGATGTGAAGACGGAGATCGTATCCATCGCGTCCTTAATGGCAGGAAAAGCCGTGGCGGCGTCCATGGATGTGAAGCTCCAGGATTCCCTGATCCAGGAGACATTAAAGGAAATGGGTGAGAGCACATGGCAAAGCTAGTGTCAAAGGTTTACGGAGACGCGCTGTTTGAAGAGGCCATGGAAAAGAACGTTCTGTCCCAGTGGTACGAGGAGATCGGTGCCCTGCGGACCATTTTCCTGGAAAATCCGGATCTGGCGCAGTTTCTGAACCATCCGCAGATCATAAAGGAAGAAAAGAAGAAGGTGGTGGAAGCCATTTTCTCCGGAAAGCTTTCGGATGGTCTGCTGGGGTTCCTTGTGACTGTCATTGAAAAAGGCCGTCAGAACGACATGATCCCCATCTGTGACTATTTCACAGACCGGGTAAAGGCATACAAAAAGATCGGCGTGGTGAAAGTCACCAGCGCCCTACCGCTGTCTGAGGACCAGAAAAAGCGTGTGGAGGAAAGACTTCTGGAGACCACAGGCTTTGTGAGCCTGGAGATCGGGTACTCGGTGGATCCGGACCTCTTAGGAGGACTGGTGATCCGCATTGGAGACCGGGTAGTGGACAGCAGCATCAAGACCAGGCTGGAGGAGATCCGCAGGGATCTTATGAAGCTGCAGCTGGCGTAGGATGCGCGCGGCAGGCCGCAGAGGCGGCAGGCTGCAGACCGTAAATAGAAAGAAGGTGCAGACCTCAAATGAATTTAAGACCAGAAGAGATCAGTTCTGTCATCAAGGAACAGATTGAAAGATATTCTACAAAGCTGGAAGTCTCTGATGTTGGTACAGTCATTCAGGTAGCGGACGGAATTGCACGTATCCACGGTCTTGAGAACGCCATGCAGGGTGAACTTTTAGAGTTCCCGGGAGAGATCTACGGCATGGTACTCAACCTGGAAGAGGACAACGTGGGTGCGGTTCTCCTGGGCGATACTTCCAGCATCAGCGAGGGCGACACAGTAAAGACCACGGGACGCGTGGTGGAGGTTCCGGTGGGCGATGCCATGTCCGGACGTGTTGTGAACGCCCTGGGACAGCCCATCGACGGCAAGGGCCCGATCCATACGGACCGGTTCCGTAAGATCGAGCGTGTTGCCCACGGCGTAATTGAGAGAAAGTCCGTGGATACCCCGCTGCAGACCGGTATCAAGGCCATCGACGCCATGATCCCCATCGGAAGAGGCCAGCGTGAATTAATCATCGGCGACCGTCAGACCGGTAAGACGGCGATTGCCATCGATACCATTATCAACCAGAAGGGGCAGGGGGTTCACTGTATCTACGTGGCCATCGGCCAGAAGGCTTCTACGGTTGCTACCATTGTTAAGACTCTTGAGGAGTACGGCGCCATGGATTACACCACCATCGTGGTATCCACAGCCTCCGACCTGGCTCCCTTACAGTATATCGCCCCCTATGCGGGCTGTGCCATCGGCGAGGAGTGGATGGAGAACGGCGAGGACGTACTGGTTGTTTACGACGACTTAAGTAAACATGCGGCGGCTTACCGTACCCTGTCCCTGCTTTTAAAGAGACCGCCGGGACGTGAGGCATATCCGGGCGACGTTTTCTACCTGCATTCCAGGCTTTTAGAGAGAGCGTCCAGGCTGTCTGACGACCTGGGAGGCGGTTCCCCTGACTGCCCTTCCCATCATCGAGACCCAGGCGGGGGACGTGTCCGCCTATATCCCCACCAACGTGATCTCCATCACCGACGGCCAGATCTATCTGGAGACGGAGATGTTTAACTCCGGTTTCCGTCCGGCCATCAACGCAGGTCTTTCCGTATCCCGTGTAGGTGGTGCGGCTCAGATCAAGGCCATGAAGAAGATCGCGGCTCCCATCCGTGTGGAGCTGGCCCAGTACAGGGAGTTAGCTTCCTTTGCCCAGTTCGGATCTGAGCTGGACGCCAGCACCAAGGAGCAGCTTGCCCAGGGCGAGAGGATCCGTGAGGTATTAAAGCAGCCCCAGTACCAGCCCATGCCGGTGGAATACCAGGTCATCATCATCTACGCGGCTACGAAGAAATATCTTCTGGATATCCCCACCAGCCAGGTGCTGGCATTTGAAAAGGAGCTGTTCCAGTATATCGACACAAAATATCCGGAGATCCCGAAGAGCATCCGGGAAACAAAGGAAATGAAGCCGGAGACCGAAGAGCTTCTTAAAAAGGCCATTGAAGAGTGCAAGGCAGCAAGATAAGGCAGGTGACAGAGCATGGCAACCATGAGAGACATTAAACGCAGGAAATCCAGTATCGAGAGTACGGAGCAGATCACAAAAGCCATGAAACTTGTCGCCATCGTCAAGCTCCAGAAGTCCAGGGCCCGGGCGGAGAATTCCAGGCTGTATTTCAATATGATGTACAGCACGATCCAGGAAATGCTCTTAAAATCCCAGGGGATCAGCCACAGATACTTAAAACCGGGAACCTCTCCCAAAAAGGCGGTGGTGGTCATCACCTCCAACCGGGGATTGGCAGGCGGCTACAATGCCAACGTGGTGCGCCTGGTGACCGGCAGCGGCCTTAAGCCGGAGGATGTGAGGATCTTTGCTGTGGGGCGGAAGGGACGTGACGCGCTGGCCAGAAAGGGCTATGAGATCGCGGCGGATCATTCGGATGTGATCAATGAGCCCCTGTATTCCGATGCCATGGAGATCACAAGAGAGCTGCTGTCTCTTTTTGAAAAACAGGAGATCGGCGAGATCTATCTGGCTTATACGTCGTTTAAGAATACGGTGAGCCAGATCCCGCGGTTCATGAAGCTCCTTCCAGTGGATACGGAGGCGGCGGAGCTCAAGGGCGATGCAGGGGGAGAGGGCCTAAAGCCGGATCTCCTTCTTATGAACTATGAGCCCGACGAGACGGAGGTGCTGGACGCGATCATTCCCAAATACGTCAGCAGCCTGATCTACGGCGCATTTTTAGAGGCGGTGGCCAGTGAGAACGGGGCCCGTATGACGGCCATGGATTCGGCCACCAACAACGCCGAGGAGATGATCGAAAAGCTGTCTCTGCAGTATAACCGTGCAAGACAGGGCTCCATTACCCAGGAGCTGACCGAGATCATCGCCGGAGCGAATGCGATCGAAGGGTAAAATTAAAATCAAAACAAGGAGAAAGAGGATGGCAGAGAAAAGCATTGGTAAGATCACTCAGGTCATCAGTGCCGTTCTGGATATTAAGTTTCCCCAGGGCGGACTTCCTGAGATCAATGACGCCATTGAGATCACCAGGAAGGACGGGGACACTCTTGTGGTGGAGGTCGCCCAGCATCTTGGTGACGATACGGTAAGATGTATCGCTCTGGGTCCCACAGACGGCCTTGTCCGCGGTATGGAAGCCGTGGCCACCGGAGGACCGATCATGGTCCCTGTGGGAGAGAATACGCTGGGACGTATTTTCAACGTACTGGGCGAGCCCATCGACAATAAAGAGAAGCCGCAGACAGAAAAGAAGCTTCCGATTCACAGAAAGGCCCCCAGCTTTGAGGACCAGTCCACGGAGACGGAGATCTTAGAGACCGGCATCAAGGTCGTGGATCTGTTATGCCCCTACCAGAAGGGCGGAAAGATCGGTCTGTTCGGCGGTGCAGGCGTTGGAAAGACGGTTCTGATCCAGGAGCTGATCCGGAACATCGCCACGGAGCACGGCGGCTATTCTGTATTTACCGGAGTAGGCGAGCGTACCCGTGAAGGAAATGACCTGTATTATGAGATGCAGGAATCCGGCGTTATCAATAAGACCACCATGGTATTCGGACAGATGAACGAGCCGCCGGGAGCGCGTATGCGTGTGGGCCTTACAGGCCTTACCATGGCGGAGTATTTCCGTGATGAAGGCGGAAAGGACGTACTTTTATTCATTGACAATATCTTCCGTTTCAGCCAGGCAGGCTCCGAGGTGTCCGCGCTGTTGGGCCGTATGCCGTCAGCCGTTGGATACCAGCCGACCTTACAGACGGAGATGGGCGCGCTCCAGGAGCGGATCACTTCCACAAAGAGCGGCTCCATCACCTCCGTACAGGCGGTTTACGTTCCGGCCGACGACTTAACGGACCCGGCTCCGGCCAATACCTTCGCCCACCTGGATGCAACGACTGTTTTAAGCCGTGCCATCGTAGAGCTGGGTATTTATCCGGCGGTGGATCCCTTAGAGTCCACCTCCCGTATCCTGGACCCGCGTATCGTGGGCGAGGAGCATTACCGGGTGGCCCGGGGTGTACAGGAGGTGCTCCAGAGATATAAGGAGCTCCAGGATATCATCGCCATGCTGGGTATGGATGAGCTTTCTGAAGAAGATAAGCTTACCGTATCCCGTGCGAGAAAGATTCAGAGATTCTTATCCCAGCCGTTCTTCGTGGCAGGACAGTTTACCGGTCTGGAAGGCCGCTACGTGCCGCTTTCCGAGACTATCCAGGGCTTCAAGGAGATCCTGGAAGGAAAGCACGACGATATTCCGGAGAACCTGTTCCTGAACGCAGGAAATATGGATGACGTTCTTGCCCGCGTGAAATAGGGGGTGGGAACATGGCGGAAACGATGAAGCTTCAGGTGATCACGCCTGATAAGGAGTTCTTCCACGGGGATGTGTCCATGGTGGAGCTGAATACCGCAGACGGCGAGCTGGGCGTTTACCCCCAGCATATCCCGCTGACCACAGCGGCGGCGCCGGGCGTTTTAAAGATCCATCAGGACGGCCAGGTGAAAAAGGCGGCGCTCCTTTCCGGCTTTCTTCAGATCCTTCCGGAGAAGATGACTATCTTAGCGGAGGTCTGTGAATGGCCGGAGGAGATCGACGGAGCCAGGGCCAACGAGGCCAGGATCCGTGCCGAAAGGCGGCTTGCGGAGCACAGTCCGGAGACGGATATCGCCAGGGCCGAGGCGGCGCTTAGGCGTGCGCTGGTGCGGCTCTCGCTGGTGGAGGAGCACTAAGAATACGTTCTCCTATCCTGGCCAGGGCGCATTAATCTTTTTGTAAGACGAAATGCGCCGCTGGCGGGAAGCGGATGAGCAGATTGTAAAAATAGCCTGGAGAGACGGCAAATTGGAAACAAAGGCCGTTTTTCCAGGCTTTTTTGTGCATTGGACGGGGAGATTGCGTTGTGGAGGCAGATGCAAAATCAAACATCCGATAAATCTGTTTATGTCAAGAGCCATACAGCACATATGGATTTTACAGTATAAACGGCACTTATTTCAGCAGATTCGCCTGCCGCGCCCTTGAAAAAGCTATGAAAAATGGCTATAATACTTACAGGATGCAAGAAAACTCAAGAGAATCTGGTGCCTGATATAAACAGATTTATGTCCTTCAGTGCCGTACTCCCCTGGTTCTTGCTCCCCAAATATATAAGGAGGAATGCAATATGAGAAAGTGCAAGCGGATCGTGTCGGCGATGCTGGCGGTCTCTATGGTAATGGGCATGACGGCCTTCCCGGCACTGGCGGAACCCTTGGGAATCCAGGGCGAGAGCCGTGTGGAAACCGGAATTACGGTGGTGTCCAATACCTATACCTATGGCAACGCTGCAGTAACCTCGTACTATGCCAATGGAAATCCAGTGACCGTAGAAGAGTACGAAGGCAGCACCTATGTCCATCTGGACAGCCATCCGGCCTATGATAATACCTGGGTCAAGGTGGAAGGAAAGGATAAGGACAAGTATACTGCCATCGTCGGCGGCGGGATAGAAGGAAATCTGCCGTCCACCCAGATTACGATGAAAAGCGGAGCTGTCACATATTTGATCGGCTCTTCCAGCGGAGAGAAAGCAGCGGGAAAGACGTATGATGTGGAGGATGCCCGGATCACCGTGGAGGGCGGCAGTGTAGATATCATTTATGCCAACCGTTCGATATCCAGCGGAAACGGCGCGTTCTCCAAGGCCAGTGAACAGCATATCGGAACGGGAACAGTCACCGTTAAAAATAATGCTGTTGTTGGAAATGTTTTCGGGTGCTTTGGCTATACATCCATAGATGATCTGACCATCAATATTGAAGGTAATGCGACCGTAAGGAAATCGGTTATGCCTGGCGCAACGAACGGCACTCTTGCCAAGGGAACGCTGAATGTAAACGGCCCGGGCGTGACCATTGGAGAGGTGGCCGGATGCCAGCGTACTCTGATCGAAAGCCTGGATATGAATTTCATTGAGGGCGAGGTCAAGGGCGTGATTTCTGCTGGCTCCCAGTATAACCAGACGGAAGCGGAGGGAATTTCCCAATGGGGATTTGGCGATATCAACTACGGAATCGTAAAAGATGCGGATCTCTATCTGGGAGAAAACTTTAAGTATCGCGCTGTTTTCGGCGGATTCCAGTCGATCCAGGAGCATGTAAAAGAATTTTACAGCCGGTTTGCTGGTTCAACAGAAAACCAGAAAGACATCCTTGCTTCTTACGGATTTAAGGAAGACGGAAATCTGGATACGGTCATCCGTATCACGGCAGCATCGAAGGGTACGCCCAGCGAAGATGGAAAATATCCGTACTATACGGCGAATAGGACCGGCGTTCAGTATAAAGGCGTTGTTCCGGATCTTCTTGCGGAACCGGTTCCCGGCGTGACGGTAACCTCCGCACCGGCTTCTGTAACAGCGGATACGGAAAATGTAAAGCTGGAAGTGAATGGGGAGAAGGAGGTCGGGGCAGAAGTAAAACTCCTGGTTCCCATGGCTTCTCCGTCCAATGCCATCCAGTGGGAGAGTGATAATGAATCTGTGGTTTCGGTGGAAGCCTCCAGTGAGGACGGGACCCGGGCGGTTCTGACTGGCAATGACATTGGTGCGGCGGCTGTGACCGCTTCCTATACGGAAACCATCAATGGAAAAGAATATACCGTATCAGATACGGTCCATGTGAGTGTTGGCGGAGATTTCCTTGTGACTGCAGCTCCTGAGACGGCAAAGATCGGCGATATCATTTCCTTTACCGCTTCGGCAGAGAAGGCGGCGAAAACGTCTGGAATGGTTACCGCCACAGCCAGCGACGCAGCATACACATGGACGATCGACGACGGCTCTGTGGCTGAGATCGAGACCTCTGAGCCGAGGAAAATGACGGCAAAAGCTGTGGGCGCAGGAAATGCCACAGCATCGGTCCGGTTTGAGGACGAGGCTTCTGACAACCGCGCAGAGGGCAGTACGTCCTTTACCGTAGAAGCGCCGGAGGTTTCTCTGGCAGTGCCGGAAACGGTGACTCTTGGCCAGACCTTCCAGGCAGAGACAAAGGTTTCCAACTATACTGGAAAGGATCCAGAAGTTTTGGGAATTATTGTACATACGGATTTTGATGCAGAGACTATGGTATCCACCGGAAATGTGGACGAGTATGTGGCCATCGATGTACCGGCAGCGGACGCAGAAGGCCAGATCTATGCCGTTCTTTCCTATCCGGCGGCCAATGGAGAAACAAAAGAAACAACACTATCCAGAAAGATTGCTGTAACAATTCCACAGGTGGAAACGGAAACGGTTTATCTGGATACGAAGGATAAGAAGGAAGCTAATATTGATCTTCCAGTTTTTGTAAGGAACGTATTAAAACATGGCGGCTCTGTGGAAGTGAAAGAGGAAGACGGAGCGGTCGTAAAGGCAGAAATGGATGAAGCAGCGGCTAAGATCCGGCTGTCTGCGGCAGATAGCGGAAATACAGTAGTCCGCGTGGCCCTTCCCAGCGGAACGGTCCTGGCCTCGTATCCGGTCATCGTCTTTGACGCTTCTGAGGAAGCCAGCGCAGAGGACGGAGGCGCCAGTGTTGATATGAGCGAACTGACCGTGGAGACACCGAAGCTTCCTGAAGAGGTTTCCGGTGTTGTTTCCGAAGAACAGTTTGCACAGAAGGTGGAGGAGGCTGACCAGTCTGTGATGGATCTGGATAAAAACCAGGCGGTTGTGGGCAATAAGAATGCAGTTCATGACCTGGCTGCGGCAGTAAAGGGCAATGGCCTGCTGGAAGAGGGCGAGCATGCCCGGATCTCTCTGTCACAGACACCCAAGAGCATATCCTATGAAACGATCGTGGAAAAGGATGCGGCCGGAAATGTGACAGGCGTGAAGGTGCTTCCCAAGACCATGGTATTCGAGGTGAACGCCAGCAAAGTCCTTCTGGACGAGAATGGCCAGGTGATCTCTGGAACCCAGGAAGAACTGGATCTTTCTTCCGATAAGCTGGCGAGACGGATTTCCTTTAGGTTCCGGCTTCCGGTACCGTCTTTGGTGGAGGACCAGTATGCCAATGTGGAGCATGAAGGAGAAAGCATCGGCCAGTATACGATCGAGAACGAAAATGGATATAAGTTCATCACGATCAGCACCTGGCATTTAAGCGAGTTTAAGCTGACGTTTACCAACGAAAAGGAAAAAACATCCTCTGGCGGCAGTTCTGGTTCCTCCTATGGCCGCGGCCGGTGGTATCTGGAGGACAAGGCAGCGAATAAGACTGGCGAGTGGGTGAAGAATGACACTGGCTGGTGGTTCCGTTATAATGATGGAACGTGGCCGGCTTCCAGATGGGCGGAGCTAGTATGGAACGGCGTTTCCAGCTGGTACTATTTCAACGCCGACGGCTATATGGAGACAGGGTGGCTGAACGAAGGCGGACATTGGTATTATCTGCATCCGTATTCCGATGGAACCCAGGGCTATATGTATACCGGATGGCATGAGATCGGCGGCAAGTGGTATTTCTTCAATACCGTAAGCGGCGGTCCGTTGGGATCCATGGCAGCTGGGACAACAACTACGGATGGATATACAGTGGGCGCAGATGGCGCATGGATCAGGTAAAGGAGATCCTTTGGAAACCAGAACATGAGAATGGGATGGAAGAATGGAGATGCGGAGAAATCTGCATCTCCGTTTTTTATATCACCAGGAAAGTTCGCCCTATGATATAGAAAATGCTCCGCTAAATAAAAAGCAAGACATATATTTACAAGAAAATCGAAATAAAATATATTATAGATAGATAAAGAAAAAGCGAAAAAGAAAGCAATTCAGTCAGGAAGGAGTGGATCTGAATGAAAAAAAATATCGCCATGAAACTTTCTGGACCAGGTTTTTGACAGCCGCGTTAGTCGTGTACCTGCTCCGGGTGCTCTTGATAGCCGGGGAGGGAAAAGGAGAGCCGGAGGTATCCGTAGGAAGATTTTCAGTGGATGCTGCGTTTTCAGAAACAAAAGAATTTCTTCCGCCCTCGTATCTGGAGGCGGCCAGAGATCCGGAATTTAAAGAGTCGTTGATCTGTCTGGGATACCAGGAGCCGGGAGCGCAGACCGGGACATACAGGTACTGGTTCCAGTATGCCGGTGAGAGAGCGCCGGAGGTCATTTATGTGAAGCGGCCGCCGGTATACGTTCTCCAGGAAATGGAGCCGGTTTCCGCAGAGCTTTCAGATGAACTTCCGGTGCAGATGGAATATGGAGACGGCACAGGCTGGTTTGACGTGACAGAGGTATCCTGTGTCCAGTCCGGGGAAGGCGCTTATGAAATCCGGATCAAGGCCCATATGCTGCGGGATGCGTACCCGGGGACGGTGACACTGGCTCTTGGAGATGCAGTCCTGGCGCGGAAGCCGGAGAGCTCTGAGGATGAGCGGTACGCGGCGGCCCTGTTCGGCCGGGACCATGGATATTCCTCGGACACGTTTGTATTTGTGTATGAGATGAAGAACGGGAGTACCTATGAAACAGTAACAGAACGGCTGAGAACGGCAGTGCTGTCTGCCGGGAATCCCTATGAGAAGCAGGAAGAGGCAGAATTGGAGATGGGGGCACAGGGAGGCATCCAGGTCCATCTGGTCCCGGCGGCGTAGAGGCGCTGTGTGCCAGCAGGGGATTTTCCAGCTCATGCTTCTGGTGCCGCTCTGGTGAGGAAACGCAGTCATACCTGCTGGATCATCTGGCATTTGGCAGTTCGGGAAGTAATGAGCTGGCTGAACTATGCATAAAAAGTGTCCGGGATTTTTTGAGCAAAAATCCCTCAAAACAGGAAAATTTGGGTACCAGATGCAAAAAAAATCCCCAGTGCCCAAAAACAGGAGAAATTTTGGGTACTGGAGAAAAAAGTCCTGGATCCTGCCCAAACGGGCCGGGCCCAGATGGAATTTCAATGTCGGCAGACCCGGGCGAAATACTGGAAACGCCCCCATCCTGGCGGCCGCCGACAGGCGCGTTTCCGGCTTACTGATCGTTGGTCAGCTTCAGCTTATCAAACACGTAGAATACCAGGCTAAGGATCATTCCGGTGACGCAGGCCAGCACCATACCGGTGAGCTGGACGTTTCCAAAGTTCACCTTAATGCCGGAGAGGCCGGTAACGAAGATCACGGCAGTCAGGGCCTGGTTCCGGTTCTTGCCGTAGTCCACCTGGGAATCCACCAGGATCCGCAGGCCGGAGGTGCCGATCATTCCATAAAGCAGGAAGGAGATCCCGCCGATGACCGGGCCGGGGATGGTCTGGATCAGGGCCGACAGCTTTCCGATGAAGGAGCAGATGATGGAAAATACGGCCGCGCCGGCGATGACCTGGACGCTGTATACCTTGGTGACGGCCATAACGCCGATGTTCTCCCCATAGGTGGTGGTGGGAACGGAGCCGATGAGACCGGACAGCATGGTGGAGAAATTATCTCCGAACAGACTGCGGTGGAGTCCCGGTTCCTTTAGGAGATCGCGGTTTACGATCTTGCTGGTGACCACCTGGTGCCCGATGTGCTCGGAGGTGATGACCAGGATCACCGGAAGGATGATCAGGATGGCCTGGAGATCAAACTTTGGAGCAGAAAAGTTTGGCAGGGCAAAGATCGGAGCGGTCATGACAGCGGAAAAGTCCAGGATCCCGGTAATGGCCGCAGCCACGTATCCGGCGATCACGGCGATCAGGATCGGGATCACAGAGAGGAAGCCGCGGAACAGGACGGAGCCGAATACGGCAAAGCCCAGGGTCACGAAAAATACGATGGCATTCCGGGGATCGATGACTTCATCCAGAAGGCCGGCGTTGCTGGCGGCGCTGCCGGAGAGCTCCAGACCGATGAGAGCCACCACAGGGCCCATGGCGGCGGGAGGAAGGACGATGTCGATCCATTTATACCCCACTTTATAAATGATGAACGCCAGGATACAGCCCACAAAGCCCACAGCCACGAAGCCGCCCAGGGCGTATTCATAGCCCCAGTTGGCAATGACGATGCCGGCAGGAGCCAGAAAGGCGAAGCTGGAGCCCAGATAGGCCGGAGCCTTTCCCTTGGTGACCAGAATGAAAAGCAGAGTGCCCAGCCCGTTCATGAAAAGAACGACGGCCGGGTTGATCCCGAACAGGAAGGGGACCAGCACTGACGCGCCGAACATGGCGAACATGTGCTGGATGCTTAAGGGGATCAGAAGCCGGAAGGGGACCTTGTCCTCCACCTGGATGATCGTGTGGTTTTCCATACGAAACCTCCTAAATATAATTTTTGAGAAAATCATGAAATTTCGTGTTTCATTTTAGCATAAGAAGGCGTTTTGTCAAATAGAAAAATCAGAGGAACAGAAGGAACTGCTGCCGGATACTGTAAAAAATCTCACAGCCAGGTTGACAAAATGGCAGGACCCCTATGATAATAGCTATATAATTAGAAAAAGGATGTTCCGGGACCGGCAGAGGGAGCAGTGTTCTGCCGGATCTCCGCGAAAAGGGAACTGGACAATGGCCGCTCTGAGAATGAACGGCGGTGAAGAAAAGGAGGAGAAGGTAATGGAATTTACGGGAAAACAGATCCAGGAGGCCAGGGAACGGATCGCTCCGTTTGTGGATGAGACTCCGCTTCTGAGGCTTAAGGCACTGGATGCATACCTGGGCTGCCAGGTATATGTCAAGGCAGAGTGTATGCAGAAGACCGGGGCATTTAAGTTCCGGGGGGCCATGAACCGGATCCTGACGCTGACAGATGAGGAGCTTTCTCGGGGGATCGTGGCGGCATCTTCGGGGAACCACGGACGGGCCATCGCTTATGGTGCCAGAATGAAGGGGGCCAGGGCAGTGATCGTAATGCCGCGGACGGCTCCGGAGGCCAAGAAAAAAGCCATCATGGAGCTGGGGGCTGAGGTGGTGCTCTGCGAAGCATCGGAGCGGTTTGAGGTGGCGGAGCGGATCTGCATGGAGAGGGGCAGCACCATGATCCCGCCCTATGACGATTACGATGTGATGGCAGGCCAGGGGACTCTGGGCCTGGAACTGATGGAACAGTGTCCGGAGCTTTCCACAGTCATCGTCCCGGCCAGCGGCGGCGGACTCATCGGCGGCGTTTCTGCGGCGGTGAAATCCGTGTCGGATCATACAAAGGTATACGGGGCGGAGCCGTCGGCCCTTCCGCGGTATACGGAGAGCCTGAAGGCCGGGGAACCGGTGCTGGTGCCCATGAAGAAGTCCCTGGCTGATGCCCTGGTGTCCCAGCGGCCGGGCCTTAAAAATTTCCCGGTGGTGAAGGCGTATGTGGACGGCTTCGCATCGGTGGATGATCCGTTCATGCTGAAGGGTATGAAGCTGCTCCTGATGGAGGGGAAGGTCCTGGCGGAGCCGTCGGCCTGTATCGGGATCGGCGCCGTTTTAGAGGGGCGGATCCCGGTGGGAAAAGAGGATAAGGTCTGTTTTGTGATCTCGGGCGGAAATCTGGGATTTGAACAGCTGGAGATCCTAAAGGACGCAGCCCAGTTCGCTTAACATCTGAAGATCCGCAGCCGTGGAGATGCCGGAGGTGGTCAGCATATCGCCGGAGATGGCGGCATTGGCGCCGGAAAGGAAACAGCTCCGCCCTTTGTCGGGAAGGAGGCCCCGTCCTCCAGCCAGGCGGATGAAGGCATCTGGAAGAAGGAAGCGGAATACGGCCACGATCCGGCGCATCTGGTCTCCGGTCAGCGGGGCCAGGTGTCCCAAGGGCGTCCCGGGAATGGGGTTCAGCATGTTGACGGGAACCGAGCGGATCCCCAGCTCCCGCAGCGAGAGCGCCATGTCCACCTGGTCCTCTGGGGTCTCGCCCATGCCCACGATCCCGCCGCTGCACACTGTAAGCCCGGCGGCCTGGGCGGCTTTTATGGCGGCCAGCTTCTGGTCAAAGGTGTGGGTGGTACACACATTGGGGAAATTGCTCCGGGAGGTCTCCAGATTGTTGTGGATCCGGGTGACACCTGCTTCCTTCAGCTTTTCATACTGAGACTGGTCCAGGAGACCGAAGGAGGCGCAGACCAGACAGCCGGTTTCTTTCCGGATCCTCTGGATGGCCAGGCACATCCGGTCCACCTCCCTATCGTTTAACTGCCTGCCGGAGGTCACGATAGAAAAGCGGGGAACACCCTGTCTGTGATTCCTTCCAGCTTCCTGGACAATGGTATCAGCATCCAGCAGAGGATATTCCTCTGCGCTGGAAGAAGAATAGGCGGATTGGGCGCAGAACCGGCAGTTTTCCGGGCAGCGGCCGCTCTTCCCGTTGATGATGGTACAGAGGTCGAAGCGGTTCTGGCAGAAATGGAGCTGGATCTGGCGGGCGGCGGAGCAGAGCTCCTCCAGGGGAGCCTCATAAAGGGCCAGGGCTTCCTCCCGGGAGATCATGCCGCCGTTTAAGATCCGTGTTTTCAGTTCCTGGATCATGGTCATAGGTTCAGTCATGGGTGCCTCCTAAAGTAAACTAAAAATTTTATATGGTTTACAATATCATAAAAATAGAGAAATGTAAACCATATAATAAATTTGGTTGACAAACAGAGGGAGGAAAACTGCCTTGACAATCCGGCTGAAATTCCGCAAAATAAGAGGAAGAGAGGGGCTGGAGAGTCTGCTTTTCCGGCCCTGGGAAAATACGGAGGGATGGATGCAAATGGGAAAGACCATGGAGGAAAAGGCGTTCCGGGAGCACGTTTCCTGGGTGATGTTTCTGCTCAGTATCCTGGTGATCTGGGCCCACTCCTATAATGCGGAGCTGTTTTCCGGCGGCGCCCCGGTCACAGAGGGGATCTGGCTGACGGTCCACAGGATCCAGGATTTCTTGTCCGCGGCCCTGGGGTTGACGGCAGTGCCGGGATTTTTTATGCTGTCGGCGTACCTTTTTTTCCGCAGCTTTTCCTGGGAGAAGCTTCCGGCAAAATGGAAGAGCCGGGTCCGCAGCGTGGCGGTCCCCTATCTGGCCTGGAATCTTTTTTATTATCTGGGCTATGTGCTGGCAACCCGCATTCCGGCCGTTTACCGGCTCATTGGAAAACCGCCGGTGCCATTTAACGGGGAGGAGCTTCTGGCGGCTGTTCTTCATTACCAGTACGCGCCGGTATTCTGGTATCTGTATCAGCTGATGTTCCTGATCCTGCTGTCCCCGGTCCTTTACTGGATCATAAAGAACCGGACCCGGGGGCTGGTCTTTCTGGCAGCTGTCATGGCGGCCGTCCATTTTCATCTGGATACCATGCATCCCAACACCGACGCACTTCTTTACTATTCCTTTGGGATCTTTATGGCCGTCCATGGCCGGGAATTGACAGAGGCTTCTTATGGAAAGGGGCGGATCCTGGCGGGGATCGGAAATGTCCTTATGGCAGCGATCTGTTTCTGGAGGATGGGGAAGCCTGGGGCAGATGTTTTGTGGATCGTCATGTTCCGTTTTTTCCTTCCCATATCCATATGGCTTCTGTTTGACAGCGGACGGATGGGAAAGACCAGGCCGTGGATGCGCCAGAGCCTGTTTTTATACGGGATCCATTTTATCCTGGTGCGTGTTTTTAATAAGGCCGGAGCCCTGGTGCTGGGACGCGTGCTGGATGGAACGGCCATGGCGGTCTTAGCTGTGGTCTGGTTCCTCCTGCTTCCGGCGGCGGTGGTGGCATCCTCTTACGCGGCGGCCCGGATCCTGGTCCGGTATGCGCCAGCCGTGTGGCGGATCTTTTCTGGAGGGCGGAGCCTGGACTAAGGCTTCCTGAAAAATGAAACAGAGAGGAAATGACAGATGATACTGGAAAAAGAAGACTGGGAGGAGCCAGAGTGCTGCTTCAGACCACATATAGCAGCCGCAGAGGCGGTGCATACAGGGAGCGCGGACGGAGGTCCCTCGGTCCGGGAGGTGATCCAGGGCTTTGACCGGCTCCTGGACCGGGATGCCAAACGGGAGGCGGCCATATATCTGGAGGACTGGATGGCCCGGTATGAGGAAGCCGGGGACTGGGCATCCCAGATCACTATATTGAATGAAATGATGGGCTTTTACCGCAATTCCGGAGAGAGGGAAAAGGGCCTTGCGGCGGTGGAAAAGGGGCTGGCCCTGGTGGGAGATCATGGGCTTTCCCAGACCGTCACCGGCGGCACCACCTGTCTCAATGCCGCCACTACCATGAAGGCTTTTGGAAAGGCAGCAGAGGCCATGCCGTATTACGACCAGGCCTTTAGGGCCTATGGCGGGAGCCTGCCGCCGGGAGACTACCGGTTCGGAGGCCTGTTCAACAACATGGCCCTGGCCTGGGAGGACCTGGGAGAGTATAGAAAGGCGGAGGCATATTATAAGAAAGCCATGGATATCATGGAGGCGCTGCGGCCGGGAAGCCTCCTGGAGATCGCGGTCACCTGGGTGAACCTGGCGGTGCTGTATGAGAAGGCGGGACGGGAGGAGGAGATCGACGGATGTCTGGAAAAGGCAGTGGAGATCTTTCGCTCTGGAGAGGTTCCCAGAGACGGATATTACGCGTTTAATTGCCGGAAATGCGCGGAAACATTCGGACATTTCGGATATTTCAGAATAAAGAAGGAACTTACCGAGGCGGCGGACCGGATCTATCGGGAAGCCGGAGAGGAGCCGGGGAGATGACAGATGGAAAGAGCAGTGGAAGAGCGGCAGATATGGAGCCGATAGAGGAAGGACAGGACAGGGGAAACGTTATCAGGGGCCTGGAGCTTTCAGAACGGTTTTTTGGCGAATACGGCCTGCCCATGCTCCAGGAGCAGTTTCCCCAGTATATGGATATGATCGCCGCGGGAGTGGCCGGAGAGGGCTCCGACTGCTTTGGTTTTGATGATGTCATATCCCGGGACCATGATTTTGAGGCCGGCTTCTGTCTCTGGATCCCGGACCGGCTGGAGCATGAGCTGGAATTTAAGCTGTCCCGGGCTTATGGGAAGCTGCCGGAGGAGTATCTGGGAGTGAGGCGGGAAAAACAGAGCCTCCTTGGCGGCGGACGCCGGGGCGTTTTGCTCACCGGAGAATTTTACCGCCGGTTCACAGGAAGGCCGGGAGCTCCGGAATCCCTGATGGAATGGCTGTATACGCCGGAGCACAGCCTGGCCTGCGCCGTCAATGGAAGGGTGTTTTACGACGGATGCGGGGAGTTTTCTGCCGTGCGCCGGGAGCTGGAGGCCGGATACCCGGAGGACGTGCGTCTGAAGAAAATGGCGGCCCGGGCCGTCCTTATGGCCCAGTCGGGGCAATACAATTATTCCCGGTGTCTGAGGGGGGGGAATACGGAGCCGCCGCCATGGCCCTCCACGAATTTGTTTCGGCAGGGCTTTCCATGATCTTTCTTCTGAACCGCAGGTACATGCCGTATTACAAATGGTCGTTCCGGGCCGCCAGGGAGCTGCCGGTGCTCCGTGAGGCTGCCGGGGAGCTGGAGCGGCTGCTGACAGGGGGAGCAGCCGTGCCGGGGGATGCGGCTGGCGTTTATGAGCCAGGGAATACGGAACCAGGGGACAGAAACGGCGTCCGTGGACCCGTGGAGAAGGAAGCAGAGGACACAGAGGGATCCTGCGGACCAGCAAAGAAGCGGCTGGCTGGCGGCCCGGTCCGGACAGAGGAGAGGATCGAAATGGTCTGCCGGGCTGTGGTACAGGAGCTGAAGCGCCAGGGCTTGACCGGCGGGGACTGGGATTATCTGGAGCCCCATGCCATGGAGCTGACGGAGCGCATCCGGGACGGAGAGCTTCGGAACCTTCATGTGATGGAGGGGTAGGGAGCCGTCGGCCAGGATCCGGTTTCAATTTCTCTCTTAGCTGGAGACAGCAGCGGCAGGCAGCTGTCTCCAACTCCATCAGTCCCCGGGTTTGCGAGATCTGACAAATGAATATAAACAGATGACCAGAACGGTAAAAATACCAACGGCCGCAGCGCCTGTATTCCAATTAAAAGTACCACCCGGATACGTGATTCCGATACCGCCATGGCCAAACAGGCCAGCTTTTCTGGATGCCCGTGCAACGTCGCTGTAATTATATAATGGCATACTGCTGTCATTCTCTTCATTTGAAGCAGAAAGCAGATCCGTATTCTGAGCTGCAGTGGGCCAGTTACCCTCAAAAGCACGGGCTGCTGACGGTTCAGCAGGGATTATAAACTCAGCTTTTTCTTCGCTGTTAAATACGATCGCTGTGGGATATCTTATTCCTGGGATACCTGAAACGATTTCATATGTATAGTTTTTGGGATCATATCCCGCATGCTCCAGTGTATCTTTAATGGTTTCCGCATAGTTTACAGTCTGGCCATCAAAGATATGGATTGCGCCAACATGCCATTGATTTGAATTTTTTTCTAATTCTATCCTCACATCTTTTGGAACATCTTCAGAAATAGAAGTTACTTTTGTAATATCAGCCAGGATTGTATGGATATCTGTATATACAGGAACCTGCCATTTATATTTTGCTTCCTGAAGCGACGACTTTACCTTTTCTGCCTGATTTAATTCTATATCAGCATACACTTTAAATGCCTGTTCCATTTTGAACTCATCTTCAGAAATATCTTTCCCTGTTTCTGAATGGACCAGGCCATGATTCAGGGAATCCAATATTTCATCGTTCAGAGACAAGATTTCTGAATATTCACGGTCATTCCTGTCTATCAGATGTTCCATGGCGTAAATATTAGAGGTTAATACATTTATCATTAAAATAACAGTAAATACCCCGGATAATTTTTTATTCATGCTTTGCCCCCTCTCATTTGCATTATATCAGTTTTTAGTATCATGCCGCAATAAAACACTGAAAATCAACGCCCGATTTTCAGCGAAAAAACACTTGCACTCAAAAATAAACTATGCTATACTTATTTAGCTGTTCTAAGGGAACAGGTATATAAATAAACGTGACTGTCAGTCATGTACCAAAAAATAAAGAGGTGAAAATCATGAAAGAGGGAATCCACCCAAATTACTATCAGGCCAAGGTCGTTTGCAACTGCGGTAATGAATTTGTAACTGGTTCTACCAAGAAAGACATTCACGTAGAAATCTGTTCCAAATGCCATTCATTCTATACCGGTCAGCAGAAGGCTGCTTCCGCTCGCGGACGTATCGAGATGTTCAACCGTAAGTATGGTGTGAAAGCAGACAAATAAGGTTTGATAAAGCAGGGTTGAGCTTTTGGATATTTCTGAAAACTCAGCCCTTTTTGTTTACCCGGAGGCCAGGCGGAGTGGGAACGCTCCCGGCAGGCCCCGGAGGCAGATGGGCCGGAGACGCGCGTCTGCGGGATCTTACAGACATGGAGGTTTAAAATTGAAATATTCCGGTATCGGGGGACAGGCAGTCTTAGAGGGAATCATGATGAAAAATAAGGATACCTATGCCACCGCCGTCAGAAAGCCTGACGGGGAGATCGTGATCCAGAAAGACACATATGTGAGTATGACGGAAAAAGTGAAATTCTTTTCCCTTCCGTTTGTACGCGGGATTTTCAGCTTTGCGGATTCAATGATCCTGGGGATGAAGACTCTCACCTGGTCGGCCAGCTTTTTTGAGGACGATGAAGAGGACGAGGCTCCGGGAAGATTTGAAAGCTTCCTGATCGATAAATTCGGAGAAAAATGGAAAGCGTCGTCATGACGGCGGTGATGATCTTTCCGTGTTCATGGCCATCGGGATCTTTATGGTGCTCCCGCTTCTGATCGCCGGCTTTTTCCGCCGGTTCATCCAGTCGGAAACGGTCATGGCAGTACTGGAGGGAGTGATCCGCATTGGGATCTTTATCGCTTATATTAAGATCATTTCCAGGATGGATGACATCCGCCGCACGTTCATGTACCATGGCTCCGAGCACAAATGCATCAACTGCCTGGAGAACGGGCTGGTATTAAATGTGGAAAACGTCCGGAAGAGCTCCAAGGAGCACAAGCGCTGCGGCACCAGTTTTCTTCTGATCGTTATGGTCATCAGCATCCTGTTCTTTATGGTGGTCCGGGTGGACACCATCTGGCTCCGGATCGTCAGCCGGATCGTACTGATCCCGGTGATCGCGGGCGTATCCTATGAGGTGCTTCGGTTAGCTGGTACCAGCAATTCAAAGATCATGGACATCATAAGCCGCCCCGGCATGTGGATGCAGGGACTGACCACCAAGGAGCCGGACGATTCCATGATCCAGGTGGCCATCGCCGCTGTGGAGGAAGTGTTCGACTGGAAGAAATACCTGGAGGAGAACTTTCCGGAAACGTATCCGGCCGGGTATTTTGAAGAGCAGGAGAAACTGGCATGACCTGGGGGAGCTGTTAAAACAGGGCCAGGAGCGCTTAAAGAAGGCCGGGATCCAGGAGTATGAGCTGGATGCCTGGTATCTGTTTGAACAGGCATTTTCCATGAGCCGGGCCAGGTATTTCCTGGATGCAAAGGAGGAGGCGGCGCCGGAGGCTCCGGCCCTCAAGGCTTATGAGGACGGCCTGGAGCGGCGTTCCGGCCGGGTGCCCCTCCAGCATATCCTGGGCACACAGGAATTCATGGGCATGGAGTTTTTTGTCAATGCTCATGTGCTGATCCCCAGGCAGGATACAGAGACGCTGGTGGAAACTGTGTTAAATGAGCAGAAAAACAGAAATATTTCCGTGCTGGATATGTGCACCGGCTCCGGCTGCATCGCCGTCAGCTTAAAGGCCCTGGGCGGATACGCCCGGGTGGCAGCGGCAGACATTTCTCCCGAGGCCCTGGAGGTGGCAGAAAAAAACGCCGGAACGTATCCGGTGGAGTTTCGCCAGAGCGATATGTTCGCTGCCTTTGAGCCGGGAAGGGACATGTTCGATGTGATCGTTTCCAATCCGCCCTATATCCCCAGTGAGGTGATCCGGGGCCTGGAGCCGGAGGTGCGTGACCATGAGCCTCTGGGAGCCTTAGACGGGAAAGAGGACGGCCTGTATTTTTACAGGATCCTGGCGGAGCAATGCGGGGATTTCTTAAACCAGGGCGGTTCCGTTTATTTTGAGACGGGTCACGACCAGGGGGCGGCGGTGAAGACGCTTTTAGAGTCCCATGGATTTCAGGATACAAAGGTGATAAAGGATCTGGCGGGCATGGACCGGGTAGTGCGCGGAACGTGGCCGGGGCAGATCCGGAAATAAAGAAGGAGGTTTCCTATGTTCGACCGTTTGGAAGACATTGTTAAGCATTACGAAGAGCTGATGTTTGAGTTAAACAATCCGTCCGTGGCAGAGGATCAGAAACGATTCCGGAAGCTGATGAAGGAACAGTCGGATCTGACGCCGCTGGTGGAGACATATAAGGAATATAAGCAGGCAAAGCAGGACGTGGAGGACAGCCTGGCCCTTCTGGAGGAAGAGAGCGACGAGGAGATGCGGGAGATGGCCAAGGAAGAACTTTCCGACGCGAAAAAAAGGATCGAGGAGCTGGAGCAGCAGCTTAAGATCCTTCTGCTTCCCAAGGACCCCAACGATGATAAGAACGTGATCGTGGAGATCCGCGCGGGCGCGGGCGGCGACGAGGCGGCCCTGTTCGCTTCCGAGCTGTACCGGATGTATGTCCATTATGCAGAGCGCCAGCGCTGGAAGGTGGAGCTGATCAACGTCAGCGAGAGCGGCATCGGCGGCATGAAGGAAGTGGAATTCATGATCACAGGCCAGGGCGCATATTCCAAGCTGAAATACGAAAGCGGCGTACACCGGGTACAGCGTGTGCCGGAGACTGAATCCGGCGGCCGGATTCACACCTCCACGGCCACTGTGGCGATCATGCCGGAGGCCGAGGAGTTTGACGTGGTCATCGACGAAAAGGATATCCGCATCGACGTGATGCGCGCCTCCGGAAACGGCGGCCAGTGCGTAAACACCACGGACTCCGCGGTGCGTCTGACCCATATCCCCACCGGGATTGTGATTTACAGCCAGACGGAGAAATCCCAGCTGCAGAACAAGGAGAAGGCGTTCCGCCTGCTGCGTTCCAAGCTGTATGACATGGAGCTGGAGCGCCGCCAGAATGAGGAGGCCGAGGCACGCCGCAGCCAGATCGGCACAGGCGACCGGTCCGAAAAGATCCGCACCTACAACTTCCCCCAGGGACGCGTGACGGATCACCGGATCAAGCTGACCTTGTACAAGATCGACTCCATCATGGACGGCGATCTCCAGGAGCTGATCGACAGCCTGATCGCCGCAGACCAGGCGGCCAAGCTGGCGAAAATGAACGAGAATTAAAAATGGATATGGATATTTACCGCCGCATCGGTCTGGCCTGCAGCCGGATCCCCAGAGGGAAGGTGGCCACCTATGGCCAGATCGCCCTGCTCTGCGGGAAGCCGGGGAACTCCAGACAGGTGGGATACGCTTTGAAAAAAGGGCTGGCAGGAGAGGACGTGCCGGCCCACCGGGTGGTGAACGCCGCCGGGATCCTAAGCGGGGCTTCTCATTTTGCGTCCATGGATCTCCAGTGCCTTCTTCTGCGGGAGGAAGGCGTGGAGGTGCTGTGGACCCCCAAGGGATGGAAGACGGATCTGAAGCGTTACGGATGGAAAAATACCATGGAGGAGGCCCTGGAACTGAACCGGGCCTTTTTTCTATGAACATCTGAATCCCAGGAAAATCAGAAGGATTTAAAGAAATTTTAAAGATAATCCAATAGCTTTGTAACATCCGGCCTTTCAATCACTCGGGTTTTATGCTATAATGACGCCATATATACGGGGAAGGTGCGTCCTTTTCCGGCCGCAGGCGGGATCATGCTGTGCGGCGGACGTCCCCCTTTTGCAAAACGGACTATAACAGCAGAAAAAGAAGGAGAACAGATATGAAAGGTATCATTCTTGCCGGCGGCAGCGGCACACGTCTTTATCCACTGACGAAGGTGACTTCCAAACAGCTTTTACCCATCTATGATAAACCCATGATCTATTATCCCCTTTCCGTTCTGATGAACGCAGGGATCCGGGATATCTGATCATCTCCACTCCCGACGATACGCCCAGGTTTGAGGCTCTTTTAGGCGACGGTCATCAGTTCGGCATCACCCTCAGCTATGCGGTGCAGCCCAGTCCCGACGGACTGGCCCAGGCCTTTATCATCGGCACAGATTTCATTGGAAACGATTCCGTGGCCATGGTCCTGGGGGACAATATCTTCCACGGCCAGGGTTTAAAGAAAAGCGCCTCAGGGAGGCGGCAGCCAGGGAAAAGGGAGCCACTGTATTCGGATACTACGTGGACGATCCGGAGCGGTTCGGCATCGTGGAATTCGATAAGGACGGAAAGGCTGTTTCCATTGAGGAGAAGCCGGAAAAGCCCAAGTCCAACTACTGTGTGACCGGGCTGTATTTCTACGACAACCGGGTGGTGGAGTACGCCAAGAACTTAAAGCCCTCCGCGCGCGGCGAGTTGGAGATCACGGACTTAAACCGCATCTACCTGGAGAGCGGAGAGCTGGATGTGACGCTTTTAGGCCAGGGCTTCACATGGCTGGATACGGGAACCCATGAATCCCTGGTGGAGGCCACCAACTTTGTTAAGACCGTGGAGACCCATGAGCACAGAAAGATCGCCTGTCTGGAGGAGATCGCCTATACCAACGGCTGGATCACCAGGGACGAGGTCATGGAGGCCTATGAGATCTTAAAGAAGAACCAGTACGGCCAGTATCTGAAGGACGTGGTGGACGGCAAGTATATCGACAAGCTGCCGGGCCATGCGGACAGATAAAATGCCCATGCCCGCAGACCGGTAAAACGGCCCTGTCCGGGGAATGGAGTATCTTCCGGCCAGAACGCCGGGGAGTTTGAAGAAAGCGAATAAGGAGAAACAAAAATGAAGATCATCGTAACAGGCGGCGCCGGTTTCATCGGCGGCAACTTCATCCATCATATGGTAAATAAATATCCGGAGTATGACATCGTCAACCTGGATCTGCTCACCTACGCAGGCAACCTGGAGACCTTAAAGCCCGTGGAGGAAAGCCCAACTATAAATTTGTAAAGGGCGACATTGCGGACCGGAAATTCGTATTCGATCTGTTTGAAAAGGAAAAGCCCGATATGGTCGTAAACTTTGCGGCTGAGAGCCACGTGGACCGCTCCGTGGTGGATCCGGAGAGCTTTGTGCGCACCAACGTGATGGGTACCACCACGCTCTTAGACGCATGTAAGGAATACGGGATCAAGCGGTATCACCAGGTATCCACCGACGAGGTATACGGAGACCTGCCTCTGGACCGCCCGGACCTTTTCTTCACGGAGGAGACGCCCCTCCACACCTCCAGCCCCTATTCCTCCAGTAAGGCCAGCGCCGACCTGTTCGTTATGGCATATCACAGGACCTTTGGTCTGCCGGTGACCATTTCCCGCTGCTCCAACAACTACGGCCCCTACCACTTCCCGGAGAAGCTGATCCCGTTAATCATCAGCCGCGCCCTGGCCGACGAGTCCCTTCCGGTATACGGAACCGGCGAGAATGTGAGAGACTGGCTCCATGTTTCCGACCACTGCGAGGCTATTGATCTGATCATCCACAACGGCCGGGTGGGAGAAGTATATAATGTGGGCGGCCACAACGAGCGCACCAACTTAGAGGTTGTAAAGACCATCTTAAAGGCCCTTGATAAGCCGGAGAGCCTGATCAAATTTGTAACGGACCGTCCGGGCCATGACCGCCGGTATGCCATCGATCCCACAAAGCTGGAGACCGAGCTTGGCTGGAAGCCCAAATACAATTTCGATACCGGCATCCAGCAGACCATCCAGTGGTATCTGGACAACGAGGACTGGTGGAAGCACATCTTAAGCGGCGAGTACAGCAATTATTTCGATAACATGTATGGAAAGAGGCTGGGTGAGAAATAATGAGGATCTTAGTAACAGGCGTCAAGGGCCAGCTGGGCCATGACGTGGTAAATGAAATGGTAAAACGCGGCCTGGAGCCTGTGGGCGTGGACCTGGAGGAGATGGACATCACCGACGCCGGGGCCTGCCGGAAGGTGATCACGGAATCGAAGGTGGACGCTGTGATCCACTGCGCCGCTTATACGGCTGTGGATGCGGCCGAGGATAATGTGGATGTGTGCAGAAAGGTCAACGCAGACGGCACCAGGAACATTGCAGAGGTCTGCCGCGACCTGGATATCAAGATGATGTACATCAGTACGGATTATGTGTTCGACGGCCAGGGGACCCGCCCCTGGGAGCCGGATGACGAGCGCCATCCCTTAAACGTATACGGCCAGACCAAATATGAGGGAGAGCTGGCGGTGGAGGAGCTGGTGAAGAAATTTTTCATCGTCCGCATTGCCTGGGTGTTCGGCGTCAACGGAAAGAACTTCATTAAGACCATGCTCCGCATCGGAAAGGAACGGGGCGCGGCCACGGTGGTGGACGACCAGATCGGCTCTCCCACCTATACCTATGATCTGGCCAGGCTCCTGGTGGATATGATCCAGACCGAGAAATACGGCCGGTATCATGCCACCAACGAGGGCTTATGCTCCTGGTATGAATTTGCCTGCGAGATCTTCCGCCAGGCGGGGATGGATGAGGTAAAGGTGACGCCGGTTCCCACCAGCGGGTACCCGGCCTCCAAGGCGAAGCGGCCCATGAACAGCCGGATCAGCAAGGAGAAGCTCACAGAAAACGGCTTTGAGCGGCTTCCGGACTGGAAGGACGCAGTGGGCCGTTATCTCAAAGAGATCACCTGGTAGGATAAAAATATGGACAGGACCTGCGGCAGAGATCTGCCCGCTGAGGTCCTGGCGGCTTCCATCTGCGGGAGCTGAGTCATAGAATAATACAGGGATCAGGAAGGCGGGGGGAAACCTTTTTCAGGAGGATGAGAAAAATGGGAAAATATTTTGGAACAGACGGCTTCCGGGGAGAGGCCAACGTGGATCTGACGGTGGAGCACGCCTATAAGGTGGGCCGTTTCCTGGGCTGGTATTACGGGCAGAAGGCCAAGGGAGAGCGGTGCCGCATCGTGATCGGAAAGGATACGAGACGGTCCAGCTATATGTTCGAGTACGCCCTGGTTTCCGGCCTCACGGCTTCCGGCGCAGATGCATATCTGCGCATGTGACCACCACGCCCAGCGTGTCCCATGTGATCCGGACCGAGGACTTTGACTGCGGGATCATGATCTCTGCCAGCCACAACCCCTATTATGACAACGGCATCAAGGTCATGAACGGCAGCGGAGAGAAAATGGAGGAGTCGGTGATCCTGGAGATCGAAAAATACCTGGATGGGGAGATGGGAGAGCTTCCCCTGGCAAAGAGGGACCAGATCGGCCGCACCCAGGATTTCGCAGCCGGAAGGAACCGCTACATCGGATATCTGATCTCCATTGCCACCCGTTCCTTCAAGGGGAAGAAGGTGGGGCTGGACTGCGCCAACGGAAGCGCCTCCTCTGTGGCAAAGAGCGTGTTCGATGCCCTGGGAGCCGATACCTTTGTGATCAATAACGAGCCCGACGGCTTAAATATCAATACGGACTGCGGCTCCACCCACATCGGCAGACTTCAGGCCTTTGTGAAGGAAAATCATCTGGACGTGGGCTTTGCCTACGACGGCGACGCAGACCGCTGCCTGGCGGTGGATGCAAACGGAGAAGTGGTGGACGGCGACCGGATCCTTTATATCTGCGGAAAGTATATGAAGGAGCAGGGAAATTTAAGGAATAATAAGATCGTCACCACAGTCATGTCCAATCTGGGCCTTTATAAGGCTCTGGACCGGGAGGGCATCGGCTACGAAAAGACGGCCGTGGGCGACAAATATGTGTATGAAAACATGTCACAGACCGGAAACTGCCTGGGCGGCGAGCAGTCCGGCCATATTATCTTCAGCAAGTACGCCACCACCGGCGACGGGATCCTGACATCCTTAAAGATCATGGAGGTGATGCTGGAAAAGAAGGAGACTCTGTCCAGACTGGCTTCCGAGGTGACCATCCTGCCCCAGGTCCTTAAGAATGTGCGGGTGGCCGACAAGGCGGCGGCCCTGGGCGACGAGGACGTGAAGCAGGCGGCGGCTGATGTGGAGAAGGCTCTGGGCAGCGACGGAAGACTGCTCCTGAGACAGAGCGGAACTGAGCCTCTGATCCGTGTCATGGTGGAGGCCGAATCCACAGAGATCTGCGAGAAGTACGTGGACCAGGTGATCGGTGCTCTCAGAAAAAAAGGCCACGCAGTTTCATAGAACGGCGGCCTTCATAAATAGTCCCGGCATAGCTCCCATAATCAAAAGATATGGGAGCTTTTGTTGATATAACAGAAATCAGATGCTATAATGTGTGTTACATAAAATCTGAGCAGAGGACTGATGGATATGGGGTTAGACCTAAGAGCGTAACACAGTTTATCGTAGAGAAATACAGCGTGATTTACCGACTCCGGATTTAATGAGTTCAGAAAGTAAAAACGCCAGAACCGAATATGAATGGAGGAAGCAGATCATGAAAAATGTGGAACGATATCAGAGAGTACCGGTGGTCCATTACCCGGAGCGGGAATGGCCCGGAAAAGAGATACAGAAGGCGCCCGCATGGTGCAGCGTGGATTTAAGGGACGGAAACCAGGCCCTGGTGGAGCCCATGGTGGTGGAGGAAAAGATCGAGATGTTCAATCTCCTGGTGGAAATGGGCTTTAAGGAGATCGAGATCGGCTTTCCTGCCGCCTCCCAGATCGAATTTGACTTTTTAAGGCAGCTGGTGGAGCGGAACCTGATCCCCGACGACGTGATGGTCCAGGTGCTGACCCAGTGCCGGGAACACCTGGTGAAGCGCACCTTCGAGGCCATTCAGGATCAAAAAGGCTGTGGTCCACATTTACAATTCCACATCCACTTTACAGCGGGATGTGGTATTCCACATGGACCGGGAGGAGATCAAAAAGATCGCCACAGACGGCGTCGCCATGGTAAAGAACTATATGAAGGACCATGACGGAGAGGTGGTACTGGAGTATTCACCGGAGAGCTTTACAGGCACGGAGCTGGACTTCGCCCTGGATATCTGCAACGCGGTCCAGAGAGCCTGGGGACCGACGCCGGAGCATAAGATGATCATGAATCTGCCGTCCACGGTGGAGATGACGACTCCCAACGTGTATGCAGACCAGATCGAATGGATGAACAGGCATCTGGAAAACCGGGAAAGCATTATCTTAAGCGTTCATCCCCATAACGACCGGGGGACCGGAGTGGCGGCCACAGAGCTGGCGCTCCTGGCTGGTGCGGACCGGGTGGAGGGCACCCTGTTCGGAAACGGGGAGCGGACCGGAAATGTGGATATACTGACCCTGGCTTACAATATGTTCTCCCAGGGCATCGATCCGGAGCTGGAGATCTCCGATGTAAAGCGGATCGCAGAGGTGTATGAGCGGTGTACGAAAATGCACATCGATCCCCGTCACCCCTATGCCGGAAAGCTGGTGTTCACCGCCTTCTCCGGTTCCCACCAGGACGCCATCAACAAGGGCATGCATGCACTTTTAGAGCGTCAGAGCAAGGTATGGCAGGTGCCGTATCTCCCCATCGACCCGTCGGATATCGGCCGGGAGTACGAGCCCATCGTCCGTATCAACAGTCAGTCCGGAAAGGGCGGCGTGGCCTTTGTCATGGATACCTTCTTCGGCTTCAAGCTGCCCCGCGGCATGCATAAGGAATTTGCCGACATGATCCAGAAGATCGCCGAGCGGCAGGGAGAGGTGGCTCCCGAGCAGATCATGGAGGAATTCCAGAAAAACTATCTGGACCGGAAGGAACCGTACCACTTCAAAAAGTGCAAGATCACAGATTTCGAGTCTGCCGGAGATTTCACCACCGTGGCCGTGGTCACATATACCGACCATGGAGTGGAAAAACAGTTTGAGGGCGTTGGAAACGGCCCCATCGACGCCGTCCAGCGCGGCCTGGAGGAAGAGCTGGGCATCAACATCAAGGTCCTGGATTACAGCGAGCACGCCCTGACCTCCGGTTCCGGAGCCCAGGCGGCCTCCTACATCCACATGATGGACCAGGACCGGAAGCGCGTCACCTACGGCATCGGCATCAGCTCCAACATCACCCGCGCCTCCCTGCGCGGCATCTTCAGCGCCGTCAACCGCTTATACGGAGATAATTGACAGATTCCTTACATTTACATACCCCTTCTTATGGACCGGAAGCTCCCCCCAAAAAGCTCCCGGTCCCTTTTTATGCCATAGGAAAGGGCGTCCTGTGACAAAAAAACTCTGTGGAGCCTGACGTCAGAAAACAATGACTGCATGATGGTTCCATGGTATAATGTCCATGAAACGACATTATACCACCTGCTGTTTTAGGCAGAAAAAAGCATACAAAAATGATCAAACATACAGACCAGGGAGGATCAAATGGAAAAGAAAGTTATAAGAAGCGGCGTATTTGTAAAGATCATCGGCATCATCACCACAGCCATATTTTCACTGGTCAGCCTTTTCCTTGCCATAACAGGAAACATCATGGCTTCCATCTGCTTTTTACCATTTGTGGCGCTGGGGATCCTGCTCCTTCTGGCCTATAAAAAAGAAAGGATCCTCGTGGAAGAGGACCGATTGACCTTTTTCCATTTATTCAAACAGCCGAAACAGGTAAAATACAGCGATATCCGATGCCTGCTCCTGGTCCCTCTGGGAAGCCGGACACAGATGGTACTTGTGGACCGGCAGTATAACCGGCTCGTCACGCTGGACTATGCGCTGGCCGATCTGGAAATATTGTTTGAAGCTCTCCTGGAAAACGACATTCCCAGCGTAGATCTTGGCGAAATGACAGAAAAGGGAGAAAACGTATCCCAATACATAAATGCATTAAATGTCATGGAGAAAAACCATTACAGATCCATTGCAGACGAAACAAAAACAATGGAGAGCCTGTCAGAAGGAAACGAGCCCTTTCACATTGCCGGAGCAAAGAAATTTTTAAAGGCAGCAGGCTGGATCCTGATACTTCTGAATGCAGCGGCCTTCCTGGCAGGCGGTAAGCTCATGGTCGCTATCTTTCTTTTTGTACTTCTGGCCGCCTACGGGATCTACCTCTGGTATTACCCATACATCTATATAGAAACCACCACAAAAAAAGGAGAGCAGAACGCGCTCCAGATGCCGGTCCTGGGTCCTGTGATCGCAATGCTTTTATGCCTGAGTGTCTCAAAAAGCTTTGATTACGATCTGGGAAGCCTGCTCAGGATAACCGTTTACCTAACCGCCCTGCTGTCCGTTCCATACATCATCAGATCAGCAGGAGCAAAGGTGCCCCAGAGACTGTCCCGGAAGCTATCAGTTATTCTGGCTGTCCTTGTTATCTCATTCACGGCCACATTTCCCCTGAACTTCCTGCTGACCTTCGACAAATCGGCCCATGAAACCATATCCGTTACAGACAAAGACATAAGCACCAGCGGCAGCACCACCGATTACTATCTATACGGAAACTGGCACGGAGAACAAACAAAATTTAAGACATCCAGAAGCGTATACAACAACACAGCCATCGGAGACACAAGAAGGATCTGCCTGAGAAAAAGCGCCCTGGGCCTAAAATACCACACAATCCACCAATAGATCCTGCCCCCTCCCTCCCCGCTTCCTCCCCCTGCTCCCGATATCCCCAGGCCCCGCCCCCTCTGCCACTTTTTTTGCCATAAATGCTTCATAGAATTGTAATGAAAACGTGAAGAAAAAGTGATGAAAAAAATACAGAAATATGATATACTCCATACAACAGATGAGAAAGAATAATTTTGACAGATTTTTTATAAAGGAGGAAATGATATGAGAAAAGGTTTAATGGTTCTGACACTTGCAGCGGCGTTCACAGCCGGAATGGCAATGACTTCCTTTGCAGGCTGGTCCCAGAAAAATGGAAACTGGTATTACTACAATGATTCCACAGGAAAAATGGTCCAGGACGACTGGGTGAAGGTCAACGAAAAATGGTACTATATGGATTCCAACGGCGTGATGCGGACCAACAGCCTGATCGACGACACCTACTATGTGAACAGCAGCGGCGAAATGGTGCTCAACGAATGGAGAGAGCTGAGCGACAACTGGGATCATGAAGGCGGCTGGAGATACTTCGGAGCCAACGGAAAGGCTTATGAGAACGGCTGGAAGCAGATCCATGACGTATGGTACTATTTCAACAATTCTGTAATGGCCACCGGCTGGCAGGATCTGGACGGAGATATCTATTATCTGGGCAGCTCCGGCGCAATGGCAGCCGGCTGGAAGCAGCTTCCGGATCCCAACGATGACTGGGGTGAGTACTGGTTCTATTTCGGCACCAATGGCAAGATGGTGCGGGAGACAGAAAAGAGCATCGGCGGCACCGCTTATATCTTTGATCATGAGGGACGGATGCTGACCGGATGGGTAAACCCGTCAGACTATACCTCCACAGGCCGCGACGATCTGTCCAGCTCGGATACCGCCCACTTACGGTATTACAGAAGCGGCGGCCAGCAGGCGGACGGCTGGCAGTACCTGGCTTCTCCGGACGATGCAGAGGAAAGCTGGTATTACTTCCGTGACGGCCGCGCATACTCCACCGAGTATAAGACCACAGTCATTGGCGGACACTACGGTATGGCGAAGATCAAAGGCGAGACCTACTGCTTCGATACCCAGGGCCGTATGGTGACCGGAATGGTAGAAGTGGAAGACGGCAGAAAGTTCTACTTTAACCCCGATAACGGCGAAATGATGACAGGCCGCGTAGTTGTAAACGACGATGACCATGACAACGAGGTATTCTACTTCACGACCACAGGTTCTCTTGGAAACCGCGGCGACGGCTACACCGGCATCAAGGACGGAGCTCTTTATGAGGAAGGCGTTCTGATCCGGGCAGAAGAAGGAATGAAGTACGAAAAGGTAAGCGTTGACGGCAAGGATTACGTAGTAAACGAGCAGGGTAAGGTAAAGACCAGCGGTACCGTGACCGACGCCGACGGCGTGAAATACAGGATCACAAAACAGAGTGACGGCACATACAAGATTGAGATCACTGATTAACGATCATTTCCTCTTAGAGAGAAGGGGTCCCGGAAACGGGACCTTTTCTTTTTTGGGAAACAACGAACAAATGTTTGAATCCGGGAGGGAATCATGGTATAATGTCTGCAAAGCAGACATTATACCATGGCGCATCTGGTTTTCCGAATTCCCGGAGAAAATCCAGACGTCCAGATTTATAGGAGAATGGCAATGCCAAAGCAATATATTAAGATCCGCGGTGCCAACGAGCACAACCTGAAGAATATTTCCGTGGATATCCCGCGGAATGAGCTGGTGGTCTTAACCGGCCTTTCCGGCTCGGGAAAATCCTCCCTGGCCTTTGATACGATCTACGCCGAGGGGCAGAGACGGTATATGGAATCCCTTTCGTCCTATGCCCGCCAGTTCCTGGGGCAGATGGAGAAGCCGGATGTGGAGAGCATCGAGGGACTTTCCCCGGCCATCTCCATCGACCAGAAATCTACCAACAGAAACCCGCGTTCCACAGTGGGAACAGTGACAGAGATCTACGATTACATGCGCCTTTTGTACGCCCGCATCGGTATCCCCCACTGTCCAAAATGCGGACGGGAGATCAAAAAGCAGACCGTGGACCAGATGGTGGACCAGATCATGGAGCTGCCGGAGCGCACACGGATCCAGCTTCTGGCGCCCATGGTGCGGGGAAGGAAGGGGCGGCACGAAAAGGTCCTGGAGCAGGCGAAGAAAAGCGGCTATGTCCGTGTCCGCATTGATGGCAACCTTCATGAGCTGACGGAGGAGATCCAGCTGGAGAAGAACATCAAGCATAACATCGAAATCGTGGTGGACCGTCTGGTGGTGAAGGAGGGGATCGAAAAACGTCTGGCCGATTCCATCGAAACAGTGATGAAGCTGTCTGGAGGCCTGATGATCCTGGATGTTTTTGACGGAGAGCCGGTGAATTTCAGCCAGAGCTTTTCCTGCCCCGACTGCGGGATCAGCATCGAGGAGGTGGAGCCCAGGAGCTTTTCCTTCAATAATCCCTTCGGGGCCTGTCCGGAGTGCTTTGGACTGGGATACAAAATGGAATTTGACGAGGATCTGATGATCCCGGATAAGTCCTTAAGCATCAAGGAGGGGGGCCATTGCAGTCCTGGGCTGGCAGTCCTGCGCCAAGGAGGAAGCTTTTCCAGGGCGATCCTGGACGCCCTGGCCAAAGAGTACCATTTTGACCTGGATACTCCCTTTGAGGATTATCCCAAAGAGATCCACGATATCCTGATCTACGGGACCCAGGGGAAAAAGGTGGCGGTCCATTATACGGGGCAGCGCGGCACCGGTGTTTACGACGTGGCCTTTGAGGGACTTATTGAAAATGTGAACCGCAGATACCGGGAAACCTTTTCCCAGGCCAGCAAGGCGGAATATGAGACCTTCATGAGGATCACCCCCTGTACTGCCTGCCATGGAAAGAGGCTTAAAAAGGAATCCCTGGCGGTGACCGTGGGCGGAAAAAATATCTTCGACGCCACAGATATGTCCATTGTGAAGTTTAAGGAGTTCATCGACGGCCTGGAGCTTTCGGAGATGCAGAAGATGATCGGGGAACAGATCCTGAAGGAGATCCGGGCCAGGATCATGTTCCTCATCGATGTGGGACTGGATTACCTTTCCCTGTCCCGGGCCACGGGGACCCTTTCTGGCGGCGAGGCCCAGAGGATCCGTCTGGCTACCCAGATCGGCTCTGGTCTGGTGGGTGTGGCCTATATCCTGGACGAGCCCAGCATCGGCCTCCACCAGAGGGACAATGACAAGCTCTTAAAGACCCTGACCCATCTGCGGGACCTGGGAAACAGCGTGATCGTGGTGGAACATGATGAGGATACCATGATGGCTGCGGACTGTATTGTGGATATCGGCCCCGGAGCGGGAGAGCACGGTGGAAAAGTGGTGGCCGTCGGGACGGCTGAGGAGATCATGAAGTGTGAGGACTCCATCACAGGCGCATACTTAAGCGGCCGGAGGTCCATTCCGGTGCCGTCAGAGAGGCGGCAGCCCACAGGCTGGCTGAAGGTGCGGGGCGCCAGGGAGAATAACCTGAAAAATGTGGATGTGGATATCCCCCTGGGAGTGATGACCTGTGTGACCGGCGTGTCCGGCTCGGGAAAGAGCTCTCTGGTCAATGAGATATTGTATAAGTCCCTGGCAAAGAAGCTGAACCGGGCCAGGACCATTGCCGGAGCCCATGACGGAATCGACGGCGTGGACCAGCTGGATAAGATCATCGCCATCGACCAGTCGCCCATCGGGCGGACGCCCAGGTCCAACCCGGCAACGTATACGGGCGTGTTCGATCTGATCCGGGACCTGTTTGCGGCGACGCCCGACGCCAAGGCCAAGGGATACAGCAAGGGCCGGTTCAGCTTTAACGTAAAGGGCGGCCGGTGTGAGGCCTGCAGCGGCGACGGGATCATAAAGATCGAAATGCACTTCCTGCCGGACGTTTACGTTCCATGCGAGGTCTGCGGCGGAAAACGGTACAACCGGGAGACGCTGGAAGTCAAATATAAGGGAAAGAGCATTTACGATGTGCTGAACATGACCGTGGAGGAGGCATTGAAGTTCTTTGAAAACGTGCCGTCCATTTCCAGAAAGATCGCTACCTTAAACGATGTGGGGCTTTCCTATATCAGACTGGGACAGCCGTCCACGGAGCTTTCCGGCGGCGAGGCGCAGCGGATTAAGCTGGCCACGGAGCTGTCCAAGCGCGGGACCGGCAAGACGATCTATGTGCTGGACGAGCCCACCACGGGACTTCATTTTGCGGATGTCCACAAGCTGATCGAGATCCTGCGCCGTCTGTCCGAGGGCGGAAATACGGTGGTAGTGATTGAACACAACCTGGATGTGATCAAAACAGCAGACCATATCATCGATATGGGACCCGAGGGCGGCGACCGGGGCGGTACGGTGATCGCAAAGGGAACGCCGGAGCAGGTGGCAGAAAGCCCGGTTTCCTATACTGGAAGGTACGTGAAGAAATATTTGGAAAAGCGGGAGGAAGTATGATACAATGGAGAAAGAGATCCATCGTATCATGGCGCATATCGGTCTCTGTGTTTTTATGAGACCATGCGCTTAAATCGCCCGGAGGGGTATAAAAACAAGGAGGAGCAGATATGCTATTAATCAAAGGGGCAGAGGTGTATGCACCGGAATATCTTGGAAAAAGGACGTGCTCATCGCCGGTGAAAAGATCGAGCGGATCGGGGAGGATCTTCCGGAATATGAGGGCTGCCAGGTGATCGACGGAACGGGACGGATCGTGGCGCCTGGATTCATTGACCGCCATGTCCATATTACAGGCGGCGGCGGTGAGGGAAGCTTCCACACACAGGCTCCCCAGGTGCAGCTTTCTGATCTGATCAGGGGCGGCGTGACCACAGTGGTGGGCCTTCTGGGAACCGACGGCATCAGCCGGAGCACAGAAAATCTGGTGGCTAAGGCCAAAGCATTAAAGGAAGAGGGAATTTCTGCCTACTGCTGCTGCGGAGCATACGGGCATCCGGGTCCGACCATCACAGGAAGCATCAGCAGGGATATCATGTTCGTAGACGAGATCATCGGCCTTAAGCTGGCAGTCTCTGACCACCGTGCCCCGAACATCACCGTGGACGAGCTGATCCGCCTGGGAAGCGATGTGCGGACAGCCGGCATGTTAAGCGGAAAAGCCGGTTTTGTATGCCTCCATATGGGCGGCGACGACAGGGCCTTAAGTCCGGTGTTTGAAGCCCTGGAGCGCACCTCGATCCCTGTAAAGACGTTCCAGCCCACCCATGTGGGAAGAGCAAAGAAGCTCCAGGAGGACGCATTCAAGCTGGCAAAGATGGGCGGAACCATCGACTTCACCTGCGGACAGTTTGAGGAAAAGATCAAAGAGCTGGCGGCATCCCTGCGGGCGGCAAAGGAGGCCGGGGTTCCCATGGACAAGGTGACCATCAGTTCCGACGGACAGGGAAGCTGGTCCAACTATGACGTAGCCGGAAATCTTACGGAAATGGGTGTTTCCAGTGTGGATACCATGTACCGTCAGGTGGTATATCAGTCCAGAATGAAAATATGTCCCTGGAGGAGGCTCTGTCCCTGGGAACCAGAAATGTGGCGAAGGCTCTGGAGGTATATCCCAAAAAGGGAGCCGTCCATGTGGGAAGCGACGCAGACGTGCTGGTGCTCAACGGCGATCTCTCCACGAATACGGTCATTGCCCGCGGCAGCCTTTGATGATGCAGGACGGCGTATTATTAAAGAAGGGAACCTATGAGGCATAGCTGTTAAAGGGCGCACCGGGACAGCTTGGAAAGACTGGAAACAGATCTATTCCCAGACGGAAAATCTGCCGGATAATCGGGGATTTTTAAACGGATCACTGGTGTTTCTGCTGTTTTTTCCGGACTTACAGTTTTTTTCTTGCAAAGACAAAACCTTTCAATTATAATGATTACAAAAATTTTTGTACCTGCTGAAATCATGCTTTTCGGCAGGTACAGCTTTTCAACAAAGGTTGACAGGAGGCTCTCGATGAATCGAGGAAAAAATTATTGTTATTGATTTCGGCGGCCAGTATAACCAGCTTGTGGCCCGCCGTGTCCGCGAGTGCAGCGTATACTGTGAAATTTATTCTTATAAAACAGATCTGGAACAGATCAAGGCCATGAATCCCATGGGGATCATCCTCACGGGAGGCCCCGACAGCTGCTATGAGGAAGGAGCCGCATCCTGCAGCAAAGAATTATTTGAGCTGGGGATCCCGGTGCTGGGCCTGTGCTACAGGGCACAGCTGATGATGCATGTGCTGGGCGGCCATGTATGTAAGGCTCCGGTCCGTGAGTATGGAAAGATCGAAGTGACGGTGCACAAGACCAGCAAG